>Ga0265327_10003245_pt1 | contig 15790 bp, 7 predicted proteins | sample 41621metaG_FD_202089 | JGI IMG/M metagenome (GOLD analysis project Ga0265327, IMG submission 202089) | Rhizosphere microbial communities from Carex aquatilis grown in University of Washington, Seatle, WA, United States - 4-16-21 metaG | ecosystem: Host-associated > Plants > Roots > Rhizosphere >... | reverse complement strand
ACTGCTGGTAGGCGAGCTCAAGATCGTCATTGAGGATCAGGTAGTCGTAGGCGTGGTACAGCTCCATCTCGTGGCGGGCGTGCTGCATGCGGATGCGGATCTGCTCGTCCGTGTCCTTGCCGCGGCTACGCAGGCGCTGCTCGAGGGCCGCCGCCGAGGGGGGCAGGATGAAGATCATGCGCGCATCAGGAATGGCCCGCCGCAGGTTGAGGGCGCCCGTGGTCTCGATGTCCAGCAGCACGTCCCGGCCCGTGGCCAGCACGCCGTTCAACCAGTCCCTCCCCGTGCCATAACGGTGGCCATAGACCTGCACCCACTCCACGAAGCCGTCCTCCCGGACCATGCGCTCGAAGCGGTCATCGTCGATGAAGAAGTAGTCGCGGCCATCCACCTCGCCCGGGCGGGGCTTCCGGGTGGTGAAGGAGATGGAGAAGATCAGCTCCGGCACGGTGCGCACCAGCCGCTGGGCGAGGGTGGACTTGCCCGCGCCGGAGGGCGCGGAGACCACGAACACGTTGCCTGGGTGGTGGATCAAGGGCCCCTCCAACCTCCACTTTAGCGGAAGCGGCCCTAGAGGAATTCCTCGGGCTCAGGCGGGGGGGGCGGGGGCGTGCGCTTGAAGATGGCCGAGGCGCTGCGGCGGCCGTCCATGACGATGTGGACGGGTTCCTCCACGCGGCTGTGCACCAGGCAGCCCGTCCGGGAGACCTCGGGCTGCCGGCGCAGCCAGTCCCAATCCAGGACGCTGGAGCCGCGGGGGTAGGGCACGGTGAAGTAGCCGATGTTCAGCGAGGTCACGTTGTGGAAGAAGTGGGATCCCAGCGAGGCGTCGGCCTGGAAGTTCTCCATGGCGTACTCCACGATCACCTGGGCGCAGGAGATCATGGACCAGGTGATGGGGATGCCCAGGTGGCGGTCATGGCTGCCCCAGCGGCCGGGTCCAAGGAGCACGTATTTTCCGCCGTCGGTTCGGAAGCGGTCGTTGAGCTGCTCCAGCTGGGCGGCCAGGGCGGGCGTCTCGAATTTGTCAAAGCCATCTGGATCCACCCAGACGATGTCGCGCAGACCCTCGACCATGCCGTTGCCCACGCACTTCTCGGAGAACAGGAAGAGTTCCTCGGGCTTGAGGTCCTCGGCGGTGAGGTTCACCTCGCCGTTGTCCAGCAACTGGTGTTTGATCTGCAGCAGAGTGAACGTGGGCTTCCCGTTTTCGGGATCCCGGTCGAGGTTCACCGCGAACTCGATCTCCACGGGGGTCTCCATGGCGTCGCGGATGAGCTCCAGCAGGTGCTGAAGAATCTTCGCCAGGGGGAACTGGTCGTACTTGAGGATGTTCCGGAAGTTCACGATGCGGGGCCCGGGGCTGTCCAGGCCATCGCGGATGCGGTCGTCGTTGTTGTCCCATACCGAAGCGCAGTGCTGCAGGGCGCCGTCCTTCTCGGCCTGCTGGATGTCCAGCACCAGCAAGGTGGCGTCCTCACCGGCGTATAGGTCCATGGCCGTGCGGCTCATGTCCAGGGCGTAGAAGTTCTTCTGGGTGGTGCGCAGCTGCTCCTTGGGGGGCAGCATGTCCATCTCGGGATAGGGCGGGGCGAAGCGATAGGTCTTGCCACCCTCCACCACGTACTTGCCCAGGCCCACGGCCAGGTTGGCGATGCCGTCCTGGGGCTGCGTGTAGGCCACCGGGTAGTAGTTGAAGGACTGGGCCACGCCGGAGATGTGCGGATAGAAGCGGTCGCCGAAGCGCTTGCCCGAGACCTCCTGGATGAGGATGGCCATCTGCTCTTCCTCGATCTTGTAGTCGATGGCCTGGAAGTAGGAGCGGGAGCCCTTCGAGTACACGGAGGCGTAGACCAGCTTGATGGCCTCGGTGAGCTGCGCTTCCCGCACGGCGGGATCGGGGTCGTTGTTGGGCAGGAAGAAGGTGTTGTAGAGCCCCGCGAAGGGATGGGAGAGGCTGTCCTCCAGCAGGCCGGAGGAGCGCACCGCCAGGGGCACCTTGGCGTGCTTGGTGAGGAAGAGGCGCAGCTTCGCGGTCAACTCGGGGGAGAGCGACCCCATGAGGAAGCGGCGCTTGATGGCGTCGTCGTCCACATCGTTCTGCAGCATCTGGCGCAGGCCGTGGCGGTTGATGAAGGAGGTGAACTCCTCGGTGCCGATGATGGCGGAGCGGGGGATGCGGATGTTCGCCTCGGGCACCAGGTTCTGCAGGTCCATGCGGGAGAGCAGGGAGTGCATGAAGGCCACGCCGCGGCCCTTGCCGCCCATGGATCCCGGCGCCAGGCGCAGGATGTTGGGCTCGTCCTTGGGGGTGGACTCGGTCAGCGGCACCACCTTGCCCAGCGTCTTCATGCGCTGCACGTAGTCGCCTACATTGATGAGGAAGGTGCGCATCTCCTCGGGATCCTTGTAGTCGGTGATGCGGAACTTCGCCAGCACCTTGGCCACCTGCACTTCGCCGCGGGCCATGATCCAGGCGGAGAAGTGGTTGCGCGAGGCGTGGTAGACCAGCGACTCCACGGGCACCGTGCGCAGCTTGACCTGGAGATCCTCCATGTCGGTGGCGCGGGTGAGTTCCATGCCGTTGGCGTCGCGGAAGATGAAGTCGCCGAAGCCGAGGCTCTCGTAGAAGAAGTTGGAGAGCTCGGCGCCGAGCGTGAAGGAGTTCTTGTTCAGGAAGCCGCTCTGGATGGCCGTGGCCCAGGATTCCTTGAAGGGGTCGGAGGACTGCAGCAGCGTGGGCAGGTAGGGGTTGCGGTCCTTCACGGCCTTGATGAGCTTGATGCCTGCCTCGCGGTCCAGTACGCCATCCTTGGGGTACTTCCGATCGGTGATGACGCAGAGCAGGTAGTCCTGGTACTTGGTGCAGAAGGCGATGGCCTCTTCATAGGTGGTGGCCAGGATGACCTTGGGCCGGACGCGCATGGAGAGGGTGCGAGTCATGCCATCCATGCTCTGGTCCTTGGCCAGCCGTGTCACCTGCTTGAGGATCTCCGCGTACAGGATGGGCAGGTACCGCGAGTAGTAGCGGATGCTGTCCTCCACCAGCAGGATCACGCGGGTGAGGCCTACGCCCGTGTCGTTCTCCACGTTGGCCCGGTCCTCCATGAACTTCACCATGGCCATGAAGATCTCGGGGTTGCCGTTCCACACGAAAATCTGGTCGTAGTGGCGCTGCAGGTCCTGGCGGCGCTTGTCCATGGCGCCCACTTCGACGTTGTCGTTGAGCAGCAGGTAGATGGGGATGCGGGGCGCGGCCTTCTTGAGGGCCTTGGAGAGTTCCACGTGGCCGCCCTGACCCAGGCGGCTCATGACGATGATCATGTCGAAGTGCCGGTTCGAGCACTTCGCCAGGGCCTCCTCCACCGTGGACACATTGGTCACGCGGGGGGGGTTGCTCATATTGAGCTGGTAGTAGCCGTCAAAGAGGATCTCGGTGAGCAGGCCGTCCTGCTCCAGCGTGAAGGCGTCGAAGGCCGGCGCCACCAGCAGGATCTCCCGGGTGCGCAGGGGCATCAGGTCGTGGAAGATCTCCTTGTCCGAGGCGTATTTCCGGAAGATCTCGTTGAATTCGCTGCTGATCATCGGGGCCTCGTTCCTGTGGCAGTGTAGTTCGCTTGTCGGCGGAAGAAAAAGGGGGCCGCGAACGGCCCCCTTCCTGCGGAACAAGGTGCTGGCTTACACGAGGCCCTGGTCGATCATCGAATCGGCGACCTTGAGGAAGCCGGCGATGTTCGCACCGTTCACGTAGTTGCCGGGGGTGCCGAAGCGGCTGGCGGCGTCCACGCAGGACTTGTGGATATTGATCATGATCTGGTGCAGGCGGGCATCCACTTCCTCGGCGGTCCAGCCCAGGCGCATGGAGTTCTGGCTCATCTCGAGGCCGGAGGTGGCCACGCCACCGGCGTTGGAGGCCTTGCCGGGGGAGAAGATGATCTTGTCGGTGTTGGCCTGGAAGAACTCCACGGCATCCAGGGTGCTGGGCATGTTGGCGCCTTCCACCACGGCCAGGCAGCCGTTGGCGAGCAGGCCCTTGGCTTCGTCCAGGTTCAGTTCGTTCTGGATGGCGCAGGGCAGGGCGACGTCCACTTTCTGCTCCCAGGGGCGCTTGCCAGCGTGGAACTGGGCGGTCTTGAACTTCTCGGCGTAGGGGGCCACGGACATGCGGTCGATGCGGAGCATCTCTTCCATGTAGGCGATCTTTTCGCCGCTGATGCCGTCGGCATCGTAGATGTAGCCGTCGGGGCCGGAGATGGTGACGACCTTGGCGCCGAGCTGGGTGGCCTTGGTGACGGCGCCCCAGGCGACGTTGCCGAAGCCAGATACGGCCACCTTCTTGCCCGCGATGGTGTTGCCCTTGGTCTTCAGCGCCTCCTCGGCGAAGTAGACCACGCCGTAGCCGGTGGCTTCGGGGCGCACGAGGCTGCCGCCCCAATACTGGCCCTTGCCGGTGAGCACGCCGGTGAACTCGTTGGCGAGCTTCTTGTACATGCCGAACATGTAGCCCACTTCGCGGCCACCCACGCCGATGTCACCGGCGGGCACGTCGGTGTTGGGGCCGATGTGGCGGAAGAGCTCCATCATGAAGGACTGGCAGAAGCGCATGACTTCGGCGTCGGACTTGCCGTTGGGATCGAAGTTGGAACCACCCTTGCCGCCGCCCATGGGCAGGCCGGTGAGGCTGTTCTTGAAGATCTGCTCGAAGCCCAGGAACTTCAGCGTGTCGAGGGTGACGTTGGGGTGGAAGCGGATGCCGCCCTTATAAGGCCCGATGGCGCTGTTGAACTGCACGCGCCAGCCCGGATTGATGCGGATGATGCCCTTGTCGTCCACCCAGGGCACACGGAAGCCGATGGCGCGCTCGGGCTCGAGGATGCGCTCGAGGATGGCGTTCTTCTTGTACTTCGGTTCCTTGTCGAGGACCGGAGCCAGGGAGTGCAGGATCTCGGTGGCAGCCTGGATGAAGAGGCTTTCCCAGGGAGCCTTCTTCTTGAGGCCCTCAAGGACTTCGTTGACGTACTGGCTCATGGTTCCTCCAGAAAGGAGTGTGTGTTGAGAAAGAAGGGCGTGGGCCCGGGGTCGTCAGGGTGGTCTAGCTGGGTATGCCGCAGAGCCCGTCCCGAGGCGGTGTCGGCAGGTGGGAAGGCCGGAAACGGGACGACATGACTCTAGCCGGAGGAATCCGACAGGGGGAATGCCATGTGTTCAAGAGGTGATGAGAAGCACTAAATGAGGCTCCATTCACAGGTTTTTGCAGGCGACGCTTGACGGTTCGTCAAACCATAAGGAACCCCTGCATCCGCTTCGGCGGCGCACCCGGCTTCGCCGGGTTCCTCAGGCGTCGCTGGAGGGTGTAAGGCCGTCCAGGATGCGGAAGAGGTCCTTGACCTTCACGGGCTTGGGCAGGTGGCCGTCCATGCCGGCCTCCAGGCAGGCCCGTCGGTCCTCGTCCATCGCGCAGGCTGTGACCGCCACGATGGTGGTGCGGCGTCCCCGGTCCGCTTCCAAGCTCCGGATGCGACGCGTGGCCTCCAGGCCGCCCATGACCGGCATCATGAGGTCCATGAGCACCACGTCGAAGGGGGTGGACCCGTCCAGGTGCTCGCCCACCGCCTGGAGGGCCTCGACCCCGTTCGCGACGAGGACCACGCGGTGACCCCGCTTCTCGAGGATCTGCCGGAGCAGGTGCTGGTTGACGGGGTGGTCCTCCACCACGAGCACGTGCAGGCTGACTGGCTGGGTTGAGGGGTCGGGAGCAGGTGCGGGCGCGGTCGCGACGGGCTGGGGGCGCAGCGGGTCCGGCGCGCCCGGAAGCTCCACCCAGAAGGTGCAGCCCTCGCCAGGGACGCTCTCGAAGCCGAGGGTTCCCGCCATCATCTGGACGAGGCGCTTGGTGATGGAGAGGCCCAGCCCCGTGCCTTCGATCTGCGTGCCCTCCGCGCCCAGGCGGTTGAAGGGTTCGAAGGCGGCTTCGGCCAGCCGATCAGGAATGCCGAAGCCGGTATCGCGGATTTCGATGCGCACCGTGCCTTCGGCGGTGGTTCGGGCGCCGACAAAGATCCAGCCCTGCGGGCGGTTGTACTTCACGGCGTTGGACAGCAGGTTGATGAGCACCGAGTTCAGCTGCAGGGGGTCGGCCATGACGTGGAGCTGGGCCAGCGACTCCATGTGGAAGTCCACCTGGATGCCATGGCGCCGGGCCAGGGGGATGATGACGCTGAAGGCCCCGCTGAATGCATCCGACAACCGCGTCTGCACGATGGCCGCAGAGGTCTTGCCCGCTTCGATGCTGCCGAGCTGGAGCACCTGGTTGACGAGCCCCAGCAGGTGCTCACCACCCAGTCGGAGCTGATCCACAAGGTGGGTCTGCTTGGGGCTCAGGGGCTGGTCGGGATCTTCTGTCAGCAGGTCGGCGGAGAGTAGCACGGCGTTCAGGGGCGTGCGCAGCTCGTGGCTCATGGAGGCGAGGAAGGCCGACTTGGCGCGGCTGGCCGCCTCGGCGGCGGTCTTCGCTGCGATGAGCAGCCGTTTGGACTTCTCCCGCTCGCCGGTCACGGAGATCGCCGCCACCACGACCACCGCCACGCTGGAGAGCATGGAGAGGAAGGTGAACTCCGGAATCAGCTGGGGGGGGATCTGGCTTGGTGGCAGCCAGCCGCGGGTGGTGGCCACGAAGAGCAGGGCGAGCACCCCGAGCAGGATGCCTGCGGTGGTGAGGAGCATGCGCTTGCTGCCGAAGGTGCTGAGCAGGAACAGATTCGGCAGGAACCAGGGCACGGCCACCGAGAGGATGCCGCCCGTGACGCCGCACCAGAACGCCACAATGCCGATGCCCGCCATGTTGGTCAGGAACAGGCCCAGGTCGATGCGGCCCGTCCAGCGCACGAGCAGGGCACCCAGCATGGGGGACAGGATGGCGACGGTGAAGAGGAGCGCCTCCTGCAGGCTCAGCGTCGGGCGCACGGCCACGTACGCCAGGAACAGGATCGCCACCACGCCCGAGATGGAGAGGAGGGACTTTGCAATGCCCCGATGACGGAGCTTGCGCCGCGGGTCGTCACGGACCGCCGGTGGAACCAGGAGGTCGAGGAGATCCCCATCCATCCTCATGTCACGCAAGCCTGAATCATGGAAGCTCACTTATACGCTTGCGAGAGAGGGTTCCTCCATGGGAAATGCAGGGTGTCCCCCCGGGGGAGACCAGCAGGGCGGGGATCGCATCGGAATCAAGCCTGGGCCACCTTGGATCGATCAGGTCGCATGCCCTCGTCTGGCCGCTCTGCCCGTCTGAGGAGACTCGCCCTGGGTCTCCTGGCCTGCTGCATCCTTCCCGCCGTCGGCTGGGAAGACCTCGGTCGGCCTGCGGTCAAGAGCTACGGCCAGCGGGATGGCCTACCGCACCACACGGTCCATGCCATCACGCGGGATGGCCTGGGGCGGATCTGGGTCGGCACGCAGGAAGGCGCGGCCTGCTACGACGGTCGCCGCTGGACGCCGGTGCCCTTGCCACCGCAGGCCACCGCCCAGTTCGTGCGCGCCATCCAGGAGGACCGCGACGGCTCGCGCTGGTTCGCCACGCAGGGCTCTGGGATCTGGCACTTGCAAGGCGAGCAGTGGGAGAACCACACGGAGGCCCAGGGCCTGCCGAGCCTGCGCGTGCACCACTTGTTCCGCCTGCCGACGACCGAAGCGACCCTCTGGGCTGCGACGGACCAGGGTCCGGCCCGGTTCCAGGATGGCTCCTGGCAAACGAAGGTGGAGGGGCTTCCCAACCGATGGGTCTGGAAGCTGACCTGGGTGCAGGTGCCCGGCGTGGGTCCCCGGCTGGTGGCCTGCACGCAGGGCGGCCTGTTCGCCTGGGATGGTGGGCGCTGGACGCTGCCACCGGCCTTCGCCCCGCTGGTGGGCAAGGAGCTCAACGACGCGCTGGACGTGCCCACAGGCGCGGGAACCGACCTCTGGGTCAGCGTCTGGGGCAAGGGCCCGGGGCGATGGGATGGCAAGGCCTGGAGCTATCCAAAGGCTGGGGACGGCTTCCCCGGCCGCTATCCCACGTGCCTGGCCTGGAGTCCCAACCCGCGGGGCGGGACGCTGCTGTGGGTGGGCACCTACGAGAACGGCCTCGCCTACCTGCGCGACGGCGCCTGGCAGGTGTTGAACGCGGATCGCGGACTTCGGAGCAATGGCGTCTACGCCCTGCTGCCCGAGCCCCGGGGCCGGCCCACGATCTGGATCGGCATGCAGGGCGGTGGCATCACCGCCCTGAGCCTGCAGGGCTGGGTGGCCTTCCTTGATCGGCAGTCCGGCCTGCCGAGCTCCGGCGTGAACTGCATGATCGAAACCCACGGCTCCGAGCGAGGCATCGTGTTCGGCACCACGAAGGGCCTGGCCTGGTGGAGCCAGGGGCACTGGAAGACGCAGGACACGCGCCATGGCCTCCCCGATGCGGACATCCACGCCCTCGCAGAGATGGATGCAGACGGTCACCACTGGCTGTTCGCGGGCACGGGGCATGGCGTGGTCCGCTGGGACGGCGGCCGCTGGCAGCGCGAGCGGGGCCTCCCAGTCGAAGCTGTGAACGTGCTCTTGGCAGGACGCAAACCGGGGCGCCTCTACGCCGGGCTCAAGTCGGGCCTCTGGGTTCTGGAGGGAGGCGTCTGGTCCGCCCTGAAGCCGCCCTCGACCGAGCTGGAGGCACTATCCCTGGCCGAGGCAGAGGGCGAGGGTGGTGGCGGCGAGAGCCTTTGGGTGGGCACCCGGGGCATGGGCCTCTGGCGCCTGCGGAAAGGGCAGTGGGAGCGGCTCGATCCGCAGCCGCAGTACCCGCGGCAGTGGTTCACGGCGCTCAAAGTGTTGTCCGGTCCGAAGCAGGAACCCTGGCTCTGGGTCGGCACCCGCGGCAACGGCCTCCTGCGCACCGCCCTGGGCGCTGCATCGCCAACCTGGCAGATCTACGGCGCTCCTGGCGAAGTGGCCCTGCCGCACACCGTGGTGCTCCGCATCGAGCAGGATGCCCAGAAGCGGCTCTACCTCGGCACCTCGGGCGGGGTGGAGCGCCTGCGCTTCGCCGCGGATGGACATACCCTCGTGCGGACCGAGACCTTCACCACCGGCGATGGCCTGCCCGCCACGGGGTCCAGTCTGGGCGCGAGCCTGGTGGGGCACGATGGCCGTGTGTGGTTCGGCTTTCCCGGCGGTGCGGCGTTCCTGGACCCCCGCGAGGAGCCGGTCGAGCTGCCCCTGCCCGCGCCTGTGCTGGCGCGGGCCCTCGTGGCGGGGAAGGACCGCGTCATCGAAGGTGCGCTGACCTTGTCGCACCATGAGAACCACCTCTCCCTGGATCTGTTCACGCCTGTCTTCTTCCGGGAGGAGGACATCCGCTTCCGCAGCCAGCTGATCGGAGCTGAGGCACAGCCGGGGCCCTGGCGCTACGAGGGTTTCCGCGAGTTCTCGGGCCTGGCGCCCGGCCGCTACGTGCTGAAGGTATGGGCGCGCAACCACACCGGCCAGCTGTCGGAACCCTACACCCTTCCCATCCACATCAAGCCCGCCCCCTGGGCCTCAGCCTGGGCCCTGACGGCCTACCTCCTGGTGCTGGTGGCCAGCGGGTTCGCCTGGGTGACCCTCCACACGCGGACGCTGCGCCTGCGCGAGGCATGGCTCACCGCCCGCGTGGACAAGGCCACCGCCGAACTGAAGGTGCGCGAGGATCAGCTGCTGGCCCTCGCCTCGCAGCTCACCACACGCAATGAGGAGAAGAACCAGATCATGGGCATCGTGGCCCACGACCTGCGGAACCCCCTCAGCACCATCCTCATGCAGGCGGAGATCCTGCCGGAGTTGGAACCGCGGGAACGGGAGCAGGGCCTCGCGCGCATTGTGCAGGCGGCGAACGCCCTGCTCGACCTGCTTGAGCGACTGCTGGATGTGAACCGCATCGACTCGGGAACGGTCCTGCCCCCCGCAGTGCCCGCGAGGTTGGCCACGCTGGCGGCCGAGGCGCGGGAGCGCTTCCACGCGAAGGCGGAGGCCAAGGGGCTGGAACTTCGCCTGGAGCCCATGGAAGCGCTGCCGGACGTCCTGGCAGATCCCGCCACGCTGATGGGCGTGCTGGACAACCTGATCTCCAACGCCGTCAAGTTCAGCCCGCCGGGGCCCCCGACCCGGACCATCACGATCGGTTTCGACCGCACCAGCACCGAAGTGGCCCTCTGGGTGAAGGACCAGGGCCCCGGCTTTACCGCCGAGGAACGGCAGCGGGCCTTCAACCGCTTCACCCGCCTCAGCGCCCGTCCCACCGCCGGTGAGAGTTCCTCCGGGCTCGGGCTTTCCATCGTCAAGAAGCTCACCGAAGCCATGGGTGGACGCATCGAACTGGAGAGTGAGCCCGGTCAAGGCGCCACCTTCCGCATCTGGCTGCCGCGGGTGGAGGGTTGCGCAGGGCCGGAGGCGGAGTTGCATTGATCTAATATTTGGACGCTATGCCGCAGGTCAGGCGATGCTGGACTCCCCGCTCGTTCTGGAGGCGCCGTGCGCATGGTTTTCGTCAACTCAGCCTGTTTGGGAATCGGACTGGTTGCGGTGGCCCAGCTTCCGGCGGCGACGCCGAACCAGTCTATTGATCAGCTGTTGGCGACGCGGTATCCGCCTGGGCGACCTGGCGCGTCGGTGCTGGTGAAACGGGGCCGTGAGGTGTTGTTCCGCAAGGCCTACGGACTGGCCAGCCTTGAGCTTGGTGTGCCCACGCGGCCGGAGCATGTCTTCCGGATCGGCTCCGTCACCAAATCTTTCGGCGCGGTGGTGATTCTCCAGTTGGTGGATGAGGGGAAGTTGTCGCTGGATGTTCCCATCTCCACCTACCTGAAAGACACGCCCAAGGCTTGGGAGAAGATCACGCTGGCCCACCTGCTCAGTCACACCTCGGGCCTTCCCAGCTACACCTCTGGTCCCCAGGGTGGCTACGCCGTTCTGCGGGCCAAGCCGCGCAGCCTCGATGAGGTGCTGGCCACGCTACATGACCTGCCCCTGGACTTCGAGCCTGGAACCGCCTTCACCTACAGCAACAGTGGCTTCCTGCTCCTGGAAAAGATCATTGAAACCACCACGGGCCAGGGCTTCGCCTTCAACCTGAGGCACCGCATCACGGAGCCGCTCGGCTTGAAGCACACGCGCCAATGTTTGGTGGATGAAACGACGCCGGGTCTGGTCTCCGGCTATACGGACGGTGGCCATCCCACCTATCCGGCCCCGCTGGACATTGCCTTCATGGATGGGGGCATGGTCAGCACCGTGGCTGATCTTGCGGCTTTCACGGAAGCCCTGCACGGCGGTCGCCTGCTCCGCCCGGAAACCTACCGACGGATGACCACTCAGGTGCGCACCCCGGATGGCAGTGGTGTCGGCTATGGTCTGGGCCTCTGGATCCGAAGCTCCCAGGGCCACACACTGGTGGGCCATGGCGGGGATGTGGTGGGCTTCAGTGCCGAGGTCGAGACGGACCTCCAAGCCCATACCGTGGCGGTGATCCTGCAAAACGAGGACAAATTCGGGGCCGGTCATGCCGTGAATGTGGAGTATCTCAGCCGCAGGCTGCTGGCCCTGGCGGGAGGGCGAACCATTCCTGAACCAAGGGCCGTCTCGCTTTCGCCGGCGCAGCTGGCCGCTGTTGTGGGGCGCTACACGTCCGTTCAGGGCACCCGTGTCATCAGCCTGGAAAGCGGTAGGCTCTGGAGCCGCAACAACGGCGGCCGTCCCTACGAACTGCAGGCCTCCTCCCCCACCACCTTCTTCATGGAGGGCCAGGAAGTGCGGCTGCGTTTCCTTCTGGAGGGAGGCCGTGTGGTGGCTCTGCAGAAGTACGAGGATCAGGGTGAAGTAGGACCCGTGGCGAAGCGGGTGGATTAGCGGGCCTGGCGCGTCAGAATCGGCCCCAGCGCCGCCCAGACTGTATCGGCGACCTTGCGGGCGCCCTGCGCGTTGGGGTGAATGCCATCGGCCTGGTTCAGCTTGGGATCCATGGCCACACCTTCGAGCAGGAAGGGCATCAGCGGGATGTCATAGGCCTTCGCCAGCCGGGGGAAGACTTGCATGAAAGCCGTTCGATAGTCCTTCCCATAGTTGGCGGGGAGTTGGATGCCGGCCAGCACCACGCGGCTGCCTTCCTTGCTGGCCCGGTCGAGGATGATCCGCAGGTTCCGCTCGGTCTCCGTCACGGGAATGCCCCTGAGCCCATCGTTGGCGCCCAGGCAGACGAAGAGGACGTCGATCTTCTGCTGGTAGACCCAGTCCAGGCGGGCGACGCCCCCGGCGGTGGTGTCGCCACTGATGCCTGCGTTGATCACCTTCCAGGGCCGACCTTCGGCGGCGAGGCGTGCCTCAATGAGGGCCGGAAAGGCCTGCTCCTTGGCCAGACCCAGGCCGGCCGTGAGGCTATCGCCCAGGAACACCAGGGTGCCCTGGGTGGCTTGGGGTGCCGGTGCAGTGGCCTCTGGGGCTGACTGCGGCGCCTGGGCCTTCCGGTTGCAGGCCGTCGCCAGGGCGAGACAGGCGGCGAGGATGGCGATCGAACGAGAGCCCTCAGTCATGGGTGAAGCATGGCACGACCCTGTCCAGCCTTGCAGGGCGGGTATCTGGACCAGGGAGGCTAGTCTGGGAGTGAGGGTTCCTCATGATCTCCATCCGATCCGTTTCGAAGACCTTCACCTCCCCCTCTGGTGAACTCCTGAGGGTGCTGCAGGATGTGAGCCTGGACATTCCGGCGGGAGCCTCTGTGGCCATCCAGGGACCCAGCGGCAGTGGCAAGAGCACGCTCCTGGGGCTGATGGCAGGGCTGGACCAGCCCACATCCGGTGAAGTGATCGTGAACGATCAGGTCATCACGGGCCTCAGCGAGCTGGCCCTCTCGCGCTTTCGGGCCAAGAACCTGGGGTTCGTCTTCCAGGCCTATCACCTGCTGCCGCATTTCTCCGCACTGCAGAACGTCATCATCGCCGCGGAAATCGCCGGTCTAGATCAGGCCGAAGCAAAGGCCATGGCCGCGCTCACTCGGGTGGGCCTGCAGGACCGCGCGGATCACCTGCCGGCGCAGCTCAGCGGCGGCGAGTGCCAGCGGGTGGCGCTGGCTCGGGCCATCGTGGCGCGGCCGCCCATCCTGCTGTGTGATGAACCCACGGGATCGCTGGATCCGGCGAATGCCGATCTGGTCTTCGAGCTGCTGCTGGAACTGCAGCGGGACCTCGGCGCGACGCTGGTGCTGGTGACCCACGACGCCCACCTGGCGGGTCGCATGGGATCGCACATCGCCCTTGAGCGCGGCCGGATCGTCGCAGGCGTGGCATGAGGTTCGCGTGGCGCATGGCTTGGCGCGAGGGCTCCCGTCAGAAGGGGCGGCTGCTCGTCATCGCGCTGTGCCTGGCGGTGGGGTTCGCGGCGTTCTTCGCGACGTACGGCTTCAGCGGTCGGGTGCTCAGCGGCATCCGCGCCGAATCGAGGTCGCTCCTGGGCGCGGACTTCTCGCTCACCACCAACGGAGCGTTCCCGGCGGAGGTGCTCCAGCGCGCGTCCACGCTGCCGGGCATCCAGGGGCACAGCCTGGTCTATGACCTGGTGAGCATGGCGCACACGGGCGAAGGCACCACCATCCTCAGCCGACTGGTGGAAGTGCGGGCGGTGGATGGCGCCTATCCACTCGTGGGAAAGCTGGACCTTCAGCCGATCGGAGCAGGCAGCGGACCAAGGATTGGTGATTCGGGCGCGGTGTTTGTCGAACGGGGTCTCGCCGATGCCTGGGGGCTTCGGCCCGATGCCCGTGGAACCCTTGCGAACCGGTCAGCCCTGTCGGTGGGGGATGGCATCCTGCCCGTGGGTGGCGTCATCGCGCTCGATGAGAGCCGTCAGGCCAGTGCCTTCACGCTGGGGCCCCGGGTGTTGCTGGATCGGAAGGATGCGGAACGCCTGGGGCTGCTCGGCGCGCAGGCCCGCTTCACGGGACGCCTGCTGCTCACGCTGGCGCCTGGGGCCGATGCCATCCAGGTCAGGAAGGCCTTGGGCGAGCTTGTCCGAGCGACCCCCAAGCGGGTGGGCGTGCAGGGGCACGAGGAAGCCGCCACGGCCCTGGCCCGGCCCATCCGGAACCTCAACCGGTTTGTCCAGCAGCTGGGATTGGCCACGCTGCTGCTGGCGATGCTTGGGGCCTGGGCGATCCTGACCGCTTTCCTGGATGCCCGGTCCCGGGATGCGGCCATCCTGCGCTGCCTGGGGGCGGATCCCACGGCGCCGGCGCGCATTTACGGGCTGCTCACCCTGCTGCTTCTGGGGTCGGCCTTGGCCCTGGGTCTCGCCGCGGGCCTCACGGTTTCGGCGTTGATCCCCCGGTGGCTGGGTGACCTGCTGCCGGCGGTGATCCGCGAAGGCACCACGGCTGCACCACCCCTGCTGGAAACCGGTCTTGCCGTGGCCATGATCGCCCTGCTGACCCTGCCGCCCCTGGTGCGCCTGGGCGACGTGAAGCCGCTGATCCTGCTGAGGGAAGGCGCCGAGCTCCAGGGAGGGCGCGTCTGGCTGAGCCGGACCTGCGCGGGTCTGGCCCTGGCGCTGGCGGTGCTGCTGATCATCCGCAATGCCCCGAGCCTGGTGGTGGGCCTTGGCACGGCCCTGGGCATGGCGCTCCTGTTCCTGCTGCTCTACGGTGCGGCGCGGCTTCTGCTGCGCAGCTATCGCAGCAGCGCCAAGGCCATGCCGCTGGCCCTGCGCCTTGCTTTCGGCCAGCTCGGCGCGCGGCCCGGGCTGACGGCCCTGATGATGGCGGTGATGGGGCTGGCGGTGTTCCTGACAACGGCGACTCAGTTCATCAAGGACGACATCGTGGCGCCCATCGCCTCCCAGCAGGGTCAGGGCAACCGACCCAACCTGTTCTTCCTGGACGTGCAGTCCGCCCAGCGGGACGCGGTGGTGGCGCGGCTGAAGTCCGAGACCGGCAGGGATCCCATGGAGGCGCCCATTGTCCGTGCTCGGCTCAGCGCCATCGCCGGGAAGCCGGTACGGGAAGCGCAGGCCCGGAGCCGCGACGAGGACCCCGGCGAACGGCAGGGAGAAGGCTTCCGGAACCGCGAGCAGAACCTCACCTGGCGGGATCGGATGGGCGCCTCAGAGGCCATCGCCGCGGGAACGTTCTGGAGCCCCGGGCTCGCGCATGCGGATGAGATCTCGCTGGAACAGGGCTTTGCCGATTCCATCGGCGCGAAGCTGGGCGACCAGTTGAGCTTTGATGTGTCGGGCCAGGAGGTGAAGGGCCGCGTCACCAGCCTGCGGAAGGTGATGTGGCAGAGCTTCCAGCCGAACTTCTTCATCGTGCTGCACCCGAGCCTGCTGAAAGGGGCTCCGGCGGTCCACCTGCTGGCCATCGAGGTGGATCCATCAGCCAAGGCCCGCATTCAGGTGGCCATGGCGCAGGACTTTCCGAACATCACCCTCATCGACGTGACCGATGTGGTTGCCAAAGTGAGCCGTGTGCTCGACATCATCGCCCTCATCACCCGGGCCCTGTCGGGGCTGATGTTGGCGTCGGCCCTGCTCGTGCTGATCGCCAGCCTGCTCGCAGGGCGGCTGGGCCGGCAGAAGGACCTGGCGCTGCTGCGGACCCTCGGCGCCTCCCATGGCACCCTGTTGCGCAGCCTGGCCTGGGAGTTCCTGCTATTGGGGGGCAGCTCGGCGCTGCTGGCGACGGCCCTGGCCTGGGTGCTGGCGCGGGTCTACACCACCCGCGTGCTCGAACTGCCCACGCATCCAGGTG
>Ga0265327_10003244_pt1 | contig 15791 bp, 13 predicted proteins | sample 41621metaG_FD_202089 | JGI IMG/M metagenome (GOLD analysis project Ga0265327, IMG submission 202089) | Rhizosphere microbial communities from Carex aquatilis grown in University of Washington, Seatle, WA, United States - 4-16-21 metaG | ecosystem: Host-associated > Plants > Roots > Rhizosphere... | reverse complement strand
AGATCGCCTATAATCTGATAAGCGCTAGGGTATTTCTAAATGAGGTAGATATTACAGAATATTTCCCAGAATTAAAGCTTAGAAAACCAGGGTTCAGTCAGTAGTACATATTTCAAATGGTAATTTCATAAATCATTTAGATTATTTTGCTACCGAAAGTAACTTGCAAAAATTGAAGATAACCAGAAAGACGCAATAGTGAATAAAAAGGTTGGTAATAGTTTAAAAGATGTCTTACGCTCATTAATTAATGTATCAGGACAACTATTTCGTAAACATCTGATAATTTACTTAACAGCTGTTATAATCTTGGGAGGGTGCTTTTGGGCCTTTACTAAAAGTCCCCATCAAATGACATTTGTGTTATGTGTCTTAATTTCCCTAGTTTCTATTATACTTTATGTCAAAACCGACAACTATGCTGAAACCTTACTTTCATTTATGTTAGGAGTGTTGACAATTTTTACTGTTAACTGGGATAATTATACTTCCAAGCTATTTATTTTGTTCTACATAGGGTTAAATACCTTACTTTTTTTCATCTCGTCAATAAGAATGGCTTCTAAATTAGAAACGATTTTGACAAACGCAGCTACTTATATCGATTTAGAAAACTTCTCTACTGTATATAATAAACTGAATGCGATCTGTTCACGCAATACAAAGTATAATAATTTGAGTATTATTGAAAAAGGGGAGATCGTGAAATATTTAGCTTACATGAAAATTCAAACGACTGAAATGCCCAATTCTATTTTAGATATTGAATTAATTAAAGTTTGTTATCAACTAGATTTAAAAACGTCATGTGACTTCTTTAAAATAATTTATTTTATAAAGTACCGAACGCACAGTGAATGGGATCTAAACACCTTCATAAGCACAATTTTAAACCGTAGACTACCAATTGATCCCTTAGATTTTATTAAAATCTTAGAACAAACAAAGTCTTGTTTGATATCTAAAAAACTCTCATTAACTGAATATTTAGATAAAATAGAAAAATTAGCTTTTGACGGATATTCCGATGAAAATATTGTCGCCACATTAAATAGTTAAATGCAAAATTTTGCGCAAAAAACGCAAACTAATATTAAAAACAAAAACTATTACAATGTATATATTTATCCCATCCACGACAACATCGCTAAAGCGTTTGGTCGAGTCAAAAATAAAAAGAAGACATCCTAGTCTTTTTAAAGAATCACCACGTAGAAGAGCTTTCCTTAATTTTATTACAGAAGGGAAGAACTGGTGGGTTATTTTATTATTCGTGTTATTTATATTCTCAATAAGTATAATTCTATCTGCTTTATCAATTAAAATATTGCCTCAACTGTGCTTCGACGATGCAAAAACACTTACTGACCAACGCATTACGAACATAGTAACAATAACAAGTGTTACTCTAGTTGTAGTTGGATTCCTAATTAATAATCTTGCAGTAAAAACATCCCTTGTCTACAAGCTTCTATTTAAACACACTTTACTATATCCAATAATTTTTTTTATTTTAAGTACAATAGGCTGTTTTATAATTGTTTCTACCTTAAGAGGTACTTTTAACTCTCTTTACTTTTCTAACCTTATATTAACTGGCACTTTTATGGGCATCGTTATACTCTTCCTTATTGGATTTTTATTCATTCGACTATTAAAATTTATAACAGCCGAGTTCGTCAACGAGATGTTAGAAATAGAATTACTTTATGAAGGAATCGAAAACATAAAATCGAACTTAAGGAAGGAATATAGCGGGATTGAGTTCAAAAATTTCTTTGAATTAAGAAATGGTCAAGAAGATAATTTTGGTTTAGCCCTAATTAATTTGGGTGAAGTGATTTTTGAAAATCAGGATAATGAATCACCAATTCCGAAAACTGTCACGGATGTCAAGTTAATACGCCTATCAATTTTTTTATCGAGACTTAATGCACAAAACGTACTTTATTTCCGTACGATTAAACTTAATTCTCCAACTGTATATTTTGACAGTTATATGTGGCTTAGTGGTGAAAATCACACTCCGGAAAGAGCAAAGGAATTAAGAGCTTGTCTAAAATTAAGTAAATTAACAGATGAAAAAATAAAAAGCGATTATTATCAATACTTCTCGAAAAAAGCTATAGTACTTAGCGACGAAAATAAATTAGATGAATTAAAAATTACTTTAAAATCTCTTTTAAAATATTTGGAACTTGAAACCAATAATCAAGCAATTTAATGGGCAAAATTAATAATATCGGAATAAGCAAAGGTTTAGAGGTTGATATTTTCGAAGCGGCTAAAAAGTCAATTGAAAAAGGCAACAAAGATGGCTATCTTATTGTTGCCAGTTTTATTAGAAGTGCCCTTCAAGTGAGCATTAAGAATAAATCATTACCGCATTTCCAAGAATTTATTTTTACATACTCAAACGCATATGCTTTCACTTTTGAAAAGGCGAAAGAGAACCAAAAAATATCAGCCTTACTCGTAGTTTTAATAGAGAACTCCGCCAGGTCTTTAACTGGAATCATTAAGTATGATATCAATTGGATTGGAAAATCATTTAAATCTTATGAGGATAAGATGATGCTAAACAATTTTTATTATTGGTCTTTAACTTCAATTGGTAGACTTTTCTATTACATCATTAAATATCAAGATAAAAGTAGCTTTGATTTAATCATTGACAATTTAGAGCAATTAACCGATGGGCAATATGATGAAAATTATGAACTAAATTTTAAAATCAAACTTCTCAAATCTACGAATGCTGATGGAGCTCAGACTGAAAAAATTGCGGAGCTAGAGAAGGAATATGAAGTAAGTAATAAATTTTATGTCTATCAAAGGCACTTGCTGTTAGGCGTCAAATCATGGATAATATATCTTTATCATCTTGGTAAACTTAACTCAAGTGATACCGAGTTTTTTATTGAAAAAATAAAAATACAATATAATGAGTCTTCTGAGATGCTAGATGATATCTTATTCTTCAAATATGGCACACATATTATGCATAATTATTTTGAGTTTAATTCTTGGGATTTTGTAAAAAGACCTGATGGTAAAATGTATACCCCTCCATCACCGGATGAGTGGTTAACCCTAGGATTTATCATAGAACAACTCAGAGGAAATACATTAATTATAGATTACGAAAATCTTGACAAATTAGCTCTTAAGAATACGGTTTTTCTGCTTGGAGACTTAACAGGGTATATAAAAATGATTCAAGAAGATTATGCAAAATGGAAGCCGATAATAAAAGTTGATAGCGAACAGGAGTTAAAAGAAAAGTGTGATGCAATATTAGAAGCATTCACTAAACTTAAAAACATCAATACTGGCAGTGTTAATTTAGCAATTGCCAATAGTGAGTTAAGCGAAGAAAAAATAAATAATTTTAAAAATTTAATAGGAGAATCTTGGAAAAACTATTCAAGAATTCATAAATTATTCAGAGCTTTTGGTAATAAAGAAATAATAACTGATAATGAAACTATATTAAAACGATTTGGCACTTATACATTTTTAGAAAGAGGTAAAACACTGTTTATTGATGGTGAGCACCATCATAATATTTACGGAATTGAGAGATGGGGCGGAGATATAGGATTATGGGAGGATAATGCATTCTTCAATGAGATTTTTAGTCGTTCCATTAATATAATAAACGGCTACTCGTTTGTTGAAACAATAGAAAAGTGCTTAACATTTTTAAAGAATAAAGATGTTACCGCAAGTGTAATACTTATACCTCCTGATTACAGCCGTTCAAGACTGTATCAAGATTCTAGATTTGTTATGAATAACAAACGCAATGGAAAAGGTGAAGATATTAAGGACTTTAAATATGGAGATTTCTTAAATGTCCCAGTGTTCATTTCAACCAGTAATTTTTTAAAAGGAAACGTAATTGTAACTGATTTTGAAGCCGCTTTTAAAATGCTTTACCGAGAGAATACTGATTGGTATAATAATGAATTGGAGTTTAAAATATCAGAAGTTACTCCTGAAGAAGCACAGAGGAGACTGGATGAAAATCCGGAAAAGTGGAAGAATACCGAAGACGGTTTAACAATCACAAATAACGATGCCCTGACACTTATTAAGACTTCGGTTAATGTCCAATTCTGGACATATTTAGACTTCAAAATTAAGGACGCTGGTAAATTTGTTGTTGGTCAGGTTAATACAGAATTAAATTAATAAACTCTTTTTATTATATTATATCCTAAAAACCAGCGATGGTCTTAATTTTCCGCTTGCTCAAATGGCAACTTTATGATGCGCTGAAAATGCTCGATTTTGTATACTTCTTGCTTCAATTTGCAAAGTAATGTGGATAAGCCCCTTACCGCTCCTTCAAAGTAAATGGAATCTTTTTTTAGTTTTGCCGCACCTTCAAACCCAACCTTACCCCTACACACAACCGAAGCTATTGAACATAATGCGGGATTAGAGTACGGAAAAGGAGTATGGAAATGTGTCAAAATGTACAGAATTGTTCTATTTCGGTGGGCTGGAACTCCTGAAAACGTTGATATGACTGGTGGCCCCGGAGAGTTCGAATCTCTCCGGATCCACGATAATACAAAAGTTTCACGCTTTCGCGTGAAACTTTTTCGTTTTGCCTCGAAGCGTTGAAAGCTTTGCTTTCAAAAGCGCAGCACCAAAATAAAAAGCGCTCTGAAAGAGCGACTTTTTGCATTATGACTCAAGGTTAAGAGGGATAAGCGGAGCTAGTCTTCTTCTCAAATAATACAACTCACTTATTCATCTCCACAATCTTTTCATACTCGCTACGTCTTTCAGAATCATGCTTCAGAGATTTCAACCAAAAAGCAGCCGTTTTAAAATCTTTTGCATTAATGTACATGGCAGCGAGATTTAATTTAGGGTCGTCGAAACGGGGACTAATTCTTGCGGCTTCTTCGTATGCTGTTTTGCTAAAATGACATTATCGGTAAAAACATAGGAAGAAGCAAGATCGTTTAATACATTTCGGTTAAAAGGATTCAGCTTGTAGGCAGTGATGGAATTCTTTTGCGCCTCTTCATAATTTCCCAGAGATGCGTTGGCATTACCTTTGTACCAGGTAATGGGGACTGATGTGGGATCAATTGAGTATGCAAGACTGATCGCTGAATTTCCAGCATTAATAGGATCTGCCGCTAATAAAAGCCACACAAAGGATTATTTCATAAGTCAAAACTTTATTATGCGTGACTACACGTTAATTAAAAACGTATTTTTGAACTCTATAAATTTTAAATTAAATGAGTGAAGCCAGACCTTTAAAAAAATGGAAGTTTGCACTTTTAGTTTGGTGCTTTATTTATCCTGTAATTACATTTTTATCAAGCGTCATTGTCCCATTGATGATTGATTTTCCTGTACCTTTGCGAACCCTGGTAATCAGTTTAATCCTGGTGCCGATCATGGCTTTTTTCTACATTCCGTACATTCAAAAAAGATTTTTTAACTGGCTACGAAAATAATTATCAGTTTAGTTTTGTGCGTTTAATTGAGAAGTTTCATTTAAACCTGAATATATTTTTTGCATTACAAAAGAAGTATAGTCTTTATTGTTATCGAAATTACCTGTTTTTTTATCGAAGGTAATCATACCAATAGGAAGTTCAAGAGCTTCGTTGTCCAGGCGCATCGCTTCAGCGGTCTCAATAAAATCGGTTTCGAAATAAAAAGTATAAAGCCCTGTTTTGTTAAGAGTCTCATGCGTACTTGTGTTTAAACAAATGTACCTGGGAATAAATCCTTTTTTAGAAATTCTAATTACATAAGGAGAATCTTTTTTTAATAAAAACTTAACGGATTCATTATTCTTCACATTAACCGTAGCGGTAATAGAATCATAATATAGAACCTCAACTTTATAGCCACCTTTTACCGCTTTGTTTTTCACTACAATCTGGCCCAGTATACTCATATCGGATGAAGTATCTTTTTTTGTTTTTAGTATTTTATTCTTTGTAATTGAATAAGCGTTGTTAATAGAAAAGCTTAGAAAGCCGATTAACATTATTTTTGCGATTAAATGTGAGGGAGTGTTCATGGTTCAATTATTTATAGGACAAAGTTGCTACAATTAAAGTGGATAATAAATCTTAAGATGAAAACGAACCTACACATGTAAGATTTTATTGATTTTTTTATAGAGGGCCTTTGTTACAATTTAAAGAAGCTTGTCTTTCATAATACCATATATTCACCGCTTTTAATAAAGTTTCGCCTCTTTTTGATTTACAATAGTGAATAAAGTCCTTAATTTGCAAAATATCTTAGCCTTTTAAAGGAAAGAGTAATTGGCACTTTACGTTCAACTATTTTAAAGTCAATATTAAACCTTTGTCAAAATTATTCATCTAATGAATGGTCTTGTATTAATCTTATAAAAACAATCACATGAGAAATTTATTATTTAATGGGATGAGACTACTGCTGGTTTCACTTTCTCTAAACAGCTTTGCACAAGTGCCGGTGGCTAATTTCAGCATTACTCCAAATCCAGTATGTGCCGGTCAACTGGTTCAAATAACAGATCTCTCGACGGGCACGCCTGTTTCATGGTCATATACTTTAAATACAGGTGGCCCAGCGGGTCCGGTGGTATCTACAGCTCAAAATCCCACAGTTACGTATAACCAACCAGGCACTCACACCATCTCTCTAATTGCAACCAACGCCTCAGGATCTAGTCCACGTGTGGTTCAAACTATCACTGTTGTCGCGGCTCCCAATGCACAAATAAACCCTGCAAACTTAAATACATGTATTGGCGGAAATCCTCAAACAATTACTGTGCTTACCGGAGGAGGGCCTGGTGGCACCAATACATATAGCTGGTCAACCGGCGCAACTACTACGTCTATTTCAGTTTCTCCTTCAGTTACCACTACCTATTCCTGTGTTATTTCCAATAGTGCCGGTTGTTCAGTAGTGAGAACTGCAACAGTTACGATTACACAGCCAACACTCACTGTTGTGAGTATTCCAGCAAGTATTTGCCCTGGAAGCTCTTGTACACTTACCGCTACGGGACAGGGACCTAATCCATCCACATACACATGGTCTACGGGTGCCACAACCAGGACCATTTCAACAAATATTCCAGCTGTTTATACCGCATCCTATACCAATAGTAACGGGTGTTCAGGAACTTTTTCGTATAATTTAGGAACTTCCACTACTCTATCTCTTACTGCACATGCGGATCCCTCGGTGGTTTGTTTAGGCAATAGCTCTCACTTATCAGTTATTGGCGCCACTTCTTATACCTGGAGCACAGGTTCAAACATTGCAACAGCTACCGTCACTCCAACCGGCAATACAACTTATACAGTGGACGGTCAATTTGGAACGTGCTCTGGAGTTACCACTGTTGTTGTTAATGTGAGTCATACCCCTACTATCACCATTTCGAGCAGTTCTCCATCTATTTGTGCCGGTAGCAGCGCCACTATCAATGCGAGCGGCGCTACCACCTACACTTGGACCCAAGGCGGCGGAAATTCTCAAAGTATTGTAGTATCACCAAGCATTAATACAACCTACCTGGTAGGTGGAACCAATCCTGGATGTCCTTTAAAAACAGCTTCCGTAGTCATTAGCGTTTCACCAGATCCCATCCTGTCTATTACAAGTTCTTCAAATGTTTCTTGCGCCGGAGAAGAAATTGCTCTTGCTGCCAACGGAGCAGTGAATTATACATGGAGCAGTGGAGGAAATGCAGCCGTAGTTCTTGTAACACCGACCATTACCACGACTTATACAGTAACAGGAACTAATAGTTCTAATTGTTCGGCTATGGCTTCCATAACACAAAGCGTAAATACCTGCACAGGAATTAATAAACAAGAGATTCAAAATGTAAGTCTTTTATTATTTCCAAATCCTACAAATGGAAGTTTTGTGATCAGATCGGAATCAGATATCACTTTAAACATAGTAGCTCAATCGGGACAACTTGTAAAAACACTTTCGTTAAGTCAAATGAATGATTACAGCGCAAACGTTTCTGATCTTGCCGCAGGTATTTATTTTGTCACAGGCAAAGGCTCAGAAGGTTTTGTGAGTCAAAAAATTATTGTTTTAAAATAACCCCGCTTCTTCATTTTAATTTCAAAATTTATTAAATCAAGTCAATGTGACTTGATTTAATAAATTACATTTGTTTTTATAAATAAAACAATGGATGTGAAACACGAAGCCCATAAAGGCAAAGGAATTTTTTATATAGAAGATAATGGGGAAAGAATTGCAACACTGACCTATTATTTTGAAAATGAAAAAAAATTCATTATTGAGCATACGGTCGTTGACGTAGCGTATGAAGGCAAGGGTCTGGGCAAAGCCCTGGTAAATGCAGCGGCCATTTTTGCTAAAGAAAATAATTTTAAAATAGTTCCGGTTTGTCTTTACGCCAAAAAAGTAATGGAAAGATCTGACGCTTATAAAGACGTTTTGTATTAAGATAGATTTTATTTCATCGATTCTTTTCTCCTTACAGGTTTTTTCCTCTCACCTTTCTTCTTAATTAAATTCACATCAGTCAACTATTATTTAGTTTTTGTTAATCAATGTGAATTTTAGTAAACGCTAACATACTAAATTGAATGGTGTAATAATTATATCGGAAGTTAGCCGTTATAATTTTAACCTAAAAAAAACCAATTATGAAAAACACACTTTTAATTATTGTAGCCTTATTAGTTTGCTTTAAATCACAAGCCCAGCTGAGTAAAGGCAGAATGATGCTGTCTGGCAGTGTTAACTATTCCAACAATCATTCAAGCCGAATAGACACCGGATTAAATGCCACCCAACCTATTGACAATTCAAACTCTTTTAATGGAATTCTTCGTTACGGTTACTTTGTCACAAATAAAATTATGGTAGGTGTTTATGGAGGTTACTCCCATTCTGACTATAATTTCAAGTCCGTATATTTTGATGGTAATAATTATATCAATCAAACATCTAACAATATGTCTAATAATTTTTCAGGCGGGATATTTTCAAGATATTACCAGATGCTTGGTAAAAGCAGGTTTGCTTTATTCGGTCAATTGTCTGTGGGCTATAGTGCCGGAAAACAAGAACAGAAAACAACTTCGCAATACCCAGGAGGAAGTTTAAATACAACAAATTCGCACGGCGATATGTCTTCGATAACCGCAGCCTTTAATCCAGGAATAGTATTCTTTATAACTAAAAACATTGCCATAGAAACCACCTTTGGAAGCATGGGATTTTCTACACAACGTACTAAAAATTATAATGCCGGCGGGGGGTATAATGAAACGAAAAACTCGACATTTAATTCGAATCTTGGATTCAACCTCTCCTCCTTAAGCTGGGGCGTAAATTTTTATTTCGGTGGTAAAAAAGATAAGGCTGAAACTCCAGGTAAATAAAAAAGAAAAATTATTCTTTTAGGTCAAATTCTATACCAAAAACCTATTATAAAAAATCTAAAACAAATTCGTTTATCGCACGAGGTAAAACCGCGGAATTTAACATAATTCCGTGGTCTTTTTTCCAAATTCACCCCATTTAAATTCTTGTTTTTATTTCCAAAGCATTATCTTGCTTGATTAATATTTAATAAAAAATTAATCTAATGAAAAAAATTATCCTGGCGATAAACCTGTTTTTTCTTTCTCAAATTGTTTTTGGGCAAGTTAATTCCAAACTCACTTCTTTCACACAGGAAGTGTTTTACACTCCACAAAATCAATTGAGTTTTATACGACTGAACGAGAGTAGTAATATTAACCAGGCTGGTATTGCTGAGTTTATTAACTCGGTTATTTTGAATAACGGTGCAAACCAGGTTTCGGTTCAGAAAACAGAAAAGGATGAGCTCGGCTTTACCCACATTAAATTCAATGTACTTCAAAATGGTGTTTTGATCGCCAACAGGGTAATCATAGCACATTCCAAAAATGGAAAATTAATTTCATTGAATGGCGACCTTTCTGATGTGAGCATTGCGGACAATAGTTTTTCACTTTCAGAAAATAATGCTTTAAATTATGCTTTAGCAAAAGTAAATGCCAAAAAATATAAATGGGAAAATAAAGCGGAAGAGGTGCATATGCGTGAAGCCCTTAATGATCCAAGTTTTTCTTATTCTCCCGACGGAATAAAAGTTATTTTTGAAAAAGAAGGTAAACTTTATAAAGCTTACCGTTTTAATATTTATGCAGAAGAACCTTTGTATCGCGCCAATGTGTTTGTAGATGCGTCTACAGGAAAAATTTTAGAAGAACAAAATTTAATTTGCACAACGAATGTTCCTGCTTCCGGAGCAACAAAATATAGCGGCACGCAAACAATCACTGCAGATTATACCGGGTCTGTTTATCGTTTGAGAGAAACGCAACGAGGTCTGGGGGTTGAAACATACAACATGCACAACGGAAGTAGTTATTTATCAGTTACTGATTTCACAAACTCTACTGCCAACTGGACAAGCACAGGGATTGATCAGGCGGCCACTGACGCGCACTGGGGAGCTGAAAAGACCTACGATTATTATTTCACACAGCATAACAGAAACAGCGTGAACAACAACGGCTATAAACTATTAAGCTATGTGCATTACATGAGTAACTACACAAATGCTTTTTGGGACGGGCAACGCATGACATATGGCGATGGCAACGGAAGCTCTCTTAAAATATTTACAGCATTGGATGTTTGTGGCCATGAAATCACACACGGCATGACCTCCAATACAAGTGGTTTAAACTACAGCAATGAATCAGGAGCGCTGAATGAAAGTTTTTCCGATATCTTCGGAACATCCATTGAAAATTACGCCCGACCAACTAACTGGAACTGGAAGATCGGCGAAGATCTCACCAATGGTGGCGGTGGTTTAAGAAGCATGTCTAATCCAAATGCTTACGGCGATCCAGATACTTACGGTGGCGCAAATTATTATACCGGCACTGCTGATAATGGCGGTGTACATACAAACAGCGGGGTAAGTAATTTCTGGTACTACTTATTAACTGCCGGGGGTTCGGGCACCAATGATCTTTCACATACTTATTCTGTTACCGGGATCGGATTTACAAGCGCAGCAAAAATTGCATTCAGAGCTTTAACCGTTTATTTTACTCCAACAACTAATTTTGCAACAGCAAGGCAATTAAGTATACAGGCTGCCAAGGATCTTTTCGGAGATTGCAGCAATGAAGTAATTCAAACTACAAAAGCCTGGTATGCGGTGGGCGTTGGTGCAGATTATATCGTTGGACTGGTGGGCCCTAATTTTACTTCAAACATTACTAATTTCTGTTCTATTCCTGCAAGTGCCAATTTTAATAATACCACCGCAAACGGATTAACTTATATCTGGGACTTTGGCGATGGTACAACTTCAACTGCAACAAATACGGCACATACCTATACCGCTGTAGGAATTTATTCTGTAAAATTAAAAGCTCTTGGATGCGCAAATGTAAGTGACAGTGTTACCAAAACATCTTACATTATTGTAAATGGCCCGGTAAGTAATCCGGTTGTATCAGGTGCCGCCATTTGCGAAAACGCCTCGGCAATTATTTCAGGCACTGGGAATGCCACTCTCAAATGGTACGATAGTCCAACTGGGGGTTCAGAACTTGGAAGTGGAACTTCTTTCGCAACACCCAATCTTACTACAACAACTACATTTTACGCGGCCAATACATTAACACTTGCACCAGTATATGGCGGAATGCTGACTAATACTGGTGGTGGTTATGTAAATACAAACACCAATTACCAGATTTTCGATGTATCACAAAACGGGGTTTTAAATTCCGTTGTAGTATATGCGCAAACAGTTGCGACCCGGGCTATCGAATTGAGAAATTCGAGTAATGTGGTATTAAATACAACAACGGTGAACCTGGCACTTGGAGCAAATACTGTTATATTAAACTATAATCTGGTACCAGGAACAAATTACCGGCTAGGATTAAATACCGCATATTCTTCTGGTTTATACAGAACAACGGCCGGTACTGCCTATCCTTATAATATTGCAAGCTGTGTAAACATTACTTCTTCCAGTGCCGGAATGGGTACTTACTATTTTTTCTATAACTGGCAGGTTTCAAAGGAAGGTTGCGCCAGTGCGAGAGTGCCTGTTGTGGTTACGGTTAACCCGCTTCCAATTGTAACAATGAGCGTTCCAGCAACTCCTGTTTGCCTCAGCGATCAAATAAATATGCATGGAACTCCAGCAGGTGGCACCTATGCTGGAGGCGCGATGACCGGTCCTGTATTCAATGCCAATAATGGCCTGGGAACCTATACTCTTTCTTATATGTATACTGATGCTAACTCTTGTAGCGACACTACATACGCAACTTTGCTTGTACAGGAATGCACTGGAATTTCAAATGCAGGAATGATAAACAATTCTATTTTAGTTTATCCAAATCCGGCTAAAGATAATCTTGTTATAAATGGAAATCTTAGTAACTCAAAAATCCGGGTTACTGATCCATCCGGACGTTTAATGTTAATGCAGGATTTAACGGCAGCAGAAGAAACAATAAAATTGGATTCTCTTTCTAATGGAATTTATATTATCAGCATTCAAGACGTTTCGGGAAAGACCCTCAAGACAATGAAACTGGTTAAAGAATAACCTGCCGCTTTTTAAATTAAAAAAATTGTAGAATTTTTCTGAATGGCTTTAAGTACAAGGTATAAAACCTTGGCTTAAGGCCATTTATTTGCCACGCTTTTCGGTCCTCTAAATTAGCGCTTACCCGATTTTGCACGGTGACATTACTTTTCCCTCCCACCCTCATTTTTACTGTGTATTCAGGGAGATAAGCAACACTGATTTTATTTTTTAAAATAAAGCGCAGCATCAATTCATAATCTGCAGCGCTTTTAAAATTCGTATTAAATTTTCCGAATTTTTGATAGATCTCTTTCCTGACAAAAAAAGTTGGATGCGGTGGCATCCAGCCATTTACAAAAGATGTCGGTTTGTATTCACCGCTTTTCCATTTGCGAATAATTTTATTTGTGTTTGTTTTATCTACATAATACAAATCACTGTAAACCGAATCGGATTTGTTTTTTATAAAAGTATCCGCATATTTTTGAATAACATGCGTATCAATATAAAAATCATCCGAATGCAAAAGACCAATCACATCGCCGGTGGCCATCTCAATTCCTTTATTTAGTGCGTCATACAAACCATGGTCGGGTTCCGAAATTATTTTTGAAATTTTATCTTTGTATTTTTCTGAAATTCTTAAAGTGTCGTCTGTGGATTTTCCATCAACTATAATATATTCAATATCGGGATAGGTTTGCTCTATCACCGAACGAATCGTTTGTTCGATGGTTGCGGCAGAGTTAAAGGTGATTGTTATGATGGAGATTTTCAATGTGTGTTTTGTAAAGTAATTACCACGTCGTTTAAAGATCTGAAATTAAAATCCACTCGTTCATCGTCTGTTTTTTCATCCGAAATAAAAATAGTTTTCATCCCGGCATTTTTTCCGAATTCCATATCGCTCATGCTGTCACCAATCACAATACTTTTTTTAAAATCTATTTCCGGAAAATCTTGCTTTGCGGTCAAAGCCATACCAATTCCTGGTTTACGGGTTGGATGATTTTCGGCGGTTAAATGAGGCGAAAAATAAACTTTATCAATCTTTCCGCCATGGTAGGCTATTTCATAAAGCATATTTTTATGAATCAATTCTAAATCTTCAATCCTGTATAACCTTTTTCCTATACCTTGCTGATTAGTAACAACCACAATTTTACCAAACACCGTTGCTAAATATTTTATGGCATCAATACTTCCGTCTATAAACTCAAACTCTATCCAATGTTTCACGTAGTCGTTATCCAGTTTTTTATTGATAACGCCATCACGGTCCAAAAACAAAGTCCAGCTTTTATCTATATTTAAATTCTTTAAGGTCATGTTGCGCTTTTGTATAGTCTTCGGGAATTCCAATATCTATGAAATAACCGTTAAACTCAAATCCTTTTATGTTCAGTTTATCCAATTGTTTCTCAAAAAAATCTTTTTCAATCGAAAAATTATTTCCAACGGGTGAATTGTTTAAATAAAGTTTTTTATTCAAAATGTAAACACCTCCGTTAATCCTTCCTTCTTTTGTGGTGTTCGTTTTTTCTTTAAAGGAAATGATCCGGTCATTATCGTCAGTCTCAATAGTGCCATACCGTGAGGAATCTTTTACTTTTCGCAAGGCCAGAGAAAAAAAGGATGCCTCATTAATATGCAATTTAAAAAACTCATGGATGTCGACGTCAAAAAAAGAATCTCCATTGAGAATTAAAGCATATTCATCAATACATGATTCCAGTCCAAGACGAATGCCACCACCTGTTCCCAATGGATGTGTTTCTACAACATATTCTATTCCGATTCCGTTAAAATTTGAATTGTAATATGTTTGAATTTTTTCTGCCAGATAACCCACGGAAAGAATTACCTTTTTTATGCCGAAATGTTTTAAATAGTTTAATTGGTAGTTTAAGAAAGGTTCGCCGTTCACGGGTGCCATTGGTTTTGGCAAATCACTCACAACAGTTTGCAAACGTGTACCGAATCCCCCGGCGAGTATAATTGCTGTTTGGAGCATTTGGATAAAATTACTTCCTCGGAAATAAACTCATTTCCACCATCTCACAAATTGTATGGCCTAAAAGCATGTGACATTCCTGGATTCGGGGTGTATCTTTACTGGGAATATTTATTAAATACTTACAAAGATCTTTCATTTTCCCCCCTGTTTCACCTGTAAAACCTATCGTTATCATTCCTATGTCATTTGCTTTTTCAAATGCTTTGATAACGTTGCCGCTGTTTCCACTCGTACTCAGACCAAACAGTATATCCCCCTTTTTTCCCATGGCTTCCACCAGACGGCTGTAAATAATATCGTAACTGTAATCGTTTGCTACGGCAGTAATATAACTCGTGTTTACATGCAAGGCTTCCGAAAACAAAGGCGGACGGTCGTAATAAAATCTGCCGCTCAATTCTGCTGCCAGGTGTTGCGAATCAGCAGCACTGCCGCCATTGCCGCACCACAAAACTTTTCCTCCGTTGTTATAACTGCTAGTAATATCTTTTACAATCGCATCAACCGAATTTAAAATGGCAGCGTTGCTTAGTAGAGCTGTTTTAAGATCTATCGAAGTTTGAATCTTTGATTTTATAAAATCTATCATGGTTTAAATTTATGTTTTTTTAAGCACAAATTAAGTACCAGGACAAACAAATTTTATCGACGGCAAAGAGAATTTCTCCTACGGGAAATAAAATGAGGGGTCATACCAACTAAGGATCTACAAGGCTTTGCAGTGCTTAAACAAAGAATTTTAAAATAATAAATAAAAATGCTAAGTTTGTTAGTGAAATAACCGTATTCCTGTTGCGTGCTTAAAACCGGTTATCGATCTTATATAAAAGAGAATATGAACATTGAAGTTTGTTTTAGTCCGCAGTCTTACCCCTTATTTCATAATCCAGGTTCTATCGTTGTTGTGATTGATATTTTAAGAGCCTCTTCAGCAATTACCACTGCTTTTTTTAATGGGGTTTCAAAAATGATTCCTGTATCCACTATTGAAGAAGCACAAGAATATAAAAATGCGGGATTTCTGGTAGCCGCGGAACGTAATGCAGAGATCGTAAAGGGATTCGATCTGGGAAATAGTCCTTTTGGTTACATGAGTACAAAAGTAAAAGGCAAAACGATTGTGATTACTAC
>Ga0265327_10003243_pt1 | contig 15791 bp, 13 predicted proteins | sample 41621metaG_FD_202089 | JGI IMG/M metagenome (GOLD analysis project Ga0265327, IMG submission 202089) | Rhizosphere microbial communities from Carex aquatilis grown in University of Washington, Seatle, WA, United States - 4-16-21 metaG | ecosystem: Host-associated > Plants > Roots > Rhizosphere... | reverse complement strand
AGGGAAAATCGCATGTGGCGGTGTTCCAGTTTGAACAACCGATTGACCGGGCAAGCCGGTTCGATCTTTCGCTGCTGTTCGAGCGTTACTATGCCGCGGGACTGGGGCGATTCCGCGTTTCTGTGACCGACGACAGTCGTGGTGTCGAGGCGAGTACCGTGCCATTGGAATTGGAGTCGGATCTGCTGGCCAGTCGATCTGCATCCAATGTCAGCATCAGTGAAATTGCGAATCGCTTCCCCAGGTTGCTGACGCACTTTTGTGAGGTGGCGCCCGAATTGGCCGCCGAGCGGCAGGCGATCGCCACTTTGCGCGGTCAACTTCCCGCATTTCCCACCACCCTTGTGTTTCAGGAACGGCCGGCGAACAACCCTCGTCCGACCCACCGCTACCAGCGAGGCGAATTCCTGCAACCGAAGGAACTGGTCACACCGGGGATACTGTCGGCACTGCCGCCGCTTCCTGCGGACAAGCCGGCGAATCGGTTGAGTTTTGCCCGCTGGCTGATGAGTCCCGCGAATCCACTGACGGGACGAGTGACTGCGAATCGGGAATGGGCGGCCCTGTTTGGCCGTGGACTGGTTCGGACTCTCGACGACTTCGGTAGCCAGGGAACCATGCCAACGCATCCCGCACTGTTGGATTGGCTGGCAGTGGAATTGAGTGGAACGGAAGCCGATATGGCGCCCAGAGCCCCTCGCTGGGATCTGAAGCGGTTTCATCGGTCACTGACAACGAGCGCCACCTACCGGCAGTCGTCCAAGGTGACGGCCGGATTGCTCGCGCGGGATCCGGGAAATGAATGGCTGGCTCGAGGTCCACGATCGCGTCTGGAAGCCGAAATCGTGCGCGATGCGGCGCTGCGGATCAGCGGACTGCTGTCAGACAAGATGCAGGGGCCCAGTGTCTTCCCGCCGCAGCCTGCGAGCGTCACGACAGAGGGAACGTATGGCGGGCTGGCCTGGAATGTCAGCCCGGGCGAAGATCGCTATCGACGGACGTTGTACACGTTCAGCAAGCGGACCGCCCCGTTTGCCATGAGCCTGACCTTTGATGCCCCCAGCGGCGAAGCCTGCGTGGCACGCCGCGAAGTCACCAACACCCCGCTTCAGGCGTTGACGCTGCTCAACGATACGGTCTTCATTGAGGCGGCTCAGGCGCTGGGGCGCGAGTTCGCATCGAGCGAGGGATCGGTTCCCGAGCGGTTGCAACGAGTTTTCCGCCGTTGCCTGACGCGGCCTCCGACGGAGGACGAGTTGGCCATGGTGCAACGCTTTTACAACACGCAGCGGGCGCGGCTTGAGTCGAATCAACTCGATTCAAAACTCGTCGCCGGACCTGGATCCGACAACGTGATTGATCGTGCCGCCTGGACACTGGTCGCGAGATCGTTGCTCAACGTTGACGAACTGGTCGCAAAACACTGAAGGGCGATGGCCAGCGCCAGACCCGACGCTGGGCCAGAGCGGAATACCGGGCAAGTGGACGCTCCATGTTGATTTCAAGCACGTAGCGAGCAAACCGAGACAACCGGGCCAGATTCAGGAACCCGCCGGTGACAGACGCCCAAATACTGATCCTGAAAGTCTTGTTGCAGTCGGGACCAATGACACCGCAAGGGCTCGAAGAGGCAGCGCAAGAGCAACTCGCGATCGACCAGGCAGCCCTCAAGTTCGCTCTGGTCGAAATGCTTGACGAAGGTGTGATTCGAGCGGATGAAACAAAGGATCCGATTCAATTAGAGACCACCTTTGACGAACCGACGAAATCCGCGATGTTACTCGCCCTGTCGAATGTGAAGCTGCCTTTGCAGGATGACACTGAGCCCCAATCCAGCATTGTTGAATATCAATTTCCAGTACCGCCTGACATCGCAGTTCGAGTGGCCGAGCAGTCGCAGTTCCTGGCCGACCTGGTATCACTCCCCTCGACCGAGATCATCTCACGGCTTCGCGTACGGTATCGGTTCACGAACTTCCCGTTTCTTGCTCGTTTGGCAAACGCGATCCTGAATCAACCGCTCTCATGCTTGTCGTTTGATGGAGAGCGATTCTGGCTGACATTCAATCATTCCATTCATCCGGTTCACCTGAGGGGTGTCAGTCCAATTCCACTCGCCCTGTACGACAGATTTCAAATTCAGTCTGTTCCGGGGTTAGAAGAGTTCTTGCAGTACTTCGGGGGCATGTCGAACGGCTGGAAATTGCCGTCCTGCAACTATTTTCTGACCGCATCGGATACGGTTTGCGTCTCTCCCGACGATCCTCGACGCGACTGGGGAAACATCGGCGAGTGGGAAGGATCATTGCTGTTCTACCAGGGAGGAACTGGTGACGAGATCGTCATTCATCCCGATGGTCGGCCCGGCGCCTGGTTTCATGACGTCGCATGGGAATCACTGGACGAATTTGCCTTTCAGCCAATTGAGATGTCGTTCCCTCAGTTGATTGAACACCTCGCGGCCTGCATCGAATTACCGGCCAACAATCCAATGTGGAAAGAAAGCCCGTTCTACTATTGATGCAGGGTGCCGTCGTCGATTGGTAGTGAAAACAACTCGCGCATTTCTGTGTGGCCTCTCACATGTTTCCGTTTGAACGTTACACCGATGCCTCGATGTGATCGAGACGTGTGCACTTCACGACTCGTTGCCCTTGCTGGAACCAGGGACGGTGAGTGGCTTTGTAGAGTCCATTACCAGGGAGCACAGCCCGGAAAGTATGAAGGCAACCATGCAGGCGGCAAACACCAGGGTCCAGTGGAACGTGGTCGGTTTGTCTCCCAGGAACTTGCCGTAGACCAGAGGCGCCACGGCGGCGCCAAGGTTGCCCCACATGTTCGCCCATCCCAGGACCGACGCCGTGTATTTCCCGCCAACGTCCTGGGCGTATCCCCAGACCGCCGGGTTTCCCATATCCACAGAAAACGACATCAGACAGAGCGCCGCCACATAGGCCCACGGCAGCCAGGTCTGAGAACTGTCGGGGACGAAGCACAGGCTGAGCACAACACAGATGGCATAACCGAGCCCGGCGGTGAATCGAGTCGCCAGCACGGGAAGTCGCCGTCCCCATTTTCGCCCCATCGAATGAGTGGCCAGATCCGTCCACCAGCCACCCATGTACATCCCCAGGATTCCCGCGGCGGTGGGAATCGCAGTCATAATCGCCTGGCCGGCGAAGGAAACGTTGTGGACTGATTCCAGGTACCGTGGAAACGTGACCATCACGAACAGCCAGCCGATGTTCGTAAAGGCCTGCATCAGACTGTTACCCCAGAGTCCGAAGTTGGTCAGCATCGGGATCATGGGGAAGGGGGGATTCGGCGCCTCCGAGGCCTTGCTGAGTCGCGTTGGTTCATCGTCAATCACATTGCGTTCCGCCGCGTTGCACCAGGGATGACTTTCAGGCAAGTCCCGCGCAATCACGTAGAACGCAATGGCGACCGCCAGCCCGACCACCCCGTAAATGATCATCGTGGGGCGCCAGCCGATCCCGCGGAACCGCTTGACCGCTCCCGGAAAGGAGGCCTCGAGGATGAAGCGGTTCAGCCGGGTGGACTCGGCCGCATCAAGCGTCGCTCCTTCAAGCCTCCGTTCTTGGAGTTGCCGACCTTCGGGACTCATTTTCAGCCGACTGACATCAACCTCGTGAAACAGTTCCGGACGCTTGATCTGGGCCGAAACCTGTTGAATCAGTTCGTTGAACCAGTCGGACGAGAACACGGTGAGATCCGGAGTTTCCGACTGCAGTTGGTCTGCCTGGCGAATCAGGGTGGACTGCAATTCAGCGGGAAAGGATGCAGTCAGACGATCCAGAACGGCCGCCCGTTTATCGTCCGGCTTCTTCTGCAGGGCCAGGACGAATTCCCGGTCATTGACAAGGGAGGACCGGTCGAAGGCCCCGGGATCGACACCCTGGCTGAACTCGATGATCAGCCAGGCGGTCAGGATCGGCGCCAGGACGCCACCTGCACGCCCGCCGAGGGCGACGATGGAACTGGCGACACCACGACCGGAGATCGGGTACCAGACGCGGATCAATCCGCCCGCCGTCGGATAGGCGCCCGCCTGTGCCATGCCGAACAGCAACCTCAGGGCGATGATCATCCAGACGGCCGAGGCCAGTCCCAGCAAACCCGTGAACGCGGACCAGGCAAGGATATAAACCGTTAGAACACGCCGTGCTCCAAATCGATCGGCGAACCAGCCGGCGGGGACCATGCACAGGGCGTAGGACCAGAAGAAGGCACTCTGGAACCAGCTGTTTTCATTCTGAGTCATCCGCATGTCTTCGCGGATGTATTCACCGGCGATGCCGATCGCGAACCGATCCAGGTACAGCAGCAGGGCCATCAGCGTGGCGACCACCAGGACGGCGTGTCGGACAAGAGTCGGTCGCGTCTGGGGAGGCAACAATGAAGGCTCGGTCATGAATGTCTCCAGCGTAAGCGAGTCGATTCGGGGTCAGTCCGAACGACATGGGACCTTGTGGCGCCCAGGAAATGAACGCGTCAACATTGGCTGATGCACGGTAGAAGGCGCGCTGCGGGGCGTCAAGCGAGGTCCGTTGCGACGGGGGCCCGGCGTGGCGACCCGAAGTGCGATCGTGCGGATTCCGCGCTCTGAACAGTCGGGAATGCGGCAACTCCCGCCGATGATCGTGGCCGGGAACGACGAACCGCCAGCTTCTGACCGCAGGAACCCTGTTCCGGCGGGGGGCCATGTTGACCGAATCTCAATTCTCAACACAATCGCGATTGCGAGTTCTCTCCCTTTCGACAATCGATTTGATCACTCGGGCGGATGGATCTTCCCGACGCAAAGTTCCCCGGTTCACGGGCCGTCCATGGCGGTCGCCGTGCTTTCCCAAGGATGGTTGCATCAGCATGTCAGCCGCAGTGGGACGCAAACTACAGGAGTACACGCGGACTGCCGAGCAGACCGCTCGAGATGCGCTCGTTGTCGGACATTTGTGGCTGGTGCGGCATATCGTGGGTCGACTGGCGGCACGGCTTCCCGCGGGAGTGGATGTCGAGAACCTGGGATCGGCCGGGATCTTGGGACTGGTCGAGGCATCGCAGCGGTTTGATGCGAGCCGCGGTGTCGACTTCAAATCGTTCGCTGCGTTGCGAATCCGCGGCGCCATCATCGATGAGGCACGTCGGAACTGTCCGCTGCCCCAGGAAGTGATGCGACGTGTATCGCTGGTCTCCAAGGCTCATGAACGATTGCCCGCGCCGGTCACGACCGAGGATCTTGCCCGCGAAACGGGGCTGACCTGCGACGAAGTGCTGGATGCTCTGATCGCCCTGCCGTTCGTCCATGTTCGATCCCTGGAACAGCTGGAAACCGATCCCGAGGAAGCGGCGGGTGGAGCGAATGCGACGGCGGTCGAACGTGAGGAACAGAAGCAACTGCTCGCCGAGGCCATTGCCAGCCTGCCGGAACGAGAACGACTGGTGGTCACGCTGTATTACATGGAAGAGCTGCGTCTGAAGGAAATTGGACAGGTGTTGAAGTTGTCGGAATCACGAGTGTCGCGATTGCTTGCATCCGCGCAACATCAGTTGCGGGAATACGTCAACGCCCGCTGACTGTCGGGGAATGAAATGACTGGCAGGATCCCGGAGAAATTTACCCGCGAATCGGCACTTTCGGTGCTGCCCGGCCATCGTGTCGTGCAGGCCACGGAAACGGCGCGGGTTGGCAGTTCGCACTCACATGCCAGCTCCCAACCGACCATTGAACTGATTCGCGAAGGGGATCTGGTCAAGGCGATCGATGTGACCTGTTCCTGTGGTGAAAAAATGCGGATCTGGTGCTCGTACACGGCAGAATAAAGCGGCTCGAAAGGGCGACATGATTCGGTATTCAGGCAAAACACTGGCTGTGGCGATCGCCTTGCTGCTGGAAAGCAGCGCGGGTTTGCAGCAGGCCCGCGCCCAGTACGGATTTGTCGATGATACATCTCACGTCCCGCCATCCCCGGCGGGTCCCGTTGCGGGCTCACGCATGGGAACAATCGCTGTCGGAACACCGTCTCCGTCGGTGACCGCGCCGCCTCAGTCTTCATCAGCGGCACCGTTGTCACCTGCCTATTCACTCAGTCGAATTCCATCGCTGTCACCGCGTCAGGGAAGCTCTTCAACGACCGCGGCGACTCCGGCAGCAGGAAGTCGAGCCCCATTTGGCAAAGTCGGCCCCTATGGAGTCGGTGGTCGTCGACCGGACTCCCATCAGCCGGATGCCGTTCGTCATGTGACGCCGCGCAATACGGATGTGTCGAATCGGGTGACGCCGCTTGGCAAAATCCCCGTGACGGGTTCCGTGACCCAGACCCATTTCGACAAGGTTCCCGACAACAATTTCATGCAGCCGGTCCCTCAAGCGGTGCCAGACATGTCCGCGACACCGGCTCCTTTGTTTGGAAATACTCGATCGCCCCTGCTGGGGCCGGGGAGCGCCTTTCCCACCGAACGACTGCATCCACCCACGATCATGGGAAACCATCTGGGTCTGCTGCCGGGCGAAACCGCGACCGAACGATCCTTGCGTTTGATGACGGCGATTGGCGAACTGGAACGGCAGGGCGAAGGATTAAGCCAGCAGAATGCCGAGCTGGTTCAACAGGTGAAACAGCGGGACGAGCAATTGCTGCTGGCAATTCGTGAGCTGAAGTCGACACGGAAGGAAGTGGCGGCGGCGCGCGAGGAACTGGAACGCCTGCGCCAGCAGGTGAAGGCCCTGCAGGACAAAGTTCACGATGCCGACCGCGACAACGCGGCGCTGCTGCAGACGATGGCTCCCCTGCTGCAGAAGCTGCTGGAAACTGATCGCGTCGACCCGCCGACGGAAGATCCCCTGGAGTGAGATCCGTCATGTTGAAACGTCGCCACCTGCTGTGTCTGGTACCGGGTCTAAGCCTGGGACTTTACCTGGGGTGCGTACATCATCCGGTGCAGACGGTGCTTCCGCCGGAACCGGCTCCCTATCAGCAGTTTGTCTCCCAGAAATTCGACTGGTCCACGGTCAAACGCGTTGTCCTGCTGCCGCTGGCGAATCAGACCGACTTTGAACACGCCTCGGTGGAACTGCAGACCAACCTGGCTGCCGAACTGCAGCGGATGGGGCGATTCGACATCGTCGTGGCGACGGTCGAGGATCCTGCTGCCCGCGCACGCGATGTCTTTGCCAATGGCGGCTTTGATGAGATCGAATTGCTGCGCATCGCCCGACAGTACGATGCCCAGGCGATCTTGTTCGGCAATGTGACGAACTACCATCCCTACGCGCCCCCGCGAGTCGGCCTGTCACTGGTGATGATTTGTCCCGCGGAAGGGGTCGCCATCGCCTCGACCGATGGATTGTGGGATGCACGGGAACTGACGACCGCCCGGCAGGCCCACGAGTATCTGCAGCAGAAATTGAGCTGGCGACAGGGGTTGCTCGGAGTCGACCGGGTGCTTGAATCGCCCGATGTGTACCAGCGGTTTGTGTGCCATCAGATTGCGTCGTCGCTGAATCCACCCGACATGAACGTGGCCGCGCCGCCCCTTTCGAATGTCCCGACTGAAATTCTGCCGGCCGGATACGAGTCCCCCGCTGGGGCGCCGCTCAGGAAGTTCAAACCGCACATTCGGTGAATACGATTCCCACGGAGAAGTTTGCAGGATGTTCCCGATCCGGAGGTCCGGAAAGCTGGCAAGAAAGGCTCGATCGGTTCGACAACAGACTTGGAGAGAGAGCTGAAGGGACCTGGATCCGGAAAAGCGCAACATGGACTTTGCAACGATCATCGGATTTGTAGCGGCAACAGCGATTATCGTTGGGGCCATGTACCATCAGACCCACGGGCACCTGATGGGCTTTTACAGCACGGAAGGTGTGTTGCTGGTCATCGTCGGTTCCGCCTGCGCAACGATGATGAGCATGCCCATGAAGAATTTTCTGGCGACCTTTCGAGTCCTGGGAAAGTGCATTTTCTACCGGGAAACGCCCCTGACCGAGGCGCTGTTGCAGATGGTCGAATTCGCGGCGGTCGCCCGCAAGGATGGCGTGCTGGCGCTGGAAGCTCATCTGGAAGAAGCCCGCGATCCATTCCTGGCCAAGGGGTTGCGAATGGTGATCGACGGCCAGGACCACGAGGCGGTCGAATCCAGCCTGCGGCTGGAACTGTTCTCGCAAAGCGAGCGGCATGCCCTGGGAAAAAAGGTGTTCGCGGTGATGGGCAACTATGCCCCCGCGTTCGGACTGACGGCGACGATCATCGGTCAGGTCGTGATGTTCCAGAACATGGGAAGCGATATCTCGGCCATCGGTGGCGGTCTGTCCGTGGCATTGCTGGGAACGCTGTATGGTTCGCTGTTCGCGAACATGCTTTGTCTTCCACTGGCGGACAAGCTGGGGATTCGCGCCAATCAGGAAGCCATGCTGAAGGAACTGTATCTGCAGGGGATCATGGGAATTGCCGCGGGGAATTCCCCCAATGAATTGAAGCAGACATTGTTGAGCTTCCTGGACGGCCGGACCGCCACGCGGCTTGAGCAGAACGGTTGATGCCAGGGCGGATGTTCGGGATAGCGCAACAATCTCAAGGGCAGGATCATGTCAGGCCACGCAGGGCACGGCAAAAAGGGAGGCCATGAAGAAGGCGGTGGTCACGCTCCCATGTGGATCGTGAGCTTCGCGGACATGGTCATTCTGCTGATGAGCTTCTTCGTGCTGCTGCTTTGCCAGGGGTCCCAGAAAACCGCCAGCGACGAAGACCTGCTCAAGATCCTGGCCTCGGTCAAGGTCGGCTTTGGATATACCCCCCGCCCCGATTCCAAGGATCCGCTGGACATCGCCGTCCTGCAGGTGCTGACTCAAAAGGGAAGCGGCGGCGTGGGCTTCAGCGGCAACCGCTGGATGTCAGCCGCGATCAAGGGGACATCAAACAAGGAACGGGATACCTGGGTCAAGGCTCAGTCCAATGTCGGCAAGCCGATCCGATTCGCCAGGAATTCCGACGTCATTCCCAAGTCGGCGTATGCAGACCTGGATGAAGTGGCCGAAGTCGTCCGGCATCATTACCGCATGATCGTCATCCAGGGTCACTGTTCGCAGGAAGAGGCCTACCGCGATCCGGCCGGGGGACATGACCTGTCATTCCGCCGCGCCCTGGCAGTGAAGATCGCCCTGGAATCCCGCGGGGTCGCCTCGGCTCGACTGCGAATCGTGTCGTGTGCCGCGCACGAATCCATGACCGTTCTGAAATCACCCGACCGACAGCTTGTCGTGGTCACCCTGGGAACCTACTTCCTTCCGACAGACCACGATGTGTTGAAGGAAGAGGGGCTCGGTTCCGAAGACGAACACGAATCCAAACCTGCCTCGAACCACGGACATTAATCAATGAGACTCCACGGATGGGTATCTCTGGCGCTTCTGGCCGCAGCGCGCCCCGCATTTTCCCAGGAAATCGACGTGGTTCCCAGGCCGCTGGATCCCATCGATCGCTATATCGCTCCGGAATTGATCGATGTCCCGCAGCCAGACAGTCCGATTCGATCCGTGCCACGGGCGATTGAGCAGACTCCTCTGGAAGCCGAGATTGAAGCGCTGCGGGCGGACCTGCAATCGTTTCGCGCGCTCAGCGATGATGTTGGTCGCAGTGTTCGTGCCGCCGAGATCGAAGCGGACCGGACGATGGTTCGGCAACGCCAGGAGATGCTGGACATCCTGACACGGCTGGTGACACGGGGGATCGAGGGGCGGCCCGGAAGGAAGGCTGAATCCAAGGCAGCCGCTCCGGCAATCCCCGAAATTCCCGTGATGCCCGATTCGGTCTCAGTCCCTGCCGTGACCGACGCCACCGTCGATCCGTTTGCCCTCGGAAAATCTCTGTTTCGAGCAGGTGAGTACGCCCGGGCGGAGCAGGCGTTTCGCAAGGTGGTCGCCACCGATGATAATCGACTGATTCTGAAGTACTTGATCGCCACCTGCCTGCGCAAACGCTCACAGTGGCAGGCCGCCATCGATCTGTATCGCGAAGTCGCCGCTTCCGACAAAGACCCCGTGCTGCGGGATCTGGCGAAGTTTCAACTGGATGGCATTCGCTGGAGTCAGGATACCGAGAAGCAGATTGAGCAGCTTCGCAAGCAGCGCGCCAGGACTTCGGTGTCGCCCGGTCCCGTTCCGTGAGCCTTATCGGGCGGCTGTTGATGGATGACGTATCGACGGTGTTTCGTCGAGCCACGCCTTGATGGTGCCCGCGACGGCATGCAGGTCGTCCAGATCGGATCCGTCCTCCGCGGATGAGTAGGCCGGGGCGGGAGCGGACGGTTCCGGCGTCGGTCGACGGCGGAAGGACATCAGCCCGATGGCGAGCAGCGCCAGGGCCGCCACCCCCAACGACGATGCTTTGGCGACTGTTCCGTAGCCCTGCAAGGTTTGCGTGGCGAAGATCTGCTGGTCGACGAGGGCGTCTTCTTTCGATTCCGCGGGCTTGCCGATGCTGACTTGAATCTGATCGCGTCCCTCTTTAAAGCCAATGGACTGCTTGACCAGTGCCCCCGCTTCCGCAGGTGTAATCCCCAGGGATTCCTCAAGCGGTGTTTCATCGACGGGAATTGGCGGAATCAGCATGACCGCCACCGTCATCCGGTTGATCGTTTCGACCTGCTCTTCCTGCGTATAGCTTGAGCGGGTCACTGCGTACTCGCTTTCAATGACGTCTTCGTTGGCACTGGGGCCCCCTGCGGCCGGGGTCGCGGGAGCCGCTGGTGGCAGATTGCTGGCGGTGCCAGCCGGACCTCGAGCCCCGGCGGGACTGGTCGTTTTTGATGACATCACCGATTCCCGAGTTACCACCTTGGCATCCGGATCGAATTTCTCACCCGCTTCTTTGACGTGCCGAAAGCTCATGTCCGCTGTCACTCGCACGACCGCCCGTCCGGGACCCAGCAATCGCGTCAGGATTTCTTGAGCCTTTGAAGCCAGGTTGGATTCGACTTCCAGCTGACGCTCGTGCTGCTCCGTCGAGACAATTCCGAGTGCGCTCTTCTTCTTTTCAGAGAGAACGCGGCCGTCGGTGTCCAGGACCGTGACATTGTCGGTCGTCAGTCCTTTGACACTGGCAGCGACCAGCGCCACGATCCCTTGAGTCGCGGCGCGGCTGAGTGAATCGCCGATGCGCGTCTTGACGACAACGCTGGCTGTCACCGGCTTTTCCTCGCGGACAAACGGGCTGGGATCGGGTTGAACAATGTGAACGCGCGCGTGTGCGACGGGATCCAGGGTCATGATCGTCTTGGCCAGCTCACCCTGGATCGCCCGGACGTAGTTCATGTTCTGAACGAACGGGGTCGCACCCATCGACATCGAGTCGAAGATCTCGAATCCCTTTTCGCTTCCGCCGACCAGCCCCGCGACTGCCAGGGTCATGCGGGTCTTTTGAACGCGATCGGCCGGAACGAGGATTGTCATGCCGTCGGTCGACAGCTTGTAGGTGATGCGGTCCGCATCCAGCTTTTGAGTGATTCGGGCGGCTTCCTCGGTCGGCAGCCCCGAATACAATACGGCATAACTGGTCTGCGACGCCCAGAAGCCCACGCCGACGACAACCAGGGCCAGGATCGCGGCAGAGCCCCCCAGAACCATCCGGCCCGCCAACGTTTGACGTGCCCAGAGTTGCTGGATCTGCTGGAGGAATGCGTTCATGGTTGAGCGTTCACTGACGTCGCCGAAGTGGACGAAGTCCGCTGCAACCCGACGAGGGAAGTGCGTGACTGAAAAACGCTGTCTGCGCGGCGACGCGGGGACACCGTTGACGACGAGCTACTCAGACGCCGTTCAACTCTATCGGTCCGGAAGACTCTGCCGGATAAATGGATTCGTCCGGCGGGTTCGATTGTGACGACGTGACCGGCGAAAACGGCTGAAGTGGACGAGATTCGTTCTTCAGCAGAGGAGCGCCGTTGGCGCCGCTTTTCGTCAGCGACCAACGGGGCGGCGGTTACAGCTTCCGAGCGGTCGCTCGAATTGAGGAGACTCCCCTTATCAGGCAGGTTTTCGCTTGATCTGTGCCGGGGGATTGCACAACGGGGGGCTGCCGGTCGGTTCGGCCAGGACTTCGGCCAGGGTCGTGTTCTTGAACGCGGTCTCGACGGACTCCATGGCGTCATCGACACGGCGATGCAGCGGACACAGATTCTTGCCGTGTGACTTCAATCCCAACGGGCAGGTATGAATTCGCTCGATCGGCTCGACGGCGTTGACGACCTCCAGGATCGTCAACTCGGCGGGAACCTTGACCAGCGTGATTCCCCCGCCGATTCCTCGCTGGCTGCGCACGATGTCGTTGCGGCCCAGGTTCTGCAGCACTTTCGACAGGTAGGCCTTGGGGACCTGCGTCGCCGCGGAAATCTGGTCGGTCGTGCAGGCCTCGGGGGATTTGTCCGCCAGGAATACGATCGCGCGCAAGGCGTATTCAACGGTCTGAGAAAACATGCCGCTGCCGTTTCCGTCAAAATTGGATGTTGACGTCCTGTTTTGTCGATAGTAAAGTGGGGGCGTAAAATCGGAGTTGGAGATCCGATTTTCTGCCGAGGGGGACAGGACGTCAACCATGGATTGTCGAATCCGGGTGAAATCACCTGATTCCTGGTAGAATCTGCGGCGAATCCGCGGGAGTCGAAACCAAATGAAGAACATCCAGTGCCGGTCGGGGATTCTAACCACCTTCGTCGCTTTGGTCTCCTTTCATCTGTGGACTTGTGGCGCAGAATTGTCGGGGCAGGACTTTGAGCACGAGCCGATCAATTATGGGACGGCCGTTCCGGACAATCCCATCTCGCGACTGCAGGTCGAACTCGACAGTTCCCGCGCCGAGCTGAAATATGATGATCGGGTCGGCTATCTGAAGAGTGTTCTTGAAGCCTTGCAGATTTCCATTTCGTCCCAGACGCTAGTCTTTTCCAAGACCAGTCTGCAGCGGCAGAAGATCGCTCCGCGAACGCCGCGGGCAATCTATTTCAGCGACGACATGTACATCGGATTTTGCCAGGATGGCGAAGTGGTGGAGATCTCCGCCGTCGATCCCCAACTGGGTGCGGTCTTTTATACTCTGGATCAGGCTCCCACCGAGAAGCCGCGATTCACTCGCCAGATCGACAATTGCCTGCTGTGCCATGCGTCTTCTCATACGCGGGGAGTTCCCGGACATGTGGTTCGATCGGTGTACGTCGACAGCGTCGGGTTCCCCGTGCTGGCGATGGGAACTCACCGCATCGATCATTCCAGTCCGCTCTCCAAGCGGTGGGGGGGCTGGTATGTGACTGGGACACACGGCGATCAGCAACACCTGGGAAATCTGATTGTCAGCGGAAAGCAGGAACGGGAACCCGTCGACAATGCCGCTGGACAGAACGTCACCAGTCTCGAACGTCGTTTTCCGACATCCGCATACCTGTCGCCTCACAGTGATCTGGTGGCGTTGATGGTTCTGGAGCACCAGGTCGAGGCGCACAATCTGCTGACGCGAGCCAGTTTTCAGACCCGCGAAGCGATGTATTCCGAAGAGCGGCTGAATCGGGAGTTGGGCGAGCCCGCAGGACATCGCTGGGACAGCACCACCACGCGAATCCGCAGTGCCACCGAAGCCCTGGTGAAGTACCTGCTGTTCTGCGACGAAGCGACACTGACAGGCCAGCTGCGGGGAACAACACCGTTCGCGGACGAATTCCAGGGACGTGGAGTTCGGGATCCCCAGGGACGATCCCTGCGGGATTTCGACCTGCAGCGGCGTCTGTTCAAGTATCCCTGCAGCTACCTGATCTACTCGGCCTCCTTCGATGCTCTTCCCGCCGAAGCGAAGACGGTAGTCTATCGGCGGCTTTGGGAAGTTCTCAGCGGGCAGGACAAGAGCAAGACCTTCCAGCACTTGTCCGATGACGATCGAACTGCGATTCGCGAGATCCTGATCGCCACCAAGCCGGGCCTGCCGGACTATTGGGTCGCCCAGCCGTCGATGCCGTAGTCCCGGACTGACCGCTCGTAAGCGGCCACTACCGAGTTCCCATCGACGAGCATTTGCGGCCGTTCTGCCCGCGTCAATTCACTTCGCGGGCCAGACAGGTCGACCCGGCGTTGTCGTCTGCAGGCTCCACAGAGTGCCGCCGGACGTCACGAACAACGTCTTCAGGTCGTCACCCCCGAAGGCACAGTTTGTGGTCTCATCGCGCGGGATCGCCACGAATTCCAGCAATTCACCCGCGGGCGAAAAGACATAGATTCCGGCTGTCGGTGAATCTGCCGTCTCGGCCGGTGGGTTCGGGCGATTTAATCCCGCCGCCACGTACAGGCGTCCGGCGGTATCCAGCTTCATCCCGTCGGGACCGCGTGTCGACTTCCAGTCATGAATCAGTTTCTGCGTCGTGAAATCGACCGTCCCATCCGGCTTGAGATGGAACCGCCATAACTTCCTGGCGCCACCGACCGTGTCGTTGTTGTTGTCGGCGACATACAGGAATTTGTCATCGGGAGTGATCACCAATCCGTTGGGGCGGTCGACTTCATGGGTGATGATTCGAGTCACCTTGCCATCGAGATCAATCCGGTAGACCCCTTCCACTTTCCGACCGTTGGAATCAAGAAGCTCCATGTCTGAACGATCGCCATAGCGCGGGTCGGAAAAGTAGATCCGGTTCTGCGAATCCATGGTCAGGTCATTGGGCTGATTGAACCGTTTCCCTTCGTACTTGTTCGCCAGGACCACCAGGGTTCCGTCCTGGTCAAGCCGCGTCACCCGGCGTCGTCCCGCCTCACACATCACCAGCCGGCCCCGGCGATCGAACATCAGTCCATTGGAACCGCTGTCCTTCCGATAAATCGACTGTGCTCCCGACTTGTCCCGGCGAAAGACATGGCCATCGCCACTCGTCAGCAGACCCAGTACCGGGTCCCACGCAGGCCCTTCTCCCGCTCCTCGTTCCTGTAGCAGCACGGGCTTCGTTCCTGGAACAAACACAGGTTCCGCGGCCCGGCCGACCGGCGCGGCCAGCAACAGGATTGCGAATTGTCCGGCAATCAGACATCGTTGGGCGGTGATCATGCTGTGGCGATGGGGCATCTCGACTCCGTCTCACTGCGACTGGTGACGTTTACAGAGACATTGAACCTTCATCATGGACTGGATGACGCACCTCAACAAGTCTCCCCATCGGGGACTTCAGCTTTCGATGCTCGTGGCGGGATTTCTCTGCGAGTTGCTGATGGGGATCTTTGTGTTATCAATTCCCATTTGAGCTGACGCACTGTCTGGCATTCGATTCACTACAGGACTTCACGATGGCTAAGAAAAAGTTGAAAACAGATGCGCCGGGGAATCTTGCAGTCAGCTCTACCGAGTTTCTCGCGAAAACTCGCGAGTATCTGGAGGGGCATGCCCGAACCGCCTGGAAGCCTGTCGTGAAAAAGGGAGATGGACCGGCAGCGTCGGCCAAATTCGGCGGTGTTCCCTGGCTGGGTGCAGATGAAGAGTGGCCCACGTGCGGTCAGTGCAGTCATCCCATGCATCTCCTGGTGCAGTTCCATTTCGATGAGCTTCCCGTGGAAGTTGGGAAAACACACGGCGCGGGCCTGTTTCAGTTCTTCTACTGCACGAATGATGAAGAATGGCGTACGAGTGGCGATTACTATTCTGATTGCTTCCTGATCCGAACCGTCCAGCCCGATTCGACCAGGCGCAAGCCGGCGGTTCCCAGATTTAATGACGGTTACCCAGACCCGTTTCCGGCCAAGCGGATCACCG
>Ga0265327_10003242_pt1 | contig 15802 bp, 8 predicted proteins | sample 41621metaG_FD_202089 | JGI IMG/M metagenome (GOLD analysis project Ga0265327, IMG submission 202089) | Rhizosphere microbial communities from Carex aquatilis grown in University of Washington, Seatle, WA, United States - 4-16-21 metaG | ecosystem: Host-associated > Plants > Roots > Rhizosphere >... | reverse complement strand
AACTTAGTGACAAACTATTTATTTTAAATTCTGTATTTAGATTATGATGAATTAAACTTTCCCCTTAAAGTTTATTTATTTATTATTTAAAAGAATTTAATATGAAAACAAATGCCAAAATTATTGCTTTGGTTTTTCTGGTTACTTCGTTAAATAAAAGCAATGCCCAATTTTCCACAGATTTATTTTCCACCATTCCCTGTTCGCCTATTGCCGGGAATTCACTCGGTGGTGGTTTAACTATTTTAAGTAAGCCGATCGACGTCGGTTTTAAAAAGGATCCCGATTTTCAGTTAAGATTCGGTGGTAGCTTTTACGGCTCATCGCTCATGAAAAATAGTATCAGAGGCGTTCCACTTGAATTCCCACAAACCGGTGAAGCTTTCGTAACTTTTAAAAATAGGATTTACGGTATAACCGCAATCACGAGGTTTTCACGCTCGTATTCAAAAAAAATAATTCCTTACGCAGATGTATTTGCCGGTGTACTCGGTATTTCCTGCACTATGGAGGTTGATCCTTACTTATCAAATTCAATAGCCTACAAAAGTACCAGGAAAACCGTTGCAGGTATCAGCGAATTTAATTATGGCTTTTCGTGCGGACTAATCTTTTCTGCATCAAAGCATGTAAAATTCAACATTGGACTTAGCAGCATTTATTCGATCCGCTGCGGTCAAATGGTAGACGTTAATTCCGCTCACATGGAATCGGGAACTGTTGTTTTAAACAAAATTGATCCACCTTCAAAAATGCTTATGGCAAATGTGGGTATTATTTTTTGTTTTAATAAAAAAGGCAGTCATCGCTCCACACCCAGTTACAGCCCATCAACAAACAATCAAGGAGGATATTCCGGTAACTGCGACTCAACCCATTACTCACCAAGTCCCAGTCCAAGTGCCAGTCCAAGTCCCAGTAATAGTCCCGGCCAAAGTCCAAGTCCTCGTCCTCGTCCTCGTCCTAGCAAGCGGAGAATAATAATAAATATGAGCAATAGCTCCTCCCAGTATGCTCCGCCGAGCAATAGCGCCTATCATTATTCTTTGCGGGGCCAAAGTTTTTATCACTCTTCACCAAGTCAAAACTCCTATCACTCCTCACCAAGTCAAAACTCCTATCACTCCTCACCAAGCTATAATTCCTCTGGCGGTCATTATGGCGGAGGGGCTGGACATATAGGTGTGCATATTGGGCCTACAAGATAAGTTACTTAGGGCTGTTTGACTAAATTAGAAAAAGAAGCCGCTCTCAAATTGAGAACAGCTTCTTTATTTTATTTTGTGGAAGGGGTTTATAAATAAGTAATAATAGGGCGCCTAAAACCGTTTCTCCTGATCTTTGTGCCCCAGGCTGAGTTACATTTTTTTGCAAATTGATGCTATTCTAAGACTATTCCGTTAAAAAAAAATAAAAACAGTGTTTTCATTTTAAACCTTGGCAGTTTACTACTTTTTATTTCTGACCTTAGTATTAAAATCCAAAGGATGAAAAAAATTAACGTTCTGATACTGTTAATTGGTTTTATTTTTTCTCAAAAAGTTTTTGCAGGATCTGTCGCATTCTCCTGCTTACCTGGAAATTTCAAACGCACTGTTTGTGTAGGATCAAGCGAAACCGTCAAATTCCAAGTTAATACCATAAACTCTTTGTTTTTTTCAGGTGACTCAATTATAAACTGCGACGACCTGCAGGATGATAAATCCAAATCAAAAACCACGCACGATTTATTTATTTCTTTTGCTTTTAGGTTTCAAAGCGACGAAAACGGGAGGGCTGCCTATTCCATCCTTCATCCCACTATCTCTTCGGGTAAACTATTTATTTTAAATTCTGTATTTAGATTGTGATCGATTAAACGTTTCCTGGTGAAGTTTAATTATTTATTGTTTAAAAAGAATTTATTATGAAATAGCCATGTTTCCCTAACATAAACATTTATTACGTTAACATGGCTATACCATAAGACAAGTAAAAAAAATATTAACTACTTATGAAAACAAATGCTAAAATTATTGCTTTGGTTTTTCTTGTTACTTCGACAAATAAAAGCAGTGCTCAATTCTCCGCAGATCTATTTTTGGTTTTCCCTCATTCCACTTTCTCCAAAAATGGGCTTGGAAGTGGTTTGACTATTTTAAGCAAGCCCATTGATTTAGGCTACAAAAAAGATCCTGATCTTCAATTAAGATTTGGCGGAAGTTTTTATGGCTCATCACTTATGAAAAGCAACATTAGTGATGTTCCTTTGGAAGCACCGCAAATTGGTCTATCCACAGTTACTTTTCAAAACAAAATTCACGGCCTCAATGCAGTGGCAAGATTTTCCGGTTCTTATTCGAAAAAAATTATTCCTTACTTGGATGTGTTCGGAGGCATGGTTAATTTTTCCTGTTCAATGCTGGTTAATCCATACCTAAGCAATGCCATCACCTATTCAAGCACTCTACAAAATGTAGCGAGCATCAACGAATACAATTACGGATTTTCGGGCGGACTTATGTTTTCTGCATCTAAACGTTTGAAATTCAATATAGGTCTTACCACTATTTTTTCAAGGCAGTGTGGACAAATGGTTGACCTTAATTCAGCGCATATGGAATCCGGCACTGTGGTTTTAAATAAAATAGATCCCCCTTCAAAAATGTTCATGGTTAATCTTGGGATTATTTTCTGTTTCAAGAAGTCAGATTTTCAAAACGGATCCGGCTATCGTTCGTCCTCACACTGTTCGGGAAGTCATTACAACCATAGTTCCCATCACTATTCTGGCGGCCATTTTAGTGGTGGCGGTGGAGGTCATGTGAGTGTACATATTGGATCTCTAAAATAAATTGCGGTACCTTATTAAAATAAGAAACTGTTCTTAAAATTTAAGAACAGTTTCTTATTTTCGAATTGGTGCAGATTTTCTATAAACAAAAATAGACTTTCTAAAACCGTTTCTCCTGATCTTTATGTCCTAAGCTAAGTTTCATCTTTTTGCTGGGACCGCTGAAATTTAGTTTCACTCCTTTGGTGTTCTCAGCGCTTTGGCCAGAACTTTTTGGGATATAATTTTTTCCTCTTCTTTTTAAATTACTCCAGGGAATTAATATATTAATATTGGAATTACCTTTAAAATTATAGAGTCCATCCATCACATAAAGATTAAGAACATTGGATCCAATTTCCAATTCCTCAATTTGCATTTCGTAACCTCTTAATTTAAACGATTCGTTCAACTCGCTAAATTCAACATCGTTAAAATCTCTGTTGCGAAAAAGAAAATTTGAAAGGCGTTGCACAGGTTCAAAGTTTATTAAATGTCCGTTAACCAATTTTAATTTTACATCGCCTGCCATGCTTTCAGGTATTAAATTCATTTTATCATCGAGGCTCGTTTTAAATTTTGCTTCTAAAGATATATTACCTTTAAGATTATCATCCACAATAGCTTCCTGCCCAAAGTTTTCAAACTGTTCAAACATTTTTTTTACGTTTAGGTTCTGCACAGAAACATCGGCATTTAAATCATTAAAATCTTTTATGTTGGCTTTCACATTGATCTTGCCATCACAGGTATTTAATGAAGCAGATTTGATGTTCAACGAATTGGTGGTGTAGAAAAGGTCTACATTAGCATTGGCCGCCTCTATTTTACGGTACACCAATTTTTTTGCGAATAAATTTACCGTGAATTCAAACTGCCCGGGATTTATTTTTTTATTTTCTGTCTTTGCAACTGTGGTATTGTTTGTTTCAGGCGATTCATTTTTCACGAACAAAGGATTTAAATCCAGTAATTCGGTTCTTGCAGAAATATTAGCCTTAATTATTTTTGATAGTCCAAATACATAGGGCACAAAACCCTCGGCCTTTCCTTTTACAATGGCTTCTGCGATGGCGGTTTTTACATGAAGATTATCGAATTGTAAATCCTGGTTATTCAACCTGGCCTTCCCATTAATGGTATATACATAAGGCCGGTCTAATTCTTTATAACTTAAATTTTTAAAACTTACGTTGGCTATTAAACTCATCGGACTCTGCAAAAACTCTCTTACATTCATTTTGTTCGTTGGTCCGCTGTATCTTATATTTGCGGTGGCCGAACCTTTCAGTACAAAATCTTTTGCGATCTCAAAGGGTATTTTGTTTGCTTCCACCACTAAACCTGCTTCTATAACTATCTCCGAATGCACCAGGTTTTTAACATGCACAGAAGCGGTAAAAGGAAAATCGTAAACCTTCCCTTTTATGAGTTCAAAAGTAATGGTAGCGCTTTCCATATCACCTCTTTGTCCTGTGGAATCAAGGCTCCTGATCTTCCCCTTAAAAAATAATTCTGAGTAAGGAATCTTACTGTTCCCTATAAAAAGATCGCAATTTTCGCCGGTTACTTCTGCAAGAATAACAGGTTCTTCTTTATGGCCAAGATTCACAACTATTAAAACCTTAGCATCGATGGGCCTTTTCACTTCAAAGGTTGAAAGCACCTTCCTTATTTTTGGAGTAAGCAAAGCACTTGCTCTTTCGAATTTTATTTTTTTACTTTCTATCTGTAAAGCCAGTCGTTTATTCTCACCCAGATCTATTAAGGAAGTAATATTATATGGATGTCCGTCAATCTCAGCGGTAGAAGGCGCGTGAACACAAATGGTTTTTGAATCGTACAAATAATTAGCATTCAGGTCGAGGATCGTTCTTGCATTATTTAAAAACTCGCCGTTCTTCGCATTAAACATAAGTCCTTCCACAACCGTTTTTCCTTTAATAGTTGCTGCCAGTCCATCCGAATATTGTTTTAAACGCACAGCGAGATCTTTAAAGTCGATGGTTATATTTTGTTCCTTTTCATTATTTAAAAATCTGAATTTTACATTTTGAATAGAGATCTTTTTTACCTCAAAACGAATAGCTGTATGTTTAGCCGTATCATGCGGCTGTTTTTTAAATTCGAAATTCCTTGTGCCATCAGCATTTCGTACCAAATTAATCTCGGCATCATTTAAGGCTATAAACTGCACTATAAATTCCTGGTGAAGCATTCTCTCGAGATTAAACGAAAGAGAAATGGATTTGGCTCTTAACAGCGGGCCTGATTTACTGGGATTAATGCTATTTGTAACAAATACATTTTTTAGCTTAACGGAAGCGTGTGGCCAATTGTCGAAAAAAGAAACATCAATATTTTCTACCTTCAGATTAAGCCCATAATTTATCTTTAAGTTATCGGTTAAAAGTCCCGTTAATTCTTTTTTATAGAAAGTAATAACCACAAACATTGCCGCACCGCACAACACGAGAAAAATGATCAGGCCAATAAAAAAACGTTTAATATGTTTCATTGATCTATTCACTGCAAATACTATGCGCGTAGGCATATATAGCTAATGTATTAAATATTCCGGGAGAAACGAGCGGCGTTCGTCTTTACAATCCGCCACTTTGTCGAATAGTTATGGGCATGGAATTTGCCTCGCCAAAACAAACGGAGTTTTGGGAATTGTCGTGTAATAGATTACTCATACAATTCAGTTAAAAGCCCTTTACACAAAATCAATATCCAACAATTCAGACACTGTTTTATACCCAAGCTGTTCATAGATAGTTAGTGCAATCGTATTTAAACTATACACCAAAAGCCCGCTTTCTTTAAATCCATTTCTCAAAATATAAGTGCTTAACCCGTGTACACAACTTTTGCCAAATCCTCTCCCTCTAAACTCTTTGGGCGTATAGACCAATCCTATGATAGCCGTATCTTTCGTTTTTCGGATAACAGCAGCCATACTTACAAGCTTTCCATCGTTTATCCAACAAAATAAGTTTTTCTGTTCTATTAAATTTTTGACAAAAAGTTGTATTTGTTCCGAAGTTCTTTTTGGGAATAAATTTTCTGCCTCAAAAAATTGTATCGTCCAATCGAATAAAATATAAAAGTGCTCTGAAGCCGCCAGTCCGAAAGAGCCTCCGGCCAAAGAAACCTCTTTTACTCTGTTCAGACTTTGAATAAATGTGACCCGTGTTTGAAGAATTTCTATTGAACTTAATTTTTCAAACAAATCTGAAGCAAACCTGTTTCCAATTACGCCTTTAAAATCGCTCGTATTCTTTTTATAAAACTGGAAAATTTCTTTGATTGAAACTTCGTCATTTCCTGAGATAATTATTTTTGGACTAAGCTTCACAGAGCTTGCCAGTATCGAATTCTCAGCCAGGACATTCACAAAATAACAACCTTCTAAATTTCTATTCTCAAGAATGGCGTTATAACAATTTCCAAGCAGGAGATTATTTTCCATTTCTTTTTGTTGAAGAAAAGTTTCGTTTGCCTCTAAATATAATTTTGGAGTTCTGTAGATGTTAAGATCAGGCATATTTGTTTTCTTGTGTTTGGGATTTTAAAATTGGCTTTGATTTTCGTTGATCCTTAAAAAAATTTCAGCTGTGTCCTCTGTATTTTTTAATAAAATCTAAAGGGCTAAAACCACTTTTACTTTTGAATACTCTCGAAAAATAAGACTGATCAAAATACCCCACAGCAGATGCCACTTCTTCAACAGAATAATGGCCCGATGCGAGGAGGCGCTTTGCCTCCAGCATTAATCTTTCTGAAATGAGATCAGATGTCGTTTTGTTGAGTGTAAGTTTACAAATCCTGTTCAGGTGTTTAAGACTCACGTGCATTTCATTTGCGTAATAAGAAGCATCTTTTTTATCTCTGAAATGTTCGTCGATTAACTCTTCCAGTGTGCGTAATTTTATCAGATAAGCCTGGTTCTCTAATCCAATTTGTTTTTTAGGAATATACAAACGCGTTAGATAAATATAAAGGATATCCAGTAAAGAGCATATCCTTTGATTTTTAAGTAAATACTGTTGTTTATTCTCTTCAATTATATCTGCGAATATCAGCCGCACTTTATCAAATTCGTTATTCTTTAATAAAATTTCCGGTGAATTTAAGTTAGAACAAAAGAAAGGATAATCTTGTATTTTCTTTGAGTTGTAATTAAGGTTGTAAAAATCCTTATCGTGCAAAACAACATAGCCATCTGCATCCTCAGAAAACTTCCATCCATGCGCCTGCCCAGGCGAAAGCAGAAAGATACTTCCTGGCTTAACCTCGTATGGCTTAAAATTTACTTCGTGCACGCCGCTTCCCTGTGTGCAAAGAATTGTCACATAGTGATCATGGATATGAAATTCCCTGATAAAATTAAATTTCTTTATGTGTTTTGAAGCTTCGCAGGCATAAAAATATTTTTCCTTAGCCGGGTAATTAAATTTTTCGATGTTGTATATCGGAAGTGCTTTCTGATACATAAATCAAATTTAGTTAAAATGGCTTTATCGTCCTAAAAAATGCGAAACGCGTTATAGTTAAGTAAACCAAAGTGTACAAACTTTGCTGTGCAAAAAATACGCTTTAAATGACTCTAATTAATTTTAAACCCCCCGCCGCAGTTCTGTTGGCTCTTATACCCTTGCTTTGTACCCTGCTACTTTTTCTATTCGTATTTGTTCGTTTCACACATAATAAACTCACAAGGCCTTTTTTCTTATTCTTAATCCCTTTTGCGCTTTGGCAACTCAACGAAGTTTTTACACGTTTGAGTACTAGTGCTGAAGAAGTGAAATATTGGTGCCACCTCTTTAATCCTTTCATTAATTTCATTCCTCCCCTTGGCATCCATTTCGCTCTCGTTTTCACACGTATGCGGACATGGCAAAGACCTCTGTTCCTTGCTCTGGTACTTTATCTTCCGGCATTTTTATTTTTCTTTCTCAGTTATGGTGGTCTTATTAATTTTATAGTTTATCCCTCTCCATTTTGGAATTGGCTTGCTACTTACGAACCCACGCTATTGTCGCTTTTAAATGTTACCTGGCTCTTTACAGCTATGGTCTTTATGCTGTTCTTGTTTTTGAGATTCGCACTTTTTAAAAATTATCTTCATCAAATTATTAAAAAACAGGCAAAAATAATTTTGCTAGGTTTAATGCTTCCTATTGGGATTGCTTTTGTTACGGAATTCCTGTTTCCTTTTGTACTTGGGCAAAAACCTGTTCCTTTACTTGTAAGTACCTTTACATTTTTTCCTCTTTGTGTTTTTATTGCTTTGTATAAATACGAACTGTTTTTATTTTCACCCAAATACACCTGGGAGAACATTGTGAACAAAATGAACGAAGGGATTGTTATTATTGACGTACGCGGTATCATCCAATACAGCAACGAACACTTTCTTTATCTTATCGGTTATCGTTATTATGAACTTATCAATACAAGTATCTTCAATATTATTCCCGATTATGAAAACAAAACCATTTTTATGCAGCAAATTGAACTGCGCAAAAAACAACTGTCTGGTAAATACATTTTAGTATGCAGGACAAAAAATAACATTCTCTTACATTTTCAGGTCAGTGGCACACCCTATTACGATAAAAAAGGAAAAGTTATCGGTTCCGTCGGGGTTGTAGAGGATATCACGCCTATGATAAAACTTGAGCTTTCTTTGCAGAATAAAATAAATGATCTTAACACTTATATTTATCGCACGCATCACGATCTGCGCGGTCCGCTCACCAGCATTATGGGCCTGTGTGCTCTTGCTCAAAACACAATTACAGACAAGGAAACCCTCAATTATTTCGCAATGATAAAAAGAGGTACCCTGAAACTAGACAGTGTTTTACAGGATCTACAATGGATCTATAACATCAGTCAGAGCGTACTGAGTCCGGCCCCATTAAACCTGACGCAAGAATTAGAAAAAATAAAACAAAGTATAACAGATCTCAATAATTATTCCAAAATAATTTTTAATGAAGTAATCGAACTACAGGAATATTTAATAACCGATAAAGCACTACTCAACACTATACTACATAACCTTCTGGTAAATGCTGTAAATTATGCAGATCTAGAAAAAAATCCATCAAGGATTGAGATAAGAGCGCGCAAAATTAATGGTCATGTAGAAATTACGGTTAAGGATAATGGCATTGGTATTGAGCAAAAGTACCAACAACGAATATGGGAGTTGTTTTACAGAGCCAATGATACAGTAAAAGGTAACGGACTTGGCTTATACATTGCCAAATCAAGTGTGGAACGTTTGAACGGTACAATTTTTTTAAATAGTACCGCTAAAATAGGAAGCACTTTTACTATTTTAATTCCGGATAGACAGAATTAATAAACCTGGCTCCGATAGCGCATTGAATCTGAATAGATCAAAATCGTAAAGTCGGTTCAATTACAAAATCAAAAAACCTGATGATTATCCACCAGGTTTTTGTTTTTTTGTTTTCTGAAATTAGATTCGTGTCTTTGGTGAAATTAATGTCTTTTAAATTTCACCGTTACGAAGCACTAATTCAAATACCCTTCAATACTGGTATCAAACGATTTTTTAAATGTCGCTACAGAACCGTAATTCGTTTCATCTATCACAACGGAGTTTCCTTTTACATTTCCTAATTTTTTGAAAGCAACATTTTGCTTTTTTAGTTCTGCTTCCACAGTATCTGTTTTACCGGCTGAAACACTCACAACCACACGGCTTTGAGCCTCCCCAAATAAAAATGCATCTTTTCTCACCGAGGAATCAGAAGAAATTTCAAACCCAAAATTATTTACCATGCTGCTTTCTAACAGGGTCATAAACAAGCCACCATCACTGATATCATGTGCTGAAGAAATAGATTTTGAACGAATTAAAGAAGTAATTGCTTTTTGCACTTTATACTCTGTCTCTAAATCAAAATAAGGTGCGGGAGTGTTTTTTACTTTGTGAAAACTATATAAATATTCAGAAGAAGAAATATCGTTTTTACTTTCCCCAATTAAATAAATTACATCGCCTTCATTTTTAAAATCCAAAGTTGTTTTGTGCGCTTTGTCTTCTACTATTCCTATCATACCAATGGTAGGTGTTGGAAACACAGGGCCTTCGTAACTGGATTGATTGTAAAAACTAACATTACCGCCCGTTACCGGAGTTTCAAATTTTAAACAAGCTTTACTCATTCCTTTAATGGCGCCAACAAATTGCCAGTACACTTCAGGATTATAAGGATTTCCGAAATTTAAACAATTGGTTACTGCACTTGGAATGCCGCCACTGCAAACAATGTTACGCGCTGCTTCGCTCACTGCAATAGCGCAACCTGTTTCAGGATCTGCATTTACATAACGTGCATTACAATCCACCGTCATGGCCAGAGCTTTTTTACTCCCTTTAATATTTACAATAGCCGCATCACTTGGCGCATTTGTACTCATGTTAATAGTGCCCACCATGCTGTCGTATTGGTTATAAACCCAACGTTTGCTGGCTAAATTGGGATGTTTTGTCAAATGCTCCATCGCAGGTTTCAGATCTTTTGGCTCTGTAACAGAATCGATAGTAAACTTTTTAGATTCGGCGTAATAAGCAGGCTCTTTGAAATCTCTCTTGTAGATGGGAGCGCCACCACCTAATACCAAGACATCCGCAGGAACATCCGCCACTAATTCATCGTGCATGTAGTATTTTAAGCGGTCTCCTTCTGTCACCTCCCCGATCTGCTCACAATTTAAATCCCATTTATCGAATACTTTTTTAACGAGTTCTTCCTTGCCCTTTTCAACAACCACCAACATACGTTCCTGCGATTCTGATAATAAAATTTCAAAAGGATGCATGCCTGCCTGACGTGTAGGCACTTTATGCAGCCAAATCTTCATGCCGTGTTTTCCTTTAGCGCTCATTTCAGAAGTGGAGCAGGTAATCCCCGCAGCACCCATATCCTGCATGCCAATAACAGCACCGGTTTTAATAACTTCTAAGGTTGCTTCCAATAATAATTTTTCCTGAAAAGGGTCGCCAACCTGCACAGAGGGTAAATCTTTCGCCGAGTCTTCCGTTAGATCTTTACTTGCAAACGCCGCTCCTGCAATGCCATCCTTACCTGTAGAGGATCCTACAATAAATACAGGGTTACCAACTCCATAAGAAGTGGCACTTACAGTTTCTCCCGTTTTTACAATACCCACACTCATGGCGTTTACCAATGGGTTCACGTTATAACACTCATCAAAAAAAACTTCGCCGCCAACGGTTGGAATTCCAAAAGCGTTTCCATAATCACCAATGCCTTTCACAACACCTTTAATAAGCCATTGTGTTTTTGGTGAATTAATATCTCCAAAACGCAAAGAGTTTAATTGCGCAATGGGACGCGCACCCATCGTAAAAATATCACGGTTTATGCCGCCTACCCCGGTTGCCGCTCCCTGATAAGGTTCCAACGCACTTGGGTGATTGTGAGATTCTATCTTAAAACAACAAGCAAGGCCATCACCAATGTCAACAAGACCGGCATTTTCTTCACCCGCTTCCGCCAGCATATGCGGACCCTTCTTGGGCAAAGTTTTTAACCAGGTAATCGAATTTTTATAAGAACAATGTTCGCTCCACATCACCGAAAAGATGGAAACCTCTGTAAAATTAGGGGTTCTGCCCAAAATGGATTTTATTCTTTCGAACTCTTCCGGTAAAAGGCCCAGGTTTTTCGCGGCTTCCAGGTCAGCCAGTTGTTCCGAATAGTTTAGTGTTGACATAGTTAATTTTAAAGGCACAAAGATATTGATTTTAGAGCCTGTTTAATTGCTTTTTTAATCAACAAAAACCCAAATTTTTGATAAAAAAATGCTCTGGGAAGCCTTTCGTCGAATTATCAGAGGAAAATCACAAATAAACCTGTTTTTATTCTTTGAAACTTCCATTCATTTTTTATATTTGGTTGGTAAGATTTACTGTCTATGTTTAATTCTGCTTTCAAACCAATACTTGCTTTTTTCCTAATATCCTTCTGCCTTATTACTAAGTCTCAAAAACTTACGCAGTTTTCTACCGACACCACAAAATTCACAAGAGATTTAAACCAGTATTTCCAGGATAACTCGGCCAATAAAGAAACAGCAGCAGATTACATTCGCAACTTCGAAAAATTATGGAAGGAAAATATAATTGCCGGCTACTACAAGGAGATTATTATGGAAACGGCTAATACCATGCTTACTAAACGCATGAAGCCTTTTCCCTATTTTATGGGTTACCTTAACACCGTTGCAAATGCAATACAAGCTAAACAAAGTGACGAAAATTTTCAGAACTGGCAGGCTTGTGTCGACAAAATTCTAAAGGGAAAATCATTGCGCGGCGCACAGGATTTTTTCGACATGAGTGAAAATATTTTCAGGAACAATACCTTCTACAAAACTCCTTCTTACCGTTATTACAGTGTTGAACCGAGTTATAAGTTTGTGTACGATTCAATCCCGGTAGTTGTTTTCGAAGAAATCACGCTAATCGGTGCCAATCCCCGCGGCGACAGTATTGCTATAGAAGAAACAGGCGGAACCTATTATCCTACCAGTGGTAAATTCGTTGGCAAAGGGGGCAAAGTAAGTTGGGTGAAATCTGGTTTGGATAACGACGTTTACGCGACTCTCAGGCGTTACACGATCGATTGCAAGGTTGGTAATTACACGAGTGACAGCGCTACATTCACGGGCAAACAGTTTTTCGATCAACCACAATTGGGGAAAGTAAGCGACCGGATCATTACTGAAAACGGCGAAACTTCTTATCCGCGTTTTGATTCTTACAGTAAAAGACTTATCGTAAAAGATATTTATCCCGATGTGGATTACGATGGAGGTTTTGGAATGCGTGGTCCCAAATTTATCGGATCAGGATCAGGTGCCAACATGGCGCGCATTATTTTTAAAAATAACAATGTAAAATTCTTAGAAGTAAGCGCCAGAGCTTTTGGTATGAGCAAGGAGAAGATCGTTGCAAATCCCGCTGTCATCAAATTTTTTCTGGAAAAAGACACCATTTATCATCCCGGCTTAAGTTTTACTTACCAGGTAGATAAAAGAGTTGTGACTATTTTACGTGGTGATGACGGACTTCAAAAAACCCCCATCCTCAATACCTTCCATAAATACGACATGTATTTTGAAGAGATCGTTTGGAACATTGATGAACCCTTGCTCGCCTTTAATTTTCTACCTAACAATTTTCAGGGCGAAGCTTATTTTGAATCCTCCGATTTTTATAACCGCGATAAAGCAGAAGCCATAAAGGTGGGAGAACAGATCAGTCCTATCACCCGGATGATCGAGTATTATAACGCCAACGCCAAGCCGGCCAATTTCAGCGTGGTGGATTTTGCGAAGTATATAAAATACCTTGCTAACGACCTCCGTCCCATCGTTTTTAAAATGGCCATTTTTGGTCTCATCTACTTTAACCCTGAAACCGATATGATTACTGTACGTCAGCGTTTATTCGATTACGCCGATAACGCCAAACACAAACACGATTATGATATAATAACACTCCATTCTGTTAACCCGGGCAAAGATAATGCTACTATGAATCTGCTGAATTACGATCTAACGGTTCACGGGGTCAAGCAGGTACTCTTAAGTGACACACAGAAAGTATTTATGTTTCCACAGCACGGGGAAATTACTTTGAAAAAAAATCGGCGTATGGATTTCAGCGGCACTGTAGCCTCCGGTAAATTTGAATTTGTGGGAAAAGACTTTATTTTCGATTATGAGCTCTTCAAGATCAGTATGAAGACCATCGATTCTATTAAAATTTATGTAGAAGCTTTTGAACGGGACGTGAACGGGAATTTACCTTTTAAAAAAGTACAAACCCTTATCGAAAACGTAAATGGAGAGCTTCGCATCGACGCGCCTAAAAATAAAAGCGGATACGGCAAAGCTCCTACTTTTCCGAGCTTCCAAAGCTTTAAAGAAAGTTATGCGTTTTACGATAAACGCCAAATCTTTAAGGGAGTATATAACCGCGATAAATTTTATTTCAAATTAGATCCATTTAGTATCGACAGTCTTGATAATTTCCGCAACGAAGGAATGCGCTTTGACGGCACTTTCTCTTCCGCGGGGATTTTTCCAGATTTTAAAGAAGTTCTTGGATTGCAAAAAGATTATTCGCTTGGATTCATCCGGCAAACGCCCGCTGGCGGATTTCCCATCTACAAAGGCAAAGCGAACTTCGAACAAGAAATTCGTTTAAGTAATAAAGGCTTAAGAGGCGGCGGTGATTTAAAATTCAGTTCCAGTTTGTCGAAGGTTCCCGATCTCATTTTTTTTCCCGACAGCGCAAATGGATACGCAAATACCTTTGATGTAAAGGAAAGTGATAGTCCTGAATTCCCCGTCGTTCATGGCGACACGGTGCGTTTACATTTTATGCCCTTCGAAGATTTGTTACAGGCGTACAATACAAAAAGTCCGTTTTTAGCATTCAAAGAAAAAGTACAGTTTAGAGGCAGATATGACCTTACCTTCAAAGATTTGGTTGGCGATGGAAAGGTGGATTTCGACAAAGCGAATCTTACCTCCAACAAAATTCTTTTTGTCAAGCGCCGCATTTTCAGTGATACCGCCAACTTCCGGCTTAAAGCTTTTGAGGAGGAAGGCTTTACTTTTAGTACAGTTAATGTGAATGCAAAAATAGATTTCGATGCAAGGATTGGCGAATTTGTTACCAATGGTGAAGGCTCTTATGTGAAATTTGATAAAAACCAGTACATCGCTTTTATGGATCGTTTTAAATGGTTCATGGATGCCGAAGATATTGAACTCGGAGATACGCAGAAAAAAATGGTAACGGATACTTCTGAAGCCGGGCTGGATTTGGAAGGACCGGAATTTATAAGCATTCATCCCAAGCAGGATTCTTTGCGTTTCTTCGCTCCCGGCGCAAAATACAATCTGCGTAAATTTATTATCCGTTGCGTAAATGTGCCGTTTATAAATGTGGCCGATGCCCGTATATTTCCTAAGAATGGTGATGTAACTATTTTTAAAAATGCCGTGATGGATACACTGAGAGAATCTTCTATTCTTGCCAACGTGGTTACTAAATTTCACACGATCAGAAATACCACCGCTAATATTTTTGGAAGAAGATCCTACCTCGCATCCGGCGAATACCAATACCTGGATGAAAATGACAAACCTTACCTCATCGTTTTTAAAACCATAAAACCCGATACATCCGGACAAACAATTTCTGAGGGAGAGATCCCGGAAAAAGATAATTTTAAGTTCAATGATTTTTTCAGCTTCGCCGGAAGGGTTTATTTACAGGCCACGCAGCAGTTCTTAACCTTTGATGGCGGAACCAAGATCGTGCACAATTGTAATAAGATCGGGAAATCATATTTAAAATTTACCGGCGAAATAAATCCGAAAGAAATTCAGATCCCAATTCCTAAAAGAGCTCTTGATATGCGCGGTGCACCGGTGGGTACAGGCTTATTCTATAATCCTGATTCTGCTAAAGTGTTTGCGTCTTTTCTCTCCCTGCAAGGTTCCCGAAGTTCGAGAGATGTTATTGAAGCGGAAGGTTTATTAACTTATGATAAAGAAAATCAACAGTACGAAATCTCTAACAAAGAAAAGCTGGAGGAAATGAGTTTGCCGGGAAACTATGTGAGTTTAAATACGTCCAATTGCATTATCAATTCTGAAGGCAGTTATAATATCAGTACCGACCTTGGCCAGGTAAAATTAAAAAGTGTTGGAAATGCAGTGTATAATGCGGTTAACGACAGTATCCACTTTAACCTGATGATGGTGGTGGATTTCTTTTTTGAAGGAAGTGTTCTTAAAAAAATGGCCAAAGATTTTGAGGTATATCTCGGCTCTCTGAATCCAACTCCCTTTGAAGGCGATCTTTTTAATCATGGCATTATCGAAATCCTCGGGAAA
>Ga0265327_10003241_pt1 | contig 15803 bp, 10 predicted proteins | sample 41621metaG_FD_202089 | JGI IMG/M metagenome (GOLD analysis project Ga0265327, IMG submission 202089) | Rhizosphere microbial communities from Carex aquatilis grown in University of Washington, Seatle, WA, United States - 4-16-21 metaG | ecosystem: Host-associated > Plants > Roots > Rhizosphere... | reverse complement strand
GGCGTGGAAGGGCCAGCGGGCGGGCAATGTCGTGCACGACTGGTTCGGTTTCCTGATTTTCCTGATCGTGCTCGTCCTGGTGCTCGCGACGGTGGCGTTGGTGCAGCGGTGGTGGCCCGAGGCGCCTCCCCCCGCGCCGGGGCCGGCCGGCGCGGCTGCCGCTGGCCCGGCCATCGGGGCCTGGCGGGACGCGGCCGCGGTGGCGGTGCTGGCGGCGCTGGTCATGATCGCCGCCGGCCGCCTCGACACGCTGCAGGTCAGCCCGCGCTCGGGAATCCGGATGGCGGAGGATGGGGTCAATCCAATGCCATTGCCGGACCGGCTCGGCGATTTGTGGATCGGCCGGCCCGCCGAGGTGACGGCGATCGAGCGGCAGGTGCTGCCGGCCGACACCGGCTTTTCCCGCAAGGCCTACCTTTCGCGAATCGACCCGAGCCAACAGGTGCTCCTGTCGATTGTGCTGAGCGGCCGCGACCGCACCTCGATTCATCGCCCGGAGATCTGCCTGGTGGGGCAGGGCTGGACGATCATCGGCCGGTCGGCGCACAGTTTTTCGTGGCCCGGCGGGAACGGCGTCAAGGTGCCCGCCACCGTCCTGCACATCGAAAGGGAGGTGACCATGCCGGGGCGGAAACGGGTGCGGGTGCCCGCGCTCTTCGCCTACTGGTTTGTCGGCGCGGACCGCGTGGTCGCCACGAACTGGGAGCGGGTGCTGTATGCATCGTACGACCGGCTGATCCACCAGCAGGGCCACCGCTGGGCGTATGTCGCGGCACTGACGACGGTGCCGGACGACGAAGCCGCTGCCTTCGACCGCCTGCAGGTTGTCCTCAACCGGACGCTCCCCGTGTTCGAGGTCGAGCCCCGCTAGCTTTAGGCTTTAAGCTTAAAGCTGAAAGCTTACTGCTTCCCCCATGGCCAACCCGAAGATCCTCGTGACTTTCCCGAACCCGGCGCCCAACCGCGACTACGTGATCGAGCACACCCACCATGAATTCACCTCGCTGTGCCCGATGACCGGTCACCCGGATTTTGCCGACGTTACCGTGCGTTATGTCGCCGGCGCGAAATGCGTCGAGCTGAAGTCGCTGAAGCTCTATTTCCATGCCTACCGGAACGAGGGGCTGTTTTTCGAGGCCGCCACCAACAAGATTTGCGACGACCTCGGCACGGCGCTCCGGCCCCGGAGCCTGACGATCATCTCCGACTGGAAGGCCCGCGGGGGCTTCACGTCGCGAGTCACGGCGGAGTGGAGGGGGAAGAAGCGGCGCTGAGGCGCCGCCGCGAGAAGTTGAAAGTTGAATGATGAAGGTTGAAGGACCAACACTGTGCCGGCCCGCATTGCCTGCGCGGCGGCCGGCTTCGGCGTGGCCATTTCACTGGGTGGGCCTTGCAACCTTCAATGTTCAACCCTCAACAATTCCGCCGAGGCCGCTGGCATTGAACCGGCTGTAATCGCGCCGATCCATGGACGCCCACCTGATTGAATTTCTCGGCCTGCTCGTGCGCTGGCTGCACGTCATCGCCGGCATCGCCTGGATCGGCTCGTCGTTCTATTTCATCTGGCTCGACAACAGTCTCGAACCGCCGCCGCCCGGTTCCGACGCGGCGAAGAAGGGTGTGGCGGGCGAGCTCTGGGCGGTGCACGGCGGCGGTTTCTACAATCCGCAGAAATACGCGGTGGCCCCGGCGGCGCTGCCCGAGAAACTGCACTGGTTCAAGTGGGAGGCGTACACGACGTGGCTGTCGGGGACGGCGCTGCTCGTGCTGGTATACTGGACGAAGGCGGCCGTGATGATGGTGGACCCGAGCGTGCGCCTGCTTTCGCCCGGAATGGCGGTGCACATCGGCCTCGCCAGCATGATCGGCTCGTGGATCGTCTATGACCTCCTGTGCCGATCGCCTCTCGGCAAGCGCGACGGCCTGCTGGGGATCGTGATCTTTGGGCTGATGACGCTGCTCGGCTGGGGGCTGGCGCAGATGCTCGGCGGGCGCGCCGCGTTCATCCACGTTGGCACGGCCATCGGCACGATCATGGCGGCGAACGTCTTTTTCGTCATCATCCCCGGGCAGAAGCGCATGGTGAAGGCGATGGTGGCCGGGCAGGCGCCGAACCCGCTCGACGGCAAGCGCGCCAAGCAGCGGAGCGTGCATAACAACTACTTCACGCTGCCGGTGATCTTCATCATGGTGAGCAATCACTACGCGTCGACCTACGGCCACCCCTACAACTGGGCGGTGCTGGCGCTGATGGCGGCGGCGGGCGTCTCGATCCGGCATTTCTTCAACCGAAAGCACAAAGGTGTTTATGCGTGGCAGTATCCCGCGATTGGCGCGGTCCTGCTCGGCGTCGTGGCGTGGTGGACCGCGCCGCGGATCGTCCCGCTGCCGCCAGTCGAGGGGCCGGTGACATTCAACCGGGTGCGGGCGATCGCGGGCCAGCGGTGCGTGCCGTGCCACTCGCCCGCGCCGACGTTTCCGGGGATCACCCAGCCGCAGGCCGGCATCATCCTGAGCTCGCCGGCCGGCATCCTGCAGGCTGCGCCGCGCATGTACCAGCAGGTGGTGGTCACCCGCATCATGCCGCTCGGCAACGCCACCCAGATGACCGAGCAGGAGCGCGCGGTCATCGCCGCCTGGGTGCAGGCCGGGGCGAAGACGGAGCCGTGAGGGGAGCAAGCGAAAAGCTTTAGGCGGTAAGCAATAAGCCAAATGCGGAAAGCCGGAAGCGGGAGGCTGAAAGCCGCGAGACGGTCTGTCGACTTGTCACGCGCTCGGCCGCTTCCGCGCGACGGCTCGTCCGGAGGACTCGCCCGACCCGAAATCGCCGACCGCTTCTTGCTTTCAGCTTTCCGCTTATCGCTTACTGCTTGTCCCTCATGCACTGGGCCGACACGCCGATTCACTTCATCGATTTCGAGGGCAGCCGCCAGTCCGGCATCCTGGAATTCGGGGTTGTGACGCTGGACGGCGATGCGGTCGCGGCCGCCCGCACGCGGCGGTGCGCCGCAACGGGGCGGATTCCCCCGGAAGATTCAGCCGTGCACGGCCTGGTTGCGGAGGAACTGGCGGCCGAGCCGCCGTTTGCCGGCGAGTGGGAGTATTTCGCCGGTCTGCGGGAGCGCGGGCCGCTGGCGGCCCACTTCGCCGGAGTCGAAAATGGACTTTTGAAGTCGGTCTGGCCCTATCCCCGCACGGCGCCAGACTTTGCCCGAACCGGACGCGATGCCGGTGAATGGGGTCCGTGGATCGACACGGGCCGGCTGTACCCGCAGTTCTTTCCCCAATTCGGATCGGGCAAGCTGGAAAATCTGGTGGCCGTCTGCGGATTGCAGACGGCGCTCGACGCGGAGGCGGCGCGGCTTTGTCCGGTGGACCGCCGCCGCTATCATGCGGCGCTATACGATGCCCTGGCCGGCGCGCTGTTGCTGCTCGCGCTCCTGCGCCGTGCGGAGTTCAAACCGGCGACGATCCCGTGGCTGCTGCAGATGAGCACAACGGATGGAGCGAAGCGGGGCGCCCTGCAGCAGCCGGGTTTGTTTTAGCAGAAGCCACCGGAATTTTGATTGCCGCGAAGAGGCGCAAAAAGGCCTTGCGGCGGGGCGAAGGTGGTCCGCGCGCCTATGGGCGCATCCTGAATATTGCCTGCAGGCGGAGGCTGGGGCCTTTTTGCGGCCAAGCAAATGTCTCGGACGAACACTGGCGGACAAGCGTCCGGCAGTGCGGGCGCTGACAATTCTCGTTCAATCCATCGGGTATTTCCGCAGGCCGGTGAGCTGGGTGAGGGCGCGGAGGAGGAAGAGCGTGTTGTAAACCAGGTAGCGCTTCGCCAGCCGGCGCGGTTCCGTGCCGAGTCGGAACAGCCACTCCAGGCCGGAGCTTTGCATCCAGCGCGGCGCCTGGGCGATCCGGCCCGAATGGAAGTCGAAGGCCGCGCCCACTCCGATGAGCAGCCCGGCGTCGAGCTTCTCCCAGGCGCCGGCCATGAAATGCTCCTGCTTCGGGGTGCTCAAACCGACCCAGACGACGTCGGGCCGCCGGGCGGCAATCTCATCGCGCAGACCCGCGAACTCGGGGTCGGTCAGCGGGCGGAACGGCGGAGTGAACGTTCCCACCACCTGCAGACCGGGGAAGCGCGCCACCAGCTTCTCGCGCAACAGGCCGGCCACCCCCGGCTGGCCGCCGTAGAAATAGTGGCGCAGGCCGGTCGCGCGCCCGGCGTCGCAGACCGCGAGCAGCAGGTCGGGGCCGTAGACGCGGGTGATCTCCCGCCGACCCTGCCGGCGGCCGAACCAGACAAGCGGCATGCCGTCGGGGGTTGTCAGGTAAGAGCGGTTGAAGATCGCGCGGAGGACCGGGTCGCGCCGCGCCTCGCCGAGCCCGTGCGTCGTGCAGAGGCAGACGTAGCCGAGCCGGAGTTGTCCGCGCGCGGCGAGAACCAGCTCGCCCGCCCGCGCGAGCGACAGCGCCGAGACGCCGACGCCGAGGACGTTGAAGCGGGCCGGTCCGCCGGGCGCGGCGGGGCGGGGGTCGGGGCTCACGGGGACGGTCACGGCCCGAGATTGCGGCGCTTGGGCGGCCGAAGCAAACCGGGACCGACCGGCGTCACCGAAACCACTTGCCACCGGAACCGGGCGCCTTTTGCTCGACCGAGCGGGCCGTCGGCAACGAATTGTCATCATGAGCAAACTCACTCTGTGCGGGGGAATCGCGCTGGGCGCCCTGGCGTTCGCGCTGGTCGGTTGTCAGAAGAACGAGCCACCGGTCCAGGTGGCGGCCAAGCCCGCGCCGCCTCCCCCGCCGGCGCCTCCGCCTCCTCCGCCGCCGGCGGCGATCGAGCTCGTCAAGGAGAGCGAACGCAGCCAGCACTTCAAGGCCGTCAGCCGCGAACTCGAGCTTGGCGGGTCGCTTTACGGGTATGTCGATATCGACGGCGACGCGTTGAAGTTTGCGGGCACGTTTCAGGACATCCTGGGCCGCATGGCGAAAACGCAGCCGCAAATGGCGCCCTTCGTGAAGCAGGATTTCGGCGCAATCTTCACCATGCTGGGCTTCGATGACGTCAAGGCGGCGGGCCTCAGCTCGGTGGCGGATGGCGGCGGCTACTTCCGCAACCGGTCATTCTTCTACATGCCCGGCGGCCGGCACGGGCTGCTGGCGGGACTGGGCGGCGTACCTGCCCCGTTCGCCACGGTGAGCCTCGCGCCCGCGGACACGGCCTTCTTCTCGGAAGGCGAGTGCGACCTGGCGGCGGTGTATGCCAGCATCAAGCAGGTCATCGCGAAGATTGGCGGCGACACCACGGCGAACGCGGCGGAGCAGGCCTTGCAGAAGGCCGGCAATGAGGCCGGACTGTCGGCGCTGGCCCTGATCCAGGCGGCCAAGGGCCGGTCAACGGTGGTCCTCCGGCTCGATCCCGAGAAAAACACCCGGTGGCCGGGCGCCTTCCGGCTGACGACGCCGGCGTTTTCCCTGCTCGTGCGGATCGACGGCATCGGGGCGGAGCTGGCGGAGGCCCTGGCCAAGTCGCCGGCTTTCGTCGCGCGCACGGACGGATCCCTCCGCGTGTTTGAACTGAAGATGCCGCTGCCAATCGAGGGGCTCAAGCCGGTGCTGGCGCTGGAGGGCGCGGCGCTGTACGTTGCGACCTCGGCGGATTTCCTGACCGAATGCCGGCAGTTGAAGACCGGCCTCGGGCAAACGCCGGAGTTTCAGCAGGCGCTCGCGCGCGTCGGCGCCGAGGGCAACAGCCTGGCGTATGTCAGCCCGCGCTTTTTCGCGCGGCTGCGGGACATCGAGAAATTGAACCCCGACCTGCCGGCCGACACGCGGGACGTCCTGGCCCTGGTCACCGCCAACCTCCCCACGACCGATCGCGGCATGATCACCGTGCGGGTCAACCGGCCCGACGGCATCCTGGTCCGTTCCTATTGGGACCGGTCATTGAAGCAGGAGGTCGCGATGCTGGCGGTCTATAATCCGGTGACGGTCGGCTTCCTGGCCGCGATGGCGATTCCCGCGTTTCAGAAGGTGCGGGACAGTTCCCAGGAAAAGGCCGTGCTGAACAACCTGCGGCAGCTTTCGGCCGCGGCGGACCAATACTACCTGGAGAACGGCGTGAAGACCGTGACGTATGATGACATCGTCGGGCCGGACAAATATGTCCGGAGAATCACGGTCGTGGCCGGCGAGGACTACCGGCAGATCGAGTTCAAGGCCGGCGAACCGCTTAAGGTGTCCATTTCAGATGGCCGCGTCGTCCAATATCCGTCAACGCCGACCCCAGTTGCGGATGAAAACGTTGGACCGTATCAGACTTTGGTGCTGACCTCGAGTGACGCAAACCTCGTAAAGGTAGTCCGAGAGGCAGACAAAAAACTCTTGTTCAACGGCGCGCTTGAGCGCAACGAATCCAAGACACTTGAAAAGCGGGGCAGCCTCATCATCACCGTACAATCGGGCAAGGACCTGCAAATGACCGTAAATGGGAAGAACTTTGCCGTGCCGGTCGAAGGATACGGGAGCTTCAGGCTCGACTGACCAGGCTGCGGAGTGGCCCTATCAATAGTCGCCGGTGACACCCTGATGGCAACTGAAACACCTAAGAAGGTTTAGGTCGCGGCGGTTCGGTCGGCGCCTATGGACGCCCGGGTGGCGAGCACGCCGCCAAACGCGGCGAGCAGCACCACCCCCAGCAGGACGAAGCCCGGGGCGGCGCCGGCGTGCGCGACGAGCAGCGTGCAGGCGAAAGTGAGGACCGTGCGCAACAGGCGGTCGGCTGCGCTGAAGAACATGCCGACGCGCCCCATGACCTTGTTCGGCACCACATGCAGCATCACGGAATTGCGGGCGACGCGGACGCCGGCGTTGCCCAGCCCGAGGAGCGCCAGCGCCACATAATAGGCGACCGCCGTGCGTCCGGCGACGAGCAGCGCGACGGCGACCAGGCACACCACCATGGTCCCCGTGATCACCTGGCCGGCACCGCGGCTGCTGGCGAGTTTCGGAATGAAAACGCCGGCCAACAGGGCGCCAATGGCGAAGACGATCTCGCCGTTGCCGAAAACCGCGGCCGAGGCGTGGAGCACATCGGCGACGTAAACGGGGAAAAGATAGTTGCTCACCATCACCAGGATGAACGGCACCAGCGTGCACCCGAAGAAGAGGGAAAGCCGGGCGCGTTCGTGCAGCCACCGCCAGCCCTCGGCCATGGCGCTCCAGGCGTCGAGCGGTGGCGGCGCATTCTTCAGGTGGGTCGGCTCGTACGGCAGCGTGAACTGCACGGCGAAACTGAACAGGTACGTGCCGGAGTCGATGAGCAGGATGAGCCACAGCGGCACCCGGTCGATCATCAGGCCGGCGAGCCCGCCGGCGAGCATCGAGGCGGCCTGGCCCTGCACCTCCATCAGGCCGGTGAGCGACTGGTAATGCTGGCGGTCGATGATCTGCTGGAGGAACGCGTACTTCGCCGGGTAGTGCAGCGTGTAGTAGAGCATCCCGAAGAAATAGCTCGCCATGAGCTGCCAGGTTTCCACCCGGCCGCTGGCCAGTGCCACCAGGGCCATCGAAAGCGTGGCGAGAAAGCCGAACATCTCCCCGGCGAGGAGGATGGTTTTGCGCGAATGGCGGTCCAGCCACGCGCCATAGTACGGCATGAACAGGAACATCAGCAGCGTCGTCCCCAGCGTCGCATAGCCGTACAGTTGGTCGCCGTTGGCCCGGTGCACGAGCAGCCACGGCACGGCAATGATGGTCACGCCCGAGCCGACCGAGCCGGTGATGTTGGCGAGCAGGAGGCGCTGGACGCGCGTGTCGCGAAGGAGGGCCTTCATGGGCGCCGCTGGGTGGAAGTTGAAAGCAGAAGGTTGAAAGCGTGACGACGGCATGCGCTGTCCGGATCGCGCGCCGGTTCGGGAGCGCTCTTTTCCGCGGCATTGGGAGCAGCGCGGGCTGGAACTCTTTCAACTTTCAGCATTCAACCTTCAACCCGCCTTCCCGCTCACAGCCCATGCTGGTCAACCAGGTAGATCAGCGCCGCCAGCGCCGCGGCGCCGAGCTCGAGTTCGCGCGGGTTCACCTTGTCGATGCTGTCCTCGGTCGTGTGGTGGATGTCGAAATAACGCTGGGAGTCGGGTGACAGCCCGGCCACGGCATAGCCATAGCGCAGGAGCGGGTTGACGTCAGCGCCGCCGGGACCCTTCTGGAATTGCAGGACCCCGTAGGGTTCGAAGAGGTCCCGCCAGCGGGCGGCCCTGACGTGGGCGTCGCCGGCCGGGTTCCCAAAGGTGAAGCCGCGGGGCTGGTACCCGCCGCTGTCGGTCTCGATGGCGAGCAGGTGCTCCTCCTTTTTCTCGCCGACGATCCGCGCGTATTCCGTGGCGCCCCGGCTGCCGTTTTCCTCGTTCACGAAGAGCACGCAGCGCACGGTGTGGCGCGGGTGGTAGCCGGCGGCGCGCAGGATGCGCAGGACGTCGACGGATTGCATGACCCCGGCGCCGTCATCGTGCGCACCGGGCGCGATGTCCCAGCAGTCGAGATGGCCACCGACCAGGATGATTTGTTCGGGATGCTCGGAGCCCCTGATCTCGCCGATGACATTGTTGGCGGGAGCGTCGTCGAACCACTGGGAGTGGATCTGCATCTCGATGCGGCTGGTCGGCGCGGCGGACAGCGCGGCGCTGAGCTGGTTCGCCGCGACGGTGCTGAGCGCGGCGGCCGGGATGCGGGGGACGTCGGGCAGATAGGCGGTGGTCCCGGTGTGGGGCACGTCGTTGAGCGAATGGCTGAGCGAGCGCGTGAGCACGCCGACCGCGCCGAATTTGGCGGCCTCGGCGGGCCCGCGGTTGCGGGCGTCACCGGCTTCGCCGTAGGCGCGACCGGGGTTCACGTAGCCGGGGTTCATGGGCCGGTTGAAGAAAACGATCCTGCCCTTGACGTCGGCGGTCTTGAGCTCGTCGAGCGAGTGCAGTTCGATCACGCTGGCCGTCAGGCCGCCGGCCGGCGTCGGGACGGATCCGCCGAGGGCGACGGCGGTCAGCGCGACGGCCTCGCCCTTCACTCCGGACGGAGGGAGGAGGGCGACGCTCTCCTTCGGCCCGCGTTCCCAATGTGGCACCATGACCGGTTGGAGCTCGGTGCGATCCGCTCCCTGCTGGTCCAGAATCCCGCGCGTCCAAGTGCCGGCGTCGACGAGCTTCCGGGTGCCGGCCAGTCGGCCCGGAAACTTCAGGGTCAGGTCGCGCAGCTCAGCGTACACCGGGCTGTCGACCAGCGCGGCGGCGTAGATGTTGCGCAGCGTCTCCGCATCGGGATCGGCCGGCGCCGGCGGGGGATTCTGGGCGAACAGCGGCGCGGCGGCGATCGCCGCGAGGAAGGCAAGGGTGGGGGCGTGGTTCCGGCTCATCGGGCTAAACTTGCCGCGGCTCGTCTTCAGGCAAGCAGGGAGTTGGCTGGCGCCGGTGCAGTCGGTCCGCGGTTTCCGGGGCACACTTGGTCAGCGGGGGAGGCCCGGCGCCCGGTCGCGGCGAACATAGAGGCGAAACGAGTCGATTTCGCCGAGCAGCTCGTAGTACCGGCCGACAAAGTCGCCGAGTTCCGCGAAGGTCTCCAAACCGGCCGCCGCGCGATCCTGGTAGAGAAAGCCGCCGCTCCCGACGGCATCGACAAAAAAGGCCGGCGGGGTCGCCTGGACGTCGGCGAGGAAACGCGCCCGGAAGTAGTCGCGTTGCGGGCTGTCCTTCATCTGGCGCTCGGTATGCGCGTCGCGCACCGCCTGCGGGAGCTGAGTTTCCACGTAAAGTTCCGGGCGCCAGCCCCACACGGCGAGCGTGTCGCCGGGCCGCTTGAGCCGGTTGAGGAGGGTCACGACGTCGGCGCGGGGGCTGCCGGCGGGCAGAAGGCGCAGCAACGAATGCGGGACGAAAAGACGTTCGGTCACCTGGGCGCCCACACCGGCCACCACGAACAGCGCGAGCAGGGCGAACCGGAGCGGACGCCCGGTGCGGCCGGCGCGGAGCCAGTGCCCGAACACCACCCCGACCGCCAGCCCGAGCGGCATGGTCACCAGCAGCAGGTAATGCGGATACGAACGGCCCGGCGCGAGCGCGGCATAGTAGGCGGCGGCGAGGAGCAACAGCGCCGAGGCGATTGGCCTCCAGGCCGCCGGCGGGAGGCGGCGCAGTCCGGCCAGCCCGACGGCCAACAGCAACAGTGAGCCGAGATGGAAGGAGGTGAAGCCCCAGGAAAATCCGGTGAGATAACGGAGCTCGCCGAACGACTCCGACCACGGCACCGCCCGGGTTTGGGCGTAGTTCAAGTTGTGCTGGACATACGCCACCTCGAGATGGGCCGCGTGGCCGCTGCTCCACAACCAGGCGCAAAAAAGGAGAAACGCCCCGGCCGCGGCGCCGAGCAGGGCGCCGAAATCGCGACCACGGCGGAGGCCGGAGGATTTCGGCTGCAGCGAAACCAAAACCAGGCCCCCAAGCCCGATCGCGGCTCCCATTGGCAGCGCCTGGAGCTTGCTGAACGGCAGGATTCCCAGGATGGCCCCCGCGGCGGCCAGCCGCCAGCGCCGGCCGACAGCCCCATCGGCGTTGAACGCGGTCAGCATCAGCCACGTCGCCGCCGCACACAGGAAGAGCGGCAGCCATTCGCTCGCGTAGGCGGTGAAATCCCAGAAATTGAGCAGCACCATGAAGCAGCCGAGAGGCAGCCCGAGCAGGCGGCCCAGCCGTTCGCCGTGGAGGTGGCCGATGGTCAGGCAGGTGAATCCCACGACGCCCCAGGACATGACGAGGCCGACGGCTCGCCCGGCGGCGTAATCGAGGGGCAATCCGAACAGCGCCGGCACGGTCAGCGGCAGCATCACCAGTGGGCCCGAGCTCATCCCGTCGGGCCACCAGAATTCATGACGAGCCAGCATGGTCAGGGCACCGGCAAGGAACTGGGGCTCGTCCGGATTGACGGGCTTGTAGAAGCACAGGGCCGGCCAGCGAAAGGCGACCACGGCCACCAGCAGGAGCACGGCGAAATTCAGGGGCGAACCCAGGCGCTTGAAAACCGAGCCCCGTGGATCGTACGGCAGGACGCTCGCCAGCAGCCAGAGCGCGAAGCACGTCCAGGCGAGCAGCCAGTAGCGCAGCGGATCAAAGCCCAGGACGCGAAGAAACTCGGACATTGCGGCAGGGGCGCTTCACGCCGCGGGCCGAGGCGGGTGGGCTGCGGGGAGTCGCTTGCGAAATTTGCGCTGGGAGATCATCGCCGGGCAGGATGGTGGCGCCGGAGGGGCCCGACGCAAGCCGGCCGAATCCGGCCGGGGATCACGTGCCCGGACCGAGGAGTTTGTTTTCCAGGGCGACCACAGTGGCGATGAAAGCCTCCGGGGTCGGGGCCGCGAGCAGGGCGTCCCGGCTCGCGGAGTCCTTGACCAGACGGCAGAGGCAGCTGACGAGGGCAAGATAGACTCCCGGATTGGCCTTCGGCGTGCCCAGCACGAGCAGCAGCCTGACGGGCGGCGGGCTTTCGTCGTAGTGAATGCCGGCGTCGCTGCGGCCGACCGCGACGACGATTCTCCGGACGTGCTCGGTGCGCGCGTGCGGCAGGGCCACGCCATTGCCCAGGCACGTGGTGTCCAGCCGGTCGCGGGCGAGCAGCTCCTGGTAGAAACCATCAAAGTTTGCCATGTCCGGGTGATCCGCCAGCAGCCGCGCGACCTCGGGCAGCACGGCGGCGCGGTCGTGGGCGCGCAGCGACAGGCTGATGCGCGTGGGCTCGAGGAACTGGGAGAGGCGGATTGCCATCGGGACAATTGAGACGAGCGCCCAAAAGGGTTGGCAAGGAAACAAGGGGGTCGCGGTGTTGGACCGTAATGTAGGACGGGGTCTCCGGCCCTGCGCGCGTTGAATGGGCCGAACCCCGCCCTGCAACGAACGCGTCCGGAGGCCGCGTTCCGCCTGGATGCACTTGCGATAAGGCGGGGTTCGGCGACCCCGCCCTATAAGAAGGCGGAAGCAAGTCCGATGGTGCGCTCGAGCCTACGAGGTTGCGGGCGGGGTGGTTTCGATCGGGGAGGCGCTGTTGGCGGCCTCCTCCTCGACGGATTCGACGACTCGCGCGATCGCGAGCAGCTTGTCGCCCTCCTCGAGGTTGACGAGTTTGACGCCCTTGGCGCCGCGCCCGGTCTCGCGAATCTCCTTTACCCGCGTGCGCACGCTCTGGCCCTTGGCGGTGAGCAGCATGACCTCGTCGGTGTCGCTGACGCGGAGGGCGCCGGCGACGCTGACGGAGCCGTCCTCGGGCAGGTCGATGGCGATGACGCCGGTGCCGCCGCGCCGGGTGAGCCGGTAGTCGCCGAAGGGCGTGCGCTTGCCGACGCCGTCCTCGCGGGCGACGAGCAGGCGCGCATCCGGATCGCAAACCTCGATCGCCTGCAGGTAGTCGCCCTTTTTCTTGAAGCGCATGCCGGTGACGCCGCCGGTGAAGCGGCCCATGGCGCGCAGGCCCTCGCGCGGTCCGGCCACCTCGTCGCCCTCGACGGGCGGCGTGGTCTCGAACGGTTCGGCGGTCTCGCCGGTGGCGGCGGTGACGCCCTCGAAGAAGCGGACGGCCTGGCCCTGGTGGGAGACGAGGATGATCTCGTTGGATCCGTTGGTGAGGACGCAGCCGACGATGTCGTCGCCCTGGTTCAGCTTGATGCCGCGGATGCCGCCCTCGCGGGTGGCGCTCTCGTATTCGGCCAGGGCGGTCTTCTTGATGACGCCCTCGCGGGTGGCCATGACGACGAACTGCTCGGAGGAGAATTCCTTCAGGCAAAGCATGGCGGCGAGGTTTTCGCCGGTGCTGAGGCGCAGGAAGCTGGAGACGGATTTGCCCTTGGAGGTCCGGGTGCCCTCCGGCACGTCGTAGACCTTCTTGGCCAGGCACTGGCCCGTGCTCGTGAGGAACAGGATGAAGTCGTGCGTGGACGCGGTGAAGAGGTTCTCGACGAAATCCTCGTCGTAGGTCTCGGCGCCGATCACGCCCTTGCCGCCGCGCTTCTGCGCGCGGTAGGCGGCGACGGGGGTGCGCTTGATGAAGCCGAGGTGGGAGACGGTGATGACGCAGCCCTCGTTCGGGATGACGTCCTCCATGCGCAGCTCGCCGGCGTCGTCGACGATCTCGGTCCGGCGCGGGGAGGCATATTTGTCGCGCAGCTCGAGCAGCTCCTTCTTGATCAGCTCAAGCAGCTTGTGCTCGGAGGCGAGGATGTCGCGCAGCTCGAGGATGAGCTTCTCGAGTTCCATGTATTCCGCCTCGATCTTGCCGCGCTCGAGGCCGGTGAGCTGATAGAGGCGGAGCTCGAGGATGGCGTTGGTCTGGATCTCGGTGAGCGGGTATTTCGCCATCAGCTTCACCTTGGCGTCGTCGCGGTTGGCGGACGCCCGGATGATCTTCACAAAGTCGTCGAGGTTATCGAGGGCGATGATGTAGCCCTCGAGGATGTGGGCCCGGGCCTCGGCCTGGCGGAGGCGGAACTGGGTGCGGCGGGTGACCACGTCGCGGCGGTGGTCGATGTAGCACTCGAGGAGTTCCTTGATGTTCATCTGCTTCGGCCGCTTCTTGTCGAGGGCCAGCAGGATGACGCCGAAGGAGGATTCGAGGGCGGTCTTGTGGTAGAGCTGGTTGATGACGACCTGGGCCTGCTCGCCGCGCTTGAGCTCGATGACGATGCGCGTGTTCTCGTCGGACTCGTCGCGCAGGTCGCGGATGCCGTCGATTTCCTTTTCGCGGACGAGTTCGGCGATGCGCAGCACCAGCGAGGCCCGGTTCACGTTGTACGGGATCTCGGTGATGATGATCTGTTCGCCGCCGCCCTTGAGTTCCTCGGTGTGGGCCTTCCCGCGCATGCGGACAATGCCGCGGCCGGTGGTGAGGTAGGACTTGATGCCGGCGCGGCCGTTGATGTAGCCGCCGGTCGGGAAATCGGGGCCGGGAATGAAGCTGGCGACCTCGTCGACGGTGATGCCGGGCCGGTCGATGATGGCGCAGGTGGCGTCGATGATCTCGCTGAGATTGTGCGGCGGGATGTTCGTCGTCATGCCGACGGCGATGCCGGTGGAGCCGTTCATCAGCAGGTTCGGCAGCGCGGCGGGCAGGACCGTCGGCTCGGTGGTCGACTCCTTGTAGTTGGGGACGAAGTCGACGGTCTCCTCCTCGATGTCCTTCAGCAATTCCTCGGAAATGTCGCGCAGGCGGGCCTCGGTGTAGCGGTAGGCGGCGGGCGGGTCGCCGTCGACCGAGCCGAAGTTGCCCTGTGGGTCGATGAGCTGGTAGCGCATGACCCAGGACTGGGCGAGGCGGACGAGCGTGTCGTACACGGACGAGTCGCCGTGCGGGTGGTAGTTCTTGAGGACTTCGCCGACGACGCCGGCGCACTTGTCGAACGGGCGGTTATGAAGCAGGCCCTCGCGGAGCATCGCGTAGAGGATGCGGCGCTGCACCGGTTTCAGGCCGTCGCGGGCGTCGGGCAGCGCGCGCGAGATGATGACCGACATCGAATAATCGATGTAGGCCGTCTGCATGATGTCGGTGATGTTCGCGGTCGAAAGTTTTTCGTTGGCGGTGTACATTCGGAGAAGAAGCGAGAAGTGAGGAGCGAGGAGCGACGAGCGGGAAGCGGGAGGTGGGAAGTGGGAAGTGGGTCGGGCGCGAATCTGAAATATCGCTCTACTCGATTCTCACTTCTCGCTTCCCGCTACTTCGAATCACACATCCAGGTACTGGACGTTGAGGGCGTTGTCTTCGATGAACTGGCGGCGGGGCGGGACCTCGTCGCCCATCAGGAGGGTGAAGAGGGCGTCGGCCTTGGCGGCGTCGTTGATGTTCACCTTGAGCAGGCGGCGATGGTCGGGGTCCATCGTCGTTTCGTAGAGCTGCTTCGGGTTCATTTCACCGAGGCCCTTGTAGCGCTGGATGGAAAGCCCCTTGCGGCCGTTGGCGCGGATCTGGGAGATGATGTCCAGCGGGGAGAACAGCGGCGACTTCGTCTCGCCCTTGGTGCCCGGGTTCTCGGTCATGGTGTAGCGGGGCGCCTCCGTCGGGGCGAAGCGGGCGGTGTCGAGGCCCGCCTTGGCGAGGGCCTTGAGCAGTTTCGACATTTCGTTGGCTTCGAAGATCTCGTGGACAGTGACGCGGCGCACCGGCAGCGGGGAGTTCGAGCCGGTGCCGTTGGCCGGCGCGGCCTCGACGTCGGCGTCCATGCCCATTTCCTTGCTGAAGGCGGCGCGGGCCTTGTCGTCGGCGAGGAAGCGGTGGGACTCCTTGTTGCCCTCGCGGATGCGAGCGACGTAGCGCGGGAGTTCCTGGGATTTCGTCTCGTGCTGGTCGAGGTATTCGGCGAGCGCGGCGCCGTGGCGGGTGATGCCGGAGCCCAGTTTTTCCAGCGCGGCGAGCATCTCGACGATCTGGTCGATCACGGCCGGCGCGAAGACGTGGCTGTCGCTGTCGCGCGTGAGCACGATGTCCTCGGAGCCGAGCTCGAGCAGGATGCGGTTGAGCTGCTCGTCGTTGTCGATGTACTGCTCGCGCTTCTTGCGCTTGATCTTGTAGAGCGGCGGCTGCGCGATGTAAACGTAGCCCCGCTCGATGATGCCCTTCATCTGGCGGTACAGGAAGGTGAGGAGAAGGGTGCGGATGTGGGAGCCGTCGACGTCGGCGTCGGTCATGATGATGACCTTGTGGTACCGCGACTTGTCGGCGTTGAACGCGGACTCGTCCTCGCCCGAGCCGATGCCGGTGCCGATGGCGGTGATGAGCGTGCGGAT
>Ga0265327_10003240_pt1 | contig 15805 bp, 17 predicted proteins | sample 41621metaG_FD_202089 | JGI IMG/M metagenome (GOLD analysis project Ga0265327, IMG submission 202089) | Rhizosphere microbial communities from Carex aquatilis grown in University of Washington, Seatle, WA, United States - 4-16-21 metaG | ecosystem: Host-associated > Plants > Roots > Rhizosphere... | reverse complement strand
TGACAGTCTGGCTGAGATAGCTTCCATGCCACGGCTTAATGAAAATGTGCAGTCACTACCAGAGTACTATTCATGACCGCCAGCATTCTTTTCGATTTGGATGGAACCCTGACCGACCCAAAGCCAGGCATCACCCGTTGCATCCAGCATGCCCTGATTGCACTCGGTTATCCCGTTCCGCATGAAGACGAGTTGCTCTGGTGCATCGGCCCGCCTTTACGCAGTAGTTTTAACCGCCTGCTCGATTCGACCGATAATGGCTTATTGGATGAGGCTTTGCGCCTGTATCGGGAACGCTTTGCGGAAGTTGGCCTATTTGAAAACGCATTGATTCCCGGCGTACCCCAAGCGCTGGATTCTGTAAAAAGCTTGGATGCCAAACTTTTTTTAGCCACTTCCAAGCCTTTGGTTTACGCGGCGCGAATTATTGGACATTTTGGCTTGGACGGTTATTTCGACAAACTATACGGCAGCGAACTCGACGGCACGCATAGCGACAAAGCCGAACTCATCGCCCACATTCTGGCGCAAGAAGCCATAGACCCGGCTACGGCAGTGATGGTTGGCGACCGCGAACACGATATTATCGGCGCGGCGCGTTGCGGTATTAAGAGTATTGGCGTGACTTATGGTTATGGTGCGGAGGCAGAGTTACGCACCCACGGGGCTAGTGCGATTGCGCACACACCGGGCGGTATAGCCAGCCTACTTGTGGATTTGCTGGCCGGGCAAGCAAAGCAGGCATTGGAATAAATACATGCGGCGCGTATTGGTGATTGGTTCCGGCGGTGCCGGCAAGTCCACGTTCTCGGCGAAACTTGGTTTAAAACTGGGGCTGCCAATATTGCATCTTGACAGCTATTTCTGGAGCACGGGCTGGGTCGAGCCGGACAAGGTGGAATGGCGGCAAACCGTGGAGCGCTTAAGCACCCAAGAAACATGGGTCATGGACGGCAATTATGGCGGGACGCTGGATATTCGGCTTGCCGCCTGCGACACCGTGATTTTTTTGGATATGCCGAGATTCCTGTGCTTATGGCGTATCTTGCGACGGCGCCTGCGCTTCCATGGACAAACCCGGCCCGACATGGCCGAAGGATGCGATGAGCACCTGACTTGGGAGTTTATTTGCTATGTCTGGAATTATCCCGCCGCCCGCCGCCCGCAAATCCTCGCCCGGCTGGCCGCGCTTAAGCACGAGAAAGACATCGTCGTGCTGCAATCGGGCAGCCAAATAGAAGCGTTTCTGAGCAAGTTCTAAAACCAACTATTTTTCCACCCCCACACACAAGGCGACCATCATGACCGATCTATCCAAACCCGACGCTCTTTGGTATACCCGTTGCAGTATTCCCACGCCTTTGGGCCTGGGTGCGCAACTGGGCTGGTACCAGGAAGAATTCGCCGCCGACGGCATCACCATCAAATCCTTGCAGGAATCCAACGATCCTGCCGAACAAGCCTCGCATTTTGAACATAGCCTGCCGCATTCTTTCCGTTTGGGCGGTTCAGTGCCGGCCATTTGGACGAAGGCCAAAGGCCGCGAAACCCGCGTCATTGGCATTTCTTGGATAGACGAGTATCAGGCCATCATCACGCTGCCCAACTCAGGGATCCGCAGCCCCGCCGATCTGCGTGGCCGCAAGCTCGGCCTGCCGGCCAGCAATAAGCGCAAGGACAGCGTGGACGTGGCGCGGGCCACCTCGCTGCGCGGTTTATTATTGGCTTTGGAATTGGCCGGGCTGGAACACAAGGATGCCGAATGGATCGATGTGGCAAGCAGCCGGGATATCGAGCAAAACATCCAGGCCCCGGACACGAAAGTCCGCCGACGCCGCGCCCATAGCTACACCGACACGGCTTTGGCTTTGGCGCGGGGCGAGGTCGACGCGATTTATGTCAAGGATGTGCGCGGCGCGGAAACCGCGCATCTTTTAGGTGCCCATGTCGTCGTCGAATTAGGCTTTCATGCCGATTCGCATTTCCATATCAATAACTCAACACCACGCCCGTTGACCGTTAATCAGGACACTTTAATCAAGTATCCAGAATTGGTTCAACGCTTTCTTGCCCGCGTTCGCGGAGTTGACAACTGGGCACGGCAAAACCCCGCCGACGCCGTCCGCGAAATCGCGCAGGAAACGAATTGGACGGAAAGCTGGGTGCGCTTCGCCTATGGCGAGAAAGTGCATTTGAGCTTGGGCGTGGAATTGTCCGAGCGCAACATCGCAGGTTTGACCGAATACAAGGATTTCTTGTTGAAGTGGAATTTCATCGAGAAAGATTTTTCCGTCCGCGATTGGATAGACCCCGCGCCGCTGGAGTCGCTGGCGCAAAATGTGCAGTCCCAGGCGGCATAGCCTGGAAAGCAGGTAGCCCGCACGAAGCGCAGCGGGGCTTGCAGCTTCCGCTGGCCCCGGATTACGCAAGCTTCATCCGGGCTACGGTTTGGCAAGATTTTCATCAACCCTTAAGAAACTGGAAAACCTAATGAACGCAGTCGTCGCAGAAAAAGTCGTGGAATTTCCACGCAAAGAATTATCCGAATTCGCCCTCAAAGCGCAGCAGGACATTCAAGAGGCCGGCAAGGCCTTGCTGGATTGGGGGACTCTCTCGACCCGTGGCAAAGGCGCCTATAACGCCGGCATCCGCATTCCCGGCGAAGACAAGTTCGTGCTGGGCGCGTTTGGCAGCGCGGTTGTCGTCGGCTTTGACGGCACCCATTACGAAGGCGAGCTGAACCGTGGACTTAAGGAAGTCATCGCGGTGTATTCGGCGGTGTTCACCGAGCGGCCGGACATTAACGCGGTGTTGCACACCCATTCGCCTTATCTGACCGCCCACGCCATCGCCCATCAGCCGTTCCGCATCCAATACTGGTCTTTGGCGAAAAAGGCCGGCGTGGACGAGATACCGTTGAGCGACTGGGCGCCGCGTTATTCGCCAGACCCCATCCTCAAATCCCTGCGCGCCCATCCGGCGGCCCCGGCGGTGTTGCTGCGCAACCGTGGCCTGTTCACTTGGGGTAAGGGCAGCCTGCTGGAGGTGGCGAACTTGCTCAACAGCTTGGAGGAAGGCGCGGAAATCGCCGTCTACGCAAAATTGCTCGGCGGCGGCGTGGATCTGCCGGCCGGCGCCTTGGACACCTTCCTCCAGCAGCGCCAGGGCTGAGGAGGACACGGGCCGACCCCGGTCTGCAAGCACGGCTGCGGATCGGGGGCGGCATGCCGAAATGGCACACAACCTGCTGTCGTGTTGCTGGCCGGAACCTTTCCGCCTTACCCCCACCCACTTTAAGGAACATATCATGTCCGATCACGTTTATAAGATTGTCAATATCGTCGGCTCGTCTAAAAACAGCAGCGACGAGGCTATCCACAACGCCATTGCAAAGCTTGCCGAAAGCGGCAAGAAACTGGATTGGTTTGAGGTGACGGAAACCCGAGGGCATATCACCGAGGGGAAAGTCGGGCATTTCCAAGTGGTGCTGAAAGTAGGCTTCCGCTTGGAGGACAAAAGCCCTGCCTGACCGCGACGGCGGATGGCCGCGACCACTTAAAAAACCGCCGCCAAAACGGCGGTTTTTTAATGCCCAGACGCCAGCGCCTATGGCAATCCGGCGCGCCACCGCGTCCTCGCCCTCTGCGCAAGCAACAGCCGAGCAACAACGCCTGCTGCCTCGCCAACACCAGACCGGTCGGCAACACCGTGCGGCCCGCCCTTTTCGGCTTGGCATGTGTTGTGCGCGTGTGGGCGGTATCGACCCAATTGGACGGAAGTTGAAAAACGTGGCGAACATCATCCGACTGAACAAAAGCGCCTGGCCCGGCCATTGCGACTTGTCCCTGGAGGCGGACGTGCTAGTCTTGGGCGGCGGCCCGGCCGGCACCTGGGCCGCGCTGGCCGCCGCCCGCGCCGGCGCCCGCGTGGTGTTGGCGGACAAAGGTTACTGCGGCACCAGCGGCGCAACCGCCCCTTCCGGGACGGGCGTGTGGTATGTGCCACCGGACGCCGCCTCGCGCAAAGCGGCGAAGGATAGCCGAGACGCCATGGGCGGCTTCCTGGCCAGCCGCCGCTGGATGGATAGAGTGCTGAACAAGACCTACACGGCACTCGACGCGCTGGCCGAGGCAGGCTATCCGTTTCCAGTGGACGAGGACGGCGTGCCGCAGCGGCGCAGCCTGCAAGGCCCGGAATACATGCGGCTGATGCGCAAGCTCGTGCAACAAGCAGGGGCGAGGATACTCGACCAAAGCCCGGCATTGGAGTTGCTGGCCGATAACGCGGACTGGGTGGCCGGGGCGGCGGGGGTGCAGCGGCAAAGCGGCGACCGCTGGGCGGTGCGAGCCGGGGCGGTGGTGGTGGCGACCGGCGGCTGCGCCTTCCTCAGCAAGGCGCTAGGCTGCAATGTGCTGACCGGCGACGGCTATTTGCTGGCGGCGGAGGCCGGGGCGGAGTTGTCCGGCATGGAGTTTTCCAATGCCTACGGGCTGTGCCCGGCGTTTTCACCCGTCACCAAGTCGGCGTTTTACCGCTGGGCGACGTTTTATCACGAAGACGGCAGCGTCATCGAAGGGGCCGGCGCGTCTAGCGGCCGCTCGCTCATCGCCAGAACCCTGCTAACCCAGCCGGTGTACGCCCGCCTCGACCAGGCCAGCCCGCATTTGCACGAATCGCTACGCCTGGCCCAGCCGAATTTCTTCCTGTCCTTCGACCGCCAGGGCATCAACCCTTTCACCGACCGGTTCCCGGTGACGCTGCGACTGGAAGGCACCGTGCGCGGCACCGGCGGCATCCGCATCATCGGCGACGATTGCTCCACCTCCGTCCCCGGCTTGTACGCGGCGGGCGACGCGGCCACCCGCGAGGCGGTCTGCGGCGGTTTCACCGGCGGTGGCAGCCACAACGCGGCCTGGGCGATCTCGTCCGGCTCCTGGGCGGGTCAGGCGGCGGCGGTTTTCAGCGGCCGCCAAGCGCTCAAGGCTTTCGCCCGCAGACCCGTGCGCGGCCTCGGCGAGGCGGGCTTGCAGCCGGCCGCCACGCACCGACCCGGCTTGACGCGGGACGACATCATCCGCGCCGTGCAAGACGAGGTCTTTCCCTTAGACAAAAACCTGTTCCGCAGCGAGGCCACTTTGAACGAATCCCTGGACACTTTGCACGGCCTGTGGCGCGACATCCGCGCAGGCTTTGCCGACACGGGCGCGGAAGCCTGGCGCGGGCGCGAAGCCGCCGCGATGGCCGCGACCGCCCGCTGGATGTACGCGGCAGCGCTGCTGCGCACCGAAAGCCGCGGCATGCACAAGCGCACCGACCACCCGGCCAGCGACCCGCGCCAACATCACCGCCTCGTCAGCGGGGGGCTGGACGACATTTGGGTGCGCCCCGAGCCAGTGGACCGCAGCGAGGCCTTGGCGTCATGATTGAGCTGTTGAGCGAAAGCCGCTGCCTGGCCTGCAACATCTGCGTGAAAATCTGCCCGACCAATGTCTTCGACGAAGTTTCAGGCGGCATTCCCGCCATCGCCCGCCGCGAAGACTGCCAGACCTGCTTCATGTGCGAAGCCTATTGCCCGGCGGACGCGCTGTATGTCTCCGTGCTGGCCGAGCGCCGCGAGCCGGTCGACGAGGCGGCCCTAGTCGCCTGCGGCCTGTTGGGCAGTTACCGCCGCAACATCGGCTGGGCCAGGCGCCCCGCCCTGGCCGTGCGCCCCGACCGCCCCGAACGCTTGCTGTTCCAGGCGCGTTGAAGCGGCCGGCCTGCTGCCCGGCAAACAAGCCTGCAGCAGGCCTTGCTGCCGACGCAGCAGCCCAGGCCGGCGCGCCGCCGCTGGCCGCGCCATCGCGCCGCCTGGCACAAGCCCTGCATTGGCAGCGGGTCTGGCCCCGTCCAAGCCCGTGGCGCCTCATCCCGCCTGAACGGGCGGGTGCCAGGTGCGGGTGCGTTTTAACGATGGACAGGCTGGCGTGGACGCGACAGTATTAGAGACCTCGGCGACCCGCCGTGTCGCCGCCAACAAAGAAACCGGAGAGCCAAGCGCGCATGCGATACCGTCCACTGGGAAACACCGATCTTCACGTCAGCCTCATCGGCCTGGGCACGATGACCTGGGGCGAACAAAACACCGAGGCCGAGGGCCATGCGCAACTGGACGCCGCACTGGGCTTGGGGGTGAACTTCATCGACACCGCCGAGATGTACTCGGTGCCGCCGAAACCGGAGACCTACGGCAGCACCGAAACCATCATCGGCAACTGGCTCAAGCAGCGCGGCAACCGCGAGCGCGTCATCCTGGCGACGAAAGCCGCCGGCCCGGCCAAGCTGCTGCCGCAGGCCGCCCACATACGCGGCGGCGCCTCACACTTCAACCGCAAAAACCTGGAGGAAGCGCTGGCCGGCAGCCTCAAGCGCTTGCAGACGGATTACATCGACCTGTACCAATTGCACTGGCCGGACCGCCCCACCAACCATTTTGGCCGGCTGGGCTACAGCCACGAGCCGGACGCGGACACCGTGCCGATCCTGGAAACCTTGGAGGTGCTGGGCGATTTCGTCAAGGCGGGCAAGGTACGCCATATCGGCGTGTCCAACGAGACGCCCTGGGGCGTCGCCGCCTTCTTGCAGCACGCCCGCGAGCAAGGCTTGCCGAGGATTGCCAGCATCCAAAACCCTTACAGCCTGCTCAATCGTAGCTTTGAAATCGGCCTGGCCGAATTCGCCCACCGCGAGCGCGTCGGCCTGCTGGCTTATTCGCCGCTGGCCTTCGGCGTGTTGAGCGGCAAGTATTTAGGCGGGGCGCGGCCCGCCGGGGCGCGCCTCACCCTGTTTGAACGCTTCGCCCGCTACAACAGCCCGCAGGCCGAGGCGGCGACACAGGCTTATGTCGACCTCGCCAGGCAACATGGCCTGGAGCCCGCGCAACTGGCCCTGGCCTATGTCAACAGCCGCCCGTTCCTGACCAGCACACTGATTGGCGCGACCAGCCTCGCGCAACTGGCCACCGACATCAATAGCGTCGATATCGAGCTATCGACGGAGCTGCTGGAACAAATCGAAGCCACCCACAAGACCTATCCGAACCCAAGCCCGTAAGTGGTAGCCGACTTCGATGTGCTGGCACCGGGGGTGCTGGTGTTCCGCCGCGCCGGCCTGGCCGACTTAGACAGCGTCGCGGGTTTGCAAGGCGCGCTGCGCCTAGAACTTGGCACGCCCCGGCAGGCCGGCGCGGCGCGGCGCGCCTTGGACAATTACCCGGCGCTGTACGCCGCCAACCTCGCCGCGCATTTCCTCGCCGTGGCCGACCGCCGCGTGGTCGCCATCGCCGGGGCGTTCATCCCATCCGACCCGCCCTGCGGCTTGCCCGCGCAGCACCGGCACGGCTTGCTCGGTGACGCCTACACCCGGCCAGACTGGCGCGGCCAAGGCTTGGGGCGGCGCTTGAGCTTCGAGGCCATCGAATGGCTGCGCGGGCAAGGCGTCGCCGAGGTGCGCCTGACGGCGGACGGCAATAGCAGGCGCTTGTACGAATCGTTCGGGTTCAAGGCGTCGTCCGCCGGCATGGTGTTGCGGATAGCCCGTTAAGCCGTTTGCCGCCAGCCGTGGCCCTGCCTTAATTTTTTCACAAGAGATCCGACCATGCCGCATTTGTTTGACCCTCTCACCCTGCGCGGGGTGGCCTTCAAAAACCGCGTGTTCCTCGCCCCGATGTGCCAGTACGCCGCCCGACAAGGCCAGCCGGGCGACTGGCACACCGTCCATTACGGCGGCCGGGCGGTCGGCGGGGCCGGCCTGGTCTTGCTGGAAGCCACGGCGGTCGCCCCGGAAGGCCGCATCAGCCCGGCGGATCTGGGGCTTTGGTCTGACGAGCTAGGGCTGGCCTACCGCGCGCTGACCCGCTTCATCCGCTCGCAAGGAGCCATTCCCGGCGTGCAACTGGCCCATGCCGGGCGCAAGGCTTCGTTCCAGCTTCCATCGCACGGCGGCGGGCCGTTGGCGGCCGAAAACGGCGGCTGGGGCGTGGTCGGCGCGAGCCCCGTGGCGTTCAGCCCGCGCCATCCGACACCGCAGGCACTCAGCGCCGAAGGCTTGGCGCAGGTGGCCGGACAATTCGCCGCCGCCGCCCGGCGCGCCGAGGCGGCCGGCTTCGAGGTGGTGGAGATCCACATGGCGCACGGCTATCTGCTGCATTCCTTCCTGTCCCCGTTGAGCAACATCCGCACCGACGACTACGGCGGCCCGTTTGCAAACCGCGTGCGCTTTCCGCTAGAGGTGGCGCGGCGGGTGCGCGAGGTGTGGCCCGCGCATTTGCCGCTGTTCGTGCGCCTGTCGGTGACCGACTGGGTCGAAGGCGGCTGGGATGTGGAACAGTCCGTCCGCTTCACCGCCTTGCTGAAGGAAGCCGGCGTGGATTTCCTCGACGCCTCCAGCGGCGGCTTGTTGCCGGACGTGGTTCCCCCGTCCGCGCCGGGCTACCAGGTGCCGTTCGCCGCCGCGATCAAACAGCGCAGCGGGATTGCCACCGGCGCGGTGGGCCTGATCACGCAGGCCCGGCAGGCCGAAGAGATTGTCGCCGAAGGCCAGGCCGACGCGGTGCTGCTAGGCCGCGAACTGCTGCGCAACCCCTACTGGCCGCTGCAAGCCGCCGCCGAGATCAAGCAATCCACCGCCTGGCCGCAAGCCTATGCGCGGGCGCGGGCGTAACGACGCAAACCCTCTTTGCAACAACACTTGAGTTAAACGGAGAACCCCATGCAATACACCCACCTAGGCCGCACCGGCCTGAAAGTCAGCCGCCTTGCGCTGGGCACGATGAACTTCGGCCCGCACACATCGGAAGCGGACAGCTTCGCCATCCTCGACCGGGCCCTGGCGCAGGGCATCAACTTCATCGACACCGCCAATGTCTACGGCTGGAAGATCGGGGAAGGCGTCACCGAGCAAATCATTGGCCGCTGGCTGGCGCAAGGCGGCGGGCGGCGCGAGAAGATCGTGCTGGCGACCAAAGTCTACGGCAAAATCGGCGAAGGCCCGAACGACAACCGCTTATCGGCCTACCACATCCGCAACGCCGTCGAAGGCAGCCTGAAGCGCTTGCAGACCGACCACATCGACCTGTACCAATTCCACCACATCGACCTCGCCACGCCTTGGGAGGAAATCTGGCAGGCGGTCGAGCGGCTGGTCCAAGACGGCAAAGTGACCTATGTCGGCAGCAGCAACTTCGCCGGCTGGCAGATCGCCCATGCCCAGGGCATCGCCCAGTCCCGGCATTTTTTAGGGCTGGTCTCCGAGCAAAGCCTGTACAACCTGACCGAGCGCAGCATCGAGCTGGAAGTCATCCCCGCCGCCCGCGCCTTGGGGCTGGGGGTGATTCCGTGGAGCCCCCTGGCACGCGGCGCCCTGGGCGGCATTCTTAAAACCGGGGGGGCGCGGCGCGCGTCCGAGCTAACCCAGAAACTGATTGAAAAACACCGCGACAAGCTCACCGCCTACGAGAGCCTCGCCGCCGAGCTGGGCGAGCAGCCGGCCGACATCGCGCTGGCCTGGCTGCTGCACAACCCGGTCGTGACCGCGCCGATCATCGGGCCGAGAACCCTGGAGCAATTGGACGGCAGCCTCAGAGCTTTGGACATCACGCTGTCCGCCGACACGCTCAAACGGCTGGATGAGATTTGGCCCGGCCCCGGCGGCGAAGCGCCGCAGGCCTATGCCTGGTAGCGCAAAAACAGCCCGGCGGGCCGTCGCGCCGCGAAAGCCCGCCCACATGGATACCGCCTGGCCTTAAGGCTTAACGCTCGCCGGGGTCGGCCTGCCCGCCGACCACCTGGCGCACTTCGGAAATTTGCTGTTTGAGCAGGTCAAGATGCTGCCTCGTATCGAGAAGCAGCCCCTCCAAATGCTCGAAATGGATTTGGAAATAGCGCGCCGTGGGAAATTCCGGCTCGTTGTGTGCAACCCCATTCCCCGGGGCACGGCGTCCATTCGGCTTGCTTGGCTCGGTCTTCATGCGATTCCTCTGCGTGTCTCAATCTCAGTCGTCGGCGAACACGCCGCTTGTCCCTAGCCAGCAAAAAAGATGCCGATCCCCAAGCAATCGCGGCACCCCTCCGAAATGCGCGATAAGCCACAGCCGCCTGGCCGGGTCGCGGCCACCTTAGGCCGCTTGCACTGCGTCATTTGCCGCAACCTTTCGCGCAAACCTCGCCGCCCCGCCGCGCTTTGCCGCCGGACCATGCAACCGAAGGCCCGAGCGAACGCCAAAACATAAGTTATTTCACGCGCATACTGTGGCAAATGCCACGGATTTCCCCCGCCGCCCGCCCCGCCCGCCCTCACGCCCGCCAAACCTACTACTTTCCGGGAAATATTACCCATTTTAAATCAGTGGCCTAGAGTCGCCGATACGACGATTTCCGGAATCTGGCACATGTCATGCGTATAGGGCTGTCTCGCACGCTTGGGCAGCGCCAAGCGGCGTACCGGGCAATAAGCCATGCGAAAAAAAATTAACACCCTGCGCCCACGAACCGTCCTTGGAGGACTTATGATAAATTCAAAAAAACAAGCCCTTGTTTCATCTTGCTCAGTGGCGGCGGTCATGCTGGCCGCCAGCCAGGGCGCTTTCGCCCACACCCGCCTGGAAACGCCGACCGTCGCCGAAGGCACCCGGGTTCATAATGAAGTCATCATTTCCCACGGCTGCCCGCCCGCCGCCGCCCGGCGCGCCACTTACGGCACGAGCGTGGTGTTTCCGAACGCGGTCAGCTACACCCCCATCATCGGCGTGGATTCAGGCTCCGGCAAAGTCTATACCACCACACCGGCGGCCAGCTATTATTCCCCGCTGGTTGGCATTGGCGCGGCAATCAACGGCGGCAGCCCATGGACGAGTAGCAATATCAAAGTTGACGCGAAAGGCAACAAAGACGGATTCTGGGCGGGCGGCAAACCCTATGACCAAACCATATCGACCTACCTCGCCGTCCCCTTCTTTTCTGCGGCCGTCAGCATCGTGCCGGCGTCTTGCGCACGCTCTGTGACCTTTGAACTGGCCATCGCCGACATCTGCGACATTTCCTGGACGAGCTCGGTCGCCTCGGACGAAGAAGTCCTATACTGGTCGCCGATCCCCAACTTCAGCGGCGTGCCCGGACAGCCTTTCGGTGCCCCTACGGCGGATGCCACCCGCAGCATTCCGGTCGGCCCGGCTTTTTCCAAGTATGACGGCTACAAAGACTCCGCCCACACGATAGCCGGCGACGGCTGGGGCTCGCCGGCCACGTTGAAAGTGACCAGAGACTTGACGAAAAACCCGCTGCCGACCAACTGCACCGGCAATGGCGGCAAGGGCGACGACGTCTACGTCTACCCCTCCGCCGAACAAATCAACAAAGAATTGCCGGTCTGGTCGAATCCCGACCAAAGCGGCAGCAACTATTGGCAATAATGCCCCAAGATATCTTGGGACAATGCGCCATCCGTCAATATGACGGATTATCAGCTTGATCTAGCGCACCCTTAATCGCGAGGGTGCTGTAACTTACCAATCCACGGTGAAAAACATCACCGTGGATTTCCATTTTGTTGGGCAAACGAACTTGCCTAAGAATATTTTTATGATTGCTCCCTATATTCATTAAACCAATGCCATTACAGCTTGTCTTGTATAAGTATTGCCGATGTTTGCAAAATAACCAATATTACCGAAACCGTCAATGTGTGGACGCCGGCCGTCGGGTCAAATTACGACGGCACCGCAGACAGCAACGACGGCTACGGCTCGCCCGCCACCCTGACAATTGTGAGGAATCTAAACACGAACCCGCTTCCTGCCGCTTGCGGCACAGGCTTAGAGGTCAAGGTCACGCCCTCAGCCGCGCAACTTAACCGCGACATGCCGGTCTGGTACAATGGAAAACAAGCATGGCCCCTGCCGTAAAGGTGCATAAAAAGCCATTTTAGCGTCGATTCACCCTTGGCCCGCCAACAGCCCAAGGCACGTAAGGTAGTTTTATGAAAACCGCATTTTTGCAAAAAACCCTGATCACCGCGGCGCTCCTGGCCGCCGCCGGGCACGCCGGCCACGCTTTCGCCCATAGCGCGGAAGCGGTGCTCGACCCCGCCGGCAGCAATGCCAGCGCCACCGACCTCGCCCAAGTCGTTTGCTATGACGACGGCAACGGGCCGCCGCATCATCTTTACACGCAGATACAGGATCTATCCGCGCCGGTGCCGGGCTTGCGAATCAGCACGCAAATTTTCACCGACAAAAGCATGACCAACACCACAGACACGGTATCCGCCGACGCGCTCCCCAGCTACCCGGCGACGCTGGTCGGCAGCGATATCGGCGGAGGGGTTCAACTCTATTATATATCGGTCAGCAAAACCGCTCCCGGCGCGAGGAATTTCAGCATCACATACCATTGCCAAACGGCCAACGATACCCACACCGGCACGGATATCAGTGTGTATCAAGTTCAGTAATTCGCCTAGCACGGGCACGCTTCTGTCACCTTTAGGCGCGAGTATATTTTATGCATAAGACACTGGTTAGAAATGTTTTCCTGGCGGCGGCCCTGGGCGGCCTTGGACAGGCTGGCCCGGCGCTGGCTTATTACAACGGCGCCGCGACGCTAGACCCCGGCGGCAACAACGCGCAGGCCACCGCGTTCGCCGCCGTCAACTGTTTTAACAACGGCAACGGCGATCCGCACCATTTTTCCGCCGCCGTGCAGGACTTGTCCGCGCCGTCACCGGGGCTGCTCGTAAGCCTGCATATTTTCAAAGACACGCAAATGACGACGGTCACCGACCCCGCCTCCGGAGACGGCAATGACAGCCCCTTCGCTATCGTGGCCGGCGGCGCGGGGACGTATTACCTGTCCATCCGCAAAACCGACCTGGGCGCGAGGAATTTCAATGTCGCCTGGGAATGCCAGACCATTGACAATGTCGGCACAGGCACCGGCATCAGCGTATTGCAAATCCAGTAGCCGTACCCTCCATGAATCCACGAATATTGGCCTTGTTTTGCGCCGCGCTGGCGCTAGGCCCGGCGCAACCGGCGGCGGCGGTGGAGGCCGGCGGCGCGGCCCCCGACTGCGCATTGACCTCGATAGGCGGCGCGGCCAGCCACGGCCTCAAGCAATTCCGCGGCAAAGTCTTGTACGTGGACTTCTGGTCGTCCTGGTGCCCGCCTTGCGCAAAGTCCTTCGCGTTTTTAAACGAGCTAGACCACGACCTCAAAGACCAGGGATTGCAAGTCGTCGGCATCAACCTGGACGAGGCGACCGAGGATGCCCAAGCCTTTCTGGCCCAGCATCCGGCCAGCTTCACCGTGGCCGCCGACGCCAGCCAGCAATGCGCCAAGGATTTTGATGTCAAGGCCATGCCGTCCGCCTATTTGATCGACCGCGCCGGCATCATCCGCCATGTGCATTATGGCTTTCGGCCCGAGGAGGCCAAGGAGTTCAGGATTCTGGCGGAGCGTTTGCTGGCGGAAAACCCGGCGCAGAAATAAGTTTTCAACCCCGATGATCCAAACACAAGCAATGAAAAGGGTGCCGCTTGCGCTCTGTCTCGTCTTCGCCGCCTGCCTGCCGGGCTGCGCCAAGGTGGCCCCGTGGGAGCGCGGCAATCTTGCCAAGCCGCATATGGCCTTGACCCCCGCCCCGATGCAGAGCACCTTGCGCTCGCACCAATACGGCAGCCGCGAGGCGTCTTCGGGCGGCGGCGCCGCCGGCGGGGGCGGCTGTGGCTGTTACTAGCCCGCCGCCGCGCAAGCTCCACAGCGAGAATTTAACGGCCCGGACGACGGGCGCGATGGAGCCCGAAGCGGTTGCGAGCCTGCCGTTGCGGGCCTTGACCGCCGCCGCGCTGGCCTTGCCGGGCCTGCTGCTGCCACAGGCGCAGGCCGTGGAGATGGACGAGACCGGCTTCCAGTACGGCCATTACGAGGAAGGCAAGCGCGAAACCTATGGCGTGCAAAGCAATTTGAAGCCCATCGAAGTGGACAGCCTGCAAAGCGGCGGGCAGGCCAGTTTGACCGACCGGGTGAAGCTTTCCTTCAATTTCTTGCAAGACACCTGGGGCGGGGCCACGCCGGTCGCCACCGCGCCGCTGGCCTTCGGCGGCAACCACGCCAACACCCGCTCCGGGGCCTCGCCTTATCTGTCGCTGGGCACGGTACACCTGGACGCCCGGCTCAACCCGCTCAGGCAAGACCCCAAGACGGGCAAATACAGCCAAGACACGCAGTTGGTGCATACGCTGGCGATGGCCTCGCCGGAAACGCGCAAGCAGGGCGATGTCAGGCTGGGCTATGAATGGGACCAGGCGGCGTTGAGCGCGGGCGGCGGCGTTTCCGACGAGCACGATTACCAATCCCGCTACGGCAGCCTGTCCGGGCGCTGGGATCTCAACCAGAAGCTGACCGTCCTGAACGCCGCCCTGAGCTACACCAACAGCGATGTCAAAGCCCTGCTCGACCACGACGCCACGCCTTATATCTACGAAACCTCGGCGGGCCTGAAGACCTACAACGACACCCACAACAGCAGCCAAATTGAGCTGGTCGGCGGCACGCTGGTCAATAACAAGCAACTGACCGGGAACCGCCAAGACTGGGCCACCAGCTTCGGCCTGACGCAGATTTTGAACAAAAGCGCGCTCGTCGCGGCCAGCGTCGGCTTTAACCGCAACACCGGCTATCTGGCCAACCCGTACAAGGCGGTGACCACCGTCTTCGTCGATCCCAAGCAAGCCCCGGCGGCCTCCGGCATATTGACCGGAACCTCGCTGTCTTTGCTGGAAAAACGCCCCGACGAGCGCAATCAATGGACGGGCAACCTGGGCTATGTCCAACATATCGACGCGCTGGACGCGGCTTTGCACGCCGACTACCGCTTTTACCACGACGACTGGGGCATCAACTCGCACACGTTTGAAGTCGACTGGGCGCAGCCGGTGTTCGACGGCTGGACAGTCACGCCGCTGTTGCGTTATTACTCGCAAGACGCCGCAGACTTCTACCAGCCCTACCTGGTGTCTTTTCAAACCTACCCCGGCAAAGTCACCGTCAACAAAGGCCAGGTCAGCATCGCCCAGCTCGACGCCAGCCGCATGCCGGCCAATTATTCCAGCGACCAGCGCCTGTCGGCCTACGGCGCCTTGAGCACCGGCATCAGCATCAGCAAGCGCTTCGCCAAAGGCATCAGCCTCACCGTCGGCGGCGAGTATTACACCCACGCCGGCGCGTTGAAAATGGGCGGCGGCGGCGAGGATTCTTATGCGGATTTCCATTACTACATGATCAACGCCGCCGTGGCGGTCGACCTGTCGGCGGCCACGCTGCCCGGCGCAAGCCAAGGCGGCCATGCCGACCACAGCGAGCATGGCGGCGGCCACGCCCACCACGCCGCCGCGCCGGCCGGCGTCTTGTTCGACCACATGCTCGGCAAGGCCGGCGACTTCATGATCGGCTACCGCTACCTGTACAGCCCGCAAAACGGCGACATGCTGCACGGCCTGGACGGGGCCAGCGACCCGGCCATGGTGGCGAAGGCTTGCTACGGCCGCCCCTGCTATGTGACGCCGATCAACATGAACATGCACATGCACATGCTGGATCTGATGTATGCGCCGACGGACTGGCTGACCTTGATGGTCATGCCCCAATACATGGACATGAACATGAACATGCGCCCCTTGGACGGCGCGCCGAAGATCGACACCGCCACCCCGGTGACGGCCGCCGCCGTGCAGCATGCCTACCATACCCATCAAACCGGCGGCCTCGGCGACA
>Ga0265327_10003239_pt1 | contig 15806 bp, 13 predicted proteins | sample 41621metaG_FD_202089 | JGI IMG/M metagenome (GOLD analysis project Ga0265327, IMG submission 202089) | Rhizosphere microbial communities from Carex aquatilis grown in University of Washington, Seatle, WA, United States - 4-16-21 metaG | ecosystem: Host-associated > Plants > Roots > Rhizosphere... | reverse complement strand
TAATCTCAGCAGGTGAGGCCAGCCATATTTGCGCAGCTTCTCCCGGAGGACCTCGCTATGATCCCTTGATGAGTAGTCAACAACGGGCATCAATAGACAACGCCATATGGCTGTGCAAGAATTGCGCTCGCAAAATCGACTTAGACACGAGCCTTTTCACTGTGGCTAATCTGAAACAATGGAAAGCTGATGCTGAAAATAGAGCAGTTGTAAATCTAGGAGTTCCGCGCCCTCCGAACGTAACCATCGAGACGGTAACGCAGGCCCTCACTGGTCTGCCCCTAAAGCACATAACTTCAGCATTGCCCAATGTTGCCAGAGCCACCAAGGAAGCCATTGAGGCTAAAAATCCAAATATCGTCGTGGAAATTGAGTATTTCGATGGGAGGCCAAATTTAAAAGTAAATCCGAAGCCTGGCTGCAATCCCATCGAGGTAACCATTATTCCATCCGAGAAATCAGCCAAAAAATTCTGGCAAAAAGTTCACGAAGGCCTCCCATTCAAGTGGGAAGAACCCATAAAGGTTCTCACAAATCCCCCAATTGCCGACACCGATGCCTCGATGATTTCAATTGGAGCACCTGACGATCGGGACGCAGAATTTTCTATTTTTGATTTTCACAACCCCTGCAAAGCTGTTCGCGTTCCCGCACAATTTGCAATAGGTCGATCGAAGATGGTTTTCAAAGGCACCATCGGCAAGAAGTTGCTAAACATTGAAATTGAAGGGCCGAGGGAATCTGATTCATCAGCATATGAAATGTTGGTAAATTTCAGCCATCCTGACCTGTCAGAATGGAATGGCGCCCCCCTTCACTATCTGCCCAATCTCCCTAAATTGACCAACATTTCAGAAATATTGAAATCGAAGCCTATTTTGGATATTTTGGTTGAAGGGCATAATGCGATATCGGTGGAGGTGGGCAATATTGATTTCGGTGACTTGCACCATCTAATAAATAGTTTAGAAATGGTTTCGGTGCTGGCGAAAAAGCTAAATATCGAAGCCCGGTTCAATGAAGTTGAGTTCTTTGATTTGGATTTCCAAGAGATCTACGCTCTTTCGATTTTAGTTAATGATGGCCGCTGTTCGGAGGTGATTGAAGCTGAGAGGATAATACAAGTTCCTGTAGCTAGGGAAAGTTCTTGGAGTCCTTTTGATATTCCTCGAGGGCCCAGTGCTCTAAAGGTCGAGAGGATGCCTCGGGCTTTAAATTTTTTTGATAAGGAGATCTTTGTTCCTGTCATGACTATGGTAATGCATGAAGTAACATTTGACCCAATAGAAAATCAAAAAATTGAGGCACTACTTTTGATGCGTCAAGCCGCAGGCGCGAAAGTGGAGTACATGATCGATTTGGAAGATATTGAAATCAAATAGTCAGATGTGGTCTTCCTGATGATCCGAGGTTAAATGCGAGGATTGGTCCCGATGGCGTGCGCGGTAGTTGCGGTCCAAGCCCGGAAACCCGTGGCAGTCAGCGGGGTTCTCAGCGGGGGTTCAGCGGGGTCAGTTCCAAAATTCGGACTTTCGGCGTGCACTTGTGACGGATCAGTCGTCGATTTTTGTGGTTAGAGTCACTCGGAGTGCTGTCAATTTTCGCCGCTTACTTTGATGACCTCTCCGCTTGTTCTTCTCATGGATTGCCCGGCAAACTGGACCAATAGAACCCGCCCGAAATGTCCGACCGTATCCCGTGCAAAACCCCAGGCTGCTTAAACACCATTCTCCCCGCAACGGCAGAGGCGACCAAGGGTTTCTGCATGCCCTGCGTTCAGGCAGATGCAGCGCAGGAGCGAAAGTTGTATATCGAACAAAACCGTCGGGACCTCAACGAATTCGAGGGCATCACCGATCCCGTCGAAGTGTTGAAGATCATCCATCAGGATCGGAAGTGGGACCCACTCATCAATTGGATTCCCCATCCAACGTCGACCGATCGCTTGTTTGCCGAGTTGACGGACGAGCAGCAGCGTCGCCTTGCCCAGTATGCAGTGACCCTTATCGGTGGTGAGCGGAATGACGAAGCCGAGGCCATCGTGTTGGGGCTGGCCGCATTCACCCATGCCCCGCTGGAAATCTGCCTGGAGGCGTTGGTTGCACATGGGGAGTTCCAATCCAGCCTAGCGTTCCATCGGGCCACTCCGGCGATCCGTGATTAACTCATCGCGAGGTTGGACTGGGATGTGCAGCATCGGAACTTGATCATGCTCGCGCTCGCTTGAATCGGCGATGAAACCGTCGTCGCCTTGCTGAACCAATGGAAGACCCAGCCTCCTCCCTGGCGGGATTCTCTCTATCGCGCTCCCGAAGACTATGCGGATGAAGCCGGCTGGGAGCTCGGCGATGACGGACATCGTCGGGACCTTTACTTTCACACTTGTCTGGAACTTCTCGAGGGGCCAGCGGGGTCCCCTGAGGGCTTCCATGCCATCGCCGATTCGCCCGACTCCTGCCCATGGTGCGCGCAGCCACTCACCTACCTCTTCACGCTACAGCCAGCCAGATTAGGCTTGGAGGGAATGTTCGCGCAAGGCGACCAAGTTCAAGTCACGACCTGCGAAGTCTGCACAGCGTTCGGCACAGTATTCGGCAAGTATGACGGAAGCGGTCATGGAAGATGGCATCCCTTGAACACCCGCCCGAAATACCTCCCCGACGACTCCGAGACCTGGGACAGAATGCTCAGAAATTCGCTTCAAGTCGCCAATGCTCGTTCTCCTCTCGCTGCCGCAAGCCAGTTCCTTCCAGTCACCTTCTCCCAGTTGGGCGGGCATCCGACATGGGTCCAGGATGCCGGGTATCCCCAATGTCCTGAGTGCTCCAACACGATGATGTTTCTAGCCCAAGTGGCTCGTGATGAGATCGACAAGCATGCGGAGGGGACCTACTACGCGTTTGTCTGCTCTCAGTGCAGGACAACCGCAACCGCCTACCAGCAAACTTAGGCATTCAAGGCGCATCAATCTCGGTGACTGGTAGACCGACGGGTTGAAGACTCGCTGGAGGGGTCAGCGCCTTCGGCGGTTGGGGGAGCAGTCATTCCGCAGGATGCGGAATGAGGCGCGCTGGAAGCGTGCGCTCCCCGTGGAGGCGGTCCCCGTAGCCGGAGTGGGACCGTCTTGAGTGGAAAGACGGACCGGACGCCTGCGCTCCTTGGTCGCCTCCCTCACACGTAGGGAAGCTCGAGCACCTTGGCGTCGATCTTCGTTTCGTTGTCGAGGAGTTCCTGGATCGGATCCCAGCGGCCGGAGACGAGGGCTTCGCGGGCGGACTCGGGCATTTCGATGGGGAGGTCCTGGCCCGCGGTGCTGCGGACGCGGAGGTTTTCCAGATCGATCGTGAGTTCGACCGTCGGGTCGGCTTCGATGGCGGCGGAGAGTTCGGCGATGACGGCGGCGGTGGCGATCAGGCAGGGCAGGCCGAGGCCGGTCGAGTTTCCGAAGAAGATCTCGGCATAGGATTCGGCGATGATCGCCTTGAAACCGAACTTGGCCAGCGATTGCGGGGCGTGCTCGCGCGAGGAGCCGCAGCCGAAGTTCACATCCGCGAGCAGGATCGAGGCACCGGAAAAGCGCGGGTCATTGAGCGGGTGGTCGGTCACGGCGCCGGTGTCCGGGTCGAAGCGGACGTCGGCGAAGGCGTGTTCGCCGAGGCCGTCGAAGGTGACGCACTTCAGGAAGCGGGCCGGGATGATGCGGTCGGTATCGATATCGGCGCCGGGGACATGGACGGCGCGGCCGGTGACGGTGATGATTTTTTCGAGGGCCATGGTGAGTCGGGGAAAGGGAAAAGGAAAAGGGGAGGGAAAAGAAGTTCGGGCGGAAGCTGAAGCAGTTTCAACAAATCATCTGATTCAGAACGAAGAATAAACGACCACAGATTTCACAGATGAAGAGGATTTTCAGAATCGGAAATTTCCGGAACCTCTTCAAAATCCGCGTAATCTGTGTAATCTGTGGTCAATTTCTTCATCCGGTTGAGTGAGAGGCTTCGATGGATCCGGCATCATTTGGTGACGCGGGTGACGCGGTAGCCTTGGGCGGAGATGAGGTCGACGAGGCTGGACTTCCCCAGCAGGTGGCTGCTGCCGACGGCGAAGAAGTGGGACTGGGCGCCCTTTTCGGTGAGGATGGTGGCGACGGTATTGCTCATGCTGACATTGCGATCAAGCAGGAGCCGCTTGTTGAGCTTTTCGAAGAGGTCCTTGTGGGGGCCTTTTTGCGCGCCGTCCATCTGGCGGGCGAGCTCCGCCTCCAGGCGCACCGAGTTTCCGGAAAGGTAGGCAGTGATGAGGGCGTCGGTCGGATCATTGCCGGCCTTCCGGCCTTCCTGGAGCTGGCGGAGAGTTTCCGAGAGCAGGGCGGTTTGCTCGTCCTCGCGCAGGTCGTCGTAGATCCTGCGCTGGTCCTCGGGCTTTTCGAGGGCCTCGGTCTGCTTGCTGGCGGCGGTGGCGCGGTCCCAGATGATGACGTCGAGCGGCTTTTCCTCGGTCATCTGGAAGCGCAGCAGCGGCAGCTCGGTGGCGACCGCCCAGGTCTTGAGCGACTCGACGGACATCGGGTACTTGATCTGGTTCAGCTCGGCATTGAGCTGGACCGAGAGGTCGGCGCCGATGGAGTCGCTGAGGTTCTTGTTGTCATTCCGGATGATCGCATTCGAGGCGGCCGACTGGGAGGCGGCGTCCATCGGCGTCTCGGTGTAGACGATGTCCGCGCTGTCGAAGGCGCGGGTGGTGGCGGGATGGAAGGTGGAAACCGCGCGCACGCCGACATGCAGGGTGCCGAAGAGGTAGGAGGGCTTGGCCAGGTCCTTGCCCTCGATCTTCCAGAGCAGCGGCTTGACCGGGTAATGGGGCTCCTCCGCGAGGGCAGGCCCCTGCGTCGCGAAGGCGATCGCCAGAGATGCGGCTCGGAAGAGGGGTTTCATAGGGCGTCCTGGTCTCCGCGGTGGGGAAGTCCGTGGGAAGGCCGGCCGGGCCGGCTCAGTGGGGGCCGGCGTCGTCTGGCTTGGGCGTTTCCCTGGCCTTGTCCTTTTTCAATTCGGGAGCCGGAGCCCCGTCCTTTCGCGCCGCGTTGTATTTTTTGAGGATGCCCTGGACCTTGCCCTGGAACTCGAGGGCGTTGACCTGGGTGTAGTTTTTCCCCAAGCGGGCGGCTTCGTTCATGATCTCGGGCTGGGCCACGGCGGCCTTGTGGCCGACGGGGGACTTGTAGAAGCGGATCAGCTCCTCCAGCTCGTCGGCGGTGAAGCGTTCCTCGTAGAGCTTCGCCACGGCCCCGCGGAATTCGGGGCTGGCGGCGGTCTTCTTGAAGAGCTCGTCCGCGGCCACACTGAGCTCGGCGGTGGCCTCCGGAGGCAGCCCCTGGGTCTTGAATTTTTCGATCACGGGCGTGAAGGAGGTCTTCGCGGCGGCGGCAGCGGTCGCTTCGAAATCCATGGCATCGAGCAGGCGCTGGGCCGGGGAACGGTCCTCGGCATGCAGCGGGGCCGCCAGCAGGGCCAGCGGGATCAGGAAACGGAGGAGTTTCATGGCGGCGGAGAGGATTGAGGGATCAGGCAACCGCGACGGCTTCCGGGACGATGCCGAAGACCTCGCGGGCATCGGCGATCGAGCCCTGGATGGCGGCGGCGGCGACCATCACCGGCGACATCAACACGGTGCGGCCGGTCGGGGAGCCCTGGCGGCCCTTGAAGTTGCGGTTCGAAGACGAGGCGCAGAGCTGGTCACCGATGAGCTTGTCCGGGTTCATGGCCAGGCACATCGAGCAACCGGCGGCGCGCCACTCGAAGCCGGCATCGCGGAAGGTCTGGGCGATGCCCTCCTTTTCGCACAGCGCGGCGACGATCTGGGAACCGGGAACGGCGATGGCGGTGACGCCCTTGGCGACGTGGTGGCCCTTGATGTGGCGGGCGACCTCGCGGAAATCCGAGACGCGGCCATTGGTGCACGAACCGAGGAAGGCGACGTCGATTTTCACGCCTTTGATCGGGGTGCCGGCGGGGAGCTTCATGTAGGCGAGCGCCTCGCGGATGGACTCGCGGATCACCGGTGTGGCGGCAGTGGCGGGGTCCGGGATGGATTCGGAAATGGCGATGCCGTGATCCGGGGAAATGCCCCAGGTGACGCTCGGTTCGATCTCTGCAGCGTCGATGACGACGACATCGTCATACTCGGCATCGGCATCGGAAGCGTAGGACTTCCAGCGCTCGACGGCGGCATCCCAATCGGCACCCTGCGGACAATAAGGACGGCCCTTGAGGTAAGCGAAGGTGGTTTCGTCCGGGTTGACGTAGCCGCAGCGGGCGCCGCCTTCGATGGCCATGTTGCATACGGTCATGCGCTCCTCGAGGGACATGCGGTCGAAGACCTCGCCAGCGTATTCATAAGCGAAGCCGATGCCGCCCTTCGAGCCGAGTTTGCGGATGATGTGAAGCGTGACGTCCTTGGCGTAAACGCCCGGCAGGAGCTGGCCATTGACCTCGATGCGGCGGACCTTGAGCGGCTCCATGGCGATGGTCTGGGTGGCGAGCACGTCCCGCACCTGGGTGGTGCCGATGCCGAAGGCGATGGCCCCGAAGGCACCGTGGGTGGCGGTGTGCGAGTCGCCGCAGGCGATCGTGGTGCCCGGCTGGGTGATGCCCTGCTCGGGTCCGACGACGTGGACGATGCCCTGTTTCCCGGACTTGAGGTCGAAGTAAACGATGCCGAAGTCCTCGCAGTTCTTGCGCAGGGCCTCCATCATCTCGGCGGCCATCGGATCGCTGGGGGCGTCCTGATGTTCGGTCGGAACGATGTGGTCGACGGTGGCGAAGGTGCGTTTCGGCAGTTTCACGGTGAGCCCGAGATCGCGGAGCATGCCAAAGGCTTGCGGCGAGGTGACCTCATGAATGAGGTGGGTGCCGATGAAGAGTTGCGTGCGGCCGTCGGCCAACGTGCCCACGGTGTGGGCATCCCAGACTTTTTGATAGAGGCTTTTGCCCATGGCAGGAGAGCGCCCTTTGGCGGGGGCGAACCGTGCACCGCGGGCGGGCAAATGTCAAAGCCGCATCGGGCGGCCTTACTTGCCGGCGTGGGCGTAGAGGCTGAATGCCAGCACCGTCAGGCCGATCATGGCGACGGCGGCCAGGGAGATGAACAGCCAGACCTTCCCACGGCTGGCAGGCTCCCCGCCATCGACCCACTCCTGCCACGACGTTTCGCGGCGGGAACCGGAGCGCGGGGTGCTGGTGCGGTGATAGTGGCGGATGTGAGCCCGAAAACGGCTGCCGTCATCCATGCGGGGGATTCGTTTCATGGAAGCAAACAAAATGGGATTACAATGAACACCTTCATGCCGGAATCGTAAGGCCCGCGTCAACGCGAAACGCCAACTTTACACTCCCTTAACAAAGCAAAAAAGCCCTTCGCCACGGGGGCGAAGGGCTTGTGGTAAAGATTCGACGGAGAAACGCCGTAGCGATTCGTTACTTGGTCGGAATGACTTCCTGCTGCGGAGCTGCCGGCAGTTCCTGGAAGCGGGGAAGCGGGCGCAAACGCGGCGGCTTGGGTTCGCTGGTGCAGCAGCAGGAGACGGCGGAAAGTGCGAACAGCGATGCGCCAGCGGCAAGAAGGATGCGGATCATGGGTTAAGAAAGAATCAGGAGGGTTTGGGGATGTAAACGGAAAAACCGGGACGGGTTGAAAAGCAACTCGTCCCGGAAATCGGTTTGGAGCGGCGAATCCGCTCCGGGTCGAAGGACCTTACTTGGTCGGCTTGACGTAGGTCTGGGTCGGAGCCGGCTGGCTGTGGCAGCAGGAAGTGGTGATCAGAGTGGCGGCGGTGGCGGCGGCGATGGCAGCGATCTTGAGGAATTTCATCGTATTATCGGTTGAGTTGGTTTGGACCCGCCCGGCATGTATGCCGGAAGGTATCCCCGACTCTAACCGTACACCTCACCGGCGCAAGGAGAAATCCGTTAGCGGCAGCAGGGGAGGAATCGATTGCCAGATGCCGCAAAGCCATTAATATCCCGCCCCCCGGCGTCTCGGCCGGGCTTACGAATCCATGACTGCGGAACCTCATGTGGCCATCGTCGGCGCGACCGGCGCGGTGGGCGAAGAAATGCTGCTCTGCCTGGAGCAGCGGAATTTTCCCGTTGGAAAGCTGACTCTCCTCGCGTCCGCGCGTTCGGCGGGCAAACGCATTCCATTCCGTGGCCAGGACGTGGTCGTCCAGGAGCTGACGCATGACTCGTTCGCGGGCGTGGACATCGCCCTGTTTAGCGCGGGAGGCTCGATTTCCTTGGAATTCGGACCGTCAGCCGCCGCGGCGGGTGCGGTGGTGATCGATAATTCCTCGGCCTTCCGGATGGACGACGGGGTGCCGCTGGTGGTGCCCGAGATCAACCCGGAAGCGGCCAGGAACCGTCCGCGCGGCATCATCGCGAATCCGAACTGCACCACGATCATCTCGCTGATGGCGCTCGCGCCTCTCCATGAAAAATTCGGGCTGAAGTCGATCATCGCCTCCAGTTACCAGGCGGTTTCGGGTTCCGGCGCTCAGGGGATCCTCGAACTGGAAGAACAGGTCCATGCGATCGCCACCGGTGGCACCTTCATCCCGAAGGTCTATCCGCGGCAGATCGCGTTCAACGTGATCCCCCAGGTCGATTCGTTCACGGAAAGCGGCTATACCAAGGAGGAGCTGAAGATGCTCAATGAGGGGCGCAAGATTCTCGGTCATCCGGACCTGAAGGTGTCCTGCACCTGCGTGCGGGTGCCGGTCTACCGCTCGCATTCCGTCTCGATCACCGCGGTCTTCGACAAGCCGGTCACCCCGGAGGCGGCGCGCGCTGCCTTTGCGGGCAAGCCCGGCATCGTGGTGGTGGACGACACCGCGAACAAGCTGTTCCCGGTGCCGCTGGATACCACCGGCAAGGACGACTGCCTGGTCGGTCGCATTCGCCAGAATCCGGTGCTGGAAAACGCGCTGGATTTGTGGGTGGTTGGTGACCAGGTGCGCAAGGGGGCGGCGCTCAATGCCGTGCAGATCGCTGAAATCCTTTGAGGAATTGAGGGTTGGGAGTTGATGGCGGCCGGAATTCCCGCCATCGCTTTCGCCACATTGTTATGGAATTGAAGCAATACCTCGCCGGGCGGGCCAAGGAAGTTGACGCGGCGCTCGACCGTTTCCTGCCGAAAAAGACAGCATCGCCCGCGACCATCCATGCCGCGATGCGCTATACGGTCTTCGCCGGGGGCAAGCGGCTGCGGCCGATCCTGACCCTGGCAGCGGCGGAGGCCTGCGGCGGCGAGGTTGAAAACGCCCTCGCGCCGGCCTGTGCCGTGGAGGTGCTGCACACCTATTCCCTGGTGCACGATGACCTGCCGTGCATGGACGATGACGACCTGCGCCGTGGCCGACCGACCTGCCACAAAGTCTATGGGGAGGGAATGGCGGTGCTGACGGGTGATGCGCTGCTCACCGAGGCATTTTTCATCCTGGCCCAGACGCCTGTCACGCGCCGTTACGGTGCCCGGGAATACGTGGGTGAACTGGCGTTGACCGGTGGCTCGCGCCATTTGATCGGCGGTCAGGTGCTCGATCTGGAAGGCGAAGGGCAGAAGCCTTCGAAGGCGCGCCTGGTCAAAATCCATGAGGCGAAGACCGCCGCGCTGCTGATGACCTCGTTACGCCTGGGAGCGATGACGGCGAACGCAACGCCGAAGCAACTGGAGGCCCTCACGGCCTTCGGTCACGCGCTCGGCCATGCCTTTCAGGTGATCGACGACATTCTGGACGTCACGCAGTCGACGGAGACTCTGGGCAAGACCGCAGGCAAGGATGCGGCGGTGCAGAAGACGACCTATCCGGCGCTCTTCGGCCTGGAGAGATCCCGCAAGGAGGCCGCCCGCCTGACGCGGGAGGCCCTGGAGGCATTGAAGCCGCTTGGGAAGAAGGCGCAGCGGCTGATCGAAATCGCGCACTACCTGCTCGATCGGGAATATTGAACCGGGCAGGCGGTTGCGTCCCCGCCGCCACGTCGATTACTCACCACCGCCGGCACCGCCGAACATGTTCAGCATGCTCGAGGCCTTGGTTTCGAGGTGGCTGCGGTACTGCTGGAGCTGGGTATCGGTCACGTAGGGGCGGATGGCTTCCACGCGTGCATCGGTGCGCTGTTTGATGGAGTCACGCATGGTCTTCTGGATGTCGGCGAGCGCGCCCGGGTCGTTGCCGCCGCTGTTCATCTTCGCCTGCATTTGTTCCTGCATGACGTCCTGCAGGCCAAGCTCGTCATCGAACTGGATGCCCATGCCTTCGGTAAACAGGCTCATGACGTTGCCGCCCTTCTGGCTGTCCTCACGGGCGGCGGCCTGTTCGGTCATCGCCTGATAGACGCCGTCGCGTTGGTCTGGAGTGAGATCGAGGACATTGGTGATGCTGCCCATGTCCTTGAGCGCCCGTGAGTCGATGCGGGCCTGACGTTCCTTCCCCTTGAAGGCGGCGTACTGGTCCTTCTGCTCGTCGGTGAGGACGCCGGCGGATGCCTCGTCCAATCCATCGGTGGAGAGAAGGGAAGAGACTTCCTTCATCTTCTGGCCTTCGTCCTTGGTGTCATCGCTCGCGAGGTCGCCGAAGGTGGAGAAGCGCTTTTCCATGCCGGCACGAATTTGATCCTTCTGGGCCGGAGTGAGGTTCAAATCGGCAGCGAGCTTGTCGAGGCGCGCTTCGAACTTCTTGCGCTGAATGTCGGTGATCCGCTTGGCCATCATCTCGCCCTGCTTTTTGCCGGCTTCCTTGCGCTTGGCGTCCTGAGCGGCCTTGGTCTCTTCATTGTCGGGCTTTGCCGGGCGGCCGGAGGAAGTGCGGTCAGCCGGGTGGGCGGGCGCGTCGGCGGAAGCCGTCACGGCTGGGCTGGGCCGAGCGGGGGCGGGAGCGGCGGCCACAGGCTCCGGATTGCGATGGAGCGCTGGGTGGGCGAACCAGCCGATGGCGACACCGGCAGCGAGGCAGGCGAGAGGGAGGAGAGGTTTCATGAGGATCGAGATAAAAATGGCCGGGCGAGAGCGCCCGGCCAAGTGGGATTCAGATTGGGATTTCCAATCCGCTCTTACTTCTCTGTCTTGCCAGCGCCGGCACCGGACATGGATTCGCGCAACCAGCCGTAAAATTCCTTGTCGTCGGGAAGCGTGCCCTTTTCGAGGGATTGCTCATAGCGCTCGAACGGAGCGACCGTGAGATGCATTTTCCTGGCGTCTTCGGACCCGGCGGCTTCGACAGCCTTCTTCGCGGTGGCGATGGCGGCATCCTTCTCATCGGCGTGCCATTGGAAGCTGGCGAGCATTTGGAGCTGCATGGCGTTGCCACTGGCGGTGAAGGTAGGGGCCAGCTTGTCGGTGACGGACTTCATCAGGGCAACGGGGAAGTTGGCAGTGGTGTTTCCGGCACGTGCGATGGTGAGGAGGGCCATGGTTTGGTTGGGGCCATCGGGAAGCTTCTCAAGCGCGGCCTCGGTGCCGGCCCAATTTTCCTGGGCGACCAGGAGCTGCAGGTCGAGGGTGGCAAGATAGGGGCTCGCGGAGTCAATGGCCTTGAGGTCGGCGATGGCCTTTTCCATGCCGGCGGTATCCTTCTTGGCCGCAGCGCTCTGGAAGGCGCGCATGATGCCGCCGAGCTGGGCCTGCTGGGCCTGCTTCTTGTTGATATCACCGATCGCCTTCTCCTGGACATCGCCGCCAGCGAGCAGCGCTTCGATGATTTCCTCGGAAAGCTGGGCGGGGTGGGTCATCATGACGATCTTGCCGTCCTTGACGACGAAGGCGTGGGGGATGCCGTTGACGCCGGCGGGAACCATCCATTCGGTATCGAAAGCGCCGCCCTTTGCATTGTAGGAGACTGGATAGGACATGCCGTCGCCCTTGCCCTTGACGAAGCTGACGACGGGCTCCTTGCCGGTTCTTTCCCAGACATTCATGCCGCAGACACGAAGGCCCTTGTCGGCATATTTTTGATAGAGCCCGTTGACGTGGGGGATGGCCGCCACACAGGGACCGCACCAGGTGGCCCAGCATTCCAGGATGTAAACCTTGCCGGGCTCCCAGCTTTTCGGTGCTTCACCCTGGATCCATTCGCCTTTGGAAAGGGCGTCCGGGGTCACGGTAGACCCGACGGCGAGGGTTGGAGCCTTTGGAGCGGTTGAGGAAGGCTTGGCATCGGCCGGAGCAACGGTGTCGGAGCCGGTGGCGGTCGCGGCGGAAGAGATCGCGGCGGTGGCGAGGAAGGTGAGGAGTAATTTCACGGAAGGCGGAACGCCGCGGAGACAGACGTTTGTCTGGATTTTTCAAACAACAGTTTCCTGCCCAGGATGCCACGGAATCGGCCGCTCGTCGGATTTGAACGGCTCAGGGCAGCTTGCTGAGGAGCGATTGCTTCTGGGCTGTGGTCATGCCGCTCTCGCCGGAGATCCACTCACGGACAGTCGCGGCCGTGCTGTCGCGGATGGCGCCTTCGGGCAGACTGGCGACCCAATTGACCGCCGGTGCATGGTCGGAGCCTTGGAGGTAGAAATATTTCGCCACGGTGCGGGTGTCTTCCGTGGTCAAGAGATCCGGCTGGTAGGAGAGACGGGCTGCGGCGGCTTCGGGGTCGTTCACGGCCCAGGCGGAAAAGGCCCAATTGAGAGCGGGGTCACGATTGTCGCCTTGGAGGGAAGCCAGCCAATCTATCGTGCCTCCGGGATCGTTGTGAAAGAGTTCGCCGATTCCACCGGTGATCACAGTCAGCGGCAAGGCGGGGGTCGAGGGGTCGTCGAGGAATTGGCGGAATTGTTGAGGTTGGCTCAGCGCCCACTCGCTGGACAGTGTCAGGAACTGGGAAGGGCCCTCGCGAGTGTGAGGGAAATCATTCCACCAAAGGAGGGTGGCGGTCGGGTCGATCTTGAACCACTGCTCGGCAATCCGGGTGGCGGCAAGAGACTGCACGCCACCGGGTGGCAGGGCGGACACCAGCTCGAAGGCGGCGTCGGGATCGGTGGCGAAGCGGGCGGCGACGACCTGACCGGTGGCTTCGGCGAGAGGAAAGCCGGAGAGGTGGGTGCCGGCCCAGGTCATGGCCGCATCGGGATTGGTGGCTGCAAGTGACCGGATGTAGTCCGCACCGAGGCGGGTTTGGACATCCGGCGGAGCGTCCCGGGACAGCCACTGCTGGGCCCAAGCGAGGAACGGACCCGAGGTTTCTTCGGTGGTCAGCGCGCGTTGGGCGAGGCGGGTTTCGATCTTCGTGCGCAGGTCGGGGGGGAGGGTGGTGGCCCAGTGGCTCACTTCAAGCCAATTGGCTCCAGCGGATCCGGCGATTGACTCGAGCAGGGCATCGCGACTGGCACTGGGTGGCAGGATTCGCAAGCGGTTGGCCAGCTCCAAGTTGCCTCCGGCGGCCGATGAGGGATCGAGCAGACTTAGATTGGAGGCGATGACAGAGGCCACCGCAGGATCACCGTGCAGCAGAAGGTCGATGAGGGTGTGGTTCAGCTCGGCCCGCAATTGGGGAGAGGGAACGCTGGCGATGGCGGTGACGATGGCCTGTGGTTCCTGACGCAGCCACTCCTGAAGGACCTCCTTTGATATACGGCCCTGTTCCAGCATAAGGTGCCAGGCTCCTTCCGGATCATGGCGTGCCATCTCGCTCACCACCTCTGCGGAATAAAATCCATCCCCAAGGCCGGAGGCGCGCAATCTTTCCGCCACGGAAATGGATGGCGTCGACAGGAGCGCGGCCAATTCCCGGCGGCGTGCCAGGCCATGGAGGTCGTGTCGGACGGCTGTCAGCTTGGCTCCCGCATCCGGCTCCCGGAAAGGCTTCGCGGGAGGCTCGGTGGATTCTGCAAAAAACGCAGCCACCGCCGGCCCATCGCGAGCTACCCAAAACGCCGCGGTGGCGGCCAACAAAGGCAGTAGCACGGCACTCGCAGTGGGAAGGTGGCGTTTCATAGCGCGGGCAGGCTTTTGCGGAGTTCGTTGATCTGGGCTGCGGGTAATGTGCCGGCCGCCGCATCAAGCGCCTCGGCGGCGGCAGCGGGATCGTTCTGTGCCCAGGTGCTGAAGGTGTCCGAGCAGGTGGTCTGGCGCAGGGCCCCGTCGGAAATGGCGCTCGCCCATTTCCAGGCGCTGGCGGGTTCGGTGGTTTTGAGTTGCTCGATGAGTGAGAGGGAGGCGGTATCCCGCAGTTTTCCTGCAGGCTGGGCGCTCAGCCATGTGGAGGCACCGTAGGAATCGTGGAGGGCCCAGGCCCGCAGGGCGGATCCGAGGCCGGCATTGCGGGCGTCGGGATCGGGAAGGGCGGCCAGCCAGTTCATCGCGGCCGGGGGATCCGTCTGCCCCCACGCGAGAGCGACCGCGCTGACGGCGCGGGTCAGGTCGGCGGAGGGCGGCAGATTATCCAGCGCAGTGGCGAGTTTCTCCGGCTCGGGATCCAGATGTGGAATGTTGGTGTTGCTGGTGGTGGTGTCGGTGAGTATCCAGTCGCTGGTGCGGGTGAGCGAGGCGGCCAAGGCGGCGGCCCGGTCGCTGGCAGGGATTTGATTGAGAATTTCCACCAGCCGGCCCGGGCTCACGGTCCGGTCATGCGAGCCGTCCCAGAGAAGGCCCGCATAAAGGGTCTGCCGTTGAACGGCATCGGGGAGGCGTCCAGCGAGGGCAACCGCGGCATTGGGGTCGCGTTTGAACAGAGGATCGAAAATCCCTTGCAGGGCAGAAAGACGTGCCTTGGAATCCGGCTCCGCGGCGATGCGGCCGCCTACTTCCTCAAGCTGGCTGGAGGAAAGGTTCCCCCACATGCCGGAAAGGGCGGCCGAACCGGAGGGGCAGTCGGCGGCGGCCAAGCTGCGATAGGCATCCAAGGCGTCGATCCTGCCCTTGGCCACGGCGTCAGCGTAGAGGCCACTCAGGCAGGAATCCGTATCGAGCCGGGCATTTTTTGCGACCAGATCAAGCACCAGGCCAGGGTCTTGCCTGCCGATGATCTCCAGGACATGGGAGCCGAGGTCATGAGAGTCCAGCATCGCGAGACGTTCAGCCAGCTTCGGCTTGTCATGGCTGAGGCGTGCGAATTGGGCGACGGCCGCTACCGCGTCGGTCTTTGCCAGCGCGGCCAAGGCCCCATTCAATGCTCCAAGCCGGACCCGCTCGGGAAGGCTCTCCGCCCATTCAAACGCACCCTTTGGATCCTTCTCCGCCAGCACGGCGGCGAGGACGCCGTAGAGATTGTTTCCGGCCACATCAAACCCTTGGGGCGGCAGTGGCGGGGCGGCGGCAAGTTGCTTGCTGGCGATGGCTTCAAGTTCTCCAAAATTAACCCGTGCCACGGCAATCCACGCCGGGTCTCCCGGACTTGAAAAATAGAAACCCGGCTGGCGGCGATACCATTGGAAGAAGGCATCGGGATCCTCATGCAGGAGGAGGCTGGTGACGCTCGTTTTGTCGTCGTTTCCGCCAGCCCCGAGCGAATCGAGGTATCCCCAGGCAGCGTCGGAATCGATCAGTGCCCACTCGGTGAGCAAGGCGCGGCGGGCCTGGGTGGCGTTGCCAGGTAGGGTGGCGAGAAAGGCGAGTCCTGCCGCCGGGTCTGTCTCGGCCCACCGGGCGCACACGAACTGGATGGCGTGATCACGCTGGACTGGATCGGGAATGGCTGCCGCCTGGAGATAGCGGCGGCCCAGTTCCGCAGGCTTGGCATTCTCCAAACCGGCGTCGATCGCAGCGACAGCGGGAGGAAGTGGCAGAGGTGGCGGAGCCGGGGCGGCCTCAGCCGCCAGCCGTGGAGG
>Ga0265327_10003238_pt1 | contig 15807 bp, 17 predicted proteins | sample 41621metaG_FD_202089 | JGI IMG/M metagenome (GOLD analysis project Ga0265327, IMG submission 202089) | Rhizosphere microbial communities from Carex aquatilis grown in University of Washington, Seatle, WA, United States - 4-16-21 metaG | ecosystem: Host-associated > Plants > Roots > Rhizosphere... | reverse complement strand
CTAACGGGCGTTGTAGCCTATTTGTGTAGTGTTGCGAAGAATTTATCCAGCTCAGCGGCAAAGGCCTGACGGTCGGATTGGCTGAATGTTGATGGGCCGGAGATATCCACGCCACTGCCGCGTAACTCTTCCATAAAATTACGCATGGCGAGGCGTTCCTTGATATTGGCGGTGGAATAAAACTCGCCACGCGGGTTAAGTGCATGGCCACCTTTGGCAATCACTTCGGCAGCCAGTGGGATATCGGCTGTGATGACCAGGTCGCCAGCTTCTAGCTCCTGCACGATCTTGTTATCAGCCACATCAAAGCCACCGGGTACCTGTAAAGCGCGGATATTGGGAGAATGCGGAACACGCAGTAGCTTGTTGGCTACCAGCGTTGTCATGATGCCTGTACGGTCAGCAGCCCTAAAGAGTATCTCTTTAATGACTACCGGGCAGGCGTCTGCATCCACCCAAATCTTCATGTTAAAAATTCATCTCTCAAAACTGTACGCTGTTGCTTCATTGAATTGTCATTGCGAGTCACAAGGTGGCGAAGCAATCTTGAAGCCATAGATTGCCACGCTACGCTCGCAATGACTTTCATTTATCTACCGCGGTTGCCGCCATTGCGTTGACCACCGCCATTCGGGCCGCCATGACGCTGGCCGCCACCATTCCTGCTGCCGTTATTCGCTCCGCCAGTGTTGCCACCATTGCGTTGACCACCGCCATGATAAGCGCTCTTGGGGGCAAACAGGGCAGGTTGTGGCATCGCTTGATGGCGCGCAGCTTCTGACAGGTTCTTATCTGAAGGTGTGGCTGCTCTTGGCGCATTTGCATTGGCTTTGCGCGCTTGCTCACCGCTCTGTTGCGGGCGATTACGCTGTTGATTCTGTGGGTTGCCTTGCGGGTTAGCTGGCCTGCCGTTGCGTTGCCCACCATTTGGGTTGTTGCTACGGCCTTCCATGTTCACGCGGCCGTTATTGTCCGGACGATTCGCATCTGCACCATTGCGCTGCGATTTACGGGCATTGGCTTCTCTGGTGCTTTGCGAGCGACGTTGCTGCTGCGCCTGTGAAGGCCTTGGTGGGCGTGGTGCTTCTGGCTCTGGCTTCGCTGGTGGCTCAAAGCCCACAACTGCTACCTTGGGGATCTCGCGCTTGATCAGCTTTTCGATGTCCTTCAGGTATTTGGCTTCTTCATGGTCAACCAGTGAGATCGCAGCACCGGCGCTACCAGCGCGGCCAGTTCGGCCGATACGGTGCACGTAATCTTCCGGTACATTCGGTAATTCAAAGTTCACTACTTGTGGCAATTGGTCGATATCCAGACCACGTGCCGCAATGTCTGTCGCTACCAGTACCGGAATAGTGCCATCCTTAAAGTCGGAGAGTGCCTTGGTACGTGCGTTCTGGCTCTTGTTGCCGTGGATCGCCAATGCAGAGATACCGTCTTTTACCAGCTTTTCCACCAGGCGGTTTGCGCCATGCTTGGTGCGGGTGAAGACCAATACCTGTTTCCAGTCATTGGTCTTGATCAAATGGCTCATCAAGTCGCGTTTGTGCGCTTGTTTCACCAGATGCACGGTTTGCTCAACCAGCTCAGAGGCTGTGTTGCGGCGCGCCACTTCAATAAAGCCTGGGTTATGCAGCAGGCCGTCAGCCAGCTCTTTGATCTCTTCAGAGAAAGTCGCAGAGAACAGCAGGTTCTGGCGCTGCTTGGGTAGCATGGCCAATATCTTCTTGATATCGCGGATAAAGCCCATGTCCAGCATGCGGTCAGCTTCATCCAGCACCAGTATCTCTATACCAGAAAGGTCAACGACCTTCTGGTTAGCTAAGTCGAGTAAACGGCCTGGTGTCGCTACCAGGATATCCAGATGACGTTCGAGCCGGTTGATTTGCGGGTTAATGCTCACGCCACCAAATACCACCATGGATTTCAGCGGCAGGTATTTGCCATAGGTCTTCACAGATTCTTCAATCTGCGCAGCCAGTTCACGTGTTGGTGTCAGCATCAGGCAGCGTGGGCGGCCTTTAGCTGGGTTGGCTGCTGGCTTGTTGCTCAGCAATTGCAGAATCGGCAGGGTAAAGCCTGCTGTCTTGCCGGTGCCGGTTTGCGCGCCAGCCAGCAGATCGCCACCATTCAATACCTGAGGTATCGCCTTGGCTTGAATCGGGGTAGGGGTGGTGTAACCTGCGTCCGCAATGGCACGCAATATGGGTTCGGATAGCCCCAAATCATTAAAATTCGGGCTAGTGTTGTTTGTTTCTAAAGTCAAAGTAAAACTCCTGCGACGGCCAGTTGCATGTGTGCAACACCAATCGAGGCAGACGAATAAGGGATCAGAGAGATCGGAGTAATTGAAAGACCGCTACGCTGATTGGTATGGCGTAGGGTGAGGCGATTATACGGAGTTAAAGAATAAAAGCGAGGAAAGTTTGGTTAGAGTTGTTATTGGTCGGGGGTAGCCCGACAGCTAGTTCCTTTATTTTGCTTGTCCAAAATAAAGGAACCAAACAAAAAGACACCCCCTGTCACGCCCTTCGGGTGCCTTGCGCTACTCACCAAGCCAGGCGGCTGCGGAACTCGCTCCGCTCAGACAGTCCTCGCCGAAAACTCCCAACTTGTCTGCGTTGCTCAGCGTGGCAGAAGGGGGAAATTAAGTTGCACGGTTGAATTTATTTAGTTAATTCAATTTGAATCAAACGCTCTTGAGTGATGCTTTTAACTCAACATTTATTATGTAGATACCAATCATGGTCAGGTACATTAGAACCCATCCTGCCATAATCCAAAATATGCTTGTTGTATATGTGTCGAACTGAATGCGAGAGAAACTGCCATTCGGAGTGTATGGATGACTTAGATTAGAGCCATGAAGTGGATAATAAAAAAGGCACAGTATCAACATTACGACAATTAGGTTCTTGAGCCAGTTTTTTAGAGAAGGTACTTTTATTATCGGAGGGTACTTTTCAAATTCCTTGCTTCCATTTTTGTTCAAGTAGCCAGAAACTAATCCCAATATCAAATACAGAGGCCAAGTGCAGATTAATTGCATCTGAAGGGCAAAGCCATTACCTCTCCATGCGCTATTTGAGTATTGACCTAAAAGTCCTATTTCTTGAATAAACTCTAGGTTAAGTTTGTGAGTTATGAGCTCAATTGCTTCTTGTGCCCATATGGGCGTGGGATTCACCATTCTTGCCAAAGTGTAAATTACTAGGCTGATTAGCACTAAAATTCTTGTGAATGACCTAGTTGGATAATCTATATCCCAAAAAAATGCAGATAGTTTTCGTACTATCAACTCTCGACTCCTCTCAAGTTGTTCATATCATCTTGACTCAACCATCGCCACTCGCCAACCTTCAAATCCTCAGGCAAATCCAGCCTGCCTATTCTGATACGCTTCAAGCCTTCTACCCGGTTACTGATGGCGGCGACCATACGTTTGACCTGATGGTATTTGCCTTCGGCTAGGGTCATGTGGATGACGTTTTCACTGATTCTGGTGCATTCCAGCGCGGCGATGGGGGCGGGTTCATCGACCAGTTGTACACCTTTGAGTATTTCGGCGATTTGCGCGTCACTGACCGGGTGTTTGCAGGTCACTTCGTAGACTTTTGGCACTTTGTGCTTGGGAGAGCTCATTTTGTGGATGAACTGGCCGTCATCCGAGATGAGTATCAAGCCTGTGGTATCTTCATCCAGTCGGCCTATGCATTGCACATCACGCTCGACTAGCGGGTGCGGTAGCAGGCTGTAGATGGTGGGGTGGTGCTGGGTTTTGTGCGAGCACTCGTAGTTGGCGGGTTTGTGCATCATGAGGTAGGACTTCTCATGATATTCCCATGCTTCGCCTTTGACGGTGTAGTGCATGTTGTCGGTATCAAAGACGGTGTCAGGGTCGTCGCACAGTTCGCCGTTAACGGTGACTTCTTCGTTGATGATGAGGATGCGGCATAGCTTGCGCGAGCCGAAGCCTTGGTTGTGCAGGATGCGTTCTATGGATAGTTTTTTGCTCATGATGGAATTATAACCGCCAGACAAAAGCGCGGCTAAACCAAGTTATGCAATTGAATCTGCCTCACGCTGTCGGGCGCGAGCAAGGGCGGGGCGGTCACAGATGCGTTTACGGTATTCTGCGACTGCTGGGTTGAGCGCTATTTTCATGGCGATTGCCCAATTGAGGACAGAAACACACATGATATCGGCAGCCGTGAATTGGTCGCCAGCAAGATATTGGTGGTGTTGCAGACGCCCGGCCAGAATAATGCTGGCGTGCTGAAAGGCTTCGGTCTCCAGTGCGATGATGGCAGGAATGCGTTTTTCTTCAGGCAATATGCGGCTATGCTTTGCTGCCAGCCAGAGGTGGCTTTCCAATTCAGTCACGCTAAAAAGTAGCCATTGAAAATAGGCTGCTCTGGCTTGGCTCTCGGTCGGGATCAGCCTGGATTCTGGGAATTTTTCCGCAATGTAAGTGCAGATGGCGGCTGATTCGTACATCACAAGCTCATCATCAATCAGCGTGGGAACCTTGCCGAAAGGGTTGAGGCTCAGATATTCGTCTGATCGGTGTTCGCCCGCCCGCAAGTTGATGGGCTTGAAGGTATATTCAGCACCGGTTTCTTCCAGCGCCCAAGAGGCACGCGTAGAGCGGGTCTGCGGGTAACCATAGAGTGTGATCATGGATTTGCTATCTTCCCCAGCGCAAGCCAGCAGTTTGCACCGGGCTATCCCAGTGTTGCTTGATTTCATCATCAAGCAGGCAGACGGTGATTGATGCACCTGCCATATCAAGCGCAGTCGTGTAGTTACCAACCAGTGAACGGGTAATCTTCAGGCCTTGCGCTTCCAGTAACTTGGCAGCGCTGTTGTAGATCAGGTAAAGTTCCATCAATGGTGTGGCGGCAAAGCCATTTACAAACAACAGTACTTCACTGCCCTTGGCTGGTTTCAGGTCTTCCAGTATGGCCTGTACCATATCTGCGACAATCGCATCGGCTTCGCGCATAGGCTCGCGACGGCGGCCCGGTTCGCCATGGATACCAACACCCATTTCCAGTTCGTTATCGCCAATATCAAAAGTGGGGCGGCCAGCAGCAGGGACGGTACAACTGGTCAGTGCCACGCCTATGCTGCCGCAGCGGCTATTCACCTTGTCACCTAGTGCTTTGCAGGTGGTGAGGTCGGCGCCGGTTTCAGCTAGGCTGCCCACGACTTTTTCGACAATGACTGTACCTGCTACGCCGCGACGGCCAGTGGTGTAGGTGGAGTTGATCACGGCGACGTCGTCCGAGGTCAGCACGGTGGCATGTTCACAACTCAGCATCTCGGCGGCCATTTCAAAATTCATCACATCGCCTGCATAGTTTTTGACGATGAAGAGTACGCCTTTGCCGCATTCCACGGCTTCAGCCGCGGCTAGCATCTGGTCAGGCGAGGGTGATGTGAATACATAGCCGGGGCAGGCGGCATCCAGCATGCCATAGCCGACAAACCCGCTGTGCAGTGGTTCGTGGCCAGAGCCACCGCCGGAAATGATGGCGACCTTGTTTGTGGCTTTGGTGGCGCGGGTCAGGAAGTTTGGGTCTAGATTAAGACTGACCAAATCGCTGTGGGCTTTGGCGAAACCACTCAGGCTTTCGGTCAGGACGTTATCAATATCATTAATAAACTTCTTCATTTCTTTTCCTCTAGAGATTGCTCGAAATTACTTTGTTGCAAAAGACCTCGTTTACATACTCATAAACGTCGGTCTTTCGCGCCGCGTACTTTCATTGCTTTTATGTTATTTATTATTGAGTGCTAAATCGCATATTGTCCAGATAATGACCTGGCAGCTTTTGGCGCCCGGATCGATATGGCCGATGGCACGCTCTCCCAGGAAAGCGGCACGGCCTTTGGTAGCGATTACATCCTTGGTGGCGAGCATGCCTTGCTCGGCAACTTGCTTGAGTGTCTCCAGCAGTAGTGTGCGATCTGTACCATTGTTTGCCAATTCTGTGAATTTTTCTGCGACCGGGATCAGCACATCCAGCATGGTTTTTTCACCAAGATTGGCTTTGCCTCGCTGCTGAATGGCTGCGACACCTTGCGCGAACTCAGAGGCAATATTTGGGAAATCATCAGCGTTATTTTCTTTGACAGCCTTTGCCATCGCCATGAAAAAGCTCGCGATGAGGGGGCCTGAGGCACCACCAATGGCTGAAAGCAGCCTCATGCCTATCTTCTGCAAGGCAGCATCTGGAGCCAGTGGCGCTAATTCGGCTTCCATCGCCACAATCGCAGCGCTGCCACGTTTCATATTGATGAAATGATCGCCATCACCAATCTCTCTATCCAGTGATTCCAGTGTCGACTCACTAGCTAGAATTGCTTGTTCTACTGCGCGGGCGGCTTGGAGTATAAACTCGGTTTTCATGGATTTCGGCTGTTCTTTTAGGTTATTGGATTAAAATACCAAACTTGATTTTATAGTTTAGCCCTTATGACATTCAAGCACATTACTTCTCGCGACAACCCAATCTATAAAAACCTGCGAAAGTTGGCAGATAACTCTCGTGAGCGCCGCAAGCAGAAGCTAACCCTTCTGGATGGCGCGCATCTGGTGACGGCTTATATGGATCACTTTGGTGAGCCAGAGTTGCTGATTATTCCAGAAGGGCAATCCAGCTACGAAGTGACTGGGCTCATCCAGCAGCTCGAGCACTTATCGACGACAATGTTTCCGACGCTGATGTTCGTAGATTTAACGCCTGTTGCCAGCCCGACTGGCTTGCTGGCGCTGGTTAAAATCCCTGAATTGGAAATCCTGGAAAAACCGCAATTTGTCTTGATGCTGGAAGATATTCAGGACCCAGGTAATTTGGGCAGTATGCTGCGCTCGGCGGCAGCTGCTGGGGTGGATGTAGTGTATCTGTCAGAAGGCTGTACTGATGTCTGGTCGCCTAAAGCATTGCGTGGCGGGCAAGGGGCGCAATTTGTATTGCCTGTCGTTGAGCGTACTGATTTGGTAAAAATCGCTGAAAATTTCGAGGGGTTAACGCTGGCGACAACACTGGATGGTGACGCGCTCTACAGCTTTGATCTCAAGCAGCCAGTGGCATTTATCATTGGCAACGAAGGCGCTGGCTTGAGTGATAAGCTGGTTCGTTCTGCAGAACGGGAAGTCAGTATCCCGATGGCAGACAATGTGGAGTCATTGAATGCTGCTGCTGCAGCTACGATTTGCCTATTTGAACGCGTCAGACAAACAAAGTTTTAATGTGCATGCTTGGTCGCGCTAGGTAAGACAATCTCATCGGTAAATAGCTGCTCGACATCGACTTTATCGAACTGATACCTTGAGTTACAGAAGTCACAAAGTACTTCGATATGGCCTTGTTCCTCAATGATGCTGTCCAGTTCTTCACGACCCAATACTCTCAGCATATTGCTAACGCTATTGATCGAGCAACCGCAGTGAAACTTGATGGCCTGTGCTTCAAATAACCTGACATCTTCTTCATGGAACAGGCGTTGCAAGAGGATTTGCGTAGGTAGGCGCAGCAATTCGTCATCCTTGACGGTTTCAGCAAGCAGGCAAATGCGGTTCCATGCGTCGGCGTCATTCTCAGGTAGATCAGGCATTTTTTGCAGCAGCATACCGGCCGACATGGTGTCATTGCAGCATAGCCAGATGCGGGTAGCGATCTGCTCTGAGCGTTCCATGTAATGACGCAAAACTTCGCTGACTGAATCCCCTTGCAGCGGCACGATACCCTGATAAGTCTGACCACCATCCTTGGGGTCCAGCGTAATTACAAAATGTCCTTCGCCGACCAATTCGCTGAAAGATAGATTAGTATCAAGTTCATCACCCCATTTTGCAGTAGCCCGCATTTCCAACGCTGAGCTGCATTCAACTACTAATAGTTTGATTGGGCCCTTGCCTTGAATCTGCAGAGTAACAGAACCGCGTTGCAGCTTGAGCATGGAGGCAAGTAGTGCGCTAGCGGCCATTAACTCGCCCAGTGATTTACGCAATACAGGCGGGTAATCGTGGTTAGCAAGGGCTTTTTTGACGGTATTTTGAAGCTGTACTGTATTGCCGCGTACAGCGGTATTTTCAAAAATAAAACGGTGAAGACTGTCTTTGTCGACGATAAGAGGTGTAGTCATGGCGAGATTCTACACCTAGTGCAGTGCAGAATAATAGCCCGGATTTAGCTCAATTAATCGCTGAACTGGATAGACCTTTTGGCGGGTACTTTAGATAGCTTCCAGTTTTGTTTGGCCCAATCCCAAATATGGCGGATTGTCTCGCTTTTTAGAGATTCTGGAGGGTTTTGCTGAAGAAAATTGAGTGCCAGAAATAGTAACTCTGGTGCAAGTTCTTTACTTAAAGGCCTAGCCAAGGTCTGCTTGCTGAGTTTTTCGCCATTTGCGTTACTGGCAACCGGGATGTGAGCGTAGTTAGGAGTGACTAGCCCTAATTGTTGTTGCAGGTAAATTTGTCTTGAGGTCGAGTCCAGTAGGTCTGCGCCTCGCACAACATGAGTAATCTTTTGCTCGGCATCGTCTACAACGACTGCAAGTTGATATGCGTGAAGGCCATCAGCTCGTTTCAGTACGAAGTCACCAATTTCTCTCGCAATATTTTGACAAATCAAGCCCTGTACCTGATCGTCAAAGCTGATGGTTTGATCAGCTGCTTTGATACGCCAAGCGCGGGCAGATTTGCCTTCTGGTAAACCATTGCGACAGATACCTGGATAGATGATGCCGTCAATCCCATGCTGGATAGTTGCGGAGTCGGCTATCTCTTTGCGGGTACAGGCACAGGGGTAAATGAGTCCTTTGCTGCTGAGGCTATTCAGTGCAGATTCGTACGCTTCGGTGCGCTGGCTTTGATATGAAACGGGAGTTTCCCATTCGAATCCAAAGGCTTCTAGTGTTTGTAAGATGTCGTTGGCAGAGCCGGGCATCTCGCGCGGTTTGTCCAGGTCTTCCATGCGTACCAGCCATTTCCCTTGATGAGATATGGCTTCGAGATGGCTTGCTACCGCTGCGATCAGAGAGCCAAAATGTAATGGCCCGGTGGGTGAGGGGGCAAAGCGACCAATGTAGTCCATGAATCGCTTGGCTGGTTAGTAAAGGGGTTGTACGTAAGGCGGGATGTGCCAGGTATGAAGTTGTCTGCCTAATAAGATGAGATTGCATTGCATACGGTCTACACCATTGGCACTGACCTCAAACTCGTAAGTACGCATCATTTGCACATGGCCGCGCAGATTGCGAGCGAGGCGCAGCTTAGTGCAGGCGACAGTTTCATCCAGCAATTGCAGGTTGAATTTTTCGGCAAGCTCCTGACCTAGAACCACTGCTTTGTCTCTCGCAGTGAGGGTGTCCAGCCAGAACCAACTGCCAAGGCAGACGATAATCAGTAGTATTAATTCCAAGATTTACTTCGCTATTTTAATTTTAGGCAGGAGGGGTTTCTTCTTCAGGTTTTTCTTCGTGCAGAGATAGAGATTGCATCCTGACAGCCGCATCTTTAATCGACGATGTCTTACCTTTGAGCTTGAATTTGAGGCGCAATTCATTCACGGAGTCTGCATTACGCAGTGCGTCTTCTTGGGTGATGCGGCCTTCTTCGCAAAGATTAAACAGTGCCTGGTCGAAGGTCTGCATGCCGAGTTCGACAGACTTAGCCATCGCTTCTTTAATCATGTTGGTTTCACCTTTAAGGATCAGGTCTCCGATCAGCGGTGAGTTCAGCAGGATTTCAATCGCGGCGCAGCGACCACCGCCTTTTTTCGGCACCAGTCGTTGCGAGATAAAGGCTTTCAGGTTCAACGACAAGTCCATGTGTAGCTGGGCATGACGCTCTTCAGGGAAAAAGTTAATGATGCGGTCCAGTGCCTGGTTGGCGCTATTGGCGTGCAGGGTAGCCATACAAAGGTGACCAGTTTCAGCAAAAGCCAGCGCGAACTCCATGGTTTCGCGATCACGAATTTCACCAATCAGGATGACATCTGGCGCCTGGCGCAATGTGTTCTTAAGTGCCGCAAACCAGCCATTGGTATCACGACCGACTTCGCGGTGTGTAATCAGGCAGTTCTTGCTCGGATGGACATATTCGACTGGATCTTCAATTGTGATGATATGGCCGTAGGTCTGCTCGTTTCTGTGGTCAATCAGCGCAGCGAGTGTGGTGGATTTGCCTGAGCCAGTACCACCAACGAGAATAATCAGGCCACGCTTGGATAGCATCACTTCTTTGAGTTGAACTGGTAGCCCCATTTCATCAAAGTTCGGGATTTTTGTGGTGATGGTACGTAAGACCATTCCCACTTTTTCTTGCTGAACGAAGACATTGACCCGGAAGCGACCTATTTCACGCGGCCATATTGCAAAGTTGCATTCTTTTTCAACTTCGAATTCTTTACGCTGCTTCTCGTTCATAAGAGCATATGCAAAAGCTTTTGTATGGTCACCTGTCAATTTTTGCTGACTGATTGGGGTCATTTTCCCATCCACTTTGATGGCTGGAGGAAAGTCTGCTGATATGAATAAATCAGATGCTTTTTTGTCGAGCATGGTACGCAACAGATTGTGCATATAGCCCAGGGCTTGATCATCACTCATGCTTTAACACTCCATTACACTTGATAAACAGGAAATTGCAAAAATGCCGTCCTATTATATGCAAATTTTACTTAGCAAGTGTTAGCTAGGAGAAATTGAAGACCGAATTGATGTCAGGATTTGCTTAAAAAGCTGTGAAGCAACAATTTAAGCAAAATCGCTATTTTCAATGAGGATGTAACTCGATGCTTCTGGCGCGCCTATCCAGAAGTAATAGAATTCTCTGACAACGGCTAAAAACAAACGTCTGGTTTCTTTTCGGTCGAAGAGCGGATAAGTGGAGTCAACTGCTGTACGATAAACTCTAGGAGTTTTTTCTGGAGCATCTTTCAGACGCACAAGTAGCAGTTTTACAAGTTTTATACGCGTCTCAACAATGGCTTGAGTCGCGCCTTCCTGCCTTAATCCATGCATATAGGCCTTCATCGGCCATGTTTCTGATAACTCAAATTGCTCTTTATCCAGAGATGCCCATATTTTTTTAAGATTAATATCTTTTGGTTGCCAATTGATTAGCTCGAAATCAAAAGCATGTTCTGCATTCAGCGCGGCTATTGCTTTAATGTCATTTGCCCAGAATGGGTAATATTCTCGTGTGATTGCAAGACAGAAAGGCCAGAAGGAGCGGTCGACTTGTTCGAGCATATTTTCTACTGCTCTTCGGTAGAGGCAGCTCTCATTAAGCTCATCTTCATGACGAAAAGCCAGCTTCAGTAAAAAATCTTCTCTCTGCTTTAAGCTTTCCTCACTGGCTCCCTTGGATTTAAGGAGCCTGATATAGGCGTTCAGGGCTTGCTCTTCGCGACTTTCACTCATTGATTACAGTCTCTTTGATGAACCAGTTCCATAAGATAGGCCTTACTATAACTGAATAAAATAGAGAGTACACCTCACTAAGCCTATGGTTAATTTATATGAATATTAGTTTTGTTGTGATGAAGTAGCTCACAGATGGGTAGTTTTTTTCATGTGTTAAGATGATGTTACTTAAATTATCGATGCACTTTGTCGATACATTATTAATTGTAATACTGAGAGAACCCATGTAATGAACGAAAGAGAGCAGACTGCATTTGATGCTTATATCAGAATCCTGCAAAGCAAGGGCGCGACTCCAGAATCTATCGATAAAAGACGAAACCTACTTGAGGTCCTGCTAATTCGTCTGGAAGACAAACCCTGCAATGGGGAAATTTATCGGCAAGAAGTTGAGGCCGTCATGGAGCAGTTGAATAAGCTGGATTGGTCTTTTTACCTGACAGTTATTCGTGAATTCTTTCGTTTCTGGACCAATGACATTAAGGCTATTGCGTATCTGAGTGCTCAGTCAGGGTTTGATCTTGATCCCGTTCAATTGCAACCTATGGAGGCAACTCTCCAGTCGTTGTGGGAGAAAATGGATAAGGAGCAATTTAGTGTTGTCGAAAACTGGCCGATTAAAGCTTACACACTGGCACTGAGAGATGCTGGCGCTGCCAGAGCGGTTGTGGATACTCGTATTAAATTAGTTAAACTTTTAATGATGCGTTTCAGAGATGCACCTGAATTCAATACCAAGCGCTACAGAATCTCTGTAGATGCATGTCTCTATATGTTCGAGTCCAGAGAGCTGCGCGATCTATTTCTGATGGTGGTGCGCGAGTTTTATTATTTCTGGAATGGCGATCCAGATGCCGCTCGCTATATTCAGCTTGATGAGAATGGTGGGTTTTAAAGGCTGTCCAGTCTTCGTTCCAGTTCATTGCAGACGGTTTTCAGTATCTTGATACGCGCAAAATACTTGTCGTTGGACTCTATAAGGTGCCAAGGGGCAATTTCCGTACTAGTTCTTTCTATCATGTCGCTGGCAGCTGCCTGATATTGATCCCATTTTTCGCGATTGCGCCAATCTTCATCAGTAATCTTAAAGCGTTTGAAAGAGATTTTTTGTCTTTCTTCAAATCGCTTTAGCTGCTCTTCTGGACTAATCTGCATCCAGAATTTAATCAGTGAGGTGTTATTCTCAACCAGTTGGCTTTCAAAGTGGTTGATTTCTGCATATGCGCGCAGCCAGTCCTGCTCGCTGCAAAATCCTTCAACACGTTCGACTAGCACTCGACCGTACCAAGTTCTGTCATAGATTGTCAGTCGGCCTTTGCCAGGAACTTGTCGCCAGAATCTCCATAAGTATGGTTGCGCTAATTCTTCTTGGGTTGGTGCTGCCGTGGGTATGATGTTGTAGATGCGTGCATCTATTGCTTGTGTAATACGCCGAATACTACCGCCTTTGCCTGCTGCATCAGCACCCTCAAATGCAATGATTGATGAGATATCTTTAAATTTTGCATGGCGAGTTAATAGATTAAGTTGGCCCTGAAATTTTTCGAGCTGGCTTTTGTAGCTGGTTTTCTTGATTGTCTGACCAAGATTGAGCGCATTCAGTATTTGCAGATTATCGATAGGCTGAAGTAGTGGTGGAGTGTTAGTTTTTCTAATCTTTTCATTACTGTTTTGCAGACGTTTTTTGATTGCTTCTAATATATAATTCCCTGCGGTCAGGTTCCGGTAATTGGCATCATAGCCTTCAATCACTATCCATGGAGCGTTCCCGGTACTCGTCTCTCTCAACGCATAGCCGCTGATATCTTTAAATTTATCATAGAGCTTCAAGTGCGCTAGATCCTGCTCTGTAACCCGCCAGCTGGTCTTTGGGTTTTTCTGCAATTCCTTGATACGATTTTTCTGTTTATCCTTGGATAAATGAAACCAGAACTTGATGAGTACTACGCCTTCATCTGTCAACATGCGCTCAAAGTCGACTATGTCTTCGAGAGACTTTTGCAGCTCACTTTTATTGGTTTCTCCGTAGCAGCGCTTGATGATGGGGGCTGTATACCATGAGCCAAAAAATATCCCGATTTCCCCTTTGGGCGGTAGCGCTCTCCAGAATCTCCACATTGGGGGTCTTTGTGACTCTTCTTGTGTAGCTGCGCCAAAAGCGTGGGTATTGATATGACGCGGATCCATCCATTCGTTCAGTATGTTTGCAGTTTCACCTTTGCCGGCACCATCAACGCCTCCGATGAGTATGACTACAGGAAATTTTTTTGCTTCGGCTAAATCGAATTGCACATCTAGAAGTGCCTCACGCAGAATTGGCTCATCTGTTTTGTACTTGCTCTTTGCAATTTTATGACCAAGTTCGGCAGTTTCGAACATAGCAGTGTGCTCCTCTAAATGTTAACCGTAGTGTATATCTTAAATACTAACCCTTTGCTAATTCATTGATTTTGATTTGGATTAAATAACGCAATCGGCACTAATAAAGTGCAATGCATTAACGGCAGCACAACGGTGGTGCGTTTTTGACTGCATCTGGATAACAAACCATAAGAGAAACAATGGGATGCCATTTGGCTTGATTATTGCTAGCTTCCAGCGCTTTTAAAAATATAATTTGGAGGAGAGAATGGAGTCGTTACAATCGGCAAGTGATGTGTTATTTATCTTGTTAGGCGCCATAATGGTGCTTGCAATGCATGCTGGCTTTGCTTTTTTGGAAGTGGGTACGGTCAGAAGAAAGAACCAGGTAAATGCACTGGTGAAGATCATGGTAGATTTTTCGATATCTACGATTGCCTATTTTTTTATAGGGTATGGCATTGCCTACGGCGTAGATTTCTTGCACAGCGCGACTGTGTTATCTCAAAAAAATGGCTATGAGTTGGTTAAATTCTTTTTCCTGCTCACATTTGCTGCTGCCATTCCGGCCATTGTTTCTGGAGGAATTGCCGAAAGAGCCAAGTTCAACCCTCAGCTTGCAGCTACATTTCTGTTAGTCGGGTTCATCTATCCATTTTTTGAGGGGATAGCCTGGAACGGCCATTACGGCATTCAGGACTGGCTAAATACAAACTTTGGCGCAAAGTTTCATGATTTTGCAGGCTCTGTGGTTGTCCATGCCATGGGTGGTTGGATCGCTCTTGGTGCAGTCCTGATGCTGGGTGCTAGGCATGGTCGCTATAGTAAAGACGGTAGGTTACATGCATTTCCGCCATCGAATATACCTTTTCTAGCATTGGGCGCTTGGATACTGACCGTGGGGTGGTTTGGTTTTAACGTCATGTCGGCTCAAACGGTTACAGTGATTACTGGTCTCGTTGCTTTGAATTCGCTAATGGCCCTTGTCGGTGGCACTTTGGCTGCCCTGATGATGGGAAAAAATGACCCTGGTTTTGTCCATAACGGCCCTCTCGCAGGCTTGGTTGCAGTTTGTGCGGGATCGGATGTGATGCATCCACTTGGCGCCTTAATTACAGGCTTGGTGGCTGGTGCTTTATTTGTTTGGGCATTCACGCTGACCCAGAACCGATGGAAAATCGACGATGTGTTGGGTGTTTGGCCGCTACACGGCCTTTGTGGCGCCTGGGGAGGTGTTGCTGCAGGCATATTCGGTAGGGAGGCGTTTGGTGGTATGGGTGGCGTGACATTCATGTCACAGCTCCTTGGTACTATGCTTGGTGTGTCGATAGCGCTTTGTGGTGGGCTAGCGGTTTATGGCTTGCTGAAGTATTTGATTGGCATACGAATGGATGTGGAAGATGAGTACCTAGGGGCTGATCTTTCCATACATAAAATTGCGGCAACTCCAAACAATGCCGGGTCTGAAGAGTAATTGAGCCATACAAAAAAGCCCAGCCAATAAGTGCTGGGCTTTTTTGTTCGTGGTTTTTAAATCTGTCAGGGCAGCCCAACTACTTCTGGTGGTGGTAGCTCAGCTAACTCTTCATCTGTGTAAAATCTCCCGCGTGTGATGAAAGCCAAGCCGGTGCCGCAGTCCAAGGCAAATGACCCGCTGGAGCCAGGCACTGCATCCAATATCGTGTGGGTGTTAACACAAAACTGAAAGTGGCTGTGTCCCATATAGAAAACAGCACCAGAGACCTCGCCCAATTTGATATCTGATGGGCTGGGGCGAAATTCGTTTGCTGGCATTGATAGTGGGCCGCTACCTTCGCAGCAACCGCCAGACTGAAAAAATACAATCGGGCCGTATTGTGCTGTCAGTTTTTCTATAAGTTCCACCGCTGAGGGGGTGGCTGAAAATCGGGTGCTCATGATCTACCTCACTCAAAAACATGCATAAGCTATAAACATCAAGAGGCGGACAATGCCGCCTCTTGATGCTAATCCTGAATGATCATT
>Ga0265327_10003237_pt1 | contig 15820 bp, 13 predicted proteins | sample 41621metaG_FD_202089 | JGI IMG/M metagenome (GOLD analysis project Ga0265327, IMG submission 202089) | Rhizosphere microbial communities from Carex aquatilis grown in University of Washington, Seatle, WA, United States - 4-16-21 metaG | ecosystem: Host-associated > Plants > Roots > Rhizosphere... | reverse complement strand
GCCCGCATGCTCGGCTCCTGCCGGATGATCGAGATCAAGATCGGCCAGGGCGCGAAGCCGGGTGAGGGAGGGCACCTGCCGGGGACGAAGGTCACCGCGCGGGTCGCCGCCGCCCGCTCGGCCAGCCCCGGCGTCGACCTGATCTCGCCGGCCAACAACCACGACCTCTACTCGATCGAGGATCTGGCCCAGATCGTCGAGGAGCTGCGGGCGGCGAACCCGCTGGCCACGATCGGCGTCAAGATCCCGGTCACCTCCGGTGTCGGCACGATCACCGTGGGCATCGCCAAGGCCGGCGCCGACGTGATCACACTGAGCGGATACGACGGCGGCACCGGAGCGGCCCGCCGCCATGCGCTGCGGCACGCCGGGCTGCCCTCCGACCTGGGCGTCGTGCTGGCGCATAGGGCGTTGTGCGAGAGCGGGCTGCGGGATGCCGTCGAGTTGTGGGCCGACGGCGGCATGCGCACCGCGGCCGACGTGCTGCGGGTGATGCTGCTGGGCGCCAACCGGGTGGGGTTCGGGACGATGTCGATGGTGGCCCTGGGCTGCACGATCTGCCGTGGCTGCCAGCTCGACTCCTGCCACGTGGGTATCGCGACCCAGATCGAGGATGCCGAGGAGGCTGCCGAGCGCGGCGTCCGGCGCTTCCAGCCCGTCGACCGTCACGCCGGTGTCACGCTGCTCACCCGCTTCCTGGCCGAGACAGGTGCCGAGCTGCGCCGCGGCGTTGCCGCGCTGGGCGCGAGGCGGGCGCAGGACCTGGTCGGCCGCAGCGACCTGCTGGTCCAGGTACGGGGAGTCGACCGGCTCGACCTGGGCCCGATGCTCGAGCCGGCGCGGCGCCAGCCTGCGCGGATTCCGGGTGCCCGGCGACCCGATCTGACCCATGTGCTCGTCACCCGGGTGCGGGTGGCGCGGACGCAGGTGGTGCGCCTGCCGGCGGTCGCCAGCGGCGCGGACCGTGCCTTGCTGACGGCGCTCAGCCCGTATGCGATCGAGCCCGAGTTCGGCGGGCGCGAGGCAGCGCTGGAGATCGCCGCTGGCTCGGTGCCGGGAGCCGGGCTGGCGGCGTTTGCCGCCGCCGGGCTCACCGCCCGCGTGCGCGGCGGCGCTCAGGACGGCACCGGCAAGGGAGCGTGCGGGGCTCGGGTGGTCGTGCTCAAGGCGCCGGACGCTCACGGGGTTCTCCGCGGCGGCAGCGTCGGCAAGGGCTTTGGGTACGGCGCCCAGGCGGGACTCCTGATCGCCCAGGGCGAGGCCGATGCCCGGGCCGGGATCCGCCTGTCCGGCGCGGACATGGTCGTCGGCGGCGAGCCGTCCTGGCCGGCCGCCCCGCGGCCGACCGCGGCCGGGGCACAGATCAAGGGCTTCGCGTTCGAGTACATGACCGCGGGCACCGCCGTCGTGCTGGGAGACGTGGGGCCGTGGGCCTTCGCCGGCATGACCGGAGGTGTGGTGTTCGTGCGCCACGAGCCGGCACGGGGTCTTGGCGAGGATGCAATCCGGGCGCGGTTCGCCTCATCGGCGAAGGTCGAGCTGCAGGCAGTCGACGAACCGCTGGCCGGCCCGCTGGATGACCTGCTCGCCGTCTACCAGGACGAGTTGCTGCTCGCCGGCCAGCACCGGGAGGCTGCGCGGGTCGGCGGTCTGCGGCGCCGCGCCCGGTGGCACTTTCGCGCGGTCGTTCCGGTCGGCCTGCAGGCAGACCAGAGCGTCTCGACGGAGTGAGAACCGACCGTCAGGGTGACCGGCTGTTGCGGCTGGTTCGCGACGGCGGCGGCGGCGTCCCACGCCGCGTGCGGTGCTCGACGTGGCCTCCGGCCACGCCTGCGCTTCGCTCGCGGCTCGATCCTTGCCGCCACCGCCGCGCCCTGCGCCTCACGACGCCGCTCACCCTGACGGCCGGTTCGTGGGTGGTCCCTGTACCCTTGGGCGATGGTCGGCTGGCCGTTCAGGGTGGCGCTGGGCGCGGTGCTGGCGGTGATCGCGATGTTCGTTCTGGTCAGCGTCGGCGGGGTGGCGCAGCGACCCGCGACTGCGGCTCCACCCGGGCCTCCGGTACCGGCGGTCCTGGTGCCGCCGTCGCCGTGTCCGAAGGGCGGCACCTTCGAGCAGGCGGAGGTGGGCCGCGACAGCCTGGCGGCGGGAGTCGTCGCGCGTGCATTCGCTGCGGACTGGTTCGGGCACCGGCCGGCTGCTGCGATGGCGCTTGCCGACCCCGTGTTCGTCAACGACGCTCGCCGGCATGCCGAGGGGCCGCGGCTGCCGATCGCCCACTACCTGGTCGAGCGAGTGCAGCCGCTCGTCGTCGGCCCCAACGGCGAGATCCCGCTCTACCGCTGCGGCCATGCGGTCGATCAAGCTGCTCTGGCAGTGGACGTGGTCAGGGCGGGGACGACGCTGGGCGCCACGATCTGGGTGGTCAAGCGGCCGCAGGGCTTCAGGGTCTGGGCCGTTCGCTGACCGCCCAAGCTGCGAGAATGCCGTTTCCGATGTCCTCCCGGACGGCAACCCTCTTCGCCTGCACCTCGTGCGGCCACCAGACCCCCAAGTGGATGGGGAAGTGCACGGCATGCGGCGAGTGGAACTCGCTGGTCGAGGAGATCGTTGAGAAGCGCCCGCGGCTGGTCGGCGTGCCCGGCGCGGCTGCATCGGTGGTGGCGCTGCGCGACGTCGCGTCAACCGCCTCACGTAGGCTCTCGACCGGCTCCGGCGAGCTCGACCGGGTGCTGGGCGGAGGGCTCGTCGCCGGTTCCGTGGTACTGGTCGGAGGCGAGCCCGGGGTGGGCAAGAGCTCCCTGCTGCTGCAGGCGCTGGGCGCGATCGCAGCCTCCGACGGCAAGGCGCTGCTGGTCAGCGGCGAGGAGTCGCCGGCGCAGGTGCGCCTGCGCGCCGAGCGGCTGGGCGTCGTCGACGGCATCTCGATCCTGGCCGAGACGGAGCTGGAGACCGTGTGCGAGGTGATCCGCCGCGAGCGGCCAGACGTGTGCGTGGTTGACTCCGTGCAGACGCTGTTTTCGTCGGCACTGTCGTCGGCGCCGGGCAGCGTCGCCCAGGTGCGAGAGGCGGCCGACCGGCTGGCCCGGCTGGCCAAGCGCGAGGGCGTGACCGTGGTGCTGGTCGGGCACGTGACCAAGGAGGGAACGGTCGCCGGCCCCCGTGTGCTCGAGCACCTGGTCGACGCGGTGCTGCAGTTCGAGGGCGACCGCTACCGCTTCCTCCGGGTGCTGCGGGCGGTCAAGAACCGGTTCGGCTCGACCAACGAGATCGGCATCTTCGAGATGACCGACGCCGGACTGCGCGCGGTGGCCGACCCGTCTGCCGCCTTTTCCGGTGGCGCCGTCGCCAGCCCCGGCTCGGTGCTGCTGCCCGCGATCGAGGGCACCCGCCCGATCCTGCTCGAGATCCAGGCGCTGGTGGCGCCCACCGACCTGGCGATGCCCCGCCGCTCGGCGACGGGGTTCGACCGCACGCGGCTGTCGATGCTGGTGGCCGTGCTGGGCCGCCACGCCGGCGTCGGGCTGGGGTCGAGCGACGTGTTCGTGAACGTGGCCGGCGGCGTCCGGATCGACGAGCCGGCCGCCGACCTGGCGGTCGCGGTCGCCGTCGTCTCGGCGCATCGTGGAGTGACCCTGCGCTCCGGGTTCGGCTGCTTCGGCGAGATCGGCCTGACCGGGCGTCTGCGGGCGGTCGGGCAGACCGAGCGGCGGCAGGAGGAGGCCGCCAAGCTGGGCATCCGCGAGCTGGTGGTGCCGGAGGGGACGGAGGTTGTGCGGGGAATGAAGCTTTGGCATGCCGAAACGGTGGAGGCTGCGCTGCAGGCGGTGTTCGGATGACCGATCTCGTTCCCGACATTCGCAATGACCCCAGGCTGCTGGAGGCGCTGCGTCGCGTGGCGCCGGGCACGACGATGCGCCAGGGCATCAACGACATCCTGCGGGGCAGCGAGGGTGCGCTGATCGTGATCGGGGAGCCGGCCGAACTGTCGTTCCTGTTCTCCGGCGGGATCCGGCTCGACCAGGCGTTCTCGCCCTACCTGCTCTACGAGCTGTCCAAGATGGACGGCGCGATCATCCTCAACTCGAGCGCCAGCCGGATCGTCTATGCCAACGTCCAGCTGATGCCCGACCCGACGATCCCGTCCGCCGAGACGGGGACGCGGCACCGCACCGCCGAGCGCGTCGCCAAGCAGACCGGCGCGCTGGTCGTCTCGATCAGCCAGCAGCGGGACGTGGTCACGGTCTACACCGGCGACATCCGCTACCAGCTCGAGGAGATCTCCGACGTGCTGGCCAAGACCAACCAGGCGCTGACCACGCTGGAGACGTACCGCACCCGGTTGGAGCAGGTCTCGACGCGCCTGACGGCGCTCGAGTTCCAGAGCGCCGCAATGCTCGACGATGTGCTGGTCGCGCTGCAACGGTCGGAGATGACGACCCGAATGGTCGACGAGATCGAGCGCAACGTGATCGAGCTCGGCGTCGAGGGCCGGCTGATCAAGATCCAGCTCGACGAGATGACCGAGTGGGTGCCGCCCGACAAGATCGCCCTGATCCGCGACTACGAGGTGACCGAGGTGACGGGCCGGCCCGGCGCCGCGTTGCACGCGCTGGGAGAGCTCGAGGACCAGCAGCTGCTCGAGTTCGACCAGCTCGCCCAGGTGCTCGGGTACCCGGCGACCGTGAACCCGATGGACCACGCAGTCAGTCCGCGCGGATTCCGGGTGCTGTCCAAGATCCCGCGCCTGCCCGAGGGCGTGGTCGAGCACGTGATCGGCCACTTCGGGGGCCTGGAGGCGTTCGTCCGGGCATCGGTCACCGAGCTGGAGCAGGTCGAGGGCGTCGGCGCGGTACGCGCCCGGGAGATCCGAGAGGGGCTGCGCCGCCTGCAGGAGCAGAACCTCGTCGACCGGTACCTGAATCTGTAGGGAGTCAGGGGGCTGCGCGCCTCGCCGCGGCGTGCCGCGCCACGCGCACGCGGTTGCCGCACGTGCTCCCCGAGCACCACACGCGGCTGGCCGGCCTGGCGATCAGGAACCGGGGGCATCCGGGGGCCGCACAGGCGCGGATCCGGTCGCTGTCCGGGCCGGTCAGCAGGTCGATCGCCGAGCGGGCGATGATCGCCAGCACCGTGGCGGTCGGGTCGGCTGCTGTGGCGGCGCTCCACGACCGGCGTTTGCCTGCGCCTGGCCAGTCGAGCTGAACGGCCGCGGGGACGGCGGCGCTGGCTGCGTTCAAGGCGTCCAGCGCGGCGGCCGTGGGCGCGGTGCGGGATGCTGCCGCGGCCAGGAGTTCACGCACGCCTTGGCGCAGCGCCAGGACCGGCTCGGCCACCTCGTTGCCGGAGGAAACGCGCACCCGCTGGCGCCACAGCCATGCCGTGACGTGGTCGGGCGGGAGGAGGTCCTCCGCCTGACCACGCTCGAAGGTGAGCGTGTTCGCCAACTTGAGCGAGATCGCATCCACTCCACCATACTAACGTTCAGAGTGGACACCAAGCATTATCATTCTGACTGCTAATGGCCGTGGGGTGATTGTTCCATTCGCAACCCTCTTCGGCTCGACACCAGTTGACCTGAATGGACTTGTTGCAGATCGCCCAGCGTGACCCGCTTCATTCGCTCCCAGGTACCGTCTCTGGTACAATCCCCTGTTCTGGAGGGGCAACATTTGCCGACATCCGCCCTGGGAGGTCTGACGTCACGTGTATGAAGTTGGGGACAAGGTCGTCTACCCGCACCATGGTGCAGGGACGATCGTCAAGAAAGAATCACGTGACGCGCGTGAGTACCTCACGATCCAGATCATCCACAACGATATGACCGTGATGATCCCGACTGACAGCGCCGACCGTGCCGGTCTGCGCAAGGTGATCGGGGAGGATGAAGTCCAAGAAGTCGTGAGCGTCCTCGGCGGTGACGGCACCAAGATGCCGAAGAACTGGAACCGCCGGTTCAAGCACAACCGGGACAAGATGAAGACCGGCGACATCTTCGAGCTGGCCGAAGTCGTCCGCAACCTGGCGCAGCGCGATCAGGAGAAGGGACTTTCGACCGGTGAGAAGCAGATGTTCTCGAAGGCAAAGCGCATTCTCGCCTCGGAGCTGATGTACGCCAAGGGGATGGAGGAAGAGGAGGCGCGCGAGTTCCTGGAGGAGGTGCTCGAGGAGATCGGCGCGGCCCGCAAGGCGCGGGCCTAACCTTCCGACATCACATGCTCGACACCGGAGGCCGCCGGCCCAACCGGTGAGCGGGCGATAAACCCCGAAGGGGGAAGCGAACGATGGTGGTTGCAACCAGGATCGTTCTGTCTCTCCTCTGCGTGCTGGGTGCCATTCAGGCGGGTCTTACTTTCGACCTTCGCGGTCACTTTAGTTCGTCTTCTTACGCTTACGCCGCCTTTGGCATCATCACCCTGTTGGCCTTCGCCGTCGGATGGGCGGTCGGTGGGTTGGTGGGGAAGGGCCTGGTGCGCGGGTTCGCGAGAGTCGAACGAGCAGCACAGGCCCGGAGCGCGGGAGAGCTGACCGTTGGCGCGATCGGCCTTCTGGTCGGCCTGATGATCGCGGCCCTCGTCTACATCCCGGTCCACGACCTGCCGATCATCGGCAACTGGGTGATGCTCCCGATCGCGCTGATCCTGGCCTACCTGTTCGCGATTACGGCGGCGCTCAAGTACCGCGGCATCCTGCGGCTGGTCGGCATCCATACGACCGGCGAGGATGGTGACCGGGCGGTCTCGACGTCGACGCTGGTCGACACCAGCGCGATCATCGACGGGAGGATCGCGGACATCGTCCGCACCGGCTTCCTCGCCGGCGGGCTGGTGGTGCCCGAGTTCGTGCTCAAGGAGCTCCAGCAGGTGGCCGACTCGGCAGATCCGCTCAAGCGGGCCCGCGGCCGCCGCGGCCTGGAGGTGGTGCAGGACCTGCGCAGCGACATCCCGGTCGAGACGCCCGACGTCGACTTCCCGGCCGTGCCCGACGTCGACGCGAAGCTGCTGAAGCTGGCCAAGGAGCGCGGCTTCCCGATCCTGACGACGGACTTCAACCTGAACCGGCTGGCGCGCATCCAGGACGTCCAGGTGCTGAACGTCAACGACCTTGCCAACGCGCTCAAGCCGGCCGTGCTGCCGGGGGAGCAAATCGAGCTGAAGCTGATCCGCGAGGGCAAGGAATCCGAGCAGGCCGTTGGCTACCTGGACGACGGGACGATGGTCGTCGTCGAGGGCGGCCGCAGCCGGATCGGGCAGACCCTCGACGTGCAGGTCACGTCGGTGCTGCAGTCGCCGTCCGGCAAGATGATCTTCACGCGCGTGGCCGACGAGTCCGAGAGCTGAGGATGCAGACCTGGGCGATCGTCGTCGCCGCCGGGTCGGGGACGCGCCTGGGCCTCGACCATCCAAAGGCGTTCGTCAAACTTGACGGGCGCCCGCTGCTGGCCCACTCGATCGACCTGTTCGAGGACCACCCGGCCGTCGACCGGATGGTGCTGGTGGTGCCCGCCGACTGGCAGGAGCCGACCACGCTGCTGGCTGACGACCTGGCGGCAGGCAAGGTGGCCGCCGCCGTCGCCGGCGGCGAGACGCGTGCCCACTCGGTGGCCGCCGGCCTGGCCGAGCTGCCGCCGGTGGCCGAGCTGGTGCTCGTGCACGACGCCGCCCGGCCGCTGGCCGACGCAGCCCTGATCGACCGTGTGCTGGCCGGCATCGGGGATGCCGACGGCTGCATCCCGGTCGTCCCGGTGACCGATACGGTGAAGGCCGTCGAGTCGGGACAGGTGGTGGAGACGCTCGATCGCAGCCGTCTGGTCGCCGTTCAGACACCGCAGCTGTTCGTCACGGCGGCGCTCCGCACGGCCTACGAGCGGGCGGCCGGCGACCTTGCTGGAGCCACTGACTGCTCGTCGCTGGTCGAGGCGGCCGGGTTCCGGGTGGTGACCGTGCCGGGAGATCCGCGCAACCTGAAGATCACCGACCAGAGCGACCTCGAGCGCGCGGAGGCGATGTGCTGACGGACTACCACATGCACCTGGTCGACGATGACGTGCCGTACTTGGACGAGAACTTCACGATCGCCCACATGCAGCGCTACGTCGACACGGCTGCCCACCGGGGGGTGGCCGAGATCGGGTTCACCGACCACGTCTACCGGTTCACCGTCGCCCGCGACTGGCTGGACGAGCCGCTGTGGCAGAACGACGGGGTCAACGACCTCGGACGCTATCACGCCGCCGTCCATGCGGCCCAGGACGCCGGGCTACCGGTCAAGGTCGGCCTCGAGGTCGACTATCTCGCCGGCCAGGAGGCCCACATTGCCGGCGTGGTCAACGGCTTCGACTGGGACTATGTGCTGGGCTCGGTGCACTGGATCGACGGCTACGCGGTCGACTGGGACGCCAAGTCGATCTGGGACCAGATGACCGTCGACGAGGTCTGGCGCCGATACGCCGACGAGCTGTGCGCCGCGGCGGCGACCGGCCTCTACGACTCGATGGCGCACCCGGACATGGTCAAGGGGTTTGGGTGGCGGCCGGACCCGCCGCCGCTCGCGCTGTACGAGCAGATCGCAGACGCCTTCCAGGCGGCCGGAGTCTGTGCGGAGGTCTCGACGGCCGGCCTGCAAACGCCGCTGGCGGAGGTCTACCCGGCGCCGGCGCTGCTGCAGATGCTGTGTCAGCGGGGCGTGCCGGTGACCCTCGCATCCGACGCGCACGAACCGGGCGAGGTGGGCCGTGACTTCGACCGGTCGGTTGCCGCGCTCCACGACGCCGGCTACCGGACGATCACCGTCTTCAACCGCCACGACCGACGCCAGGTGCATCTGGATGCCTGATGAGCTTCGGGTAGGCACCGGGTTCGACGCTCATGCGTTCGCGGACGGGCGGCCGCTGGTGCTGGCGGGCGTCACCGTCCCGCACCCGCGCGGCCTGGCCGGCCACTCCGACGCCGACCTCATCTCGCACGCGGTGACCGACGCCCTGCTGGGCGCCGCCGGGGGTGCGGACATCGGCGAGCTCTACCCCTCCGGCGACCCCGCGCTGGCAGGCGCCTCGAGCATCGCCCTGCTGGCCCGAGCCTGGGCCGGCCTACGTGACCGCGGCTGGGCGATCGTCAACGTCGACGCGGTGGTGATCATGCAGGAGCCGCGCCTGGCACCGCACCGCGAGCAGATGCGAACCAGCCTGGCCGGCGCGCTGGGGGTCGAGGTCGAGCGCGTCACCGTCCGCGCATCGACGACCGACCACCTCGGCTTCACCGGCCGCGGCGAGGGGGCGGCCTGCCAGGCGGTGGCGCTGCTCCGAACGCCATGAGCAGCGTCGTCTCGTTCGACCTCGACGGCACCCTGTGGGAGTTCGCTCCGATGATGCACGGTGCGCTCGAGCTCTCGATCGAGGCGCTGGCGACCCGGGTGCCGGAGATCGCGGCGAAGCTGACCGTCGGCGACCTGCATGCGCACCGGGCTGCCGTGGTCGAGACGCAGGAGGGGACGCTGGGCGAGCTACGGGTGGCGTCCTTCATCCGCGCCCTTGCCGAGCACGGCGTGGACGACCCGGCGCTGGCGGAGTGGTGGGCCGCGGAGCTGATGCGCGCCCGGGTGCTGGCCGTCGAGGTCCACGGCGACGTGCTGCCCGCCGTGGAACGGCTACGCGGAGATGGCAGGACGGTGGGTGTCATCACGAACGGCAACTTCCCGTTCGCCGAGCTCGACCTCGCGTCGCTGTTCGCGTTCGTCGTCCACGCCGAGGACGTCGGCGGAGCAAAGCCCGGCCCGGAACCGTTTGCGTGGGCGCTGGAGCTGGGAGGCGGCGATCCGTCGAGCTGGGTGCACGTCGGCGATGACCTCGAGATCGACGTCGCCGGCGCCCAGGCGTTCGGAATGCGCGGCGTCTGGGTCAACCGGCACGGCCTGACCGCCACCGGGGAAATCGTCCCGGACGCCGAGATCGCAAGCTTCGACGAGCTACCGGCGGCGGTCGACCGGCTATTGCGCTGACCCCCTTTGGGTGATCGTGAATTCGTCACCTTCGAACGATGCTTCGAGAGGCCATGCGCTCCGCTCTGCCTGCTCGAACGACCGCCTTTCTCCACGTGCGCCTTCTCGGCGCCGTCGTCGTCGCTGCGGTCCTGTTTGCATCCAGCGCTCAGGCTGACACCGGCCCATCGTTCGCCAACGTCTGCAACCAGCCGTCGCGGGTTGGCTACGCGGGCTGTTTCGCGATCAAGAGCACCGTGGCGTGGCCGCAGACGACCATGTCGCCGAACTCGACTCCGGCCGGTTACGGGCCTGCCGATCTGCAGTCGGCGTACTCGCTGCCCAGCAACGCCGGCCTCGGTACGACGGTCGCCATCGTCGACGCGTACGACGATCCGAACGCTGCGTCTGACCTGAACACCTACCGGTCGCAGTACGGCCTGCCTGCTTGCACCTCGGGCAACGGCTGCTTCTCGAAGGTCAATCAGAGCGGCGGCACCAGCTACCCAGCGGCGAACGGCGGGTGGGCGAGTGAGATCTCGCTCGACCTGGACATGGTGTCCGCCACCTGCCCGAACTGCCACATCCTGCTCGTCGAGGCGAACGACAACTCGATGGTCAACCTGGGCACCGCCGTGGACGAGGCCGTCGCGCTGGGCGCGAAGTACGTTTCCAACAGCTATGGCGGCTCGGAATGGTCGGGGGAGGCGAGCTTCGACTCGTACTACGACCACCCGGGCGTCGCCATCACGGTCAGCGCCGGCGACAGCGCGTACGGCGCGGCGTACCCGGCTGCCTCACCGTACGTGACCGCGGTCGGCGGCACCACGCTGACCGCCGACTCGAGCTTGCGTGGCTTCACCGAGACGGCCTGGTTGGGCACCGGCAGCGGCTGCTCGGCGTACGAGCCCAAGCCCGCCTGGCAGACCGACGGCGGATGTGCGAACCGCACGATTGCCGACGTGTCTGCAGTTGCCGACCCGAATACCGGCGTCGCCGTGTACGACTCCTACCCGAGCGGCGGGTGGACGGTCTACGGCGGCACCAGCGCGTCCTCTCCGATCATCGCCTCCGCCTACGCGCTGGCGGGGACGCCGGCTGTGGGGTCAAATCCGGCCTCCTATCCGTATGCCGACTCGCTCGACCTGAACGACCCGGCCGGCGGCAGCAACGGCTCCTGCTCGCCCAGCTACCTGTGCAACGCCGGCCCCGGCTTCGACGGACCGACCGGTCTGGGTACGCCTGCCGGCGTGTCGGCGTTCACGCAGTCGTCGGCTCCGCCTCCGGCCGCTCCCACGGGGCTCGCTGCAACGCCGGTCTCGGCCAACGAGATCGATCTGTCGTGGGATGCGGCTGCCGTCGACCACTACGTCCTTCAGCGCTCGACCAACGGCACGACGTGGACGACCGTCGCTTCGATCGCCGCGCCGACCACCACATACGACGACACGTCGCTGCAGCCGTCCACCTCCTACATCTACCAGCTGGAGGCGGTCGTGTCCGGCGTGCCCTCGGCTCCCTCGGCCCAGGCAAGCGCCACCACGCCGGCGCCGCCGCCGACGAACCAGCTCCAGGTGACGCGTGCCGGAAGCGGTGCCGGAAGCGTCGGCTCCTCGCCGGCCGGGATCACCTGCGGCGCCACCTGCTCCGCGGGCTTCACGCCCGGCGCGCAGGTGGTGCTGACCGCGGCGCCTCATGGCAGCTCGACCTTCACAGGGTGGTTGGGCGGCGGGTGCAGCGGCGGTGGCACGTGCTCCGTGACGATGAGCCAGGCGCAAGCCGTCACGGCGACGTTCGTTCCCAGCGCCGGGCCGACATCCGTCAGCGGCTCGATCGCGAGCGACACGACCTGGACCGCCCTTCACAGCCCGTATCTCCTGACCGGCGGGATCACCGTCCAGAGCGGCGCCACGCTGACGATCAACCCCGGCGTGACCGTGATCGCCCAGGGGCACTACGCCCTGCAGGTCAACGGGCGCTTGCTGGCACAGGGATCCCAGAACCAGGAGATCTCTTTCACGTGCGCGGCGCACACCGCCGGGTGCTGGACCGGCATCGCGCTCGGCGCGTCGGAGACCAACTCGGTGCTCGACCACGTCGAGATCGCGTATGCGACGACGGGTCTCTCCACCGCGTCGGGGCCGACCTGGACGCTCTCCAACAGCTACGTCCATGACGACACGACCGGCGCCTCGGTGAGCGGTTCGGCGCTCTGCTGCGCCGGCACCCTGACAGGCAACCTGATTACGCACAACACCACCGGGGCCAGCGTCTACTACGCCCTCACCGAGTTCGACGCCAACACGATCACGGCGAACGCCACGGGCGTGTCCCTGCTCGGACAGGGAGACGAGATCCACGACAACAACATCCAGTCGAACACCACCTGGAACGCCTCCGCCTGCGCCTACCCCGGCAACACCACGGTCGACGCCGGCTCGAACTGGTGGGGCACGACCAACGCGGTGCAGATCGCGGCTTCCATCTGCGACCAGGCCGACACCCCGGGCCAGCCGCTGATCTCGACCACGCCGACAGACTCGTCCGCGGTCGCGGCAGCGCCGCAGGTGCTCACGATCACGCCTGCGGGTTTGGGGACCGGAGACGTCACCAGCGACCTCGACGGCATCGACTGCGGGACGCAGTGCTGGGCGCTCTACGGCACGGGCCAGGCGGTGACCCTGACGGCGACTGCCAACGCCGGATCCCGCTTCACCGGGTGGAGCGGAGGCGGATGCTCGGGCACCAGCACCTGCCAGGTAACGCTGAATGCGGCCACCACCGTCCACGCGACGTTCGTCCCCGTCTACACGCTGACGCTGTCGCGCGCAGGTTCGGGGTCGGGGTCGATCACCAGCAGCCCCGCCGGAATCAACTGCGGCGTGACCTGCCATGCGCAGTTCTCCACCGGTACCCCGGTGACGCTGACAGCCACCCCGGACGCCGGGTCACGGTTCACCGGCTGGTCTGGAAGTGGGTGCAGCGGTGCTGCGCAGTGCCAGGTGACGCTGACCGGCGCCGCGAACGTGACGGCGACGTTCGTCCGGGTCTTCCAGCTCTCGCTGGGCTTCGGCGGCGCGGGCACCGGCACCGTCCACAGCCAGCCCGGTGGCATCGCCTGCACGACCGATTGCAGTGCCACGTTCAACATCAACGAGGCCGTCACGCTGACCGCGTCGCCGAGCGCCGGAGTCCGCTTTGCCGGTTGGAGCGGTGCCTGCACCGGTACGGGGACCTGCCACGTCACGATGAGCACCGACCGGCTCGTCACCGCCACCTTCGTGCCGATCTTCCACCTGTCGGTCACGAAGACCGGTGTGGGCATCGGCACGGTCAAGAGCCAGCCCGCGGCGATCGACTGCGGCACGTCGTGTGCGGCGAATATCGACGTCGGAACCGCCGTCACGCTCACGGCGACCCCCGACGCCTACTCCGTCTTTGTCGGGTGGTCGGGCGCCGGCTGTTCCGGCACCGGCACTTGCCAGGTGACCATGAACACGGCATACGCGGTGACGGCCAACTTCGCAGCCCTGTCGCGTCCCGATGGGTTGATCGCCTACGGCAACGGCAGCTTCGCCGGCACCGGGGTCTTCAACACCAGCGGCGCCGGCCAGACCAGGACCGCAAGCACGGCGCGCGGGCACGTCGCGACGTTCCGCTGGAAGATCGTGAATGACGCCGTCCAGGCCGACACGCTGCGGCTGAAGGGCACAGGGCCGTCCGCCGGCTTTGCGATCACCTATCTGATCGGGACGACGAACGTGTCGAAGCCGGTCATCGCCGGGACGCTCGCCAGGAACCTCGGCTCGCATGCCAGCATCATCGTCACGGTCAGGATCGCCGTCGCCCAGTCCGCGAAGCTGAAGGCGGTGAAGTCGGCGTTGCTGACCGCCACGTCATCCCTCAGCGGCCGCAAGGACGCCGTGCTGACCAGGGTGACGGCGACCAGCTAACCGCTGTTCCGCCGGCCTGGATCAGGCGGGCAGGCGTGCCCGTCCGTCCTCCACCACCACCAGGCCGTCGCGCATGAGGGCGATCAGCGCGTCGCCGTCGAGGCCGTCGGCGTCGAGCGTGCCGGCGTCCGCGATGGTGCGCAGCAGACTGCTCCGCCGCTGGCGGAACGAGCCCTCGAACGGCCCCTGCTTGCGTTGCGGCGCAAACGTCATCCCGGCCGACGGACAGCCGGCCGCCAGCGGGCATTCCCCGCAGCGCGGCCGGCGCGCCAGGCAGACGGTGCTGCCCAGGTCGAACAGCGCCTGGTTCCAGTCGAACGCGCGGCCGGGCGGCGGCGGGTGGTCGGGATCGCCGAACGCCCGGCCGAGCACCCGCCGTGCGTTGACGTCCGGGGCCGAGACCTGGGCGCCAAAGGCGAAGCAGGCCAGCGCCCGGGCGGTGTAGGGCCCGATCCCGGGCAGGGCCTCCAGTTCGGCTATCTGACGCGGGAACCCGCCCCGCTGCGCCACCGCCTGGGCCGTGCGGTGGAGGTTGATCGCGCGGCGGTTGTAACCGAGCCCCGACCAGGCACGGATCACGTCTGCCGCCGGCGCAGCCGCCAGCGACTCGACGGTGGGCCAGCGCTCCAGCCACTCCAGGTACCGGGGCAGCACGCGCGAGACTTGGGTCTGCTGCAGCATCACCTCGCTGACGAGGATCGCGTAGGGATCGCGGGTGTGCCGCCATGGCAGGTCGCGGCCGTTCTGGCTGTACCACGCCAACACCGCCTCCTCGCTGATCGCCGGCATGGGGGGCACGCTACCGCCACGGCTTTTCAGGTGACGGGCGGCGGCGTTCCCTGGGCGGTGGCGGCGAGCGCAGGATTCCATTCGCACACCGTGCAGGCGTGCTGGAAGGCCGAGCGGGCGAAGCCGACGGCTGCCGCGTGTGGGTCGGGGCTGTCGCAGACGTCGTCCCAATCCAGGATGTACTCGCCCAGCGAGGGCTCCCAGCGTGCTGCGTCGGGCGTCAGGGTGGCGAGCTCGAACCCGTCCGGGGCCGGGTGGGCGTAGGCGTAGAACGCCGCGTGGGGGTAGGCAGGGCTGCCGGGCCACCAGCCGATCTCAACCTGTTGCGCATCCCCCGCATTTCGCTGGATGAAGTCTTTGGACGACGGTACGACGGAACGGCCTGAGAACAGCCCCACGGCCAGGTCGAACGAGCCCCACCACGCGTTGACCGGGGTCGAGCGGCCGCGATACGGCGCACGAAACGCAGCCAACGCGAGCGCCGCCCGCGTCGCAGCCGCAAAGTACGCGGCGACCTGGGCGGTGTCGTACGCGGAGTGCTGGTCGTCCTCGTCGAGGGGGACGCTCCACGGCACCTCCTGCGGGGTCGGATCGATCTCTACGTCGCCCCCCAGGCTGCGCACCGCCTCGAGCACCCCGCGCGTGACCACGCCCACCGGCCTATTGGGAGTCAGCGGCACGGAACCCACTCTGCCGTCGCTGTGTTCGACTACGGCCTGGTTGGTGTGAAGGTCGAGTGCGACCACCAGCGCGCCCGAGCCGTTGAGCGCCGGGAGGGGGAGGGTCTCCCAGCCCCGGGCGGTCAGGCGCAGCGCTGCGTGTTGCAGCTGCGGCTCGGGGGCAGCGAGCGCCGCCGCCAGCTTCCCCAGCACCTGGGTATGGGCATGCAACGTGTCACACGTCGCGCTCCACTCCTGGTACGGAAGCTTCGCCCACTCGGACGCCATGCCCGGAGGCTACCAAGCCCCGCACGCTGCCTCTGCATCGCCATTACGCCGCCGGGTCGGCAAGCAGCGCGAGCAGCGAGTCGGCGTGCCGCTCCAGGAAGGCGGGGCCGATGCCTGAGATCGCGCCCAGCTCGACCGCGCTCTGCGGCCGCGTCT
>Ga0265327_10003236_pt1 | contig 15820 bp, 15 predicted proteins | sample 41621metaG_FD_202089 | JGI IMG/M metagenome (GOLD analysis project Ga0265327, IMG submission 202089) | Rhizosphere microbial communities from Carex aquatilis grown in University of Washington, Seatle, WA, United States - 4-16-21 metaG | ecosystem: Host-associated > Plants > Roots > Rhizosphere... | reverse complement strand
CTCGCGCCGACATCGAATTCAGAACCTTTGCTTCGGTACCGGAAGCGCTTGCGGCCTTGAAAGACGATCAACCGCAGGTCGTGGTCAGCGACATCCGCATGCCGAACGGCTCCGGGCTTGATTTCCTACAGGAGATCAAGAAACGTCTGCCTGACGTACCTGTCATCATCATGACCGCCTATTCTGACCTGGAAAGCGCGGTAGCAGCTTTTCAGGGCGGCGCATTCGAATATTTGGCGAAACCTTTCGATGTAGATCAAGCCGTTGACATCATTCGTCGCGCTATTGAAGAAAGCACGCGCCAGACCGCCGAAAGTGAAGAGCCACAAGAAACACCAGAAATCATCGGTCAGGCCCCCGCCATGCAAGAGGTTTTTCGCGCCATTGGCCGCTTGTCGCGCTCGCACTCAACCGTCATGATCAACGGCGAATCCGGGACCGGCAAGGAACTGGTCGCCATGGCCCTGCACCGCCATAGCCCGCGTGCCGACAAGCCATTCATCGCTATCAATACCGCTGCCATTCCTAAAGACTTGCTTGAATCAGAACTATTCGGTCATGAGCGTGGCGCCTTTACCGGCGCACAGGCGGCACGGCGCGGCCGTTTTGAACAGGCGGATGGCGGCACGCTTTTTCTGGACGAAATCGGCGACATGCCGGCCGACCTGCAAACCCGCTTGCTGCGGGTATTGAGTGACGGTCAGTTTTACCGTGTCGGTGGACACCAGCCGGTCAAGGTCAACGTGCGCATCATTGCAGCCACACATCAGGATCTGGAAGAACGCGTCAAACAGGGGCTGTTCCGCGAAGACCTGTTTCACCGCCTGAACGTCATTCGGCTTCGCTTACCGCCGCTGCGCGAACGCCGTGAAGATATCCCACTGCTAGCCAGATACTTTTTGCAGCACAGCGCTGCAGAGCTTGGGGTCGAGCCAAAGCAGCTTTCTGCGCCCGCCTTGCGCTATCTGACTACGCTCGGTTGGAGCGGCAACGTCCGCCAACTGGAAAACGTTTGTCACTGGCTAACCGTGATGGCCCCCGGCCAAAACATCGATGTCGCTGACTTGCCGCCGGAACTACGGGAAGATCAGAGCCGTCCGCTGCACGCATCCTCATGGCAGGAAGCGCTGGGACAAGAAGTCTCCGACCTGCTGAATCGGAACGAGCACAACATTCTGGAAAACCTGACTCACCAATTTGAACGCCTGATGATTTCCAAGGCACTCGAATACACCGGCGGAAGGCGCATTGAGGCGGCCACGCTATTGGGAATGGGGCGCAATACGCTCACGCGCAAGGTGCAGGAATTAGGAATCGAAGATTAACTGAAGCCAAACTACAGTGATGAGGCGACAGCCTCGCCTCGTCACTGGCTCTTGAAGAAATCACCCAGCTTGGGGATCATATTACGCAATTCTCCAGGCAATTTTCCACCCAACTGGCTGTTCAAGCGGTTCAAGGCCTCGTCCTGCAGGGCGTTGAGCAGATTGTCGTAACGGCCGTTGAAGAATACATCCGGCACCTGTTTCAACAACCCGAACTTCTTTGCGACCATCAGTGCATCCGCAGGTGAAAACGCCACCTGCCCCACGCCTACCTCAACACGACCACCCTGACTGTTCTCAAGGTAGGTTGCCCCATCAAACACCTTGTCGTAGGTGCCAGACTCTGCACCAGCATTGTCCTTTTCGACCACTGCCACTTCAAAATCGGTCCCACGCACGCCAATCGTCGCGGTCACGGTCGCCACATGAAAGTCCTTGGGATTGCGCTTGCCGACCAAGCCCGTGACCGTCCGCAGGCCACCTTTTAGTAGATTTACGAGAAAATTGTTCTCGGCATTTTTCTTAACATCATTGTCAAAGTGGTAGCGTTCAATTTTCAGCACAGAGTTGGGACGGACAGCCATGGTGGTGCCATCGGTCATGCGGATCAACATTTCACCGTCACTACCGGTCGTAACGCTGTCACCTTCGTAGACATCAGTCTTGCCGCTCACGCGCTTTTCTGCGACCTGGACATTGCCTTGCGATTCCATGACCGTGCCCGCCAAGGTCGCTGAGTAACCGGGCTGCGCGACAAGCAGGAATGATGCCGCAAAGCTGGCCATCAGCAATTTTTGGATTGACATCATCTGAGAACGTACTTTTGCTAGAAGCTGAAACGTTGTGGCTGAAGCGCGTTTACCAAAGCAGGAACAGAAAGTTCGAACAACTTTTCAGTGCGGAATACGTTAGGCGACGGCGAGGAAACCAGCGTCGCTTCCATGACAGGCGCCTCACCTACCACAGCGAACAGTCGCCCGCCCGGCTTGAGTTGGTGGCGGAAGGACTCGGCCAGCAAGGGCACGGAGCCGGTCAGCACAATCACATCATAAGGTGCGCTGGCAGCCCAGCCATCAGCGGCATCACCAGTCAACAGGCTGGCGTTGCTGATGCCATGTTGTTGCAATTTCTGGCGCGCAGCATTGGTAAATTCGCCAATCAGATCAACGCTGACCACTTCACCCGCCAGCTTGGCCAGCAGTGCGGTCATGTAGCCGCTGCCGGTGCCGACTTCCAGCACCTTGTCAGTTTTTTTCAGTTCCAGCGCCTGGACAATGCGGGCTTCCAGCTTGGGAGAAAGCATGCTTTGATTGTGCCCAATCGGAATTTCGAGATCGGCAAACGCCAGACCCGCATACTGGGCAGGAACGAAGTTCTCGCGCGGCACCTGCTTGAGCAGATCGAGCACCGTCGCATCAAGCACATCCCAAGGACGAATCTGCTGTTCGATCATGTTGAATCGCGCTTGTTCGAGGCTCATTTTAGCAATATCCCTACACCGGTTAATCTTGCAATTATTCCACAAATCAAGTACTTTCGCAGGCATTGCTAGGGGTCTGCTGGTTTTGCAAGGAACCGCAGTGAGACACACCCTTTGAACCTGATGCGGGTCATGCCGCCGTAGGGAATGCAGATGGTTCTGCTCCTTACGTTTTTCCCTCTGGAGCACCCAATGAACGCCAACCCAAAATTCCTCAACAGCACGGCCGAACTCGATGAATCGGCTACCAAGTCGTTTCCGAAATCACGCAAGGTCTACGTCGCCGGCAGCCGTCCGGACATTCAGGTGCCGTTCCGCGAGATCAGCCTGTCGGACACACCATCTGCCTTTGGCGCTGAAAAGAATCCGCCGGTGGTGGTCTACGATACTTCCGGCCCCTATACCGACCCGGACGCCAAAATTGACATCCGCAACGGTTTGCCAGAACTGCGTGCCAAGTGGATCGCCGAACGCAACGACACCGAACAACTGAGCGGCCTGACCTCCGACTACGGCAATCAGCGCAAGACTGACCCGGCCCTCGCCGAGCTGCGCTTCAACCTGACTCGCAAGCCGCGCCGCGCCAAGGCCGGCAAGAACGTGTCGCAAATGCACTACGCGCGTCAGGGCATCATCACGCCGGAAATGGAATACATCGCCATCCGCGAGAACCAGCGCCGTGAAAACATCAGCGAAATGATCCAGCGCCAGCATCCGGGTCAGGATTTCGATGCCTCGATTCCCAAGATCATCACCCCGGAATTCGTGCGCGACGAAGTCGCCCGCGGCCGCGCGATCATTCCCGCCAACATCAACCACCCGGAACTGGAGCCGATGATCATCGGCCGCAATTTCCTGGTCAAGATCAACTCCAACATCGGCAATTCCGCGCTCGCCTCTTCCATCAGCGAAGAAGTCGAGAAAATGGTGTGGTCGATCCGCTGGGGCGGCGACACCGTGATGGACCTGTCCACCGGCAAGAACATCCACGAAACACGCGAGTGGATCATCCGCAACAGCCCGGTGCCGATCGGTACCGTGCCGATTTATCAGGCGCTGGAAAAGGTCGACGGCAAGGCAGAGGACCTGACCTGGGAAATCTTCCGCGACACCCTGATCGAGCAAGCTGAGCAGGGCGTGGACTACTTCACCATCCACGCCGGCGTGCGCCTGCAGCACATCCCGATGACCGCCAAGCGTATGACCGGGATTGTTTCGCGCGGTGGCTCCATCATGGCCAAGTGGTGTCTGGCGCACCACAAGGAGTCGTTCCTGTACGAACACTTCGAAGACATCTGCGAAATCATGAAGGCCTATGACGTCAGCTTCTCGCTGGGTGACGGCCTGCGTCCCGGTTCGATTTACGATGCCAACGACGAAGCTCAATTTGCCGAGTTGATCACTTTGGGCGAACTGACACAGATCGCCTGGAAGCACGATGTGCAGGTGATGATCGAAGGCCCCGGCCACGTGCCCATGCACCTGATCAAGGAAAACATGGACCTGCAGCTGAAGCACTGCGACGAAGCCCCGTTCTACACCCTTGGCCCGCTGACCACCGACATCGCCCCCGGCTACGACCACATCACCTCCGGCATCGGTGCCGCCATGATCGGCTGGTACGGCTGCGCCATGCTGTGCTACGTAACACCGAAGGAGCACCTGGGCTTGCCGGACAAGGAAGACGTACGCGTCGGCATTGTCACTTACAAGATCGCCGCGCACGCGGCCGATCTGGCCAAGGGACACCCGGGCGCACAGATTCGCGACAACGCGCTCTCAAAGGCACGCTTCGAATTCCGTTGGGATGACCAGTTCAACCTTGGTCTCGACCCGGACAAAGCCAAGGAATTCCATGACGAAACGCTGCCGCAGGAAGGTGCCAAGCAGGCGCACTTCTGCTCCATGTGTGGCCCGCACTTCTGCTCGATGAAAATCACGCAGGATGTGCGTGACTACGCCGCAACCCAAGGCCTTTCCGAGCAGGAAGCCCTGAAAAAGGGCATGGAAGAAAAGGCAGTGGAGTTCGTCAAGAAGGGCGCCGAAGTCTACCAAAAGGCATAACTTGGAATGTCGTGAAAAGTGCGGTGCCTGCTGCATCGCACCCTCGATTTCCAGCCCCATCCCCGGGATGCCGAATGGCAAACCGGCCGGGGTGCCTTGTGTTCAGTTGCTACCGGACTTCCGCTGTGCGATCTTTGGCCAACCATCGCGACCATCCTGTTGCGGCGGATTGCAGCCTTCCGCAGAAATGTGCGGCCAGTCGCGGAATGAAGCTTTGCACTGGCTGACGATGCTTGAACACCACACTCAACCCTGAACGAGGCCACCATGCGGCTGGATGACGAAAGAGAAAGCGACAACTTCGAAGATCGACGTGAGGGTGGAACCTCATTCGTTGGCGGCCGGGGCATTGGTCTTGGCAGTATCGTCATCGCGTTGGTCGCTTCCGTTGTCTTTGGTGTCAATCCACTCACGGTGCTGAGCGTGCTGGATGGTGGCGCACCCATCGCGACACACCAGAGCGCGCCTCAATCCGCCCCGGCCAACGATGAGGAAACGCGTTTCGTCCGCAAGGTACTGGCCTCAACCGAGGATGTCTGGCAGAACCAGTTCCAGCAACACGGCGCAAAATATCAGTACCCTACCCTTGTGCTTTTCCGTGGATCCACACCGACGGCTTGCGGAAGTGGTCAGGCGGCCATGGGGCCGTTCTACTGTCCGGGCGACCGGAAAGTCTATATTGACTTGGGCTTTTACGACATCCTGAAAACCAAACTGGGCTCCCCCGGTGACTTCGCTCAGGCCTACGTCATCGCCCATGAGGTAGGACACCATGTGCAAAACCTGACCGGCATTTCAGGCAAGGTTGACGCCATGCGAGGGAGGGTGAGCGAGGCACAACAGAATGCGCTATCGGTGCGCCTCGAACTGCAGGCTGACTGCTACGCCGGCATCTGGGCCAATCAGGCCGACGAAACCAGGCATATTCTGGAACAGGGCGATATTGAAGAAGCGTTGAATGCCGCCTCACACATCGGGGACGACGCGTTACAGAAAGCGACCCAGGGTTACGTGGTTCCGGAAAGCTTTACCCACGGCACCAGCCAGCAGCGCGTGGCATGGTTCAAGCGCGGCTACGAGAGCGGCGACTTGGCGGCCTGCGATACCTTCAAGCACAAAGGCTGAGTTGCCCATCAGGCTGTCTCGTTGGCGGCCTGACAAATTACGAGAAACTCTTCCGTCACCAGCGATGCACCACCGATCAGCCCACCATCAATATCGGGCATTGAAAACAGGCTGGATGCGTTTTCAGCCTTCACACTGCCGCCATACAAAATACGCACGCTTTCCGCCACCTGCTCGTCCAGCATGGCGATGTGGCCGCGCAGAAAATCGAGAATAGCCTGCGCATGCGAAGGTGTTGCTGCCCGCCCTGTCCCAATCGCCCACACCGGCTCATAGGCCAGTACACCTTGCATGAGCCCCTTCACGCCAACGCGCTGAATGACGGCGTTGAGTTGACGCACCGTCACCAGATCGGTGATGCCCTGCTCGTACTCATCCAGCGTCTCACCGATGCAGAGGATAGGCTTGAGCCCGGCCTTGATCGCCGATTCAAAACGCTCACCGCAGGTCTGGTCGCTCTCGTGTCCACGGGCACGCCGCTCGGAGTGGCCGATGATGACATAGTCGCAACCGAATTCCTTCAGCATCATTGGCGATACTGAGCCGGTGTAGGCACCGAATTCATGCCGGCTCATGTTCTGCCCGCCCCATGCGACGGGCGTGCCAGACAGTAAGCTTTGCGCTTGAAACAGATAGGGGTGCGGAACGCACACCGCATAATCGGCGTTCTGAAGATCACTGGTGCCTTCAAGCACGCCTTCGAAAAACCCCTGATTTCCAGGAATTGATCCGTACATTTTGCGGTTGGCAACGACCAGTTTGCGCCTCATGGTTATGCGGCTTCCCATCTTGCTAAAAGGTTAAGATACCTCAAAATTGCATCCTTGCAAGGGTGCAAAACTACTCGTCAGGATGCGTAGCCTCGATGGAAACTAGGTAGTCGCCATCAAAATATAGGTCATCGCTCCACCAAAATAGCCGGCCAAGGCGAGCAAGCTGATTTTCCGAAGATACCAGAAGAACTCAATCTTCTCGATGCCCATTGCTGCCACACCGGCGGCCGATCCGATAATCAGGATAGAACCACCTGTACCCGCTGCGTAGGCAAGAAACTCCCACAGGAATGAATCTGTCGGAAATTGCGCCACGGAATACATGCCCATCGAAGCCGCCACCAGCGGAACGTTATCCACGATCGCGCTTGCCAGCCCAAATATGGTCACGATGATCGACTGGTTGCCTACCGTCCTATCCAGCCACTCGGCGAGTGCCTTCAGGATGTGACTGTGTTCAAGCGTGGCCACGCAAAGCAGAATGCCAATAAAGAACACCAGCGATGACATGTCGATCCGCTGTAGTGCAGCACCGAGCGTCAGGTATTCTTTTTCCTCATTCAGTTTGTTGCCGTGGATGATCTCCCCCACGAGCCAGAGGATGCCCAGCGCGAACAAAATCCCCATGAACGGCGGCAAGTGCGTCAATGTCTTGAACACAGGCACTGCACACAACAGGCCGATTCCGGAAAAAAACATGAGGCTGCGTTCAAACGCACTGGTTTTGTATTTGCCGCTGGTATCAAGCAGCTTTTCAGGCGGAACGATCTCCTTTCCCCGATACAAATAACTGACAATCAGCAGGGGGATAAGCATGTTGATCAGGGATGGGATGATCAGTCCTTTGACAATCGCCGGCGCGGTAATCTGCCCGCCAATCCATAACATGGTAGTAGTCACGTCACCGATGGGCGACCAGGCACCGCCTGCGTTGGCTGCAATCACGATCACGCCAGCCAGGAACAGCTTGTCTTCACGCTGGCCTAGCAATCGGCGGCTCACCGACAGCATCACGATGGTCGTCGTCAGGTTATCAAGCACCGCACTCAGAAAAAATGTGACGCCACTGATCAGCCACAGCAAGGTCGTCATTTTTCTGGTCTTGATCCGTTCTGTGATCACATCAAAACCATCGTGCGCGTCCACCACCTCAACGATGGTCATGGCCCCCATGAGAAAGAACACGATCTGCGCAATCGATACCAGCGTTTCGTCCAACTGCTCAACGACATGGCCGGTAAAGGCCGCATAAATCGTCCACAACAATCCGGCGCTAATCAGCGCGGGCGCACTCTTGTTAACCTTGAGTGGATGCTCCAACGCAATCGCAGCATAGGCGATGATAAAAATGGTGATCAGTATCAGGTTCATGCCTCAGCCTTTGTCCTTGTTTTTCCGGCTCTTTCCATGGCGGTGATTATAACGGGGAGAATTAAAAAGGTTGGGCGGCCATTCTCCACGTCACACAAAATAGAGTTTACACACTGCCACCACACCAAAAAGAAAAACGGCCTAGGAGTTAACCTAAGCCGTTGATTTTATTGGTGGGCCCCCCGGCAGTCGAATATCGTCCATTGAGCCTTTATTTGTAAGGGTTAGGAATTTTATTTGAAGTTTCATACCGTCAAATCTACCGTCAATAAATCGCTGCTACCCTATCTAAATGCCCCAGCGTAACTCACATCCATGAACATGTCGGAGCAGGCCTGCCTCCCCTTGCTTCACGTGTATACCCCTTGGGGGGAGGGTGAATAAGCGCATGATTATCTTACCCTGAGCCGCTTATAAAATTGCGCTCTAAAATGCGTTGTCAATTTTAGTTTTGCATGCATAGAATTCAGGCAATAAGTTCAAAAAGGATTCAGAGATGAAACTACTCATTAACTCTTTTGCTCTTGTTTTTGCTCTCTTTGGAGTTCAGAAAACAGCACTGGCAGATGGTCGTTTTATAGCTTCCGAAATCGAAACAAATTGCTTGGAACATGTTCAAGCTGACGCCAAATATGCCCCGCTTGGCGACACCATTCGCTCAGATGCTTCAAATTTCGTTCGCTACAGTAATCAGTCAAAAATTAATGACAAAGACCATGAGCTAATTCCTCAATACATCACAGAACTGGAAGAATGCCGCAATCAGTATTCAGATGCCCGTTATCGTCAGCACGACCAAGTATTGGAATCTATTAGTGATGATATGTTTAATGTCTACGTTGGATTAACTGCCAAGCTCTACAACGGGGAAATGACATACGGCGAATTTAATAAAGCTAATGACAAAGAATTTTCAGAACACATGCTAAAGATTCGGCAGCGTGAAGCAGAAATTCACCGAGGAATAGCCGCCGCTCAATCAAGAGCTAATGCTGAGTCTGACGCTGCTTACAATGCTCAGATGCGACAAGGTCTGCAACAAATGTTCAGAAGCTTAAATCCTGCACCACCAATTCAAACCAACTGTGTTTCGAGGTATGGGTATACGAACTGCACCAGTAGATGATTTAGTGAGCAGCATTGTTGTGAAAACCATCAAATTCTGTTTCTAATCATAAATCTATGTATTTATCGAACTCGTCACAAAATTTAAGTGCCACCAGTTAAAGATAAATATCTCTTATTTTTCATAAGGTTAAATTAAATTAATGGCGAATTATGCAGCATGCATAAGCCCCTTAAAATGAATTTTATTTAGAACACAGGTGAGCAATATGAGTGAAACAACGGTAAAAGTTCTGGCCTTCTTGATTGCTGCATTCATCATTTATGGTGCCGTTCACCTCATGTTTGTAATGGACAAGCTGGGCTTGTGATGCGCCTTTACCGATACACAACATTCGCCATCGGCCTGTCTCTGCTCATTGCCGGTAGGTACTACTACCAAGCGCCCGATTGGGATGTGCCTATCAGCATCATCATGGCGTCCTTTGCCTTCTTAACTGCCGGCTGGTCGATGGACGCCTTGTTTCTTCGCCAGTGGCAAAAACTCCCGCTTGTTCTGCTTGCTACTTGGTGGACTGTTGACGGCTGTTACTGGCTTTACTGGTCTATCGTTGACCCTGCCGCACTAGTAATGCGTTCAGCAAATTTCGGAGCATCCCTGATGCCTATACCTAATGTGCGGCTTGGTATGGTCAAAGGTAATTTTTGAACTGATGAGCAACTTATTGTTCAAGGCCACCACAGACAAAACTCTATAAAGGATTGTCATTGAATGCAGCAACTCAGACATCACTATCAACTGCTTACATATTGGCATATATAGAAGGTGGGGAGTTTTTCCATATCTAAGTAGCTCTCATTTGTTCTGATAGGGGTATTTATTCCCCATCTCCCACCCTTTAGGCAGTTTTTGATGGGGAATTAATCACCCTATCATCATGATTGATATGGAAATTTTCCCCATCAGAAATTGATTTTATAGCGGGTGGTTTATCCATGAGCTTGTATGCGTTCATTGGGAACCCGCGCGCCGATATATCAAGCTTTGGCATCTCGTTCAAAGGTAGCCAAGTGACCGCATAAAGGCTTGCTGTGTTAGGTCGGCATCCTTGTCTTGTTTTTACAATCAGCCCAACCTCTTCAAGTTGTTTTGCGGCAGCGCGGATAGTTTTGGGGTCTTTCCATCCGCGTAGTGAAAGCACACTAAACGCGGTTGTTAAGTCGCCATTGTTGGTTATCTCCCCATGCTTTGCGCGCAACTGTGAAGCAAGTTCTATCAATAAGGCTTTTGCAGACATTGAAAGTGATGAGTATGCAGCCCCTTGCAACATATCAATGGGCAACCATATACGCGCTCCCTTCATCTGGAACTTTTCGGGCTTCCGCTCTTTCTCTGTGCGGTCAATTCCCATAACGTTTACCCTACCCGCTTACGTTTGACCTGATACGCATTCAAAAGGCCTTGCGCGGTCATTTCAGCGCTCGGATGCGACTCACCATTATCATCAACATATACTTTGGGATTGAATTGACCAGTCAGACATACAGCATCACCAGCAGTAAGCAGCATCAACCCCTCAACAACCCTTGGCTCAAAGGCAATAACGCTAACCATCATTGTTTCGCCATTGTCGAGTGGGGTTCTGACTTGGACTGACGCAAACGCTGCGCCCGTTCTTGCAGTGCCGCGCTTGGGGTCACGGTGAAGGGTTCCGCTTATCAAGGCGTTAATCATTGGCCTACATTCGCCAATGCTGCGCGAAGGTCGCCCACGCGCCAGCCAGTGGTGCGCTCGCCCAATTTAACAGGCTTGGGGATACGTCCAGCGCGCACGCCACGCCATACGCTGGCACTGGAACAAGCAAACAGGGCGCGAACTATTGGGAGGCGAACAAATGCCTCGGGTGGAAGGTCTTGAAATACTGCTACGGGGTGATGCGAGCTTGCGATGTTCATATATGACTCCTGTTGATGTGAACTGACAACGGGAGCCACTTTACGCGGCAGCTAATGGACTGAATGTCGAGGGCAATTAAGTCCTCGTATTATGTTTGTTTCTCCATCTTGTAAGGCGTTTACGGTACCTGTCGTAAAGCGATGTCGCATCAGATAGTTTGCGGTTTTGGCTCTTTAGCATGTCCTTAATAAATTCCATGATGACCTGCTTTTCCGTGGTCATATGGTCACGCTCATTGCAGCGCCGTTCCAATTCCATAATTTCTGCGGCTTGTATCAACTGCAATTTAGATGAGCGTTTCCCAACGCCACGGCCTGAAAGTTCAGTTAAGCGATTGGTGATGTCCAGCAATTCATGTTCAAGCTGTTCTTTTCTGTCGAGCAGTTGGCAATACTCAACAAGCCAATCAGCTATTGATGATGGCGGCTGTTTTTCCATGAGTTAACAGTCGCGGCTGTTGAATTGACTGTTGGCGACTGTTGACTGTTGCATCCGCGTGCGGAGTTCGGTCAAAACAATCTGCGCGTGCTTGGCTTCTGTGTGCGCTACAAGAAAATCCGAAGGATGAACTGGCGCATTATCAGCGCTCACGTCTGCAATGAACTGTAACGAGTAGTCAGCCAATGCCCATAACTCGCTGACTGTTGCCTGTTCGACATCGCGGATAAATTCTGAATCCAGCCAACGCCCTAGACTTGCACCAGAAAGCTTTTCAACCTGTGCGTCTGTCAGTTTTACTAGGTCAACAATTTCGCCCATCATGCCGCCTTGCCGTTCAGCGGGATAACCTTTGCGCCAGCTTTCAACTCGTCCAGATAGTCAGCCCATGTCTGCATCATTGCTCGGCGCTGCTTGATGTATTGTCCACGGATGTAGGCATTTTTTAACCCAGACGGGTCTGGGGCTTTATGGGAAAGCTGCGTTTCAACGTGCTTGGGGTCAATGAGTTCTTCCAATTCCTCTTGTTCGTCTGTCATCGTTCGCGCCATCGCACGAAACCCATGCCCCGTAATTTCGGTTTTTGTGTCATACCCCATGCGCCGCAATGCCGCATTGATAGCGGCATCGCTCATGGGGTATTTGCAGCTACGTGCATTGGGAAATACATACTGGGAATGTCCGGTTAGCGGCTTTATTTCCCCCAGCAATGCAAGAGCTTGGCGGGGTAATGGGGTAAGGAACTCACGCACCTTGCCGCCTTTGCGGACTACGTAAATCCATACCGCTTCCTCAAAATTTATATCGGCCCACCGCATGGTGCGAAGCGCACCGGGGCGGCAGAAGAGCATCGGGGCTAGTTTCAATGCAATCTTAACCACCAGCGTTCCCTTGAATCCATCAAAAGCGCGGAGGAGTTCGGCAACATCCTTGGGGTCGGTCATAGTTGCCATGTGTTTAACCGTGGTCGGCGGGAGTGCGCCCCGCAGGTCTTGGGTTATGTCGCGCTCGGCTCGCCCTGTCTGTGCGGCGTATCTCATGATACGCCCCACGTCTTGCAGGGTGCGGTGCGCGGTTTCAAGAATGTTCAACTTCTCAATCCGGCTGATGCACTCGGTCACATGAACGGGTTTTATGTCTGACACAGGGATACTTCCTAGCCACGGAAACACGAAGCGCTCCAAGCCGCTTAAAACGCGCTTACGGTGTTTCTCCGAAGCATTAGCTATATGTTTTGCGTACCACTCGCGCCCAACCACTTCAAAGCTGTTGGCTAGGGCATCCTTGCGTCCAGCTTTTTTTGCCTGACGATTGGCGGATGGGTCAACTCCATTGGCAAGCAGTTTGCGTGCCTCGACATGGCGTTCTCGCGCCGTTGCAAGTGACACGTCAGGATAACTGCCAAGTGCGAGCGTCTTGCGCTTGCCTTCAAAACGGTAGTCATATCTCCAGAGCTTGCCGCCGGCTGGCATAACGAGGAGATACATACCGCCAGCATCTGGCAACTTGTAGGGTTTGTCGGATTTATCCCCATTAGGTTTGATGCTGGGCTTGGCATTGCGTACGGCGGTATCGGTGAGCATTTGACGGTATCCCCTGATGGGCGATGACGGTATGCCGACAATAATACCGTCATTAATGACGGTATATCAAGAGACATTCTGAGATGGCATGAGGTTAAACAAAAAGCCCCAAGGCTATTAACCACGGGGCTTTTGTCACATTTTGATGCAGCGTGATACTGCGTTTTGGTGGGCCCCCCGAGAGTCGAACTCGGCACCAACGGATTATGAGTCCGCTGCTCTAACCAGGCATGAGCTAGAGGCCCGGAAACCTCTTAGTCGTTGCCGGTTTCGAGGAAGCTGCGCAGGCGTTCCGAACGGGTCGGGTGACGCAACTTGCGCAAGGCCTTGGCTTCGATCTGGCGGATCCGCTCGCGGGTGACGTCGAATTGCTTGCCGACTTCTTCCAGCGTGTGGTCGGTGTTCATTTCGATACCGAAACGCATGCGCAGAACCTTGGCTTCACGCGGCGTGAGCGATTCCAACACTTCCTTGGTCGCGTCACGCAGGCTGGCGTAGACCGCTGCGTCAACCGGAGCCATGGTGGACTGGTCTTCAATGAAGTCGCCCAGATGTGAGTCGTCGTCGTCGCCGATCGGCGTTTCCATGGAGATCGGTTCCTTGGAAATCTTGAGGATCTTGCGAATCTTGTCCTCAGGCATTTCCATCTTTTCAGCCAATGTTGCCGGATCAGGCTCGAGGCCCGTTTCCTGCAGGATCTGGCGGCTAATACGGTTCATCTTGTTGATGGTTTCGATCATGTGCACCGGAATACGGATGGTGCGCGCCTGGTCGGCGATCGAACGCGTAATGGCCTGACGAATCCACCATGTCGCATACGTCGAGAACTTGTAACCGCGGCGGTATTCAAACTTGTCCACGGCCTTCATCAGGCCAATGTTGCCTTCCTGAATCAGATCGAGGAATTGCAGGCCACGGTTGGTGTACTTCTTGGCGATGGAGATCACGAGACGCAGGTTGGCCTCGATCATTTCACGCTTGGCACGACGTGCACGGGCTTCGCCGGTGGACATCTGCTTGTTGATTTCCTTGAGTTCCTTGATCGGCAGGCCAACCTTGGCTTGCAGGTCAAGCAAACGCTGCTGACGGTCCAGCACATTATGGCGGTGACGCTCCAGCTTGGCCGCATAGGGCTTGCCGGAAGCCAGTTCGCCTTCAAACCATTCAAGGTTGCCTTCATTGCCGGGGAATACCTTGATAAAGTGCTGGCGTGGCATGCCGGATTTTTCAACACAGAAATCCATGATCTTGCGTTCGTGCGAGCGCACTTCTTCAACCATGGCACGCACGTGATCGCACAGTGCTTCAACCTGCTTGGCAGAGAAGCGGAATGCCATCAACTCGGCGAGAATTTCTTCCTGCAGATCCTTGTAGCTCTTGTGCTGAGAACCCTGTTTTTGCAGCACTTGCTGTTGCTTTGCGAAAGCCGCACGGATGACGGCAAAACGCTTGAGGACTTCTTCTCGCAGCTGGGCGAGCGCAGCTGCTGAGATCGCGGCCGCCTTGGCGCCGTCGTCATCTTCTTCCTCTTCGTCGTCCTTGGGCTCTTCTTCTTCGGCTTCGGCAGCTTCTTCGGAAAATCCTTCATCGATGGCAACGTTGGCATCGATCAGACCATCGACCACTTCGTCGACGCGCAGCTCTTCCGTCTCGACTTTGTCGATCATGGCGAGCAGCTCGGCGATCGTGGTCGGGCAGGCAGCAATGGCTTGCACCATGTGCTTGAGGCCATCTTCGATGCGCTTGGCGATTTCGATTTCGCCTTCACGGGTCAAGAGGTCGACCGTGCCCATTTCGCGCATGTACATCCGCACGGGGTCGGTAGTACGGCCGAATTCTGAATCAACGGTGGAGAGCGCCTGCTCGGCTTCTTCCACAGCATCTTCATCAGTCACTGCCGCAGGCGCATCGGACATCAGCAAGGCTTCGGCATCGGGCGCTTCTTCGTACACCTGAATGCCCATGTCGTTGATCATGCCGATGATGCCATCGATCTGTTCACTCTCCTGGATATCATCCGGAAGGTGGTCGTTGATTTCGGCGTAAGTCAGGTAACCGCGCTCTTTGCCGAGCACAATCAATGTCTTGAGCCGTGTGCGGCGCACATCGGCATCGTTACTGGATTGCACTTCTACTTTTTCGTTTTGCTGCTCTTCAGCCATGCTCGACCCCAAAACCGGTTAATGGGAAAACCTTGTATTGTATCAGAAAACTACTCTTTTCTCTTGCTGTGACCCCAGCGACTACTCTGCAGCAATGCGCGCTGTTCCGGCGTCAATGCCTGCAAACCCTTCTCCTGCGCCAACAGCAGCAGTTCCGCCGAAGTCGACACTTGTTTTTCCCAGGTCACTCGCAATTGCTGCAACGCCCCGGAAAATTCCTGATCGAGCTCCAGCGTATCGTCCACTTCCATCAGTTCGGAACTCAATTCGGTGCGCAATTGCTCGGGCACCTCACCCTGCAAGGCCTGCAGCAGTGACTGCGAGGACAACCCCGGCTGAACTGCAGCCAAGGCAAGCAACCGTCGCAACACTTCATCTTCAGGGGCGTGCCCCGACACCAGCGCGGCATCCAGGCTCGCTGCCAACTGCGGCCTGGCCAGCAATATCTGAATCAGCCGGCGCACCAGCGTAGGCGGC
>Ga0265327_10003235_pt1 | contig 15835 bp, 11 predicted proteins | sample 41621metaG_FD_202089 | JGI IMG/M metagenome (GOLD analysis project Ga0265327, IMG submission 202089) | Rhizosphere microbial communities from Carex aquatilis grown in University of Washington, Seatle, WA, United States - 4-16-21 metaG | ecosystem: Host-associated > Plants > Roots > Rhizosphere... | reverse complement strand
GGATCGAAGCCGCTGAGTCCGAAAGAACTGGAGTCGTACTATAGCCCTCAGGAATATCACGCGATCGCCGTCAAACAGGGTTATCCGAAACTGATTGAAGCTGGCAAAGTCCTGCGGGAGCGTGGAGTCGATTTTCACGACCTGACGCAATTGTTTTCGAAGGAAACGGACACAATTTACAGCGACTATTTCTGTCACTATAACCCGCGCGGAACCGGCATGCTCAGCAAGGCCGTCGCAGAACGGATTTTGCAATTGCTGCCAATGCCTCAGTAAGGGGGGCACGCCACGGGCACTACGTGCGGATCAGCCGTTGGGCCTTCATTTCGAAGCGAGGCAGCGAGCCGGGGGCGAGGACAATCACTTCCGCCTGGAACTGAAGTCGCTCTTTGATCACCTTGGCCAGTCGCGGCCCCAAGTCCACTGAACTGGATTCGGTGACAGCGAGGGACGGTTCAATCTGCAGGGTGATGTGATTCATTTCACGATGCCGTGAGACGACAATCCGGAATTCATTGATCTCAGCGAATTCCCGGACGATTGCTTCAATACTTGCCGGAAAGACGTTGTTGCCACGTACGATCAGCATGTCGTCTGTTCGTCCTTGGATTCCTCCTGCCAGCCGCAACCACGTTCGACCGGACTTGTGTGGCTCGGGGATGGCAACGACGAGGTCGCCAGTCCGATAACGGATGACCGGTGATCCCGTTCTGCCAAGATTTGTGATGACAAGTTCTCCAGCTGTCCCGGGGGGAGCAGGAAGGCCCGTTGCGGTATCCATGATTTCGGCGATGCAGGCCGATTCCAGGATGGTCAGGTTTCCCGGATCGTCGGCCGCTTCGCTGGCCAGGGGACCGATCTCGGTCATCCCCCAGTGATCGAACACACGCGCGCCCCACGCCGATTCAATTCGTGATCGGACGGAGGGAATCGCGCCACCGGGTTCGCCTGCCACCAGGATCGCCCTGACGGAACCGTTTACGACATCGATCCCTTTCTCGGCGGCCACTTCCGCCAGACGCAAGGCATAGGTGGGGGTACAGCCAAGCATCGTAATCTGGTTCTCGGCGATCAATTTCAGGCGCGCTTCACTGCTCATCCCTCCCGCCGCCAGGCAGAAGTTTCCCTGTCGGAGCGCCCCTTCAAATCCAGCCCAGAACCCCAGGAATGGACCGAATGAAAATGGGAAGCAAAGTCGATCCTCGCGCTGAAGCTGCATCAGCCGGTAAATCGTGGTCCAGCAATCCAGCAGCCAGTTCCAACTGGTGGCGGTATCCATCCAGCGCAGTGGCTGCCCTGTTGTTGTCCCCGATGTCTGATGCAGTCGAGTGTATTCCGAGCGGGGGAATGTCAGGTTCTGACCGTACGGGGGAAAGGCGGCCTGGTTCGCGGCGAGTTCCTGTTTGGTTGTCGTGGGAATCCGATTGAAATCATCGAATGTCCGAATCGACGACGCAGAGATGCCCGCGTCGGCAAACTTTCGAGTCCAGAACGGATTCGAGGGAACAATCGATTCGAGCAACTGGCGCAATCGCATCAGTTGCCATTCCGACAAGTCCTCGCGCGACCAGTACTCGGGCAAGTCCGTTGAACTCATGAACCACAACCTCTTCAGCGTGCCAAACAGCCGGGAAGGTTGATTGTGGCTGTTGCCCCACGGTCAGGGCAAGTGATGTGAGATCTGCAGAACGCCGTGCTATTTCTTTTCCGCGGGGGGCTTGTCGATGTCGTCGTCGTTGTAGAGTTCCTTCAATTCTTCCAGCACCGCCTGGCGTTTGTCTTCGTTCAGATACTGCTTGATCAATTCGGACATTTCATCGCACATGCGGTTGATGCGGGCTTCACCCGCGCGATCCCTGCGGGAGTTTGCCGCCTTCACAGCAGGAACGCGAATGGACGTCACTTTATCCAGGTATTGCTGGGCATCAGGTTGTTTCCTCAATTCCTGCGCGGCCGAACGGGCACGCTCGGCGTCGTTTTTCTTCACTGCGGCCCGCAATCGCGAAGTGATCGTATTCCTGGCGGCGACTGCTTCGATCAGTTGTCCTTGCAACATGTGCAGGTTGGATTCGGCCTCCAGTCGCGACGAGTCATCGGGAACCTCCAGCCGCATCCTGGACGCCGATCCCGGAATCATTGGTACTCGGGCCAACAGGTGTCGGCCGCTGTACGCAAACAGCCACACAACATCCGTTCCATGGGGGACCAGCGTGACATGCCCGCGTCGATCCGTCATCAGGACTTTCAGCAGTCGGTCGTCCTTGTCCCGCGGATCATCCGCGCCAGGGATTTCCGAATTCCGGCGCAATTCAATGCGATGCGCGACCAGTGGTAACGAGGGCTTGGATTGTGTGGCCAGTTCCAGCCGAGTTTCCGGATGAGTCCCCTTGACGGCGATGGCAAGCGTCTCCACCCGCCCGCGCTGCCTGCCACCAATCGGTGTTCGGAGTCCGCTGTGAAGGTCGCAGGTCGATCGTGCACCACTCGTTTCGCTGACGCTGAGATAGGTCCAAGGGATCGACTGCAGGCGGTCAAGCGTTCCGTCTCGTTTGCGACTCATCAGGATCGGTGCAAACTGGCTGCCAGCAGTGGCCAGCGAAAAGGCTGGATCGGGAACAAGCATCGCTCCCGCAAGCATGACAATTCGCACCCGCTTTCCCTCGACATCTTCAATCACGCCGATCGGTCGAAATGAGGCGTAGCTCAACTGTAGCAGCAAAAGTGGCACGTCCAGCCGATCATACGTCTCCGCTCCCGAGACATCCGAAAACCCGGCTACCGGTTGGAATGATCGCACATCAAGACGCCAGCGGGCGCCGTCCGAATGAATGGTCGCAAACAACCGGACAACACTCTTTGGATGAGGACTATTCAGTTCGGGCGGGGACAATCGGGAAAGTCCCTCGGCTGAAACCGGTTGCACTTCCGTCTCTTCAGAAACTGTGAGTTGCCATTGGGATCCTATGCAGCGGTCGGCGGCAGATCGGACTTGGTCCAGGATCTCCTGATGTAGTTTTCGCGAGTGCGCCGGCAGATCAAATCCGATCCGCAGTTCGACGACATACGGCTGCAGTTCAACCGGCAACTCTTTCTGGTCGGCCATCGCAGTGTGCGACAAACAGAAAGTCGCCAGCACAAGCAGGACCCGGATCATGACAGCTTTGGGCCACCGTTTCATACCGTCACAGGAAACCGGCGTATTCATCATGGCATCTCCTGTGGATACCAGGGGGCGACCGTCCAGCGTTCGACATCGTCATAGACATGGATCGGTCGAGACGAAATCCCCGAGATGTTTTTCCGCGCGACCAGGTATTCGTCTACTTCCCACAGGGGAATATAACGAGCTTCGATCAGCAGATCGGCCACCAACCGATGCAACAACTTCGTTGCTGTAGTCCAATCGACAGTGCGTTCCAATTCCAGCAACAGGCGGCGAGTGGGTTCGGACAAGGCCTGCAGGGCTTCGACATCGGCCGAGTTCCGCATCGTTAACAGCGGCCAGACCTCGGTCAATGGTTCAATCGACTTGGTCGTCCGGTAGCAGATGTCCCAGTCTCCGTTCAGCTCGGTTGTTTCCAGCAGGTTGATTTCGATGCCGACTCGCTTCCATTCGGCAATCATCGCGAGTGACGCTTCTCGCATCTGAGGATCATTGGGGCAAACCATCTTGAGCGCCGGGAGCGTCCCGCCAAGTTGTTTTTTTGCCGTCAAAGCGAGCGCAGCGGCCAGAGGGGCATCGTATTCCACCTGAGGGAGTTGTCGATTGTAGGCGTAGCTTTGAGTTCCGAACGGGCCGGTAACCAGTCGTCCATGAGTATCGGAGGCGTTCTTGAGAATGATTTCCTTCAGCAACCGACCGCGCGAGAATCCGTGCAGCAGGGCGCGGCGAAACTGACCATCCTGCAAGGCGACCTGGCGGGGATTGAACATCAGGAAATGGGTTCGAGGGACCGCATGCGGATGAACGACAAATCGATTGTCGTCCTGCAAGCCCTTCAGATCTGACAAACCAACCACGGGAATCATGGAGACTTCGCCCCGCAGCAGTCCCTGCAACGCCCGGTCCCAGGATTCGTAGTGGATCTCGGTCACTTCATCCACTCGCCGCTGTCGCGTTGTGGAGGGCTGGTTCCGGACGCGGCGGTATGAAGCACGCTCCTCGTCCCTCTCGATCGGCTGAAATCGCTCGCGACCAAATTCCGCACGATTAGTCCCCAACGCATCTTCGTTCAGCGATCGACTCGGACCACCAGCGGCAACGGTCAATTGCCACTGTGCTTCAGGACGCAGTGGCAACTGCCGAAGCAGGATGGTGAATTCAGTCGGACTCTGTACGGTAATTCCATCGACAAACCCGGCCAGTCGCTCATCGAACTGCGGCGATGCAGAGTCGGCGCGAAGAAGGATCTCGGAATAGATGTCGGCCGAAGTCAACAGCGGCCGGGCTTCCCAGTCGGCGCGTCGCAGCTTCAGGCGAAACTGAACACGGCGTCCCAGATCAGTCGGTTCCCACGATTCGAAGAACGCGGAACGGTATCGCACCCCCTGTTCCGTAATGGCAAACGGTTCGAACATCCGCGCCTCGGTCAAGCCTCGAATTCGCTCGTCCGCTTCGGTAGGCAATCCGGCGATCGGCCCCGCCGAGTTCAGGTGAAGAACACCGACTCGCAGGATCTGGTAGTTGCCGGTCAATTCGCGATGAGCGTCTTTCAGGCCGGCAGCGTCCGGCCAGATCCAGGCGCCCCGGTCAATCGTGACGGCGGCCAGCCGTGCATCCTGTTGCTGTGCCGCCGCTCGGGCGGTTTGAATCGCGTTCGCCGCGCGTGAAGTAAGGTCGCCCTGCCATTTCACAGCCGTGGCACTTGCCTGATCTCGTGAAGCCAGATATCCAATGAAATGCCGGGCTTGTCGATAATCTTCCCGTTCGACGCAGCGGGCGATCAGGAGTCCGACGGTTCGATTCAGCCGCTCGGTCAGACCAGGCACGGAATGCCCGGGCTTCCAAAGTTCATCGAGCAAACGTACCGCTTCTTCAAGATAACCCAGTTCGACTTGCCGATCGGCATCGCGAAAGATCAGCCGTTGATAGACTTCGTCAAACCGCGGCCAGGCTGGCAGCAGCAGGTCATCTTTGCGGGGCGGTTCGGGATTCGGAAATTCGCGAGGTCGAGCGAACCGCAGCTTGTACCGAATGCCACGGATCTCATCTTCCAGATCCTTGATCTCCCCCGCGATCGCAACGATTGTTTTTTCTACGGTATTCAGGCGCATTTTCGCGGGCGACGAATTGCGGTTCTTGGGCGCATTCAGTTCATCCCGGGTCACTCGCAGGCCTTTGCGTTCCTCTTCGAGTGCCGCCACACGAGATGTCAGGCCCCGCTCTTCTGCTTCAAGTTCCGCCTGAATGTTCGCATTGTTCTCGCGATGGCGCCGCGCGACCAGCAGCAACAAGTCGTATGCCAGTGACGTCTTTCCCTGCTCGATTAACTCGTCCGCACGTCGCAGCAGCAAATCTTCGTAGTAGACAACAAAGTCAATGTACCGGACATCCAGTTGAAATTCCGGATCGACGCTGCCGTCGTCCAGGGTGATGGGAAGCTTGAATGTGGTTGGCTTCAGTTTTTCAGACCGTTCGCGACTCACCTCCAATTCCTGCTTCAACTGAGCTTCACGCTCGTCGAATTCCGCGGCGCGGTCCGCTCCTTTGAAATACTGGCGCAGGCTGGCCAGTTCGGCCTCCTTGTACGGCTTGTGCTTGAGAATCCGGTTGTAAATCAGCACGGCCATTTCATGACGTGTCGTCAGTCGTCCCAGCAAATCCGGTCGTTGGGCAATCGGCTCCGAAACGATCGCTTCCTGAGTCTTCAGGACAATCCAGTCGAGCGGACGGGACCGCAACAGAACTTCGGCCTCGGGGATTGCCAGGTCCACATATTTTGGAAGTGTCAGCTGCTCTTCACGGACAACACTCGGTTTGATTTCCGGCTTCGCGTCTGCCGGTACCTGATCCTGAGCCTGAATCACTTGTTGAAGACAAATCGCCACCAGCGTGGCCATCCATGGACGCCAGTCCACGCCTGCGACTCCAGGTCGATTCTTGTCACTCATCTTACTGTCCTCCATTGAGGTTCATCCGATAGAGTGCGCCATCCGCTGCCACGCCATAGTATCCACCGGCCAGCTTCCTGACCCCCATCGTCAACGCTTGTGGTATCTTCGTTCGACGGATTTCGTTTCCCGTCCGCAGGTCGATGTTCAAGACTGTGCCGTCACGGCAAGCGATCCAGATCTGATCCCCCTCCTCAAGTGGCGCACCTGAAGGTTCAAGTCCCTTAAGTTCAATCGTCCAGCGAACCGGCAGATCGCGGCCTTCCGCGAGGGCGATCAACTTGCCATCGCCCGTCCACGTCACCCAATGGCTCGAAGTCGACCAAAGCCCGCGAATTACCGCGGGAAAGTCCCGAACTCCATCCTGGTCGAAGGTGCGCCAGTTCAGTTGCTGGACACGCTTGTTGGAATCGGCTACCACCATGGTTTCCCCGCGCACGACAGGGGGGACATCGACTGGACCACCAAGTTGCAGCTTGGCCGCCTCGGCCAGGTGAGGAACATCTGTCATTCGGACCTGGATCCGCGACAGCCGCCCCCCGCTGTCACACGCGAGAACTTCATCTGCATCCAGACGGCTCAGGAAACGACATGGCAAAGCGGGTTGATCTCCTGCCGGAGCGATCCAGTCCTGGATCGATTTCTGGTTGGCGGTGAGCCCCACCACTTTCAGTCGTCCTGCCAATGGAACTATCAATCCGGCATCGACCAGCACCCCGCCTGTCTGAACAATTTCTCCGGCGCCCAGTTTGGATGTGAGTTCGATTTGCCCCGCGGTTCCAATAATCCAAACTTGAGTTGTCTCTCCCATCGCGGCGAGAAACATGCGTCCATCGTGCAGGAATGAGGAAACCAGTCGGCGACGGACGTCATTCGGTAATTCCAGTTCGACGGCCCCTTTGACGTCGATCCCCCCCAGCTGCAGTCGATCAGAACTGAGCACGACGACATGCCCCGCTTCCGAAATTCCCACAGCTCCGCCATCGCGCGCCGGGATCAGTTCAAGCAACTGTGCCCCAAGGACCGTCCGCCACGGGCTGAGCATGCGATCTCGGTCGATCGAATTGAAAATGACGGCGTCGTGAAACGGGGCCTTTCTGCCAACGAAAAACTGATCGCTCACGATCTGCAATCGTTGAGTGGCGATTCCGATCGCCAGGGCGTTGGAATCCATGTGAATGGAATCGGCTCCGATTTCGAATCTCCGGAATGCGGAACTGGCTGCCCAGAACTGACGATCGGCGCCCAGGGTCACAAACAAGGGAACTCGTGCCGAAATCGGTTCCGGTGGAAGATTCACGACTTTCTCATCGGACTTGGGGGCTGGTCCCGATGCGCGTCGCTTCTCGATGTCTTCGTCTTCGCGGATGCGGTACTGCGCCACAGGTGCCAGTCCCTCGCGCGACGCCTCGTCCGTCACTGAAAAGGCCGAGATCTGTTCTCCACTGGAAGGAACAACGAGCTGATTTCCTCGCAGGACTGGTGATTCACGCACCTGTCCGCGTACTCGAGTGGCTTTCATCGACAATTCGACCAGGGGCGCCTTGGGATTGGCGGCATTCCAGAGTCGCAGGTTACAGGAATCGAGCTTGTCGTTTTCACAGAGCAAAAGGAGTTTCCCCATCCCCAGCGGCGGCGCCACGAGTGATCCTGCGGCGTGATCCGTGAATGTCGTCGCCGCTGCTGCCAGGGGACGCATCGACAGGGAATAGATCATCGCCATTTCGCCTGGAACCAACAGATGGTTTCCGTCCGCGGAGAGCGTCGGCGGGCCATGAATGTTCTGCGAAAATGTCGCTCGCTCGGTCAAACGCCCCGTTTCCAGATCAATGCGGCAGAGAGACTTGTCATCCGTGGGAAGATAAATCTGACCCTCGTGGATCAACGGCGACGAGCGTGGGCGACCGTCCAGCTTCTGCCGCCAGATCAACTTGCCCGAGTTCGGCTGGCAACTGATGAGCGAATTTTGATAGGCATCGTACATCAAGACAGCAGGCTGTGACGCCGTAGCGGTGACGGGAAAGAACGGGGCATCAAATCCAATCACTCGTCGCCAGACGAGTTCGCCGGTGACGGTGTCAACCGCATAACAGCAATCCTTCGCGAGGACATAGGTCACAAGACCCACGGAGGATTCATCGGTCCGGGTCCGGGTCTGAAAGACAGCCAGAGCAGGGGATTGGATTCCGGAATTCACTTCGGTCGATTCGGCCGCCCGTTCTTTTTCGTCTGAGGAAATGAGGGACCGTTCCAGGTCCAGTGCCTTTTGCAGCGCTTCTTTCACGCGGCGGTGGCTCGAAAAACCATCGTAACTTCGCACGAGTTTTTCCCGCTCAGAAAGGGCGACCATCGGCTTGCGGCCCGCCAGTGCCGCGTCAACGGCGGCCATGGCATCGTCAAACAGTTTCTGCTTGCCAATCGCAATCACCGCAGCCACGCGCGCTTCTTTGATCCGACCAATCGCCGCGGTGGGGGGGGCGCCCGGGTCTGCAAACCGTTCGAGAATGACCTGGGCATCTTCCGACACGGTCAGCAGGTCAACATCGCGCGCCGTTTCCGCAGTACGTGCTGAGCCCAGCGCGATTTCCTCGGCGTAGCGATGCAGCGTCGGATGCATTTCCGCAAAATCGGTCTCATTGCGATGGTGCGAAATCAACGTGTGAAGTTGCTCAAGTCCCCGTTTCCAGTCTGGTGTCGCCCCGGAAATCTCCTTCTGAACAAGCGCCTTGTCGAGTCCTCGTTCCGCCTGTCGGTGAAGTGAATGCCCTGAGTACTGCGTCAGAAACTGCTCAAACGATCCGATTGACTGGGCATATTGTCCTTCATTCAATTCTGCCACGGCGCGGTCATACAGCCGAGACGCCTGTTCGCGGCCAATCAAGAACCAGAAGATTCCCGAGACCAGCGCCAGGACCACTCCTCCAATACTCAGCCCCAGGACCAGGGGAGACCGAAAGATCTCCTGTTCACCCGGCCGGGCACGCGACGAGGACGTCGACGCCGGCTTTCGGGGAGATGGGGTGGCAGTCTCCTTTTCGGAACGTTCACTTTGAAATGGATTTCGTTTGAGCGGAGTGGATGAGACGGATTCGTCGTAGTCGTCTGCATCCCGCGTCGAGATCGTTTGCGATTCCGTATAGACAGGGCCTTCGAACAGCGACATGTCCTCGACCGGCCGGACTTCGGGTTCCGGCTTCCGTGCGCCTCGCTCGGATCGTCCACGACGGGAATCGTCACGTTCCCTCTCCCGTGTGGGCTTCTGTGGTTTCGGTTCGCTCGCCGGAAGACGCCGCGAACTTTCAGGCTCGGGTTCGGGATCGCGCAGGCGGAATCCTGACGAGTCATCGTCGGGATCAGGCGCGGCCTCATCGAGATAAATCAGATCCAGGCTGCCGACACGAATCACATCCCCTGTGTGAAGTCGCATGTGCGCGACCGACGTTCCGTTGACTTCGACACCGCCCGACGAGGCGGCCGTGACTTCAAACGCGGTTTTATTCCACAGGACCCGGCAGTGCATCGCCCCCACATCGTCATCGGCGATACAGACATCATTAAATGACTGCTTGCCGATTGTCAGGGGCTGGGTGCGCGACAACTCCCTTCTGTCGACGGTCCCATCGGCGTAATGCAATTCGAGAGCAGGCATTGTTACTCGCTTTTTCCCTGTCGTGACAGCAGCCGGATTTTCTGCATGCCAACGCTGTTGGCGGCATCGATGACACTGATCACCGATCGATGCAACGCCGCGGCGTGTGCCGAGATCAAAATCTCTGTCTTCTGTTCTTTTCGCATTTTGTCCTTGAGCACTTCAGTCAGTCGTGTCGGATCCGCGACTGCATCGTCGTCGACAAAGATGGTGTTGGAAGCATCGATCTGAACGCGAATTGACGTCCCTTCCATGTCTTCCAGGATCTGCAACTGCTGGGACGCCCCTTTTTTGTCAGGATCGGGTGTGGGGACTTCGATGCTCTTCTGCAGCGCGAACGAGGCGGTGACCATGAAGAAGATCAGCAGTTGAAATGTGACGTCGACCATGGGAGTCAGATCCATGTCGTCATCTGTGCGAGACCGCCGTCGCAATTGAAATCCGGAATCGTCTTCCGATTCCACGTCAAACTGGGGTAATTCGTCGATTTCGTCAGGGGGTTCTGGCGAAGGTCGAGCTGACTCAGCAGGGACTGCGGGCCCGGTTTCCGGTTGCCGCGGCGGCGGCGCCTGGGCCGGCACTGCGGCTTGAATTGGTGCAGGAGCATGACCCTGTGGCCTCGAGATCGGAACGTGCGATGGATTTCGAGCCACCAGTTCCGTATCCGGCGCCCGTGTGTCAACCGGCTCAGGCGCCGAGTGCTCCACCTGGGGTTCAAACGCGTCGGTTAGCGGGACAAGAGTCTGCTGCCCACAAGTCGGACACTGAACCGTCGCTCCCGCCTTCCGGCTGGAGATGCTCATAAGTCCCGAACACGACTGGCAGCGAAACCGAATCGCCATGACACGCCCAAAGTGGTAACCCGACGCTCCTTGCCAACATCCCCGAACCGCAGATCAGTTTTGCGGTCGGTCGCCAACACCCATGTACAGTTCGGTTCCTTCGACCGACTTGATCGCTTTGGCGACTTCCTCAACAACGCCGTGCGGGACATCCCCTTCTGCCTTCACGACGAACTTGCGAATTCCCGAACGGGTCTGCTCTTCCACGAAGCGTTTGACATCATTCAGATCCCCTTCGGGCCCCTGCACATCACCCATGACAATTCGCGGTGATTCCGCCACGCTGGCAGGTGCAAAGATGGTGATGACTCCCGCCCCCAGAGCGTCAATTCCAATCGCATGTTCGGCCACCGGGACATCCAAATCCGGCTTGCCTTGCATCGTGGATGAGACCATGAAAAAAATCAGCAGCAGAAAGGTGACGTCGATCATCGGGGTGATATCCAGATCCCCTTCGACCGGCTTTCGCTTTCCTCCGAACGATGCGTCACCGTCGTCTGGAAACAAACTGCGACTGGCCATTGATGTTCCCCCGGGTCAAAGTCCGACTTCAGGCGATTGCAGGTCACTGCTGTCGATTCGCGCTGTTACTTTTTCCGAGTCTGTGCGGCTTCCAGTTCATCCAGGAACCGGCCAAGCTGATGCTGGACGGCATCTGTCAGCCGGCCGATCCGAACCTGCATCGAGGCCATGCACATCACCAGCGGAATCGCAATCATCAGTCCGACTGCGGTGGTGATCAACGCGAAACTGATGTCCGTGGCCAGCTTGCTGGGATCGACCCCGGTTCGATTACTGGAGGCGATCTTGGCGAAGGCGGCGATCATGCCAAGAACGGTTCCCTGCAATCCCAGCATCGGAGCGGTTTTCACCACCGTGTTGACCCACGACATCTGATAATCAAGTTCGGAAAGAACTTCGCGTTCGAACGTGGAGCTCAGTAATTGCCGAAGTTTTCCAATGGGGCGATCGCGGTTGGCAAGTGCAATCAGGATCAATTGCGGCACTGCCTTGGCCCAGTAGGGGGGGGAATCGCAAAGCTCGGCGACGGAATCAAACTGACGGGCATTCAATCGCTCGCTGACTTGATCGAGAAAGTCGTCGGCCGCGGCAGGGGTTCGAAATCGCTTTTGAGCAATCCGGCGAAAGACCATGATTGTCAGGAACAGCCCATAGATCGCCGTGATGGCCTGGAGCGGATAGATCAGGTTGCTCATGAAATCGACCAGCTTCGCCATGTCCATGGGCGGTGTACTCCAAGGGAAAGACAGGTACGAAGAAGTGGGTCAGCGATGCGAGTCGTCGAGTATAACGTCCGGGTTCGTCAGCGTGTACTCGCGCAGTCGCTTGATGGGGCTGGCGGGAAAGGAATGCCGTGCAGAGCGACGAAATTATGAACGTCCGTTCAAATTCGGCCCATCACTGAAAGTAGACCTGGCGAACGACCGAGAACTGGTATCCCCCTTGAGCGGATTCGACCGAGAAATAAGTCCGGCGGATCTGGGTCAGAGGTCGGCCGCGATAATCCAGTTCCAGCCGGGCGAGTTTCTGCTCGGTCGCCTTGGGATAAAAGTGAAAGATCACGGTATCGGCCTCGACTTTCACCGCCGAGCGTTTGAATAACTCGACATCTGCCGACCGTCGGTCACCTCCCTGCCAGGTCATGTACAACCGCTGCTCGCCCGATCCACCCGCCGCATAACGAACGGCTGGAATCGGCTGGTTCAGCTTGGACAAGTACGCGAGCCTGCCATCCGGCAGCAGCGCCCCCAGTTCAATTCCGAAAAACTCCAGTTGCTTGGCGTACTCGTCTACGCCAGCGCGGTCACCAAAACGGACAAACCAGCGCTGTTCGCGTGGTAATCCGCCGGGGCCGGGACCGATCCCCAATCCCTTCCGACCAGTCCCTTTGGCGCTTCCTGTTTTACCCGTGCTCTGAACCCCGGTTTCAAACTGCTGCTGGACCTGCTGCGTTGCGGAATCGGAGAGTTCGACAACGGTTTCCAGGGCCTCGGCAATTTCCGTCCGGTCGGATGGCATTTCTGCAGGTGATGCATCATGGACTTCCGGGTCGGGAGAGTCGACCCGCAACGTTTCATCAGGCGAACCATCTTCAAACCCTCCGGGGGCTTCGACCAGTTCCACAGGCACGGTTTGAGGCGGCGTTGGCAGGCGATTGGTGATCCAGACCGCCACCACGCAGCAGCACAAACCGGCGATCGCGACAAAGAGCGCAATCGTCCAGGAACTGACCCGGTCGTACAGTGTGTCGCGCAGGACGGGTGTGGCAAGAGGCCGAGGTTTCGTCGACATTTCCAAAAGGCCTGCGATTACGGTTTGCGTTTTAAGGAAGTGCGATCATCCCGCTCGTCATACGGCCTGATCTTCATGTACCACTCGGTCCAGAGTTTTGTGGATCCGGATTGCCACTTCTCCCGGTGAGCGGTTCGCTGTGGATCGGTTGCATCTTCAGGCAGTCCATCGGCGGGATCGGGGGCGATCCCGCATCCATTGGGCCGGCGACTGAGAATGCAGAGCGCGGCGCTGGCTTCACGTGCCACCGATTCATCCGCATCGGAAAGTCCCCGGATCAGGAGTGGTGCGACCGAGATATTCCCCGTCCGCCCCAGGGCCCACATCGCCGTTCTGCGAACTTCAATCCGTTTGTCCGCGGCGAGACGTTTCAGTCGGTCGACCTGACCAATCAGGTCCTCGGGACGATCGAGCTGGACGGCTTCGACCACCGCTTCCTGCGCCGCTTCGACTTTGGCATCGGATGACTTTTCCAGTTCTGCGAACAAGGCATCGACGGGACCGTGCGCTTTGCGTGTTTTCTCCTGCCCCTCCTTGATTTTCATGGCATCCAGATTGTCCGGCAATCCGCGACCTCCAACGAGCAATCCCCCTCCGACGGAGGGGGTTCGCTTCGGACGCTGGATCGAACCGGCCGTCGCCTTGGTCAGGAACAACAGCGTCAGCGCTGTTGCCGCACCAGGGCCGCAGGAGTCGCTCCAGCTTCCATCGGGGAACTGGCGTCTGAGGAGGTCATCGCCCCCTTCTTCATACCAGTTGTGCGATCCCAGGTTTTCCACATCCAGCAGCGCGGCAACTCGCTCGACTCCATAGTAGTAATAATTCGCATACTGGGACGCGGCGCCATCCGCAAATCGATCGCCGATCCATTTCACCCCCTCTTTGATTCCCTTGTCGAAAGCGGCGGGTGTCATCGTCGGGTTTGTCCTGACTTTTGGCTTTTGCTTGACCTGCTTTTCATCTGGCAGGCGTTCCAGCACACCAAATCGCTTCGTCGCCGTCGCCGGGCGGACATCTTCATCGAACACGGCGTCGTGAAACAGGACATGCCGGATCACCAGCAGTGAACCCGTCCCCGCCACGGTCATGGTTCCCGTCTGATCTCCACCCTGTTGTTGAGGAGTGGGCTCGGCTGGGTGATATCCAAATCCTCCTTCACGACGCTGTGTCATCAAAAGCCACTTCGCAGCCCGTTCCCAAGTGTCGGTCGGGACTTCCGCGCCGGCTCGTTCTGCCGCCCACAATCCCAGGATGGCATATTGGGTGATACTGGTGTCACCGAATTCAATTCCGGTTTGTAAAGGGTAATACCATCCACCATGTTTGCTCTGCCGCCCGACCAGATAGGCGGCGATCTGCTCCAATTGTGCCCGATGTCCCTCGCGGTCGACTGCTTCCAGCAGCATCGCGTCGACACCCGCTTCGTAGGTGTGGTTACCCTGCGGTGCGTAACCGCTCGGTTGGCATTTTGCCAGCACTTCGGCCACCGTCTTTTGAATCTCGGGGTGTTGTTTATCCACCCCCGCCTTGACCAGGCTGTAGCACATCAGGCTGCCGGCCGCACCGGATTTCTGCTGCGTCAACAGATACTGCTTGGCTCGCTCAATCGCCTGCTTGACCTGGTTCTTGTCAGCCGCGTCAGCCGTTCTCGCGACGACGCCGACCAGCATTCCGCCGATCAATGTGACGATCAAGCTCGTCCTGGCTTGTCGACTGAACATGTGCGTACCCGGGTTTGAGTCGAATTGCACTGAATTGACACCAATACACTAGGCCGAGTGGCAATCCCGTGTCAAACGGAGTCATGCGAGTGGCCGCAAAGCGGCTGGTTCCCATTCCAGCTGGCGGCGCAACATCGTCGAAAAGTCGGCGGCGTTCGACGGATTGTCTTTAAGGTTTGATCGTCAGATCGCATTTGCAGAGAAACTCGCCGCAACCTGGACATCCCGAGCCGTACTTCTTGCGAATGGCGGCATCCAGGTCGACACCTGCCACATTCGCGATCGTCGCCAGCCAGGCAAGCACATCGGCAAATTCCAGTTCGAGCGCGGCTTGATCCCCCTCGCGCAGTGCAGCGGATAATTCACCGACTTCTTCCATCAACCACATGAACGTCCCTTCAATACCCCGGGCCTGATCCTTGGCCCCGTACATTTTCTGGATCAGGCTCTGCAGGTCGCGCAGGGACAGGGGGAGTGGTTCAGTCATGGTGGTTTAGTTCTCAGTTGCGGGCGTTGGGAGGTCAGGAAGCGGCACATTCACGATGGACGTACGGAGGAACTCAGTTGGGATTCAAATAGTACCACCAGAGGGCTGCGACCTCGCGAAGCATCAATCGTTCCTGGTAGTACAATCGATTGCTGTCATTGGCCGGAACCGTCCAGACTTCCCATCCAGCGCGACGGAAGCAGAGCTTGATTCGTGGCAGATGGTAGTAGTTGCTGACGGCCAGGATGCGCGGCTGGTCCAGGTCATCACGATCCACAAGGTTTTGAACCGTTGCCTGAGTGCTCAAGCCAATCGGGTCGAGTTCGATGGCGTCCGCCGGAACACCCAGTTCCATCGCCAGGGTTCGCATGGCTTCGGTTTCATGAATCTCACCCGGTCCCGGGCCTCCCGAGAAGACAAGTTTCGGCGCGCATCCTTCCTTGTACAATTCGACCCCCATCTTGACCCGGTCGGACAGGGCCATGGACGGAATCCCGTTCGGACGAACGTAGCAGCCAAACACCACGATCAAGTCCGCGGGTCTGCGATAGTCCGTGAGGCCGAAGCAGTACATTTGCGCCAGCGGAAACAGGATCGCAGCCAACCCGATGACCGCGAACAAGGTCACTCGATCCAGCCATCCGCGGTTAAAATCCCGTTGTCCCAGGTGTACGCCCCAAAGGATCAATCCCAACACCAGCAGCACCAGGGC
>Ga0265327_10003233_pt1 | contig 15840 bp, 14 predicted proteins | sample 41621metaG_FD_202089 | JGI IMG/M metagenome (GOLD analysis project Ga0265327, IMG submission 202089) | Rhizosphere microbial communities from Carex aquatilis grown in University of Washington, Seatle, WA, United States - 4-16-21 metaG | ecosystem: Host-associated > Plants > Roots > Rhizosphere... | reverse complement strand
ACTATTAAATTACGTTCTGTTTTTTTCGCCATTTCGTTTACTCTGTATTACCTTTGGCATTAGCCATTTATTGTATGTTGCGGAAAGGCACAATCTTCCGGGGCACGGAAGCGTCGTGGTCGGCAGGGAACCGATGCGACCAGTCGATTTCTTCAGTTCCCGGTTTCCATGAAACTGCATACCCATTGGGGTATCTCAAATCAACTATTGCTATTTTCTCAACTTGTTCTTGTCCCAGTACGTCCAGCGTTTTCAAAAACCGTTGTAATTTTTTTAACTGTTCGTTTCGTCCCAACAGTATTTCCAAGCCCGTGGTTAATTTAATCTTCCATGCCCACCGGTCGTTAATCGTAAATTCAGCCATTTTCAGAGATTGATCGGCTAATGCCGTGTTAACGCCCTTCATAATTTCCAGTGTTTTAAGCTGTTGTTGTTTAGGTCCTTGCAGTATGGGTAAAGTTTTAAATAAGTCTATGTTTTTCGGTGTAATAATTTCGCCCCGTGCGCTGACCAAGCTTTGTTGACCCCAGCGCACATAAGGCTTTTTTTCGCGGATCTTGATGTCAATCGCATCGGGCCAGACTCGTTTAACCGCAACCGCATCAACCCAAGTCAATTCCGAAACGGCCTGATGAATGGCTTGCATATCGGCATCGAAAAAACCGGTCGTCACCAAGGGCTGCAAAGCCGTTTTTATCTCGTCCTTACTGAGGTATTGAAAAACCCCTTCGGTTCGCACATATTTAATCGGTATGTCTTTAAGGCCGAAAACAGCTATCCAGACCAGAGCGATCAGCACCGTTACGGCCATCGCGATTTTTATAACGGTCATCACTAAGTCGCTTGGAACTGATTTGCACTTGCCGATAAGGAAGCATGGCAAAAATAGTTATGCATGACCCATTACCTGCAACTGGTTTCCAGAATGCGCCAAACCAACTCCTCAAAATCAATACCCGCCTGTTTGGCCGCCATCGGCACCAAACTGTGGTCGGTCATGCCAGGAACGGTATTCACCTCAATCAACTGGTATTGTCCCAAGTCATCGATAAACACATCCACCCGTCCCCAGCCTTTAACGCCGACCGCCTTACAAGCCGTTACCGCCAAATCTTTTATAAACTGCTCTTGATCCCGGTTCAGGCCGCACGGACAATGATATTGCGTGGTTGTTGCCTGATATTTTGCCTCGTAATCATAAAATGCATGAGGCGTTTCCAAGCGGATAACCGGCAACGCTTCATCATCCAATACCGCAACGGTATATTCTTTACCGGTAACCCAAGCTTCCGCATAAACATCGCAGCGATATTTTGCCGCCACGGTTAAAGCTTTTTGCAATTCTTCCCGATTGCCGGCCTTGCTCATGCCGATGCTGGAGCCTTCCTGCGCCGGTTTGACGATCACCGGAAAACCCAGCTTTTCAATGCAATCATCAAGATCGGTTTCGTTTTTCAACACATGCCATTTGGGCGTGACCAAGCAGTAACCTTGCCAGCACAGCTTGGTTCTAAGCTTATCCATAGTCAATGCCGAGGCCATCACACCGCTACCTGTATACGGAATTCCCAATACTTCCAATACTCCTTGCAAGACGCCGTCTTCGCCGCCGCGTCCGTGGATGATATTAAATACCCGGTCGAATTTTTGTCCTGCCAATGCTTCAATCGGATTGCCTGTTACATCAACGGCAAGCGCATCCACACCTTTAGCTTTTAATGCTTTATAAACGGCGGCTCCGCTTCTTAACGAGACTTCCCGTTCCGCCGCCGAGCCGCCCATCATGACCGCGACCCGTCCGAATTGCTCGGGATTATTTAACGCCAATGCTTTCATAATGCTACACCTACCATACAAACCTCAGTCTGCAAGATTATCCCCTGCTGTTGTTCAACTTTATCCTGCACATAACGAATCAAGGTTTCTATGTCTGCTGCCGTTGCTTTGCCGGTATTAACGATAAAATTCGCATGTTTTTCCGATACACAGGCACCGCCGATGGCATAGCCTTTTAACCCGGTTTGTTCAATCAATCTGGCTGCATAATCGCCTTCCGGGTTTTTAAATACCGACCCGCAACTGGGTTGATTGGTCGGCTGCGTCGCCCCCCGCTTTTCCAACAAGGTTTTGATTTTCTGCTGGCTTTCGGCTGTATCGCCTGACTGCAACGTGAGTAGACAAGATAGAAACCACTCGTTTTCAAAGCCCTCTACAGATCTATAATTCACCCTAAAGTCCTGCGCTTTCCTGCCGATAACATCGCCTGACGCATTCAACATTTCCACACTGTTAACAATAGCCCATGTTTCTCCGCCGAAAGCCCCCGCATTCATTTTTAAAGCCCCGCCCATGGTTCCGGGAATACCGGCTAAAAACTCGGCTCCTATTAAGCCCCGTTCTCCGCAAAATCGCGCGACATGCGCACAAGGGACTCCAGCTTCAACATAAACCAAGCCGTCACTGCTCAAGTTCATCTGTTTTAATCGACCCTTGGTATTAATCACAGTGCCACGTATGCCGCCGTCCCTGACCAATAAATTACTGCCTAAGCCCATCCAGAATATCGGTTCGGTATTGGGAAGAGTCTTGATAAACTCAATCAGATCCTGCCGGTCTTGCGGAATATACAGTTGATCGGCCGGACCGCCGACGCGCCAACTGGTGTACTTTGCCAGTTTTTCATGTTTCAGCAAACGGCCTTTCGCTAGTTGTTCCCTGTAGTCATTTTGCTTCCATTCGGATGCTGTTTCAACGGTCATTTCTTGTAAGGGCCTTGTCCTGCAAGGTCTCTCCCAACAATTGCGGTAATTGTGCGGCAATTTGCCCGACATTGCCGGCCCCCATAGTCAAAACCACATCCTCGGTATTTACGATGCCTGATAATAATTGCGGTAATTCTTCCCAGTTTTCGACAAACACCGGGTCAACTTGGCCGCGTATACGGATCGCTCGGCTTAACGCTCTGCCATCGGCACCGGGAATCATCGTTTCACCTGCCGAATAAACATCCATCAGGATCAGCACGTCGACGGTAGAGAGCACTTGCACGAAGTCTTCAAACAAATCCCGAGTGCGAGTATATCGGTGCGGCTGAAAAACAACGACTTTACGCCGATCCGGCCAAGCCTGACGCAAAGCTTCAAGCGTCGCCGCAATCTCACGCGGATGATGTCCATAATCGTCAACCAGTGTCAGCTTGCCGCCGTCCATCATCACATCGCCGTTAATTTGAAAACGTCTGCCGACGCCTTTAAACGCTCCCAAGCTCTTGATAATGGCTTTATCATCGACCGCCAGTTTGGTCGCGACGCTGATAGCCGCCAGCGCATTGAGCATATTATGCCAGCCGGGCATATTCAAAGTAACTTGCAGCGCCGGATAGTCCCCTCTTCGTAGCACATCAAAAGACGTATGCATGCCTTCTTGTTTAATATTGATTGCCCGCACATCGGCATCTTCATGAACACCGTAAGTCGTTACCGGTTTTGATATTTCCGGCAGAATCGCTCTGACGCCTTCATCATCGAGGCACATCACGGCCAGTCCGTAAAAAGGCAAATGATGTAAAAACTCTTTAAACGTATCCTTTAAGCGTTGATAGCAGCCTTTATAGGTCGCCATATGGTCCTGGTCGATGTTGGTAACTATCGCCATCATCGGTTGTAAATATAAAAACGAAGCGTCGCTTTCGTCGGCTTCGGCGACTAAGTAATGTCCTAAACCTAGCTTGGCATTGCTGCCGGCGCTATTTAAACGACCGCCGATTACAAAAGTAGGATCAAGCCCGCCTTCGGCCAAAATGCTTGCAACCAAACTGGTGGTTGTGGTCTTACCATGGGTTCCTGCAACGGCAATGCCGAATCGGAAGCGCATCAACTCAGCCAGCATTTCCGCGCGGGGAATAACCGGTATTCTCTGAATATAGGCTTCGTCGATTTCTTCATTACTACGGTCAATGGCGCTGGAAGCTACCACTACGTCGACCTTGGCTATATTTTCCCGTTGATGTCCGATGTTGATGGATACGCCTAAACCGGCCAGTCTTTGGGTCACGGAGCTTTCTCTGATATCCGATCCCGAGACTTGATAGCCCAAATTCGACAATACCTCGGCAATGCCGCTCATACCGGTTCCGCCGATGCCGATGAAATGTATTCGATTGATGCTGCCTAAAGCCTGAACCGGCATTGGGTTATTAGGCGGATTCATAGTCCGGCCTCGGCTATGCAAATATCGGCAACGGCTTCGGTTGCATCCACCCGGGCGTATTCTTTTGCTGTTTTACTCATGACATCCAATTGCTTAACTACCTTTGTTATATGCTCTACCAGTGTTGCTGTATTCAAATCTTTTTGCATTAATATAAGTCCGGCTCCGGCGTCGGCTAAATACCGAGCGTTAGCGGTTTGATGATCGTCAATCGCGCTCGGCAACGGTATAAATATAGCCGGAACTCCTGCCGCCGCCACTTCACTGACGGTCATCGCGCCGGATCGGCAAATCACCAGATCCGCCCATTGATAGGCCGACACCATATCTTCAATAAATGCACTCACTTCGGCTTTCATGCCTAAGGACCGGTATTGATCGTTAACTTGCTTGTGCATTGCGACACCGGTTTGGTGTTTTATTTGCAGCGCGTTGGAAGCTAAAGCAGCCAGTGCATGCGGCACGACTTCATTCAATATCTGAGCGCCTTGGCTGCCGCCAACGACTAATATTTTAATCTCCCCCGGTTCACTCTTTGAAAAAGGAGAATCGAAGGCGATTGCAAACTGTTTTCTTAACGGGTTTCCGGTAAATTTGGCCTTGAACTTCTTATTAAAACTGTTCGGAAAGGCTTCCAGAACTTGATTGGCCATACGTGCCAACAACCGATTCGTCGTACCGGGCACCCGATTTTGTTCGTGAATAATCAACGGTATGCCTAATAGCTTTGCCATCAGTCCGCCCGGACCGGCGACAAAACCGCCCATACCCAATACTACATCCGGTTTGCGTTTGCGCAATATTTTGAAGGCTTGTAGGCAGGCTTTCATTAATAACAACACGGCTGTAATAAGCGACAACAATCCTTTGCCGCGTACTCCCGCAACCGACAACCAATCGATCTCTATGCCCTGTTCAGGAATGACTCGGCCTTCCAATCCTTTTTGAGTGCCCAGCCAACTAACCTGCCAGCCTTTTTCGAGCAGCGCTTGAGCTACCGCCAGTGCGGGAAACACATGACCGCCGGTTCCTCCGGCCATAATAACAATGCGCTTACTCATGTCGATTTCTCTTTCGCGAGCCGGCATTTATTTCTGCGATTTCACTCTGCACCCGAAATAACAACGCAAGCGCACAGCACATGATCATCATGCTGCCGCCGCCATAACTCATCAACGGTAAGGTCAAGCCTTTGGTCGGCAAAATTCCCATGTTAACACCCATGTTAACGAATGACTGAAAGCCGAACCAAATCCCCAAGCCATAGGCAATAAATGCGGAGAACCGTTGGCCTGCCTGTTCTGCGGCCACGGCTACGGCAAAGGTACGCCATACCAATACTGAAAATAAGCCGATCACAGTCACCACGCCGACAAAGCCCAACTCTTCGGCTATCACTGAAAACAAAAAATCGGTATGAGCTTCCGGCAAATAAAATAATTTTTGCACGCCGCTACCCAAGCCGACTCCCAGCCATTCTCCACGTCCAAAAGAAATCAGCGCTTGCACCAATTGAAACCCGGTTTTCAAAGGATCCGCCCAAGGGTCCATAAAACTGGTGACCCGAACTAATCGATAAGGTGAGAAATAAACCAATAACATCGCCAGTACGCCAATGATCAACAGCAGCACTATAAATTGCGACAATCTCGCCCCGGCCAAAAACATAATGCCCATGGCGATCATCAAAATAACGACGGACGAGCCGAAATCCGGCTCCAACAACAACAAAAAACTGGCTACCGAAAATAGTCCCAGCGGTTTGAGCAAGCCGAACGCCGAGCTTTGCACCGATTCCTGATACCGAGTGACGTAGCCGGCCATATAAATAACTGAAAAAAACTTAACCACTTCCGATACCTGTATTCTGACTCCGGCTAAGGAGAGCCAACGCACACTACCGTTAACCTTTACGCCAAGGCCGGGAATCAGAACAACAATGAGCAACAGCAATCCGGCTAAAAACAACTTTGGGCCGTTTTCTTCCCAGACTCGCATCGGAACTGCCGCCACGCCAATACCGAACACCAAGCCCAAACCGATATGCGCTAATTGCCTGACCGGGTAATACATGCCGTTACCGGTCATTTTTATACCTAGATGCAATGAGGCGGAGGCCACCATTACATAGCCGATTAGCAATAAACCGATACTTACGGAAAGTAGCACCGGATCAAAATGAAAGCGGCTAAAGGGGGCTAATAAAAATTTCATTGGCTTTAGCTGCGCTCAGCCAATGTGGTTCGATGACTATGTGGAACTCGTTGGCCGAGCGAAGCCGACGCTAAGGGGAAGTTGTTAACCAATGCCAATACCGCTTTGGTAAATTTCTCACCTCTATCCTGGTAGTTTTTATATTGGTCAAGACTAGCGCAGGCGGGAGACAGCAACACGCTTTCGCCAACATCGGCCAAACTCGCTGCAATCTGTACCGCTTCCGTCATAGTGTTCGCCGAATAAACCGGGACGCAATCGTGCAGCGCCTGTTTTATCAAGTTCGCGTCCTTACCCATCAATATCACGCTTTTCGCTTTTTCTTTGATCGCAGGCGTCAACTCATTCATGTCGGCGCCTTTCGCATCACCGCCAGCGATAAGAATCACCTTCTGTGAATAACCTTGCAAAGCTGCAACGCAAGCGCCAATATTGGTTGCCTTTGAATCATTAACCCAAGTAACGCCGCGTATTTCTGCGACTCGCTGCATTCTGTGGCTTAAGCCTTTGAATTTGCGTAAGGCGTTGCACATCACCTGTTCATCCAAGCCGACAGCTACGCCCAAGGCTAAGGCCGCCAGCGCATTGGCCGCATTATGCCGGCCTTCAAGCGGTAATTCGGTCAGCGGCATCAGGCGCGATTCGTTGTGCATCAGATATTCGGTATCGCCCTGATAGGCAATATGGAAATCGGCTTTGTCGTTAATCGAGAAGGTCAACGTTTTACGTCCATTGTTGCGCATGGCGCAAACAACCGGATCATCGGCATTGATGACCATGACTCCGTCACCTATAAAAATTCTTTGTTTTTCCCGTGCGTATTCGGCTATGTCGAGATGTCTGTCCAGATGGTCGGCGCTAACATTGAGCACTGTCGCTGCTGCTGCGTTTAAGGTTGAAGTTCTCTCCAACTGGAAACTTGAGAGCTCCAATACATATAAATGCGCATTTAACGCCAATAAATCCAAAGCCGGCGTACCCAGATTTCCCCCCACGCCCACTTGGATCCCGGTCGCTTTGGCCATTTCACCGAGCATGGTGGTCACCGTGCTTTTGCCATTGGAACCGCTAATCGCAACGATGGGCGCATCGACAGAGCAGGCGAATAAATCAATATCGCTGACTATTTTCGAGCCGTTAGCTATCGCTTTAATGATCGCTTGTTCGTTCAGTGACACGCCGGGGCTGACTACCAGATGGGTGGCCACTTTAAACGCGGCTTCGTCAAAACCACCGGTAAACACCGGCGTATCCGGCATTTGCTGAAAAAACTCCTCCATCATCGGCGGCTTGGCGCGACTATCGATAATGGCGAATTTAAAATCCAGACTATGTAAATAATGCGCAACCGAAATTCCCGTGTTGCCCAGCCCCACGACCAATATCTTGGCCGTTTGCGGGTCCAAAGCGAAATTTTTTTTCAACAATTCAATAATCGCGGCACTATCCATTTCTTATCTCAGTTTTAAGGTAGCCAAGCCGATTAATACTAAAATGACGGTAATAATCCAGAACCGTACGATCACGCGAGGTTCAGGCCATCCTTTCAATTCAAAATGGTGATGTATCGGCGCCATGCGAAAAACGCGTTTCCCGGTCATTTTGAACGAGGCCACTTGAATAATCACCGATACGGTTTCCATAACGAAGACGCCGCCCATAATCATCAGCACAATTTCCTGCCTGACCAGCACGGCCAAAACGCCTAAAGCACCGCCCAGGGCCAGCGCGCCGACATCGCCCATGAATACCATCGCGGGATAGGCGTTAAACCACAAAAAGCCCAATCCGGCGCCGACTAAAGCAGCACAAAATACGATCAGTTCTCCGGCATTAGGTAAATAAGGGATTGCCAAATATTCGGAAAAAGCGACGTGGCCGGAGAGATAGGCAAAAATCCCTAAGCCGGTAGCTACCATCACGGTCGGCATAATCGCCAGTCCATCCAGTCCATCGGTCAAGTTGACCGCATTGCTGGTTCCGACAATCACAAAATAGGTCAGAACAATATACATCCAGCCCATATTCAACATGACGTCTTTAAAAAACGGCACAATCAATTGGGTTTCTGCCGGTAGTATTGCGGTTTTGTATAAGAAAACCGCTGCTATTAAGCCGATGATCGATTGCCAGGAATACTTGGCTTTAGCCGATAAGCCATCGCTGTTGCCCTTGATAACCTTTCTATAATCATCTATAAAACCGATGACGCCGTAGCCCATGGTTACCAACAAAATAACCCATATATAACGGTTACCCAGATCAGCCCACAACAGCGTGCTGATCGCTATGGCGACCAGTATCAGGGTTCCTCCCATAGTAGGCGTACCGGCTTTTTCGTAATGCGATTGAGGGCCTAAGGTGCGGATGCTTTGCCCGATCTTGTTGCGGCTCAATTTCCTTATCATGACCGGGCCGATAATAAAAGAAATGATCAACGAAGTTAAAGCGCCAAGAATGGCGCGAAAGGTCAGGTAGTGAAAAACCCGGAAACCGCCGTCAAAGGTCATCAAATAGTCTGCAAAGTAAAGTAACATTATTTTTATATCCTGAAATTTTCAACCAATGCGGCTGCTACTTTCTCCATGCGTTGAGCTCTTGACCCTTTGATCAAAATCGCTTCATCACCTTTGAGTTCTTGCTTTAACACTTTAATTAAATCGTTTTGGTCGTCAAAAAAAGTGGCGGCTTCACCGAAAGCCGTTGCCGTATACCGAGCGTCAGAACCTACCGCGAAGAGACGTACAACACCGCTCGATTTGATGAGTTCGCCTATTTGTTCATGCATTTTTAGGCTTTCAGGACCCAACTCGCCAAAGGCCCCTAAAACCAGCCAAGGTTTGCCGGGGCAGTTAGCCAATACATCCAGTCCCGCTTTCAGCGAAGCCGAATTGGCGTTATAAGTGTCATCTATAACGATATTGCCTAAACGGCTTACCAATGGTTGCAAGCGACCAGTGACCGGTTTTACATTTTCCAGTCCCTGTTTAATCTGTTGCAGATTTATGCCCAAGGCTAAGCATGCCGCCGTTGCAGCCAATGCGTTACCGACGTTATGCCGACCTGCAAGTTTTAGCTTTACGGTGAGCGAGCCTTTCGGTGTCAGTAACTCAAAGGTGGTGGCGAATTCATGATTAATAATTTCTGTTTTAATGGAATGCGCGCTTGCATCTGCTCCCCTATCTATTCCAAACGATATAACCTTTCTGCTCCCGGCTACTGACTTCCAATAGTCGAAATAGGCGTCATCGCGATTAAGAATAGCGACACCGTTCTGTTTAAGCGTTCGGATTATTTCCCCTTTCGCTTCGGCAACCCCGTCAACACTGCCGAAGCCTTCTATGTGCGCGGCTCCGACATTGGTAATAATCGCAACATCGGCTTGTGCGTATCGGCTGGTATATTCAATTTCGCCCGGATGGTTTGCGCCCATTTCGATGACTGCATACCGGTGCTGTTCGTTCAAGCGCAACAAGGTCAAGGGTACGCCAATGTCATTATTTAAATTGCCTTGCGTAAACAGCGTACCGGCATTAACGCTCAATATCGCCGCCACCATTTCTTTGACGGTAGTTTTTCCGTTACTGCCGGTAATGCCGACTACTGATACCGCTGATTTGTTGCGCCAAGCTCCTGCCAGTTCAGCCAATGCCAAGCGCGTATCATCAACAACGATATGTGGTATTGATGGTCGCATCAGTTCCCTCGGCAACTGCTCCATGCGTTGCGCTACCTCCTGCTTCCGTGCAGTCGTACTGATTGCGACACTTCCGCCGTCCATGGTGGTCGCTGCAATGCCTTGATGCACGATCGCTGCCGCAGCGCCGTTTTGTTCTGCTGCTGCCACAAATTCATTGCCATCGAAATTATGGCCTTTAATCGCGACATAAAGCTGACCGGGCTTTATCGCTCTTGTATCGATACAAATCGACGATATCGCAATATCGTCCCCGACCAACGTTCCCTGTACGCAGGCTGCTATCTCACTCAACATCATATTCATTTATTTCGTCTGCTCAATGCATCAAGTACAACTTGCCTGTCGCTGAAAGGCACGCATATCCCATTGCTTTCCTGATATTGCTCATGGCCTTTGCCTGCAATCACAACGCAATCGTTTTGAGCCGCACTTGTTACCACTTTTTGTATCGCCCGTTCTCTATTTTGAATGACTTCAATCTTCGCTGATCGCACCGGTTCCATCGGCAACTGCTCCATGCGTTGCTCTACCTCGGCAACCGCTTCCTGCGTTGCTCTACCTCCTGCATCCTTGCAGTCGTCCTGCATCCATGCAGTCGTACCGATTGCGGCACTCCCATTATCCCTGGTAGTCGAGCTACAACCGGCCAAAATATCATTGACTATATCCAGTCCGTTTTCATAACGTGGGTTGTCATCGGTAATCACCACATGATCCGCCCAAGACTCTGCAATTTTTCCCATTTGCGCACGTTTGCCGGTATCTCTGTTGCCGCCACAGCCGAAAACGACCCATAAAGCCTGTTTGCAATGCTTGCGTAAACTGGACAAAACCTTGTCCAAGGCATCGGGGGTATGAGCATAATCGACAAAAACCAATGGATCGGCTTCTGTACCAAAGCGCTCCATACGACCATCAACCGGCTTTATGTTAGTTAGCCTTTGAACTGACTCATTCAATGAAATGCCCATAGCCAGCATTACTGCCAGGACAGCCAAGACATTCTCTACATTAAAATCGCCGTAGAGCGGTACTTTCAGTCGCTGAAATTGATCCTGCCAGCGCAGATCAAATTCGATGCCATCGGCTTTATGCAATATGTTTTCCGCGCTGACGCATTCGCCTGATTCGGCTATTTTTCCTCTCGCACTAAACTGCCAAAGTGTTACCGATTCAGGTACGGCAGCAATAATTTGGTTGCTGTAAATATCATCCAAATTTACCACCGCGAAAACTAACCCCGGCTTATTTAACAACTCCAGCTTGGCTTGTACATAAGCGTCCATGGTGCCGTGATAATCCAGATGATCACGACTGATATTGGTAAATACGGCGCCTTTAAACTTCACGCCGTTGACACGGCCTTGCTCTAAGCCATGCGAAGAGACTTCCATGGCTACCGTGCATTTTTTATTTTTTAATAATTCAGCCAGTATTTTCTGAATTGCCAAAGCATCGGGGGTAGTATTCAGTGTTTTGTTGAGCTTACCCCATTCTCCCCAACCGAGCGTTCCTATAATGCCGCAATCGTTCAGCATTTGGCTCAAAAACTGACTGCATGATGTTTTGCCATTGGTGCCGGTAATACCAATAACTGTCATAAATTGGGAAGGATCGCTATAAAAGCGCGTAGCCAATTCACCCAACTTTATGCCCAGATTTTCCACGGCGACCATGGGTACATCAATAACAGTATTACATTGCAATGTTGCCGCCAGTTGCCGGCCGTTTCCGGCAGGATCAAAAATGACTGCACAAGCACCGCTATTAAGAGCCTGTTCAGCATGTGTTAAACCATGTTGTTTGGCGCCGGCCAAGGCAATAAACATATCTCCTGAAACCACCTCACGACTATCCAAAGCCAAGCCGGTAACAGATATATCGATATCATCGGTGTTTACAGAGACTAGTCCATTTAGTAACGCTTTAAGTGTCGGCATGCCGCTACATTGCTCTTGCATTGCTCTATGATGTTCCAAATACGATTCCGTCTATCTTATTCATAGGGATATACCTGCTGCACAATTCACACGGGTGTGGTGGGGGCAAATATCTCAAACACTATGAGTAATGTGTAATTAAGGTAATACGGGAACAGTTATTTATTCGTCCACCCTGCTTAAGAACCTTGTCGGGTTAATAAAATGGGCATATTGTCTTGTTGATCTGGAGCAACTTCCAATACCCTCAAGGCCCCAGCCATCACTTTGGAAAACACAGGTGCCGAGACTATCCCACCGTAATATTGTCCTGCGGATGGCTCATCAATCATGACGACGATAATCAAGCGTGGATTTTTTGCCGGCGCCATTCCGGCAAAAACGGAAAAATAACTATTCTCGACATAGCCGCCTGCGCCGGCTTTTTTTACCGTCCCGGTTTTTCCTGCTGCGCTGTAGCCATCGACTCTGGCTTCGTAAGCGGTACCGTCTTTCATGAGTACGGTTTCCATCATGGCCCTGACTCTTTTGGCGGTCTTTGCGGAAAATATCCGCTGCTGATCAACATCTTCATCCCGCTTTAGCAAACTCACCGAATGCAAAATGCCGTCGTCGGCCAGTGCGGTATAGGCTCTTGCCAACTGCAATGCTGATGCACTGACGCCATAACCGAATGACAAGGTCGCTCTGTCGAACTCATGCCATTTTTGATAATCAAGCAAGCTTCCACTGGCTTCTCCAGGAAAACCGGAGCCTGCCGCAACACCAAACCCCAGCTTGTTGTAAACGCTCCAAAAATATTCCGGCGGCATTCTCAACGCCATCTGGCTGACTGCAACATTGCTGGATTTCTTCAGTACTCCTGTCAGATCCAACGTCCCGTAGTTATGCACATCTTTAACCACGTGGTTACCGATCTGATAGAAGCCGTGAGTTTCGAAAACTTCGTTTGGTTTGACGTAGCCCCCGTCCAAAGCAGCTGCGACAACGAATGGCTTAACTGTTGACCCAGGTTCGAACACGTCTGTTAACGATCGGTTTCTGTACAGGCTTTCTTTTAAACTCTTTCGGGTATTCGGGTTAAACGACGGCTGATTGACTGCGGCCAAAATTTCCCCACTCTGAGCGTCCAACACCACTAGTGCTGCTGATTTTGCCTTGTTAAGATTAACCGCCAACTGCAATTCCCGATATGCCAAATATTGGATGCGCTGATCAATACTTAAATCCAGATTTCTGCCTGCAACCGGCTCTTTAATATTTTCTACATCTTCAATAATCCGGCGTTGACCATCCCTGATAACACGCTTGCTGCCTGGAGTTCCTTTTAACGATTTTTCATATCCCGCTTCAAGCCCCGCCTGACCTATATCGTCAATATCGGTAAAGCCGACCAAGTGCGCCGAAACCTCTCCTGTCGGATAAAAACGTTTAAATTCGCGCTCGAAATAAATACCCGCAAGCTTCAATGCTTTCACTTGGTCTGCAACTACCGGACTAATCTGCCGGGCAATGTAAGCAAACTGCCTATGCGTATCTCCCTTCATTAGCTCGTCAATCTTTCCGTTCGGCAAATTCAGCAATTCTTCCATTTGCCTGATTTCACTTCCTTTGGTCGATTCGATCTGTTGCGGATTCATCCAAATCGACTCGACAGGCGTACTGATTGCCAGCGGGGCGCCATTTCTGTCTTTTATCATGCCTCTGTATGCAGCGACTTCCACATCAGTAACATGGCGCATATCGCCTTGTTCTTTAAGGAACTGCTTATTCAGCACCTGCAAATCGATAGCTCTACCAACCAGTGCCACCATACAAGCCATTATAAAAACAATGACTATTTTTCTTCTGCCGCCATAGATAGCGGGGATGTCTCGATCGGTAGAGAACCGGTGCGAGCGATCTGAAAAATTGCTGACCGGCTTACGAGTCTTATGTCTGCCTTGAAAATGCATCATTTACGGTCTTATATAAATAATTTTTTCCCGTAACGGCATGACTAGCTTCAGTTGTTCCCGCGCCACTTGTTCTACCCGGTTCTGCTCTGCCAAGGTTGTCAGCTCCAATTGCAGTTGGCCCCATTCCACTTCATACTGATCAAGGGCTCTTTCCTGTTTTTGGATTTCAATAAAAATTAACCGCGAATGGTACTTGCTGTAAATCACAGCCAGTGCGGATAACAGCAGTACTAATAGCATTCCACCTATGCCTAAATAGCGAACTATTACCACTTAAATTCTCTCGGCTACTCGCATAATTGCGCTTCGTGCTCTGGTATTTTGAGTAATTTCCAGTTGCCCTGCTTTCAGCGCCTTACCTGTTTTATTCAAAACTCCCTTAGCTATATCACTTTCTTTGACCGGTAATTTGCCCGGATTATATTTAGCTCCAGACTCAGACCTGATAAAGCGCTTGACGATTCGGTCTTCTAGTGAGTGAAAAGAAATAACTACTAAACGCCCGCCGGGTTTCAATATCCGGGCGGACTGCTGCAGAACCGCTTTTAATTCATCCAGTTCACTATTGATTTCGATACGAATTGCTTGAAAACTGCGGGTTGCCGGATGCTTGTGTTTTTCTCTTACCGGCACTACATCTTCAATAAGCTTTGCTAACTCTCGGGTTGTCGTAATTGGCGTTTCAGCTCTTTTTTCAATAATCGCGTGAGCTATGCGGCGTGCAAATCGCTCCTCGCCATACTCAAATAAAACCGCGACCAGTTTCTTTTCATCAACACAGGAAAGCCATTGTTCAGCCGTGACGCCTGCTGTGCCGTCCATTCGCATATCCAACGGTCCGTCGCGTAAAAAACTGAAGCCTCTTTCAGGATTATCCAGCTGGGGTGAGGACACGCCCAAATCGATCAGAATGCCGTCAATTTTTCCAGTTAAGCCTTCATGTAGGATTATGTTTTCCAACTCGGAGAAATGGGTGTGCTTTAGTATAAAACGCTTATCTTCAAGCAGAGTCCGTGCATAATCGGAGTTAACCGCATCCAAGTCTCGATCAAAAGCCAATAACCGGCCTGTCGGTCCCAATCGGTCTAAAATTCCTTGGCTATGCCCGCCCCGGCCGAAAGTACAATCCAGATAAATACCGTCTTTTTTAATCGCCAACTGCTGCAAAGCTTCCGCAAACATCACGGGCAAATGTTCCACTCACAAATCTCCCGTTATTAAAAGGATAAGGAACCTAAATCTTCCAGTCCTTCATTATCATCACCTTCCAGCCATTCATTTTCCTTTGCTCTCCAAGCTTCTTCATTCCAGAGTTCAAATTTATTGAGTTGACCGATCAGGATAATTTTTTTATCTATATTCGCGAATGTTCTCAGCTTCTCCGGCAGCAACAAACGACCCTGTCCGTCCATTTCACACTCGGATGCATTGCCGATAATAAACCGCCTTAATTTACCGGCCATTTTATTTAAGGTGGGTAACTTACTGATCGTTTGCTCGAGCTTTTCCCATTCAGGCATCGGGTAAAGCCATAAACAACCATTCTCTCCAACACATCGTTCATTTACAGCAACTGTTACAACCATCTGGCATTCGCAGCAGTCCTGCAATTCTTCCCGATAGCGAGTAGGGATTGCAAAGCGTCCTTTGCCATCTAAATTGAGCGAACTGATGCCTCGAAACAAAATTTACCCCTAAAAAACCATTTTCCTCCACTTTTCTCCACTTGTGTCCACTATAAATTTCAAAGAACACCTAGTCAAGGAGGATTTCACTTAGATTCTTTCTTTTTCGCCAACGACTTACACAGTCATCAAAA
>Ga0265327_10003232_pt1 | contig 15840 bp, 14 predicted proteins | sample 41621metaG_FD_202089 | JGI IMG/M metagenome (GOLD analysis project Ga0265327, IMG submission 202089) | Rhizosphere microbial communities from Carex aquatilis grown in University of Washington, Seatle, WA, United States - 4-16-21 metaG | ecosystem: Host-associated > Plants > Roots > Rhizosphere... | reverse complement strand
GATATATATGAAGACAATGTGTTTCAGGCTGCCATGAATGCAAGAGTTCTGGAACCTCACCAGTTATACGACTTAAAAGAAGAGCTTGAAAAGATAAAACCCATGTCGGCCGTGTTTAACCAGGATTATGTAAAAAACATAAGTGGCACGAATGTGAAATTTGCTCCCACTAACATGGATCACGCTTACCAATTGATGGCGGACATTGAACGTTTTAAAGTGGAAAACGACTGTGAACGTGTTGTGATAGTGTGGTGTGCTTCCACTGAAAAATATCTTGAGCCATCCGACATTCACCAAACTTTGGAAAAATTTGAGCATGCATTAAATACGAACGATGAGAGAATTCCGCCAAGCATGATTTATGCTTATGCCGCGCTAAAAATGGGCGTCCCATTTGTGAATGGTGCTCCGAATTTAACGGTGGATATTCCTGCTTTGATTGAACTTGCAAAAGAAACTAAAACACCAATTGCGGGAAAAGATTTTAAAACTGGTCAAACTCTAATGAAAACCATTGTAGCTCCGGGCCTTCATGCACGTGCTTTAGGAGTTAACGGTTGGTTCTCTACAAATATTCTGGGAAACCGTGATGGACAGGTGTTGGATGATCCTGAAAATTTTAAAACGAAAGAGGTTTCCAAATTAAGTGTGCTCGATGAAATTTTTCAACCAGAAACAAATCCCGTTTTATACGGGGAGATGTACCACAAAGTACGCATCAATTATTATCCGCCGCGTGGCGATAATAAAGAGAGTTGGGATAACATTGATATTTTCGGATGGATGGGTTATCCGATGCAAATAAAAATTAATTTTTTATGCCGCGATTCTATCTTAGCCGCGCCAATTGTTTTAGATCTTGCTTTATTCAGTGATCTAGCCAAACGTGCTGAAATGAGTGGTATTCAAGAATGGCTTTCGTTTTATCTCAAGTCGCCGCAAACAGCAGAAGGCTTAAAACCAGAGCATGACATTTTTAAACAATTAATAAAATTACAAAATACATTACGTCACATGATGGGTGAGGATTTGATCACACACTTAGGTTTGGACTATTACCAGGAACTGGTTGAAATGATGTAATGTTTTTTTACAAATTCATAGCAAGCTTTTTTGGTATAGGGTATATAGGTAAAGGAGCAGGAACAGTAGCAGCAGGTTTTGTGTGTGTGTTGTTGTATATAAGTGTAACCTATGGACTGCATTCTGATGTCCTGCTCTTATTTGTTACATTATTGATTTTTGTAATAGGAACTTATGTATCCGGAGAGGTTGAAAAAAGTTGGGGGAAAGATAGTAAGCGCGTGGTTATAGACGAAGTGCTTGGCATGACCGTTAGCGTTCTCTTTCTCCCAATCAATTTTAAATCGTTGGCTCTCGGATTTGTTCTGTTCAGATTCTTTGATATTGCAAAGCCATTGTATATCCGCAGACTCGAAAATTTAGAAGGTGGTTGGGGTGTTATGATGGATGATGTGTTGGCAGGTGTTTACAGTAATATCCTTCTCCAGGTAGCCGGTTATTTTTATTACAAATCGTTATGAAGATATTTTTGAAAGCTCAATTCTCTTCTCTCATTGCAACTGCGGTTGATTTTTCGGTTATGATTTTTTTTGTTGAATGGCTTAAAGTACATTATACCATTGGCGTTTTATCCGGAGCTATGGCAGGAGCGCTTACAAACTTTGTTCTTAATCGTAATTGGGCCTTTAATGCAATAGACAGATCTATAAAGGAGCAGAGCTTCAAGTATGTATTGGTGTGGACGGGGAGTGTTTTATTAAATGTTTCAGGAGTTTATGTAGTGACACACTTTTTAAAAATTAAATATTTTATTTCTAAAATAATAGTTTCAATAGCTGTGGGAATAAGTTTTAATTACTTCTTGCAAAAAAAATACGTCTTTGCAGCAAAATGAAGAAGACCTGGCTTAATAAACTACTTGTTTTAGTTTTTGTGTTTTGCAGTCATTTGGTTGAGGCACAACTAACGGTGGTAAAAGGAAAAATTGTCGATGCAAAAACACTGGCACCTCTGCCTTTTGTAACCGTTTTTTTTGATGAGTCGGGAATTTCAACACAGACGAATGAAAGTGGTGAATATATTATAAAAACAGTAAAAGAATACACCAGACTAAAGGTGATTACAATTGGATACAAACCTGTAAGTCGGGAAGTGGTTCCCGATAAAGAACAGGTGATAGATATAAAACTTGTGCAGGAAGTAAAAGTGTTGAATGAAGTAACAGTGAAATCTCAAAAGGTAAAATACAGAAATAAAAATAATCCTGCTGTCGAACTCATCCGCAAGGTGATCGACCATAAGGACAAAAACAGACAAGAGGGATTTAATTATTATGAATTTGAGAAATATGAAAAAATACAATTTGCTTTAAGTAACGTTACCGAGAAGTTTCAAAACAAGAAGGTATTTAGAAAATTTCAATTTGTGTTTGAAAATCTGGATACGACCAAATTAGCCGGCAAACCCGTATTACCGGTGTTTTTAAAGGAGATTTTGTCGGACGTACGTTACCGAAAATCACCCAAAGCAAAAAAAGAAATTATAAAAGCCAATAAGACGGTAGCTTTTGAAGGATATGTAGATAACCAGGGACTAGATGCTTATATGAAATATATCTACCAGGATATTAATATTTATGACAACATCATCACGCTTCTTACCAACCAGTTTATAAGTCCAATCGCAAATGTTTCACCGACCTTTTACAAATTTTTTATTTCAGATACTATTAAAGATAAAGGGAACTCTTTTATAAAATTGGAATTTGTTCCCCGCAATCATTCCGATTTTTTATTCCAAGGGTTTATGTATATCACGCTGGATACAAATTATGCGGTAGCAAAAATAGACATGAGCGTGAACAAGGATATTAATTTAAATTGGGTAAAGGAATTAAGAATCACGCAGGACTTTGAAAAAAATGATAAACAAGGCTACACACTTGTAAAGGATGAGTTTTCCGCAGACTTTGGTCTGACGCGTGGAAAGATGGGGTTCTTTGGCCAACGCACGGATTATTATAAGAATTCTCTTCTCAATGAAAAAAGAGGAGATGATTTTTATAAAGGGGACGCTGTGGAAGTGTTAGATAGTGCTGATTTCAGAAGCAATAATTATTGGACTAAAAATCGTCATGAAGAATTGTCCAAATCAGAAAGTGGTGTTTACGCAACGATAGATAGTATTAAAAAAGTTCCAGCTTTTAAACGGTCATTGGAAGTAATTGTTTTATTGATGGCAGGTTATAAAACCATTGGCCCTTATTTCGACATGGGTCCTGTAAGTACTTTTTATAGTTTTAATCCGATAGAAGGATTTCGTTTACGCTTTGGTGGAAAAACAACAACAACTTTTAGTAAAAAAATAAATTTTGAAGGCTATGGCGCGTATGGTTTTAAGGACGAGCAATGGAAATATTATATAGGAACAACCTATTCTCTTACTAAAAGAAGTATTTATGAATTTCCTGTAAAGTCACTCAAAGCCAGTTACCAGCGAGAAACCAAGATTCCGGGACAAGAGCTTCAATTCATACAGGAAGATAATATTCTCCTTTCTTTTAAACGTGGACCCAATAATAAATGGTTGTATAACAATACTTTCAATTTTGAATACCTTAACGAATTTAAAAATCATTTTTCATTCGCACTCGGTTATAAAAACTGGATTCAACAGGCCGCAGGTGGTTTGCATTATAACAGAATAGATTACAATGACGCAGCAACGGATCTTAAAAATTTGCAAACCTCTGAAGTTTCATTGACTTTGCGCTGGGCACCGAAAGAACAATTTTACCAGGGCAAGACTTATAGAATTCCAATCTCTTTCAAAAATCCTATCTTCACTTTACGTTACATCAATGGTATAAAAGGATTTCTTGGAGGTGAATATAATTATCAAAATGTAACTTTAAATATTACAAAGCGTTTTTACGAATCTCAGTTAGGTTATACTGACGTTGTTGCGGAAGGCGGTAAGATTTTCGGAACGGTTCCTTTCCCTTTATTGGCGATCCACCGCGCCAATCAGTCGTACGCTTATCAATTGCAATCTTACAACCTGATGAACTTTCTTGAATTTGTCAGTGATCAATATGTAAGTCTTAACATCGATCATTGCTTTAATGGTTTTTTCTTTAATAAAATTCCATTGCTCCGAAGATTAAAATGGCGGGAAGCATTTACGGTTAAAGTACTTTATGGAACTATCAGTGATGCAAACAAGCCCACTGAAACAAATGATCTTTATAAATTACCTGTAGACGCAAATGGGACGCCCATTACCTACAGCTTGTCTAAGGAACCTTATGTGGAAGGTAGTGTGGCGATTGCCAACATCTTTAAATTTTTCAGGGTTGATCTTGTAAAACGTTTTACGTACCTCGATCATCCCGGTATTTCGCAATTAGGATTGAGAGCACGCTTTAAATTTGATTTTTAAAAACTATGGGAACACTTATCAGCAAAACAGCGCTACGTGAAAGCACTTCGCCACGCGACAAACTACAAAAAGGAATTTACGTAATAATAAATCCTTTGGTCCGATTCCTTATCAAAATAGGATTAACACCAAACATCGTTACTATGACCGGTTTTATTTTGAACCTTGTGGTCGCCATCATTTTTATTGCAGGTGCCGAGGACAGTAATCGCAATGATCTTTCTTACGTGGGTTGGGCGGGCGCAACGATTCTATTTGCTGGGTTGTTTGATATGCTCGACGGACAAGTAGCGCGACTTGGAAATATGTCCAGTAAATTCGGTGCTCTGTTTGACTCGGTACTCGATCGTTACAGTGAGCTGGTTATGTTTTTAGGAATTTGTTATTACCTCGTTGCACATCATTATTTTTTAAGTTCGCTGCTTGCATTTTGTGCCTTGATCGGTTCTATGATGGTAAGTTACACCAGAGCGCGTGCCGAAGGATTGGGAATTGAATGCAAAGGGGGACTCATGCAGCGCCCTGAAAGGATTATCACGCTTGGTGTTTCGGCATTAGCGTGTGGGATTGTAGCGCATTATATCGGTGGTGATTACAAACTTTTTATCAACGGAATAAAATTCCACGTATTTGAAAGTATGTCTGTATTCACCATCCCAATTGCGGTAGTCGCCGTTTTATCAAATATGACAGCGATTAAACGTTTAAACGATTGTAAGAGAGCTTTGGAAAAATGAGGACACGATTTGGCTACTTATTTATTTTTTCTTACTTCTTGGTTTCTTTTTTTTCAGAAGCTAAAGCTCAATCGTTTTCAGGAGTGAATGAAATTTCCATTTCAGATACATTTCCGGTGCCAAAAGAAAATAAACATCTGCTTTTTTACATTCAACGTACGCATAACAAAAACACCATTGTGTATGAATTAAATTATAACGCCGATAGGACGGTAAATGAAAAAAACCCTGTGAAGGTATATTGGGTAAGGTATTCAGACAATGGCGAAACAGCTCCTTTATCTTATATCCAAAGAAATTATGCTTATGGTATTGAGTCGGTTATAACAGACTATTCAAAAAAAACATTTAAGTTGAATTTAGTTTCTTATAAAAAGAGAAGTATTTATTTAATGAAATCTGAAACAGACAAGCTGTATCATGCGTATATTATGATGAATAACAAACTTGTTTATTTCTCAAAGGCCTTCGCTAAAATAGAGGGAGGAACATTTTGGGTCCCACATATTAAGTATGTGGAGCTTACCGGCAGGGATAGCATGACCGGAAAAAAAATGATTGAAAAAATTATTCCTTAACGCCATGGATTATAATATTACACAACCATCAGTCAATAAAATCACCTTACGGAACACCATTCTTGTTACATTATTTTCTGCCTTATACCTGGTACTTTCCGCTATGTTTATTGGCTACAAGAGTGATCAACTTTTTTTAGTGGTGTTGTTTAACGGTTTGTATTATACATCCGCGGTCAGTCGTAAATTTATTTTAGGATTTCTCATCTTCATTATTTTCTGGATTATTTTTGACAGTATGAAAATAGTCCCCAACTATCTTGTAAATAAAATTCACATTCAGGAACTCTATCAAACGGAAAAAAAAATTTTCGGGATACTTGATGCAGGAACCATTCTCACTCCAAATGAGTATTTACAAAAACACTCTAAAACCTTTCTTGATTTACTTGCTGGATTTTTTTACATCAACTGGATGCCAATCCCACTGCTTTTTGCTTTTTATCTTTATAGAAAAAACCGGATGCAGTTTTTGCATTTTGCTTTAGCTTTTTTATTTGTAAATCTTATTGGCTTTATTGTTTATTATGTGTATCCCGCTGCGCCGCCCTGGTACGTGCAGCAATATGGTTTTGGCGTGAAGTTCGATACGCCTGGAAATACAGCAGGTTTGGCGAGGTTTGACGCCTACTTTGGTATTGAACTTTTTCATTCGCTGTATGCAAAAAGTTCGAACGTATTCGCTGCCATGCCCTCATTGCACTCAGCTTACCCGGTGATTGTACTTTATTATGGACTCAAAAATAAACTGGGGTTAATAAATATATTTTTCGTTTTGTTTATGTGTGGCATTTGGTTTTCGGCAGTTTATACAAGTCATCATTACACACTGGATGTTTTAGCTGGGATATGCTGCGCCATTACGGGTTTATTTTTGTTTGAAAGAATTTTGCTGAAGAATAAGGCTTTTAGCAGATTTTTAGAGCGATATGAAAATGTTATAAGTTAATAGTGAATATAAATTGGAAGAGGGAATGAGATTAAAAAAAACGGAATTTTCAAAATAATCCACAGCTTATTTTAGACGAATCGTGATGGATATTCTTAAAATTGTGGTTTACTCACGTTATCTCACTGAGGTACTGGTGACTCAATTAATTTTTTATGTCGCTAATGTCAAGTACTACTGCTCTGTATTTGTCTAGTCTTGGTGTTCTGCGGAAGCGGCTTTTCATGGCATATAATTTGCAAACATAAATGAAGGTTGTCCAACTATCTGTCGACCTAATAGTCGGGAATAATTACTGCAAAATAAAATAAGTATGAATGTATGCGAAGCTCTTTTAGAAACACTGTCTCAATATGGAGTTAGATTTATTTTCGGAATTCCCGGAGATGCAATAAACGATTTGATTGAGGCTATTCGTAAGCAGGATAAAATAAAATTTATTCACGTGATGCATGAGGAGTCTGGTGCTTTTGCTGCATCTGCTCAGGCTAAACTCAGTGGTACTCTTGCGGTATGCGTTGGTACCGCTGGACCTGGCGCGATACATCTTTTAAACGGGCTTTATGATGCTAAAAAAGATCACGCTCCTGTTCTGGCAATTACAGGTCAAACAGAAACCATGCATTTGGGAAGTAACACACATCAGGAGGTAAATTTAAATGCGCTTTTTGAAGATGTAGCGGTTTACAACCAAATGTTTATTGATCCTGCGCAGATGCCGGCGTTGGTAATAGCAGCTTGCCAAGCGGCAGTAGCATTAAATGCAGTCGCACATATAAATTTGCCTGCTAATATAGCTTCACTTAAAATTAAATCGCTGGGTTCACACAAAAATTTTGAAGTAAATGATTCGAATTTAGTTCCGCATGATAAAAATCTACAGGAGGCAGTGTCATTAATTAATAAAGCAAAAAAGCTTTGCATTCTGGTAGGAATAGGGGCAAGAGGGGCGGTAAATGAACTTCTTCAGTTTGCAGAAGTCCTGCAAGCTCCTATTATAAAAGCACTAAGAGGAAAAGACGTATTATCAGACATGCATCCTTTTGTTCTTGGCGGTATTGGTCTTTTAGGCACTAGTACTTCTTATAAAGCAATTAAAAATTGTGATTTGCTAATTACAATTGGTTCGGATCTTCCTTACGCCGAATTTTATCCTGGAGAAAACGTTCCGGTGATACAAATAGATAAGGTAGCGCAACAAATTGGCAAACGGCATCCCGCTACTGTTGCACTTGTTGGTGATTCAAGATTAACGCTGATAAAATTACTGGAACTTATTTCAAAAAAAGAGGATAACACATTTTTAAAAGAATGTCAGGAACATAAAATACAATGGATTAAATTACAGGAAGAAAAAGAATTATCAGATGCAATTCCAATTCATCCGCAAATGTTGGCACGAAGTATAAGTGATTTTGCTGACGACAACGCTGTTATTTGCTGCGATACAGGTGCTGTTACAGTTTGGGGTGCAAGAAATTTCAGATTAAAAGGCACGCAACGTTTCACATTGTCGGGTGGTTTAGCGAGCATGGCATACGCACTTCCTGCCTCCATTGGCGCTAAATTAATGTATCCCGATCGCCAGGTTATTGCCCTGTGCGGCGATGGTGGATTCGCCATGTTGATGTGTGATTTTGCAACTGCCGTAAAATATCGTTTGAATATTAAAGTATTCATATTCAATAATTCGAAGCTTGGATTAATTCAAATGGAAGAAGAAGCCAAGAGTGGTAATCCGGAATACGAAACCGACTTAAACAACCCCGATTATGCCTTATTTGCAGAAGGTTGTGGAGGAGAGGGTTTTACCGTAAAAGATCCTGTTGATCTTAAAAGAATTCTGCCAATTGTATTAAATTCTACGAAGGCTTGTATTGTAAACGTATTAATAAATCCTCATGAGCTTACATTGCCACCGAAAATTAATGCTTCGGAGGCGTTTAATTTTGTAAAAGCTAAAGTAAAAGAGGCATTCATGTAGTTTTATAAAAACAGAATATCCACTCCCAAAATAAAAAAACTACAAAACAGTACGCAACCAGCCAGAGAGTAGCATGAATAAAAGCAATGCATGATTGCTAATATCACTTTTGGTAAAATAAACAATTTTTCTTCCGTCGAAAGTAAGTGACTAGTTAATCACAGGTGGAAGTGAGCGTATTGAAGTGTATTAATAAATTTATTCAGGCTAATCAAAAAGAAGCGTCGAAAAAATTCCTGAGTTGAAGGGTCTTTTTTTAGGCATCAATGAAGCCACAATGATGGCCGATTTCGTTCCTTTATCAAAAAATCAAAACAAGGGTTCCACTTAGGATTAGGGCGGCCCCAAGGGCCATTTTCCAGGTAAGCACTTCCCCTAAAAAAACAACCGAGAATACCATAACCAGGGCGACGCTTAATTTGTCCACCGGTGCAACCTGCGCAACCTTTCCTATTTGTAAGGCCTTAAAATAAAAAATCCAGGAGAGCCCCGTTGCAATACCTGACAGTACGAGGAAAATATAATTCGTTTTAGTGAGCGAATGAATCGAATTTAATCCACCGCGAAAATAAGCGAAACCCCATGCCAAAAATAAAATAACGAGTGTGCGAATTGCGGTAGCCAGATCCGTATCCACATTTTTAATTCCAATTTTTGCGAAGATGGCTGTAAGTGCTGCAAATACTGAAGATAGGAGTGCATAGTACCACCACATAATTTATAATTTTAAGAATTAAAAAAATTAAGTGTAAAGGAATGTGTATTTGTATTGTAGGTGTAAGTGATATGTATGTTATATAAAATACAAATGCTTTTCACAATTGCAAGGCCAAGCCCTAATGATTCTTTAGACGCTTCGTTCTTTTTAAATCTTGTGAAGAGCTCGCCAGCATTTATTTTCAACGATTCACCTGAGTTAGAAATACGGAATTCATTGGCTACAATTTCAAGTTTTATTGATCCTCCGATAAAATTATGGCGGATGGAATTTTGAAGTAAATTACTCAATAGCACTTCCGCCAATACAGGATTCATGTTAACGTGAAAGCCTGGCCTTATCTGATTTTCAAGAACAATTTGTTTGGCTTCGAGGAGATCTGCAAAATGCAAAATAACAGTACTAACAACTTCGCTGATGTCAATAGAGCTTGTTTCTTTAAACTGATTGTTATCTATTTTCGCTAAAAGTAAAAGCGCCTTATTTAAAGCAGCAAGCTTTTTTGTTGTATTATCAATGGCTTGAATGGAGTTCATTTCTTCCACTTTTAAATGTGGAGACTGTATTAGAAGACTAATGTGGGCTTTAATAATAGCAAGCGGAGTCTGCATTTCATGAGAAGCGTTTTCGGTAAATTCTTTTTGCTGTAAAAAGTCGGAATGTATTTTATGTGTCATTTTGTTAAGGGTGGTATTCAGTTGGTTAAACTCTTCTGTAGCGGTAGACTCGAAGCTTTCAGGTGCATGATTTTTGATTTCGTAATTGGAAAGTTTTTCGAGTGTTGCGTAAAATGGTTTCCATAAAGTTTTTGAAAGTAGCCAGCTAAGAATAAAAAAAGAGAGGACAAGAAATGCACCTATCAAAGAAAATGCGGAAAAAAGCCCTTCCATTAATTCCTCTTCTTCAAGCGATGGTTTTAATATTTCAATGTGGTAATTTTTTCCAAGTGTCTTAAAATAGCCGCTAATAACCCTGTAGTTTATATTTTCTTTCTCCAGCGAATCGTACAGAACGATGTCTTTAAAAGTAAAGTGGGTTGGTCCTTCAGCGGCTATGGATATGCGTGTGAGGTCACCGTTGTTTAAAGAGAGAGGATTTGAACTTTTCGTAATTGCCTTTTCAAGGTGCGATTTTTCTTTCAACAACGATTCATCCAAACCATCCTTAAGTTCCTGCGAAATAAGATAGTAGGAAAAAAATCCCGCTAGCACCAGTAAGGGGAGGCTGAGCAACAAATAATATAAAAGTGTTTTACTTATTAATTTCATCCTTATTGGTTGATATTAAAACTATAGCCAATGCCATAAATAGTCTGTACATAATCCGTACAACCTTTTTCCGCTAATTTTTTACGGAGATTTCTCAAGTGTACATAAATAAAATCGTGTGTGTCCATTTGATCCGAATCGTCGCCCCATAAATGTTCTGCAATGGTGTTTTTGGAGAGTACGCGGTTTTTGTTGCTGATGAAAAAAAGTAAGAGATCGTATTCCTTTGCGGTGAGTGAAACGTTTTCGTTATTTACGCTTACACTTCGCTGTTCTGGAGTGATGCTAATTTCGTTGGCTACAATGGTTTTGGTTCCATCGAAATTTTTCCTTCTGATCAACGCTTTTATCCGGGAATTTAGTTCAGCGAGACTAAAAGGTTTTGCTATATAATCGTCAGCACCTAAATCGAGCCCGTTTACTTTATCGTCGGAAGAATTTTTCGCGGAGATAATAATGATTCCTGCTTTGGAATTTAGTTCTTTTAATTGACGAATAATATCAAGTCCGTTGCCTTTTGGCAATGTTAGATCTACTAAAATACAGTCGTACTCGTATACGCCAACTTTTTCAGAAGCTTTTACAAAATCATCTGCTGATTCAACCACATAACCTTCCTGGTGCAAGTAAAGTTTTATAGATTTTCTAAGCTCAGGCTCATCTTCTATTAAAAGAATCTTCATACAACAAATATAAGCCCTAATTCTTAAGCGATTCTGAAGAATTTTAACGCCTTCAATGTATTTAGCTTTCTTAAGATTTGCGAAAGAATTGTGTTCTATCTTTGAGGAATAAATTTAAAACTAAATAAATGAAAATTCCGACCATTCTTACGATGTTAGCTTTTAGTGTAACAGTAGCTTCTGCACAAAAGCTAAAAGAAGAACAAGTCCCTTCAAAGGTTAAAGAATCTTTTCAAAAAAAATATCCTGATACAAAAGCCAAATGGGAAAAAGAAGACGCAGATTATGAAGCCGAATTTAAGTGGACGAATATTGAAACCTCTGCTGTGTTTGACGGGAATGGACTGTTTAAAGAATCAGAACAGGAAATCAAGATTGTCGAATTACCTGAAAAAATTAAAGAATATTGTGTCAGAAATTTTGCCGGGTATGAATTAAAAGAAGCTGCTAAAATTACAGAAGAGTCGGGAATTATCATGTACGAAGCGGAAATGCGGAAGGGCGAAGAAAAGTTTGATGTTATTTTTGACGGAAAAGGTAATTTCATAAAAAAGTCGGTTCTATAAAATAGTTGCGTTTATGAACTTCAAAATAGTTTTCGTTTTTCTAAGTTTTGTTAGCCTTGGCCGGATAGGTGCGCAAGTAAAGGATTCAGTATTCCTACCCTTTGCAATTTCTCATGAAAAGAGATTGTCTGACGAAGATCTTAAAAATAAGAAAGAAGGTGCGTACATTACTGGTGTTCCAGACATTAGTTCAGACCCGGTAAATGGGTTTGGATATGGTGGTGAAGGTTCGGTTTTTTTTAATGGTAAACGCAGCGATCCTTTTTTTGCCTACACCGCGTACAGAGCTGAGCTGAATATAACCGCGTTTAACACTACGCGGAACCAGAGAGAATTGATGTTGAAGATGGATATTCCCTACGTGTTTAATACAAAATGGCGATTACGACTGGAGGCAGGATACGAGAGCAATCCCAACTTACTCTACTTTGGAAATACAGAAAAATCGCTTGGAGGATTAAGTTATTTCCCAAATAACGATAGTGCTGCTGCACCGCTTACGAATGTTGCTTATTCAGATTATGAAAAAAACGGGCTAACCGGAAATAATACTTTTTATAATACCTATATTAAGAAGGAATTTATTTTAAACGTCAGTGGCGAACGTTCTTATTTTGATGGCAAATTACGCGCGTTAATAGGGTATGAAATCGCATCGGTGGATATCACTACATTTCCGGGTAATTCAGATTTACAATCCGATTTCGAGCAAAAGAAAATACTGGGCGTAGGTAAAAATCTTGTAGGAATTTTGCAAACAGGATTAATTTATGATACGCGTGATCTGGAGACAGACCCGAGCCAGGGAATCTTTGCCGAACTCACAAATGAACTTTCTTTAAAAGCCTTGGGTTCTGCATATAATTTTAATAAAACCTTTTTTCATTTTAATTTTTATCAGAATTTAATTTCAAAGAAAACAAAGGCGCTTGTTTTGGCGGCACGAATTGCCGCAGGTTATACGGATGGAGCCGCACCCTTTTTTGAATACCAAGATCAATGGAGTTCAGAAGGGAGCATAGAAGGTTTGGGTGGGGCCTTTACTTTGAGAGGCTATAAACAAAGTCGCTTCATGAGCCGGGTGATGACTTTTAATAATCTTGAATTGCGTTGGCGTTTTGCTCAGGCAGATTTACTAAAACAACACTTTGCTTTTTCGGGAGTACCTTTTGTAGATGCCGGAGGTGTTTGGGATGATCTGTCGCGCGTAGGAAATTTTAATAACTACAGGGTTTCCGAAGGATTAGGATTAAGGATCGCATGGAATGTTAATACCATCTTACGCTTCGATTATGCCATTTCTAAAGAAGACAGGCAATTTTTCTTCAATTTATCGCACGCTTTTTAGGAATCGATTTTAACCCTGTTAAAATATTCTCCCGAAACGATCTGAAATTAACACCGTCTTGGAGTTATCAGTAGAATAAAGTCGTAACCTACTTCAAAAAATTTGATATATTTAGGCGAGATAATATTAAGTCAAATCTTTGAAAATCCAACTGCAAAGTCAAATAACCCAAAGAAACATCACAACTTTCTACAACACCGAACTGTTTGTAAACAGCCTGTTCATTCTGATGCTTTTATCTACACTTCTCGTTCGTCTTATAATTTTTTTTCAATACAGTTGTGAAATAATTGATACAGATCAACCTGTGATGTGGTTAGCTGCAGAAGATTACGCCCACGGCTTATTTTATGAACCCCGTTATTACGGTCAGGATTACAACACACATATGGAGAGCTTATTTGCGGTGCCACTTTTATGGCTTTCTGTTCCGGTGTATTATGCTGTGCCAATAGCAACACATTTTATTTTTATTTTCCCTTATATTTTTACGGCTGTATATTTATTTTTTAACCAACGAAAAATCCATGCCCTGCTTACACTTTCTATTGTTCTTTGTATGCCTGCCGCCTATGATTTATTGAATAGTTTACCGAGGGGTTTTGTAACGGGAGGTTTTTTCACTTCTTTTTTTGTTATAAATATGCTCTACCCAAACCGGCTTAACGTTATAGCACTTAATAGCATTATGGCCGTACTTGGTTTTTTTGTAAACCCCGGATCTGTTCTGGCAAGCTTGCCTTTTTTATTTTTTATTTTTCTTCATAATTATAAGAATTTGAACTATTACGTAGTATCATTGCTTTGCGCGGCATTGCTTTTCCCTTTTCATTTATTGTTTGACAAGTTTTATACCGATCATCCGGATTATGTGGGTCTTGAACTTGATCAATCTTTTTCACTGCACAATTTTGTAAAGAGTATCTCGCATCTGGATTCCCTTTTCGCCCAGGTTTCTTTCTTCGTGGAAAAGAATTGTTTGCCGTTATTGGCTTCGCTCCTGTTTTTTGTGGTCTATTTGTATTTGAAAAACAAGAAAGGTTTTTATGCGTTTATAATTTTTATTTGTTTGCTTCTTCTTTCATTTTTTATGAGTAAAACCACACAGGGTTCGCCATGGCTTTTCGGCGCATTAAGTCGGTTATACCTTGCCGTTCCATTCGTGTTGTGCCTCTTTGGTGTCCTGATTTCAATTCGGAGAAGAAGTGTATTCCTGATTTTGTTTCTGATTCCTGTTGTCTTCGGGGTTTATAAAACACTTAACTATAAAAAACTGCTTGCGTGGCACTTTAACCCAAAGAACGGATGGGGCGCTGCGGTAATGCCTTTAAAAGGCACTCTTGAAGCCATTGAATACTATAAACATGTTTGTGAAAAGAATAACGTAAATTTTTTAATGACATCCGGAAGATTCTGGCTTGGCAATGAGTTAGCCTACGGCGGACCAGCTATTTACGCTGATTACCCTGAAACTTTACTGGCCAACGCTGAACGACGCTATACGGCGAGAGAAAAAAATAAAGATAAAGTTATTGAGAGGTTTGTATTTATCTCCATGCACTATGATTTTGACAAGATGCTTACCATGAAACAGGATTTTAAAATTCAGAGGTTAGACGATTACGGCTTGTATCTTATTACCGAGAATAAATTAAAAACAAGTTCATTTACGAATCTGGTGACTAACGTTGAAGTCTATCATCGGCAGAGCACAGTTATATCACCGTTGGACTTGCATAATGCACAGTAAGTTTTTACGGAATCCAATAAAATCTTCGGAAGTAATTAAGCATTCTCGAATAAATGTGTAATGATACAAGATCATTTAAATAGGCGATTGATTTAATAACATCCAATACATGCCAAGATCATTCACTGCCTTTAAAAAGGAGTCAAAGTTTACAGGTTTTACAACATAACTGTTAGCACCGAGATCGTAGCAGGTTTTAATATCAGGATCTTCTTTTGACGAGGTGAGAACAACTACCGGTATTTTTTTCGTTCTCTCATCGGCTTTGAGGCGTTGGAGCACCTCGATGCCACTTACTTTGGGCATTTTAAGATCGAGAAAAATTACTTTGGGAGTAATGTCGATGTTTCTGTCGGAGTATTTTCCTTCGGCGAAAATGAAATCGAGTGCTTCTGCACCATCCTTTAAATGAACCAAGTCATTTACCAGGTTATTTTTTTTCAAAGCGCGAATCGCCAATTCGGCATCATTTAAATTATCTTCCACTAATAGAATTTCTACTTGTGCGTTCATGATATTAATTTTTAGGTAATGTAAAATGAAATGATGCTCCCTTATCAATTTCGGCCTCTGCCCAAACTCTGCCACCATGCTTATTTATCACCCGCTGAACGATAGCAAGTCCAACTCCGGTTCCTTCAAATTCTTCCTGCGAATGCAAGCGTTGGAACACACCAAATAATTTGGCCACATAACGCATGTCGAATCCAGCGCCATTGTCTTTTACTGTTAGGATTGTTTCACCGTCTAATTCCTTTGAGTAAATTTCAACGAGCGCATTTTTTTTAAGGG
>Ga0265327_10003230_pt1 | contig 15848 bp, 8 predicted proteins | sample 41621metaG_FD_202089 | JGI IMG/M metagenome (GOLD analysis project Ga0265327, IMG submission 202089) | Rhizosphere microbial communities from Carex aquatilis grown in University of Washington, Seatle, WA, United States - 4-16-21 metaG | ecosystem: Host-associated > Plants > Roots > Rhizosphere >... | reverse complement strand
CCTCGCTGCTCATGGCGGGCCTGCTCCTGGTGGGCCTCCTGGCCTTCCGCCAGCTGCCGGTCTCGGCCCTGCCCCAGGTGGATTACCCCACCATCCAGGTCGTCACCTTCTACCCCGGCGCCAGCCCCGACGTCATGGCCTCGGCCATCACGGCCCCGCTCGAGCGCCAGTTCGGCCAGCTGCCGGGCCTGAACCGCATGTCCTCCACCAGCTCCGGTGGCAGCTCGGTAATCACCCTCCAGTTCGTGCTGGACCTCAACATCGACGTGGCCGAGCAGCAGGTGCAGGCGGCCGTGAATGCGGCGGGCACCTATCTCCCCGCCAACCTGCCGAATCCGCCGATCTACAGCAAGATCAATCCGGCCGATGCCCCCATCCTCACCCTGGCCCTCACCTCGAAGACCCTGCCGCTTTCCAAGGTGGAGGACTTCGCGGACACCCGCCTGGCGCAGAAGATCTCGCAGCTGCCCGGCGTGGGCCTCGTCAGCATCAGCGGCGGCCAGAAGCCCGCCGTCCGCATCCAGGCCAACCCCGCGGCCCTGGCGGCCAAGGGCCTCACCCTGGGCGATGTGCGCACGGCCGTGGCCGCAAGCAACGTGAACCAGGCCAAGGGCAGCTTCGACGGCCTGCGCCAGGCCTATGCCATCGGCGCCAACGACCAGCTGCTCACCAGCGACGACTACCGGCCCCTCATCGTGGCCTATAAGAACGGCGCCCCGGTGACGATCTCCGAGATCGCCACGGTGACCGACGGTATCGAGAACGCCCGCCTGGCCGCCTGGAAGAACAGCACCCCCGCCGTCATCCTCAACATCCAGCGCCAGCCCGGCGCCAATATCATCGCCGTGGTGGACCGGGTGAAGGAGCTGATGCCCCAGTTGCGGGCCTCCCTGCCCGCGGCCGTGGAGCTGAACATCCTCACGGACCGCACGGTCACCATCCGGGCCTCGGTGGAGGACGTCGAGTTCGAGCTCATGCTCACCATCGCCCTGGTGGTCATGGTGATCTTCCTCTTCCTGCGCACCATCGCGGCCACCATCATTCCCAGTGTGGCTGTGCCCCTCTCGCTGGTGGGCACCTTCGCGGTGATGTACCTGCTGGGCTACAGCCTGAACAACCTCACGCTCATGGCGCTCACCATCTCCACCGGCTTCGTGGTGGACGACGCCATCGTGATGATCGAGAACATCATGCGCTACATCGAGGAGGGCGAGTCGCCCCTCCAGGCGGCGCTCAAGGGCTCGGGCCAGATCGGCTTCACCATCCTGTCCCTCACTGTCTCGCTCATCGCCGTGCTCATCCCGCTGCTGTTCATGGGCGACATCGTGGGCCGGCTCTTCCGCGAGTTCGCCGTCACCCTCAGCGTCACCATCCTGGTCTCGGCCGTGGTGTCGCTGACCCTCACACCCATGATGTGCGCCAAGCTCCTGAAGCACACGCCGCCGGAGGAGCAGGGGCAGTTCTACCAGTCCTCGGAACGCGTCTTCCAGCGGGTCATCGCCTTCTATGGCCGCACGCTGGCCTGGGTGCTGAAGCACCAGACCGGCACCCTGGTGGTGGCCATCGCCACCCTCGCCTCCACCGTTCTGCTCTACCTCGCGGTGCCCAAGGGCTTCTTCCCCGTGCAAGACACCGGCGTGATCCTCGGCATCTCCGAGGGGCCGCAGACTGTATCCTTCGTTGCCATGGCCGAACGTCAGCAGGCCATGTCCGCTGAGATCCTGAAGGATCCCGCGGTGGAGAGCCTGTCCTCCTTCATCGGCATCGACGGCACCAACACCACGCTCAACAGCGGCCGCATCCAGATCAACCTCAAGCCCCTGGACGAGCGCAAGCTCAGCGCCAGCGAGGTCATCCAGCGCCTGCAGCCCAACCTGGCCAAGGTCGAAGGCATCCGCCTCTACCTGCAGCCCGTGCAGGATCTGACGGTGGAAGATCGCGTCAGCCGCACCCAGTACCAGTACACGCTGGAAGACGCCGACGCCAAGGAACTGGGCGAGTGGGTGCCGCGCTTCGTCGAGCGTCTGTCGGCCATTCCCGAATTGCGCGACGTGGCCAGCGATCAGCAGAACGCCGGCCTGCAGGTGCGCATCACCCTAGACCGCACCACCGCCTCGCGCCTGGGCATCACGCCACAGATGCTGGATGATGCGCTCTACGACGCCTTCGGCCAGCGGCAGGTGTCGACCATGTTCACCCAGCTGAATCAGTACCGCGTGGTGCTGGAGGCCCACCCCACCCAGTACCAGCGCCCCGAAGACCTTCAGAACATCTACGTGCGCTCAGGCTCGGGCGGCTCCGTCCCCCTCAGCGCCTTCACGCGCATCGAAACCCTTCCCGCGCAGTTGGCCGTCAACCACCAGGGCCAGTTCCCCACAGCCACCTTGTCGTTCAACCTGGCCCCTGGCGCCTCCCTCGGCGATGCGGTGAAGGCCATCCAGAAAGCCAGACAGGAGATGGACCTGCCCCCGAGCATCAAGGCCGGTTTCCAGGGCACGGCCCAGGCCTTTGGCGCCTCGCTCACCAACACGCCGCTGCTCATCCTCGCCGCCGTGCTCACGGTGTACATCCTCCTGGGCGTGCTCTACGAGAGCTACATCCACCCCATCACCATCCTCTCCACGCTGCCTTCGGCGGGTGTGGGCGCCCTGCTTTCGTTGATGCTCTGCCGCACGGACTTCAGCGTCATCGCCCTCATCGGCATCATCCTGCTCATCGGCATCGTCGAGAAGAACGCCATCATGATGATCGACTTTGCACTGGAGGCCGAACGCAAGGATGGCCTGCCGCCGGAAGAGGCGATCTACCAGGCCTCGCTGCTGCGCTTCCGGCCCATCATCATGACCACCATGGCAGCGCTGCTGGGCGGCGTGCCCCTGGCCCTGGGATCGGGCGTGGGCGCCGAGCTCCGTCGTCCGCTGGGCATCGTCATCGTCGGCGGCCTGATCTTCAGCCAGGTGCTGACGCTCTACACCACGCCCGTCATCTACCTGGCCTTCGACCGCCTCGCGCGCCGCCTGCGCGGATTCCGCGGATCTGTCGAGGCTGAACCGGCCACCATCGAATGAGCATTTCCACGCCCTTCATCCGTCGCCCGGTGGCCACCACGCTGCTGACGGTGGCCCTGGCTCTCCTGGGCGCCATCGCCTACCAGTTCCTGCCGGTGTCGCCCCTGCCCCAGGTGGAGTTCCCCACCATCCAGGTGCAGGCGGGCCTGCCGGGCGCCAGCCCCGAGACCATGGCCTCCTCCGTGGCCACGCCCCTGGAGCGCCAATTCGGTCGCATTGCCGGCATCACGGAGATGACCTCCGCCAGTTCCCTCGGCGGTACCAACATCACTCTTCAGTTCGACCTCAGCCGCAACATCGACGCTGCCGGGCGGGACGTGCAGGCCGCCATCAACGCCGCGGCGGGCAACCTGCCGGCCAACCTGCCCAACAACCCCTCCTACCGCAAGGTGAACCCCGCCGATTCGCCCATCCTGCTGCTGGCGATCACCTCGAACATCATTCCGCGCGAGCGGATGTATGACATTGCCTCCTCGGTGCTCCAGCAGAAGCTCTCTCAGATCGAGGGCGTGGGTCAGGTCTTCGTGTGGGGGGGCGCGCTGCCGGCCGTGCGGGTGGACGTCAACCCCGCCCTGCTCAACGCCCAGGGCCTGGCCCTGGATGATGTGCGGGCCGCCATCACCGCCGCCAACCTGAACCAACCCAAGGGCGACCTCTCGGATGGCAAGACGACTTGGTCCATCGCCACCACGGACCAGATGATGAAGGCGTCGGACTACCAGCCTCTCATCCTCCGCTACCGCAGCGGCAACGCCGTCCGCCTTTCCGACGTGGCCCAGGTCACCGACTCCGTGGAGAACGTCCGCAACGCCGGCCTCTCCAATGGCGTGCCCGCCATCATGGTGCCCATCTTCCGACAGCCCGATGCCAACATCATCGAGACGGTGGATCGGGTGAAGGCCATCCTGCCCCAGATGCAGGCGTCATTGCCGCCCGCCATGGAGTTGAAGGTCCTCATCGATGCCACGCGCACCATCCGCGCCTCGGTGAAGGACGTGCAGCTGGCCCTGGCCATCTCCATCGCCCTTGTCATCCTCGTGGTCTTTGTGTTCCTGCGCAGCGTGCGTTCAACCCTCATCCCCAGCGTGGCCGTGCCCATCTCCCTCATCGGCACCTTCGGAGCCATGTACCTGCTGGGCTACACCATTGATAACCTATCGCTCATGGCCCTCACCGTGGCCACGGGCTTCGTGGTGGACGATGCCATCGTGGTGGTGGAGAACATCACGCGGCACCTCGAAAATGGCATGCAGCCCATGGAGGCGGCCCTGCACGGGGCGAAGGAGATTGGCTTCACCGTCATCTCCATCAGCATCTCCCTCATCGCCGTGTTCATCCCCATCCTCATGATGGGCGGCATCGTGGGAAGGCTTTTCCGGGAGTTCGCGGTCACGCTGTCCGTGGCCATCGTCATCTCCATGCTGGTGTCCCTCACCACCACACCGATGATGTGTTCCCTGCTGCTGCGCCCCCATTCGGAAGAGAAGCACGGCAAGGCATTCCAGGCCAGCGAGCGGGTATTCCAGTGGATCATGCATCACTACGAGACCTCCCTGACCTGGGTGCTTCGTCATCAGCGCTTCACGCTGGTGGTGGCCATCGGCACCATGGTCGCCACCGTGGGCCTCTACATCGCCATCCCCAAGGGATTCTTCCCCCAGCAGGACACCGGCCGCGTCAACGGCTCCATCCTGGCGGATCAGGACATCTCCTTCGTGGGTATGGAAAAGCTGATGACGAAGTACGTCGCCATCGTGCAGGAGGATCCTGCGATCGAAAATGTCACCGCCTTCATCGGCGGAGGCAACTCCGGCCGCCTGTTCGCCTCGCTCAAACCCAATGAAAAACGCAAGGAGAATGCGGACCAGATCATTGCCCGCCTGCGCGGCAAGACCGCCCACATCCCCGGGGGCACCCTCTACATGCAGCCGGTGCAAGACCTGCGGCTGGGCGGTCGCCCCTCCAGCACCCAGTATCAGTACACGCTTCAGGGCGACGATGCCCGCGAGCTGTTCGACTGGGCGCCCCGTGTCCTGGAAAAGCTCAAGACGGTGAAGCAGCTGGCGGATGTGAACTCTGACCTGCAGAACAAGGGCCTGGAGGCCTCCCTGGTCATCGACCGCGCTACAGCCTCCCGACTGGGCGTCACGCCCCAGGCCATCGACAACACACTGTATGACGCCTTCGGTCAGCGCTTCGTCTCCACCATCTACACGGCCCTGAACCAGTACCACGTGGTCATGGAGGTGGACTCACCCTTCATGCAGACACCCGATGGGCTGCGCCACACCTATGTGCGTTCCAACACCGGCAGCCTGGTGCCCCTCAGTGCGTTCACCACGCTGGAGCGGCGGAACACCGCCCTCTCCGTGAACCACCAGGGCCAGCAGCCCTCCGTGACGCTCTCCTTCAACCTGCCCGTTGGCGTCGCCCTGGGCGATGCGGTGGAGGCCATCGACAAGGCCCAGCAGGAGATCCACATGCCGGGCACGCTGCGCGGCAGTTTCATGGGCACCGCCCAGGCCTTCAAGGCCTCGTTGTCGAACCAGCCCCTGCTGGTGGCGGCGGCGCTGCTGGTGGTCTACATCGTGCTGGGCATGCTCTACGAGAGCCTCATCCACCCGCTGACCATCCTCTCCACCCTGCCCTCGGCGGGCGTCGGCGCGCTGCTGGCGCTGCTGGCCTGCCGCACCGAGCTGAGCGTCATCGCCTTCATCGGCATCATCCTGCTCATCGGCATCGTGAAGAAGAACGCCATCCTCATGATCGACTTCGCCATCGAGGTGGAACGCCGGGAGGGCTCCACACCCGAAGCGGCCATCTTCCAGGCCTGCCTCCTGCGCTTCCGCCCCATCACCATGACCACCATGGCGGCCCTGCTGGGCGGCCTGCCCCTGGCCATCGGCATGGGCACCGGCGCCGAGCTGCGCCGTCCCCTGGGCATCGCCATCGTGGGCGGCCTGCTCTTCAGCCAGCTCCTCACCCTCTACACCACCCCGGTCATCTACCTCTACATGGACCGGGCGCGGCTGCGTTGGGAACGCTTCCGGACTTCCCGGCGCGCCCTGAAGCCCGCGCTTCCCCACTGACCCGTGGCCACCAGCGACTGGTCCAATCAAGCCCAGGCCACCCCGTCCCAGGGAGCCTCCCCGTGGGTGAAGGGAGTGCTGATCTTCCTGGCCATCCCCGTGGTCCTCTGGCTCGTACTGTTCGCCCGGATGAAAACCATCCAGGTCCGCGCCTGGCCGGTGATCCGCCAGGTCTGCCAGCGGCTGCAGACCGACGCGGCGGCCCGGCAGCTGTTCCAGGCCAACCCAGCCCTGGCCGAGGCCTACCGGAGCGAAGAGGTCTTCCTGGAGCGGGTGCAGGCCTACCGCTCCCAGTTCGCCAACCTATCAGAGCACCAACCCCCGGAAGGGGAGCACTTCGAGTGCTTCGCCACCCCCGTGGGGTTCTTCGCATCCATCCAGGGCACCGGATCCGCCTGGGCCATCCTGGAGGTCCAGCGCAGCACGCCGTTCCGGTCGGTTTCGGGCGAAGGGCTGCTGCGGCTGGAGTTCTCCCCCACCCGGGAGGACCGGGACTCTGAGCGGCGCGCCCTGCGAAAAGCCAAAGCCGAGGCCGCCTGGAAGCGCTACCGCGAGATCTATGAGCAGCTGGGCACGGAGGAGGGTACCAGGGCCCTCTGGCAGCGGGAGCCGGGCCTGCGCCCGACCTTCCCCGACGAGGGCACCTTGGTGCGCTTCATGGCCGCCACGCGCCCCCACCTGCAGGTGCTCCCGGAATCCATGGGCCAGGCCAAGGTGCACCTGCGGCGCCAGGCCCTGGGCGGTCCCACCAGCGAGGTGGTGCGCCTCAGCTACCCCTTCCCCGAAGGGACCTTCACCCTCGTCTGGACTGCGGGCCGCTTGTCGGGCCTCGAATTCCAGCCCAAGCCCTAGCGTCCCCCGGGTTGTCCAGCCTGGCCGCTTGAGCCCAGCCCTCCCGGATGCGATCCTGGAAGGCTATGAAACTCGATCGGCTCGGCGACTTCCAACGCACCCACCGCAACGGCGACCTGCGCCTCGACCACGCGGGCCAGACCGTGCGCCTGCTCGGCTGGTGCCGCCGCGTCCGCAACCTCGGCTCGCTGGTCTTCCTGGACCTCCGCGACCGCTGGGGCCTGGTGCAGCTGGTGGCCAACGAGGAGACGGCCGATCCCGAGCTGCTGGCCAAGCTCAAGGCCGTGCGCAGCGAGTTCGTGCTGGCGGCCGAAGGCGTGGTGGCCGAGCGCGAGAGCAAGAACCCCAACATGGCCACGGGCGACATCGAGATCCGCCTCACGGGCCTGCGCATCCTGAACACCGCCGCCACCCTGCCCTTCCCACTGGAAGACGAGGGCGTGGGCGAGGACCTGCGCCTCACTTACCGCTTCCTGGACCTGCGCCGCGAGCAGCTGCAGCGCAACATGATCCTCCGCAGCGAAACCTCCAACATCATCCGGAACTACTTCCGGAAGCACGATTTCGTCGAGTTCGAGACGCCCATCCTCGGCAAGTCCACGCCCGAGGGCGCCCGGGACTACCTGGTGCCGAGCCGCGTGCACGCGGGTGAATTCTTCGCCCTGCCTCAGAGCCCTCAGCTCTACAAGCAGATGCTGCAGGTGTCGGGCTTCGAGCGCTACGTGCAGATCTGCCGCTGCTTCCGCGACGAGGACCTCCGCGCCGACCGCCAGCCCGAGTTCACCCAGGTGGACGTGGAGATGAGCTTTGTGCGCCAGGAGGACATCCAGAACCTGATCGAGGGCCTGATGGTGGAGCTCTGCCCCTTGGTGGGTAAGCACCCCGTCGCCCCGTTCCCGCGCCTGACCTACAAGGACGCCATGGAGTGGTACGGCTCCGACAAGCCTGACCTACGCTGCAAGATCAAGATCCAGGATGTGACGGGCCTGTTCGTCGGCAGCGAGTTCAATCTGTTCCGTGCCGCCGCCGATTCCCAGGGCCAGCGCCGCGTCCGCGGCCTCTTCCTGCCCGGCGAGGCCGCCGGAGCTTTCAGCCGCAAGCAGCTCGACGAGCTGCAGGAGACAGCCAAGCAACTCGGCGCCGGGGGCCTGCCCTACGCCAAGTGGGGCAAGGATGGCCTGGCCTCCAGCTTCAAGAAGTTCATCAGCCCGGAGCTCGAAGCGGAGCTGAAGGCAACCCTGGGCATCCGCGGCGAGGGCCTCGCCATCTTCGCCGTGGGCACCGACGATCAGACCTCCCGGGTGTTGGGCGAGCTGCGGCTGCGCCTGGCCCGGACCTTCGGCCTGACAGACCCATCCGCCTTCGAGTTCCTGTGGGTGGTGGATTTCCCCCTGCTCCAGTGGGACGAGGAGGATCAGCGCTTCGTGGCCTGTCACCACCCCTTCACCAGCCCCCACCCGGACGACCTCGACCTGCTGCAGTCCAATCCCGGCGCCTGCCGGGCTGTGGCCTACGACTTGGTGCTCAACGGCTACGAGCTGGGCGGCGGCAGCATCCGCATCCACGATGCAGAAACCCAGAGCCTCATGTTCCACACCATCGGCATCAGCGAGTCTGAGGCCCGGGCGAAGTTCGGCTACCTGCTGGATGCCCTGGCCTTCGGTGCCCCGCCCCACGGCGGCCTGGCCCTGGGCCTGGACCGCCTCGTCATGCTGCTGGCGGGCGAGGACAACATCCGCGAGGTCATCGCCTTCCCCAAGACCGCCCAGGCCCGCTGCCTCATGACGGATGCCCCCAGCCCCGTGGACGAGCGGCAGCTCCGCGACCTCCACCTGCTGCAGGATTCGAAGCAGACCTACCGGGTCGGCGCTGTGTTCTTCGAGAGCGCCGAGGGCGGCAATGCCGAACTTCGGGGTCAGGCCCTCCAGCAGATCAGCCAGATGACCCCCCGTCAGTCCCAGGGCCTCGTCACCCTCGATGCTCAGGGCCAGATCCTCGATGCCCAGACCCTCAGCGGTCCCACCTTCGACTTTTGAGGCTGGTCCCGGCCCCTCCCCCGCCTGGCTCCCCAGATGCCCAGGAACCTTCCCGGGCGAGGCTCCACCCTTCATGGGATCCTCCCCTTCGGAGAGCGACCCGATTCCCGCGTAAACTAGGCTGTGCCCTTCGGGGTGTTCTTGTCTTGGAGGCTCCATGTTCCTGAAGTTCCCCGCCCCGGGGAAAGCGCTTGATGCGACGCGGTCACCCCTCGCATCGACGGGCCGATTCCTGGCCAGCATGCGGACCTTCCTCCTCCTGCCCCTGCTCCTCTTGAGCCTGGGTGTGGCCTGCTCCCACCACAAGAGCCACGCCTCCGACCCCGGCACGGCTCCGACCATCACCACCGCTCCCAGCGATGCCACGACGGTTACGGGACGCCCGGTGAGCTTCACCGTCGTCGCCGCCGGTGCGCCTGTGCTGCGCTACCAGTGGGCCAAGGATGGCGTGAACATCCTGGGCGCCCTGGGCGCGACCTACACGCTCCAAAGCCCCCGCGTGGCGGATTCCGGCCACTACACCGTGACCATCACCAATCCGAACGGCACCCTGACCACCGCCCCCGTGGCCCTGGCCGTGGTGGCCGCCGTGACCTTCAACGCCCCCATGGGCGTCATTCAAGATGCCGCCGGGAACACCTATGTCTCGGACATGGCCGATCACACCATCTGGAAGGTGAGCCCCACCAACCAGAAAACCCTGCTGGCAGGCATGTCCGGCATCCCCGGCACCCTGGACGGCAAGGGCATCGCCGCGCAATTCGACACCCCCGGAGGCTTGGCGTTGGATGCGTCCGGCAACCTGCTGGTCGCAGATACCGGCAACCACACCATCCGTCGCATCGCCCCCGATGGCACCGTCGTCACCGTGGCCGGTGCGGCCGGCATTCCCGGGACCACCGATGGCCTGGGCACCGCCGCCCGCTTCAATGCCCCCACTTGCCTGGCCATCACCGCCACGGGTTCCGTCTACATCTCGGACGCCCAGAACCACACCATCCGCCTCATGGCCGCCGATGGCACCGTGTCCACTTACGCGGGCACCGCAGGCAAGCCCGGCCAGGTCGATGGGGACCGCAGCACCGCCCTGTTCAACGAGCCCAATGGCTTGGCCTTGAGTGCCAACGGGACGCTCTACGTGGCTGACTACGGCAATTCGGTCATCCGTGCCATTTCGCCGAGCGGAACCGTGAGCCTGCTCGCGGGCCAGTACGGCACCCATGGCTATGTGGATGGCACCTACACAACCGCCCTCTTCTACCTGCCCGTGGGCCTCACCATCAATGCGTCAGGCACCCTCTACGTGACCGACACCGGCAACCATGCCGTCCGCAAAATCACCCCCCTTGGCGTGGTCAACGTGGTGGCGGGCTCGGGCTCAGCCGGCAATGCGGACGGTCTGGGTGACGCGGCCCTCTTCAACCTGCCCTGCGGCGTCACAGTGACGTCGGCCGGTCTGCTCGTGGTGGCCGACACCGACAATCACATCCTGCGCAGCATCGACGCTTCCAGCAACGTGTCGACCTTCACCACGCCCTGAGCCGTCTGCCCACCGGCAGATCAGCCCTCACGCTTCGGGCCGCGCATGACCCTCACCCTCCGCCAGAAGGCCCTGGCCATCCTCCACCAGGCGGGCTGGGACATCCCGGCCCCGCCGGTGGTGTGGTCGCCGCGCATGGCACGCTGCGCGGGGCTGTTCGTCATCGAGAAGGATTCGCGCGGCAAGTGGCACCCGGAGATCCGCCTGAGCATCCCCCTGCTACGCCGCCGGGACTGGCCCTGGCCCCAGCAGGTGTGCGGGATGAACTGCCACGCGCCGGAGGAAGTGCAGCAGCGCATCCTCGAGCACGAGCTCATCCACTACAAGCTCTGGATGGACCGCGAAAAGAACTGGGGCCACAGCGACCGGTTCCGCCAGTTGGCCTGGGAGACCTTCGGCCACCAGGCCATCACCCACGGCATCGGCACAGAAGAGGTGTGTCGGTGAATGATCAGGAATGGACTGGAGTCCAGACCCTGCCGAGTACACTCCTGCCATGACCACCTGGGATCCCGCCTTCCTCACCGTGCCGCCCCTGACCGAGGCGGAGGATCGGTTGGCGCCGCCCCACAAGCTCTACGCCCTGCGGACCCTGCCCATGGGCGACATCCGGGCGGTGGGTTTCGACATGGACCACACCGTGGCCCGCTACCGTCAGCCGGAGATCGACGAGTTGGCCTTCAAGAAGGCCGCCCGCATCCTGGTGCGCGACCGGCACCACTCGCCCTGGCTCCTGGAAATCGAATACGACCCCGCCTTCGCCGTGCGCGGCCTCGTGCTGGACGGCCTGCGGGGCAACCTGCTGAAGCTGAACCGCGAGCGCCAAGTGGTGCGTGCCAGCCACGGGAGCCGACCCCTCTCCCGCGCCGAGGTGGATGCGATCTACAGCCGGCGCCGGCTGTCCACGGCGGCCAAGGGCTTCCGCAGCATCGACACCCTTTTCGAGATCCCCGAAAGCCACCTTTACGCACAGATGGTGGATGGCCTCGACCGCGATCTGCTCAAGGCCGAGAACTACCTCCAGCTCTTCCAGGACGTGCGCTGGGCCATCGACACGGCTCACCGCAACGGTGAGATGAAGGCCGAGATCCTCGCGCACAAGGCCTTCTTCATCCCACAGGATCCTGACCTCGCCCTGGCCCTGGGTCGCCTGAAGCGGGCCGGCAAGAAGCTCTTCCTGCTCACCAACAGCGAGTGGAGCTTCACCGATGGCGTGCTGAGCCACCTGCTCGATGGCCTGGATGACGCCCACCCGCGGTGGACGGATTACTTCGACCTGGTGGTGGTGAGCAGCCGCAAGCCCGCCTTCTTCCTTGAATCGCCCGAGCCCCACGCCCTCGAGGGACACCCGAACTGCTTCAGCGGCGGCCACACCGCCTGGCTGGAATCCGTTCTGGATGCGCGTGGAGAGCAGGTGCTGTATGTGGGCGACCACATCTACGGCGACGTGCTGCGCTCCAAAAAGAATGCCTCCTGGCGAACACTGCTCCTGGTGCCCGAACTGGAGCGGGAGCTGCGGCTGCTGGAGGCCAAGGCCGACGATCTGCGCCACGTGCTTGGGCTTGAAGCGGCGCGGCGCCGGACCCTGCGGCGATCCTCCGTGCTGCAAGATCAGCTCAAGCGGAACCGTGTGCGGCGGCACTTGCTGGGCATGCGCCTGAGCCCCGATGCCCTCACTGCCTTGGACCAGGAAGCCTCCCAGCTCACCGCCAGTGCCGAGGCCCTGCAGCGGCGGGCGGATCAGCAGGAACGTGAAGTCCGGAACCTCATGCAGTCTGTGGAGGCTGCCTTCAATCCCATGTGGGGACCCATGTTCCGCGACCAAGATGAGCTCACCCGTTTTGCCGATCAGATCCAGCAGTTCGCCTGCGCCTATACCGGCAAGGTCGGGAACCTCTACATGTACGATCCCATGGCGACCATCTACGCCCCAGTTCCGACCTTGCCCCACGAACGCGTGGATTAGGCTACTGTAGCCGCGCGCCCATCACGCGATCGAGGAGCGTTTCCAGTTCGGCGCTGGTGAAGGGCTTCTTCAGGAAGTCCACAAAGCCCTGGGCCTGGGCCTGCTCCCGCGAGGCTGACAGCGCGTAGCCGCTGCAGAGGATGCCGGGGAGGTCCGCCCGGATGCCCCGCATGATCTGGAAGGCCTCGACGCCCCCCATCCGGGGCATGGTGGCATCCAGGATCACCAGATCGAAGGCCTCAGGCCGTTGATTGAAAGCCTCCAGGGCCTCCAGGCCATCGGAAGCGGTCACGACCTCCAGGCCAAACCAATCCTGCAGCATCTCCGCCAGCACCGACCGCAGCTCTTCCTCGTCGTCCACCAGCAGCACCAGGTTCCGCGCTCGAGGGCTCTCCGAGAGAACCATGGGCGCCGCCATCTGCCCCTCGGGGGATGGCAGATGCACCCGGAACACGCTACCGACGCCGGGAATGCTCTCCACCTGGATGCCACCCCGGTGCCCACGTACAATGCCCATGGCGGCAGCTAAACCCAGACCCCGGCCCACATCGCGGGTCGAGAAGAAAGGATCGAAGATCTTCGGCAGCATGCCGGCCTCGATGCCGTGGCCCTGATCCGAAACCTCCAGCACCGCATACGTGCCCGGCTCCAGGGGATCCGGCCAGTGTCCCGTGCCCAGGTCGCCGGGCGTGAGTGTCCGTGCATAGGTGCGCACCCGGATCATGCCGTGGGCTGCGCTCGCCTCATGGGCGTTGGTGAGGAGTCCCTCCACCACGCGCCCGATGAGCACCGGATCCACCATCACTCGGGGCAGGTTGAGGGAAAGGTCTCGAACCACCGGGATGCCCATGCGATCCAGAGCCTCGCCCACCAGGGGCGCCAGATCCATGGACTCGGGCCGCCGCAGGTCTCCGCCCGAGCAATGCAGGATGTCGCGGCTGAGCCGGGAGGCCCGGTCCAATCCCGCGCGGAGGCGCTGGATGTAGGCGTGGCCGCGGGAATCCTCCGATACGGCCGCCTCGGCCATCTCCAGGTTGGCCACCATGGTCTGGAAGATGTTGTTGAAGTCGTGGGCGAGGCCCCCGGCCAGCATGCCGAGGCTCTCCATCTTCTGGGCCTTGGCGAGGGCCTCCTCTGCTGCGCGGGCCTGGGTGAGGTCCACCATGCAGCAGACGGCACCGTGGGTCTGGCCCACGCGATTCACCAGTGGCGTCGCATAGGCCATGAGGTGCCGCGTCTCGCCATCCGGATAGACCAGGTCGAGGGCGAGGTCCCGGATGTCCTCCCCATCACGGGCGGCGCGCTTCAGGGGCAACTCATCCTGGCCGAGGGCCCGACCTTCATGGAGCAACAGGACGGCGCCAGCCGAATCGGTGAAGTGCGTGGCCCCGGGCCGCCGAAGGAGGGCCACCGTGGCTGGGTTTCCGCGTACCGACCGGCACTCGGCATCCTCCGCGATCCAGAGCGGCACCGGAATGGCCGCCATGACCGCGGCGAGTTTGTCGGCTTCGGCGCGGGCCTCCGCGCGGGCATCCTCGATCCGCGCGGTCTGGACCTCCTTGGACTTGAACACGCCCTGGATGAGCCACACACCGACCAGCATGAGGACGGAAATGAGCAGGCCCAGGACTTCGTTGGGCAGGACGGTCGCCGGGAGGCCCCTCTCCAGCAGATCCACCAGCACAAAGAGGCGGCGGGCCGCCATCAGCACCAGGGCCAGGGAGACCAGGAACCAGGCCAGGGGCCGCCCAGCCGTCCGGCTGATCCGCATGCCCACCCCAGCCGCAGCGATCTGCAGCAGGACGGAGAGAAGGATGACCGCGAGGTTCAGCACCGGAGGACCTGCCTCCACGTACCTATCGGCATCCCGTTTTATCGGGTTGAAGGTCGTTCAAAGCTAGCTGTGTATCCCGGCTTTGGCCTGGGCGATCACGCGCCGGATGGCGGCCACCACCTGATCCTGGTCGGCCTCGGTGAGGCCGGGCCAGAGGGGAAGGCTCAGGAGGCGCTCACCACTCCACTCGCTGTTCGGCAGGCCATCCTTGGGCAGGTGCTGGGGGTGCGCGGCGTAGAAGTCCCGGTACCAGGGGTGCACGTGGGCCGGGCGGTAGTGGATGCCCGTGCCGATGTTCTCTTCTTTGAGCGCGGCGACAAAGGCATCGCGGTCCATGCCCAGTTTCTCGGGGTGGATGCGCAGCACGAAGAGGTGGAAGCAGTGGCCAAGCTGGTCATCGCCGGGCCAGGGCAGCATCACCTCATCGAGGTCCTTCATCAGGTCGAGGTAGCGGTGGAAGAGCACGCCGCGGCGGACGTTGAAGCCATCCAGCTTGTCGATCTGATGCAAGCCCATGGCCGCCTGGAGGTCCATGAAGTTGGCCTTGCGGGCGGGCTCGTACACCTCCGTGTGCGGGCTGCCTTCTTTCGCGAAGCGCTTCCATGCGTCGCGGTCGATGCCATGGAAGCGCAGTCGCTTGATGCGGCTTTCATACTCATCGTTGAAGAAGGCGATGGCGCCGCCTTCGCCGGTGGTCATGTTCTTGTTGGGGTGGAAGCTGTAGACCGTCATGACCGAGCGGGGGTCGCCGCCGATCTTCATGCCACGGTGGTGGGCGCCCATGGCCTGGGCAGCATCCTCGATCACCCATAGGCCGTGCTTCTCTGCGATGGCCCAGATGGCGGCCATGTCACAGGGCAGGCCCGTGAGGTGCACAGGAATGATGCCCTTGGTTCGGGGGGTGATGGCGGCCTCGATCTTGGCGGGATCGATGTTCATGGTGATGGGGTCGATGTCCACCAGGACGGGCACCCCGCCCTGCAGAACCACCGTGCTGAGGGTGCTCACCCAGGTGAGCGAGGTGGTGATCACCTCATCACCGGCCTGGAGGCCCAGCACCTGCATGGTGATCTCCTGCGCCGTCGTAGCGCTGTTCATGGCCAGGCAGTGGGGCACGCCGTTGTAGGCCTGGAGCTTCTCTTCGAACTTCGCCGACTTGGGGCCGGTGGTGATCCAGCCACTGTGGATGGTGTCGATGATCTCCGCGATCTCCTCTTCGCCCACCATGGGTCGGGTGAAGGGGAGGAAGTCCGGACGGCGGACGTAGGACATGGCAGCTCCGCGAAAACCCTTATTCTACCCGCCCGGCTTCGACCTTGGGCTGGGCCGGACAGACCACCGGCGGGCCCAGAGGCCCGCCGGGGACAGGGTGTGCGTGGGTCTGGCTACTGCAGACGGCAGTACTGGCTGGTGCCCACGAAGGTCACGTTGCGCTGGATCAGGTAATTCCGGGAGCCCAGGGT
>Ga0265327_10003229_pt1 | contig 15858 bp, 9 predicted proteins | sample 41621metaG_FD_202089 | JGI IMG/M metagenome (GOLD analysis project Ga0265327, IMG submission 202089) | Rhizosphere microbial communities from Carex aquatilis grown in University of Washington, Seatle, WA, United States - 4-16-21 metaG | ecosystem: Host-associated > Plants > Roots > Rhizosphere >... | reverse complement strand
AACATACGCCGGAAGGTTTTCGTTCTCGGAGCCCAGGCCGTAGGTCACCCAGGAACCAAAGCTGGGCCGGCCGGGCCGACCAAAACCGGTGTGCAAAAACAACTGCGCCGGCCCGTGATTAAACTCGTCCGTCCGCATGCTGTTGATAATCGTCATGTCATCGGCAACTTTTGTCATGTTCGGCAAAAGTTCGGACATCACCTGCCCGTTGTTTCCATGGCGCGAAAATTTGAATTTCGATGCCGCAATCTTCGGATGTCCACGCAGGAACGCGAACCGCTTCCCTTTAATAAATTCGTCAGGACACAATTTGTCGTCGAATTTTTCGAGCATCGGTTTGTAATCAAACATGTCGAGTTGGGACGGCGCACCGACCATGTGCAGGTAGATGACTTGCTTCGCCTTTGCGGGAAACTGCGGTGCTTTGACCGCCAGCGGGCTCGGCTTCGTGAATGGCCTGGTAGCGCCAAATGTTTTTGCAAGCAACGACCCCAGGGCGATCGACCCAAGAGCGAAACCAGAGCGCTTTAGAAAATAACGCCGGTTGATTTGTGAAATATGGTCCTGCAATGGATTCATGAATCAGCCTTTGGTGATTGTCTCATCGAGATTAAGGATTGCCGACGCGACGCTGTACCACGCCGCAGATTCAGCGGTGCTGATCGCGCCTGGTTCCTTTTGCGACTCCTTTTCCCTTTGCGCCGCGCTCAACTGTTCTTGAAATAACTTCTCCAACAATGAGAGCTCACGTTCGTCCGGCAAACGTGCCATGCATATTTCAAAGGCATACCGGATCTTCTCTTCGACGCTCCCCGACGCTTTTTCCGCTAAGATACGTTTCGCCAGCGCGCTTGCAGCTTCGACATAAACCGGATCGTTGAGCAGCGTCAGCGCCTGTAGCGGGGTGTTTGATCGTGGACGCCGGATCACGCAAGTGTTTCGATTCGGAGCATCGAACGTGATAAAGCTCGGATACGGTGAGGTGCGCTTCATGACTGTATAAATGCCGCGACGATAGCGGTCCTCTCCTTCGCTTATTTCATACCGAAGCGCCGCGCCGCCGACCTTTCCTTCCCAGACGCCTGGCGGCTGATACGGATGTACAGACGCGCCACCCATCTTTAAACTCAGCAAGCCCGCTGCCGCCAGAGCATTGTCCCGGATCATCTCCGCATCCATGCGGAAGCGCGGTCCGCGCGCGTAAAGTTTATTCTGATCGTCGCGTTCGTAGAGTTCTGGAGTGACGCGCGATGACTGCCGATAGGTCGCCGAAGTTACGATGAGCCGATGAATGTGTTTCATCGACCACGGTTTTTCAACAGTGCGAAGATGGCTTTGCGGTGACATGAATTCGCACGCCAGCCAATCGAGCAACTCCGGATGCGTTGGCATATCGCCTTTCACGCCGAAATCTTCTGGCGTTGTGACAAGCCCATGACCAAAAAACTCCGCCCACCAACGATTCACCGTCACGCGCGCGGTCAGAGGATTATTGGTACTAATAAGCCAGCGCGCCAGCGTCAGACGATTGCGTGTGCCCTCGGTAATGGGCGGCAAGACTGCCGGAACATCCGGCTGAACGTCGCCGCCTTTATCCAGGAAATTGCCGCGAACGAAAATTGTGGATGACCTCGGCTGCGTTTCTTCCATCGCCAAACTTGTTGTTGTCCCCAGCGATTTTAGTTCCGTATTCAATTTTGCCCGAAGTGAATCAATCTTTGCCAGTTCAGACCGCGAACTCAGATAGTAATTCGAGAGTCGCGACTTCTGCGCACCCGTTCGATTTTGCGTAATGGTTTGTAAAACCTCAATCACGTCGGAAGGCATTTCCTGATTTGAAACATCGCCGGTTATGGCGGATAGACGGAGTCGCCCGATCAACCGTGAGCCGCCATAATTTTGTGCCAGCGTAAATATAAACGTCGTCCCCGCCGTCGACCCAACAGGTATCGTCGTCGCAAACGTTGCCCAATGATCTTTTGCAAATTGTGGCGCGATTCCCCAGCCAGTTTTGGGATCGCCGTCTATTGCTTTAGATACAGGGAAACTCTTCTGGTCAAAATCAGATCCCGCCTTCAGGAGCGGAATGACTTGAGGTTGAGTGTCGGTTGACAACGAAGCGCTCACTTTCAAATCGGTCAAAATGAAATTGGGCCTCTGCCCATCGCCTCGTCCTGGACCGCCACCATGCAACGAAGCGTCAGCCAATGCTTCCAACTTGAAAGCGGTGATTCCGGTGAGCGTCGCATGAACGGTGATAGTATATGTGTCCCGATCGGGAACCGCATCATTGTCGTCATCGCGAAGCACGACTGATTTGTCGTTCAAAATTTCATAAGCCGTTCCACTTTCGCTTTCAAACTTCGCAATCTCCAGCACGTGCGCTTGCGCCACGTTCAACAGTTTCCCACTGATCTCCTTCTCCCACGCAGCCTGACCCGTCAGTAATTCTTTCCGCATCGCTTCCGTTTGCACGTCGAGCACGTGAATTTTTTCCTCAATTGCACTCCGTAGCTTATCCGTGGCCGGATTCGGCACTTTCAGATACGGACCATTAAAGTCCAGCGCGATGGTGGTATGCGGATTGGAGTAACGGGATTCCTTGGGGGTGTTATTGAAGAAAGCGAACAACTGATAATACTCCTTCTGTGTGAACGCGTCGTATTTGTGATTGTGGCATTGGCAACACTCAATCGTCGTCCCCAGCCACACCGTTCCCAACGTATTGACGCGATCGAAAACCTGGTTCACTCGGCTTTCCTCCTGATCCGATCCAGCTTCAACATTGATTGGTGTGCAACGATTAAAGCCTGTCGCAATTTTTTGCTCGATCGTCGCATTCGGCAAAAGATCGCCCGCCAGTTGTTCGACGGTGAATTGATCAAATGGCATGTCCGCGTTCATGGCGTTGATGACCCAGTCACGATACGGCCAGAGTTCCCAAAGATTATCGCGTTGGAAGCCCAATGAATCCGCGTAACGCGCGAGATCCAGCCACGGAAGGGCCCAATGTTCTCCGTATTGCGGCGACGCCAACAAACGATCCACCACCTTTTCGTAAGCATCCGGGCTCCTGTCAGCCAGAAATCGCTCAACTTCTTTTGGCGAAGGTGGCAAGCCAATCAGGTCCAGATAAACGCGTCGCAGAAGGCGCGGCTTATCTGCCTCGGGCGAAGAACGGAGTTTTTCTTTTTCGAGACGTGCCAGAATAAAACCATCGATTTCATTTCTGCTCCACGCCTTGTTTTTGACCGCTGGAGGCGAGTGCCGCAGCGGTGCGACGTAAGACCAATGTTTCGTCGCAACGACGTTCGTCGACAAGACGGCACCGTTGGACAATACTGCTGCGCAGAACATTGCCAAAACGATCAGCAAAAACGACTTTCGCGATGTCATCGATTAAGTGGATGGGTGTTGCTCGACGAAGGTTACTGGAAAACCATATTTCCGGTAGGCAAAAATGGGTAAGGTTCGATTGCCTGAAGAGGATTTATGCAAATCGTGTCTCAATGCGAAACCAGTCGTAAATGCCCAAAGATAATTGCCTTAATTGCGTGCTATCCACTCAAGCGGTGTCATGATTAGCGCTTATGTCATTTCAAGGACTTGGGCTGGATGGGAAAATTTTACAGGCCGTTAAAGAGGCCGGCTACACTGAGCCCACACCCATCCAGACCGCTGCCATTCCGCCAATCATTGCGGGCCACGATCTCATTGGCATCGCCCAGACCGGAACCGGCAAAACCGCGGCGTTCACGTTGCCAATTCTTACTCGCCTCGCTGCGCAACCTCCCGCGCAACGGCGCGCCACTCGTGTTTTGGTCATCGCGCCCACCCGCGAACTTGTCGTGCAAATCGAGGAGAACGTGCGCGCTTACGGCAAACATTTACCCCTAACGGTTGCCACCGTATTCGGCGGCGTCGGCGAACATCCGCAGATGCGCGCTTTGCGCGCCGGCACAGATATCATCATCGCCTGCCCGGGCCGGTTACTCGATCTCATGCGCCGACGTTGCGCGGATTTTTCACAGTTGAACGCGCTCGTACTGGATGAAGCGGATCGGATGCTCGATATGGGCTTCCTGCCCGACATCCGGAGCATCGTCCAACAGTTGCCCAAACAGCGCCAGACGTTGATGTTCTCCGCGACGCTCTCAAAAGAAATCGAACGCCTCACGCACGACTTTCAGCGTGCGCCGAAAATGGTTCAGATCGGCCGCCGCTCTAATCCCGCTGAAACCGTCACGCAATTTGTCTACGAAGTCCCGAAGCACTTGAAGACCTCGTTGCTCTTGCATATGCTGCGCGAGCCCCAAATGAATATGGTGCTCGTGTTCTCACGCATGAAACACGCTGCTGACCGCCTCGCGCGACAGCTCGAACAAAACGGCATCCGCACCGCCACCTTACATTCCAACCGTTCGCAAAGCCAGCGGTTGCGCGCTTTGAAGGATTTCAAAAGCGGCGCGGTGCGCATTTTAGTCGCGACCGACATTGCCGCGCGCGGCATTGATGTCGACGGCATCTCGCACGTGGTGAACTACGATTTTCCGATGCACGTCGAAGATTACGTCCATCGCATCGGCCGCACCGGCCGCGCCAACGCTATCGGCGACGCCATTAGTTTTATCACCCCGGAAGATCACGGTGAACTGCGCGCGGTCGAACGATTCATCGGTCGCGGCATTGTCCGCAAAAAGGCTGAAGGATTCAATTACTCCGGCTCCGCTCCTGCGCATGAAGCGCGAGACAACGACCGTCATGCAAGGCCGCAGCACGGGAACCAAGGGCAGCCGAGACATCAAGGTCAACAACAACGAAGTGGCCCTCCGCGCCCTCATCACGGCGGCGGACAACGGAGAAACCGCCCGTCCGGCCAGCGACGCTGGGGAAGGTAAACAACTGTCAGACTTTCGGCCGAATGGCCGTAAACGCCTCTTGAGCATCGAAGCTGACACTTATCGCCTTCGGCAACGCTTTACTGCGTCCAAGCCGGTTCCGGAGCAACCAACGCCATCGGTTCTTTGGTGAGCGGGTGGGTGAATTCCAACTTCCATGCGTGCAGGCACAGCGGCGCATCAGTTACGGCTAGCGTTTGAGTTGTGCCAATTTCCTTGCCAGCCAGGTAAACAGTATCTCCACAAATCGGAAATCCGAGTTCCCAAAGATGGATACGGATCTGATTGGTCCGCCCGGTCACAGGATTGACTTCAAGCAACGTTGTGCCATCTGCGTGGCGCTTCAGGACTTTAAACTCCGTTCGAGCGGCGCATCCGTTTTCGTGATCGACATCGCGCGAGCCAGTTTTACCTGCTTCAAGGCTGATGGGCGCTTCGCAAACAAACGTATCTTCAGCGGGAGTGCCTTGCACCCGCGCAAGGTACGTCTTCTTTATTTTGCCACGTTGGAATTGCGGCTGAAGCAACTTCGCGAAATGACGTGTGCGAGGGACCAGCACCAGGCCTGTTGTATTTGCATCAAGCCGATGGGCCGGATGCGGTTTTTGCGGGTGGTAGGCAATGTTGAGAATGTACCAGAGCGTGTTTCGATTATAGCGACCGCCGGCATGCATGGGCAGAGGAGCCGGTTTATTGAGCACCAGGAGCGCTTCGTCTTCGTGCAGGATGGTAATGTTCGGGTTCACATCCGGCTCGACCATGGCTGGCAGTTTTTCCAGGTAACGTTCACCAGCGCTGACGCGATGCGTGAGCGCGACAGGCGTCCGATCAGGGCCAAGGAGAAGGCCTTTGTCGGCAAGGCCCACCCATTTGGCGGCATCAAGGTGCTTTAGTGTCGTCGTGAGAAAATCGATGAGAGTCTTGCCGTCGCATTCGGTGGGGACGGTGATCGGGCGAAAATTATCGTAGGCAACACTGCCGGGCAACGGCGTGGCGGCCAGGCGAATTTTCTCCTGGCTTCGACTGAGGTTCAAAGCCGCCTGCTCCTCGGTCGTCTTGAAGCAATAAGGGCAAGAGTTTCCCGCTACGTAACGTTCATCCTGCTGTTCCGCTTCCGTGAGCGGCGTCAGGCAATTAAAGCATTGGGTGCTTTCCGTTTCATGCAGGTTCGGATCGACACCGACGCGTTGATCAAAAACAAAGCATTCACCGTTGTAATGAGCCCCGCCACATTCCTCGAAATATTTCAGAATACCGCCTTCGAGTTGGAATATGTTTTTGAATCCCTGCGATTCCATGTAAGGGCCGGCCTTCTCGCACCGGATGCCGCCTGTGCAAAACATGACGATCGGCTGCTCTTTCAACTCTGTGGGCAGTTTTGCCACCGCTGCTGGAAAGTCGCGAAAGTGATCAATGCCGACGGGCAAGGCATTTTTGAACGTGCCTAGCTTCACCTCATAATCGTTTCGTGTGTCGAGCAAAGTGACGGCACGCCCTTCGTCGAGCCATTGCTTGAGTTGCTGCGCTCGAAGTTTTGGCGAAGTGCGAAGCGCGGGATTAATACCGGGAATACCGAAGGCGATGATTTCTTTTTTGATCCGAACGAGCATGCGATTGAACGGCTGATGCGTCGTTTCGCTGATTTTGACTTGCAGAGTTTCGAGCCCGGGAATTTTTCGCAAATGATCCGTGAGCGCGCCAATTTCGTCTGGACCACCGGCGACGAAGAGGTTGATCCCTTCGCTGCTGAGCAGGATGGTCCCGCGCAGCCCCAAACGTTTCGTGAGCGCCAGCAAATCGGCGCGAAGCTCTTTGAGTCCGCTCAGTTGAGCAAACTTATATGCTGCGATGTTATGAACCGTGGTCATCAGGCAAAGGCGTAAAGTTTACCCTGAATTCGTGAAGTTGCGAGTGGCAATTGGGCGGATAGGTTAAACTTCAAGACGCAAAGCAGTAGCTTGACCGCGGCGCATAGTTAGACCGTCGCCTTCTCATACTCAGCAATAATCGCCTCCAACCAGCGAACCAACGGGGCGAGTTGCGTCTGGTCGGTGCGGAAACTGAAATCCAGCCCGTTGCTGTTAATCTCATAACGGCCGGTAGCCTGAATATCACCGATGTGATTGACGGTGAGCGTGAAAAAAGCCAGCGCGTAACTCGACCGTCAGTGTGATGACCTGCTCCCTAGCTGACACATCGTTGAGCGCAAGGCACCACGAATCGGCATTTGGCTTGCCAATGACGACGGATTTCATAGGTCTACCAATTAATCCTCGAACAGCGGGTCGTATATCACACCGCCATTCGTCGAAGCGTTCTTCACGGGGCCATCTTGGTGGCCGTGTCGCCAGCCAGCCGAAAAGATTTTTCTGAAGAAAACCGTGTTTACAACGTCTGATACACGTTACTAAAAAAGCTGAATCATGCGCCTTTATAAAATTCTACCAACCGTTTTCCTCTTCGTCGCACTCACCGCGCTCGCCCATGCCACTGATGCCCGATCCAATATTGTTGTGATGGTGACCCTTGATGGGTTGGCCGCTTATTATTTCGACGATCCGAAGGCGGAAATGCCGAACATCCACGCACTCGCCACCGCCGGAGCCCACGCAAAATCGATGAAAGCCGTTGCGCCATCTGTGACCTGGCCGAACCATACTACTCTGGTCACTGGCGTCACGCCCGCCGTCCATGGCGTCGTTGGCAATAACTATTATGACCGCGCCAAAAAAGCGCAGATCACACTGATTTTCGATCCTGTTTTGGACAAAGAGCAGATCGTCAAGGTTCCCACCATTTACGATGTCGCGAAATCCAGCGGCCTCAAAACTGCCGCTCTCAATTGGCCAGCATCCCGCAACGCAAGGAATCTGGATTGGACCACGCCCGAGGTTCACAGCGCAGATCTCTATCGCAAATGCACCACCCCTGCCCTGCTCGACTTGTGCCGCGACAATGGATTCTCGTTGGTTGACGAAATGTTTCCCGATGGCGTACGCAAACCGGAATACGAAACCGATGCGATCAATTTGCGTGTCTTGAAGCTCTTGATCGCGAACAAGCGCCCGAACCTTGTTTTGCTGCACATCGGAAATTCCGACCACGTTCAACACGAAAAAGGACCGCAATCACCCGAAGCCTACGCCGCAATCAAAGAAGCCGATGCTGAAGTGGGCCAACTCTGGCAAGAGTTGCAAAAGGATTTCCCGGGGCACGCTACCCTTTTCGTTGTATCCGACCACGGCTTTTCACCCATCAGCACCATGCTTTTCCCAAACGTCGTCCTGCGCAAAGCCGGATTGGTCAAGGTCACCGGCAAAAAAGTTAGCAGCGGTTCAGTCCATATCGTCGTCCAGGCCGGCACCTGCATGGTCTATGTCCTCGATCAAAAACATCGCGACGCGATCATGAACAAGGTCGACAAAGCCTTCAAAAACCAAAAAGGCATTTCCAAAATTGTTCACACGGACGAATTGAAAAAATACGGCGTCGGCAATCCGAAAGACGACCCGAACGCGCCTGACATGATTCTCTTCGCCGACTACGGCGCAACGTTCGGCGACACCGCTGGCGGCGATCTACCGTTCGAAGAAAAGCCAGAGGGGCGCGGCACTCACGGTCACAATCCTGAAATCCCGCAACTGCACGCCACCTTCGTCGCCTGCGGCAGAGGAATCAAACCGGGGACAACGCTCGGCGAAATCGAAAATGTTTCAGTCGCTCCAACGGTAGTAAAACTGCTGAACGTCAAACTACCGGGAACAACCGGTCGACCTTTGGACGAAATTCTCGATCAACAATAAGCCGCCCTGAGTTGTTCAAGCCCGGCGGGCGAGACCGGCTAATTCCAGTTCATCGCTTTAAGTATTTGCCCCCGCCAGATCAGGTACCCATGTTCTGCGCCATCGGAGTTACCTATGTTCTGAACCCGAACATTGGCTCGTCAGCGCCAGCGTTTCCCTGTGCCACAACCCACAACCCGTTTCTCGCTTGCTCTTGACAGCGTCGCTTGTCACCCTCCGGCACTGCTGCGCAACCAAATTCACTGAACGCACGCCCACAATCCTGTTATGAAACCCGTCCGCTTGCTGTTTGTCCTCCTTGCTGTGCTCACGACACAAATCCCCACGCGCGCCGTCCCCAGTTTAACTTTTTCCGAAACATGGCAGGACACGTGGACGAACACCGCCCCGCCGACCGTCATCACGAATGGCACGACCTCGATTGTTTTTAGTGGGCTGGTGGCAAACGGTCCCGTGCACGTCGATTTTTCAACGCTTTTCATCCTCAACATCGAAGCTTTCAGCACCTTCTGTCCCTTGTCCGGAGACACTTCCGACCCGGACAACCCGGTACTCAGTTCTTACGTCCCGGGCGCAACCAGCGCGACGGTGACGTTCTATCACCGGTCCGCGACGGGCGCCTTTATCGGCTCGAAAAAGGTCAAAATCAACTGGGCGAACAACATCTTGAGCGGGAGCTTGACCGGTGTGTCGGGCTCGGTCGGCTTTGAATCCCTGGTCCACGACCCGTCTTACCGGCCCGTGGGCGAGACTTCGGCAGCCGTATTCTTCGGCAGTTTCGTTAAGGGTTTTACGGTGTTCTTTCGCCAGACCAACAGCGTCACGGGCGCGCCCGATGGGAAGTCGCTGAACAAAGGCGGCATCACCGGGCAGACGGATGCGATCGCGCCGATGATCACCATCACTTCGCCGGCGGAGGGATTTTCTACGACGAACCCGCTCGTTAACATCCGGGGAACGTGCGCCGATAATCTTGCGTTGTGGCTGCCATTGTGGCGTTGGGGTTCGGCGACGGACGATCCGACACGGGGACGATACGAGTTCAATGACTGGACAGTCGCCGATCACTTTGACACCAATTTTCCAAAGACCGACCACTGGTCGACGACCGTCGATATGTCGGCGACGCCGGGCACGAATTGGTTTTGGGTCAGCGAACAAGATGGAGCTTTGAACGCGGCGAAAATCGTCACGCGCAAAATCTTTTATTCCGTGCGCAGCCCTCTGGTGCTCGGCGCCAAAGGCCATGGCAGCATCATCGGCGGCAAAGGCGTGACCAACGGTGCCATGCTCGAGATCGGGCGCGGTTATCCGGTGACCGCTCACCCGCTCGATTCCAACACCATTTTTCGCGATTGGCGCGATAGCGATGGCAAGGTGTTGTCGACGCAAAATCCATACAGCTTCCTCATGAAGCCGAACATGGTGCTCGGCGCGTTCTTCCCGACGAGCCCGTTCCCGGCCATGGCGGGGACTTACTCGGGAATTTTCTACGACGGCGTGGCCGGGATCTCCACATCGAACTCCGGTTACGCGCTCGTGATGGTGAAGTCCAACGGCAACTTTAACGGCACGATCTTATTCGGCGCACAACGATTGCCCATCGCCGGCAAGCTACAGTACGACATCGATGCCGCCGATCCCGATGCCCTCAACGGCCTGTTCACGGTTGCCGGTGCCACGGTGCCATTGAGCGGCGTCATTCGTTTCCCGACCGACAGCGGAGGCAACTACACGTCGATGCCGACTTTGGCCATGACCGCCAGCGACCACGCGCAAGCACCGGTCCCGCTGGCGCGCTCGGGCAACGTCGTTCCCGTCGGCCTGTATACTATGTGCGATACTTATGCGAATCAGTCGACGCCGCCGACCAATTCCATCGGCAACAGCTACGGCTCGGTCACAGTCACGTCCAATGGCCAGGCCAACGTCATCTTACACCTGCCCGATGGCAGCGCGCCGGTGGCCACGTTTTCGTCGCCCGTCGGCGTGGACGGCAGCGTCTCCTTTTTCATCCCGCTCTACGGCGGCAAAGGTTTGGTGACGGGCACCGTCAATCTCAGCGGCGGGATCGTTGGCAGCCAGGGTAGCGATAATTATTGGGTCAAACTGCCGAACGCACGCGACCACTATTATCCCGACGGTTTCATCAAACCGATGAGCTTCGTCGGCTCCGCCTATTCGCCAGCCGTTGTCACGCAGGAGTTGATAGACAGCGCCCTCATGCAATTCGACATCCGTTACAAAAGTTACAACGTCAACGTCATTGCCATTTACGTGCCGACGAACCATACCTTCGTCCTGGAGACGTCGCACCCCGGCGACGTGTGTAACGTCAAATTCAATCCCGCCACCGGCTTGGTCAGCGGCAGTCTCACCGTCAACGGCACCAACGTTCCCAACATCAACGTGCAGTTCGCGCAGCCGTCCTACATTTTGGGATATGCTCTGGGCGCCAGTAACTCCGCAACCGTCGTCCTCGACGCGCCGATCGTCACCACGCTCGGCAATTATGACGATGGCTTTGTCCTCCTCGACGCGTTCAACGGAAATATTTTCGGATTCCCGGCCACGGGGTATATCGGTTACACCGACCCAACGCAGATCGTTGGCCCGGTTGCTACCCCCGCCGGGGTGACCATGCATAAGGCCATCCAGATCGCGCCGCACCAGCAATTCGTGATCACCGATATTTTTACGAGCATTTATACGTACGAATTCAGGCACTTCTCGCAGTTACAACCTCCACCCTACACCGGCACTTTCATCCCGACCTTGCCGCCATTTCCAGCACTCTGGCTGTTCCCCGCTCGCACGACGGAGTATAGATCGAATTGAAGAACAGCGCGAAGCGTCTTCCCATTTTGACGTTTGGAATGTTACGGAGCTTGGGATTGGCGTTGGAATCGTTGTTATCTTTAAACATGGCTCTCCTGGCGGAGCTTTTGAGGCGGTCACGTTACTGGAAGTTTAATTCCAGTTCATGGCTTTCAGAATTTGTTCCCGCCAGATAAGGTAGGCGGGTTCGGTGAGATGCAAGCCGTCCCTGGTGAACTCCGCCTTCAGCGAACCATTCTCGTCCACCATGAGCGCGTGCAGGTCGATGAACGAACAGTTGAATTCGGTCGCAAGTTTTTTCAAACGCTCATTGAAGTCGCGAACGGGAGCGTTGTGTTTTTCGAACCTGTCACGGGTCGGAAGTACGGATTGGACGTGAATCCGCAGATCAGGCCGCTTCGCTCGGATCCGCTTGAGCAACTCGCGGAAGCCTGTTTCCATTGTCTCAACCTTCTTCCCCGAACCCAGGTCGTTGATGCCGATGAGGATGAATACATCCGTGGCCGCGCAGTCGAAAACCGAATTATCCAACCGCTGCAACACGCCGCGAAAATCATTCGTCGGCATGTCGTTGCCGATGACATCCGCGCCGATGCCGCGATTGAGCACGCGTCGGCCCGGAAAATATTTCGTCACCTCAAATCCCTCCGTAATGCTGTCGCCGAGCAACACAACGTTTTGCCACGCGAGGTTCTCGCCCTTGAAAGCATGGACGCGATTCTCCCAATGCATCTTGAACATCGCACCCAAATCCGGCTCCGGTTTGGCTGGCGCATTCGTGGCGGCGTTGGCGATTGATATTGAGATGAGCCCAATAAGGCAGAGCAATTTGGTCATATTGTATTTCGCGTGTGGATTTCGGTACTCATGTTGACAACAAGAATTCTGCGCAGTCCAGTCAGGAAATACGTTTTCAAGCCCCGCCTGATTCACCAATGCTTAAGCATGAACTGATACCGACAAAATCGGGATAGCCTATCGCAAAACCCGTGTATCGGTATTTCCATTGTCGAGCGACTCTGAATCCAGAATTAAAGACAGTTTTTTCTTTATTTATGAGTCACAAAGCAAACGTCTACTCCGCCCCGGGAACTCCGGTTGAACAACGCACGGTCGGTGAACTGGTCGCTGAACGCCCCGGTCGCTCGCGCGTCTTTCAACAACATCAAATCGATTTCTGTTGCCAGGGCGCCCTGAAACTTCAGGACGCCTGCACCCGCAAAGGTGTGCCGGTCGAAACAATCGTCGGACAACTCGAAGCCGAAGCGGCGCAAAAGGTCGAAGCAAGAAATCCAGCTACCCTCCCGCTGCACGAATTGACCGGGTACATCGTCGGCAAGCACCACGAATTTCTGAAGCGCGAGCTGCCGCGCCTGTCGCAGATGTCGGCACGCGTCGCCAGGGTCCACGGTGGCCATACCCCATCACTCGTCGAAATGGCTCATGTCTATCAAGGCATGTCCGACGAACTCACAAATCACCTGATGAAAGAAGAGCAGATTCTCTTTCCGGCAATCGAAGCGCTCGGCTCTGGTCGTTCCAATGGTTTTCCTCTCGATGGCCCTATCGCCTGCATGCTCCACGAGCATGACGATGCCGGCGCGGCGTTGAAACGTCTCCGTGAGTTGTCACACGGATTCGTTCCGCCGCCGGACGCTTGCAATACCTATCGCGCCTATTTCGCGGGGCTCGCCGATCTCGAGGTAGATCTGCATACGCACATTCACCTCGAAAACGCGGTCTTGTTCCCGGCGGCACAAGCGCTGGCCGAAGCCAACAATTGAAGGCGTCATGTTCGCCTACGGACAAACTTCTGCCAACGCCATCGCGGTGATGAGCCATCTCGCCGCAGTGCCCGGCCGTCGCGCGGGCTCGGGCGAAATCGCCGAAGCTCGCGGCATCTCGCAGGCGTTGACGGGCAAGTTGCTGACACAATTGTCTGCAGCGGGATTAGTCAATGGCCAACCTGGACCGAACGGCGGTTACACTTTGGCGAAGCAGGCGGAAGACATTTCATTGTGGGCTATCGCGTCGCTCTTTGAGCAACTCGATCCACCGGCGCTGTGCGCGTTCGGACGCGGCTGGTGCGGCAACGGAGATCCGTGCCCTCTGCACGATCAAATACACGCGATGGTCGAAGCGAACCGCCAATTCATGGAGAAGACGCGGCTTTCTGTTTTTGTAGGAAAGGAAAAGAAACTTTGCACGAAACCAAAACATTCAGCCGTTGCAACCCGATAAACTTGATATAAACAAAATGGCTCTCCATCACTGTTAATGGCGCTGCTGGTCACGACTGGTCGCAGTGAAAAAAGATCTAATGAAAGGCGCTTGCGGGTAGAGCGCCTCGCGCGAACGGCCAACTTACCCCGGAGGAGTGAGCGCCCCCGCCACTCAGGCCATTCTCGGCGAGAAAAAGTTTATGCGATGCGACAAAACCCGCCGCCATTTATCTCGTATTCTCAAAAAAACCTGGGAATCCGTCAGCAAACGGCTGTCATTCGTTGCCACAACATGTCGGTTTGCTTGTGCGGGATGATACGACGAGAATCATCCCCGTTCACTCGGCGGTATATGCAGATCTGATTGCAGCCGCTCGAGGACACAGTGCATCTCCCGTGCCGAACGATACCGATCCGCCGCATTCGGATGGCAGGCTTTCAATACAACAGTGTTCAGTAGAAAAAAATCTGCCGGATCTTTCTCCCCCAGCAAGGTGGCAGATAATTCAGGGAACAAAGCTGGGCTGCGCCCCGTGCTGATCACATAAAGAACCATTCCTAAAGCATAAATGTCCGCCTGCGGTGTCCCCGGCCGTTCCGGTGCGGGCGGCATATAGCCGGGCGTTCCAACAGCCGTGTGTTCCTCGCTTGGCGGCCGGATATGCGCGATAAGTCCCAAATCAGCGAGTTTCGGTTTTCCATTCGTGAAAACAATATTCTGGGGCTTGATGTCACGATGCGTCATCCCTGAGCGATGAATGAAATCGAGCGTGTCAGTCAAAACCAGTCCGATGCGCAGACACTCCTCAATCGGGAGCCGTTTATGTGGTGCGCGGGCGCATTCCCGGCTCAAATCACGCGGCTTATAGGCATTGGGAAACTTTTCCCAACCGGCCTCGAGGGAGTCGCCGAGTTCCATGACGTAATAGAAATGGGTGGCAAATTTTTCACTGACAAACTCGACTCGCAAAAGACCGGAATGTTTATCGCAAATGTCGCGGTAGCGCGTCACGCCCTCAAACTCACGGTCATACGGTCCTGGATCATTGTCGAACTTATCGAGACTGACAACTTTGACCGCCCGCCACTCGCCCCGTTTACTTTGCGCCAGCCATACGCTGCCATAAGCCCCTCGACCAAACGGCGGTTGTACCAACCGATAGCCCGAGATCTCCGGCACTTCGGCGACTGGCGCATATTGATTTTCGTGCTGGATTGGCGTCGTCGCATCCGTGCGCGATATGACAAATGTCCAGACAAGGGCGACGGGCAATTGTCCTCCAACCACCAGAAGCCATGGGAACCAATAATTCGTGGCAGAGCTGAGCGCGGCCGAGAGGACCGTCACCAGCGCGGCGATGCAAACGGCACAAACGCAGGCGCGCAAGATCCGCAATCGCGGCAGGCCCGCGCCAATCACCAATCCGGCCAGCAACAGGCCTACCCGTTCCAATGGCGCGGAGCGGCGCAGCCACTCGCCGTTCATCAGGTTAACGAACGACGTGATCATTATTTCCGTTCCGGCAGCTGATTCGCCGGTCCAGCGGCTATATGGCGTTCGGAATTTGTCAGGCTCGCTGTCGGAGACCGAAGTCTTGGCTTGCGTGCCAATGAAAACTATTTGGTCGCGGAAGAAATTGGTCGGTTGTTGCAGGGCTACGGTGTAACTGACATGCGTCCATGGCGGTTCCTGGCCGTAGTAGCGCACCCAGCGTTCTTGTGGTGTGTCGCCGAGCTTTGCCCCGGCGATTCGCGCAGCCGTTTCAGCAAGGCTCGGATAAGGACTCGGTCCCGGAAATGGCCAATGATGGCGAACAATCCCATCGCTGTCCGGGTCCAGCCACGCCACCCCCCAGTTCGTGCGCGCGGCAGAGTAGAATGGCTCCGTCGGGAGAATGGGTCGCATGCCGGATATTTCGGGATGCGCCACCAGCGCTTGTTCGGCCATTAGAACGATGCTGCGCTGACGCTGCATCGCATGCGCCAAAGCTTCGTCCTTTTCCGCATTGCGCCGCTGTCCAAAAAACGAATCCATGACGACCATTGCGCAGCCGTCATCAGCCAACTTGTTTAACAACTGCGCATGCAGCGGGCGAG
>Ga0265327_10003228_pt1 | contig 15859 bp, 7 predicted proteins | sample 41621metaG_FD_202089 | JGI IMG/M metagenome (GOLD analysis project Ga0265327, IMG submission 202089) | Rhizosphere microbial communities from Carex aquatilis grown in University of Washington, Seatle, WA, United States - 4-16-21 metaG | ecosystem: Host-associated > Plants > Roots > Rhizosphere >... | reverse complement strand
AAAGTCATTTTTAACGCCAAGCAAATCAGCGATAAAAGATCTTATGTTGGTAACGAGTTCTTGATTTACAGTGCTAAAATCATTTTTATACTGTTGAACAGCACTAGAAAAAACTGTTTGAAATTGCAAGGCAAATTTTTCCGCAATCTTTTTGGCTATTGTAGCCGTTAGCTCTTCCTTACTTAACTCAGCTAAGACTTGTTGAGCCTCGCAGATGGTAGCAGCCTGGGGCTTAAAACTCTCAATATATTGCTGCAAAGCCGCTTTTTGCTCAACATATTTTTTATCTTGTGCGCCGACCATTTTTATAGTCATGTCCACAAACAGGGTTTCTATTTCTTGTAACAACACTTTAATTAAAGCTTCATCTATAGGTTTATCCACTTGAGTAGGCAAGCCTTTACCCGCATCCTCATCAGCACTTTTAAGTACTTCACCACCGGCAGGTATTGGATCTGGTATAGGATCGGCTCCGCTTTGAATGGGCGAGCCTCCATCCTCATCCCCATTAGAAGATTTACCGGTGGGACTAGATCCCGCTCCGCCTCCTCCTAGTGTGGCAGAAGGCTTTCCTCCATCCCTTCTAAAAAATTTGGCAATCGGTAGCCATGCCGAACTATTTTTAAGCTTCTTAACGACAACTGTAAAAATACCGATAATGGCAACAACAATTAAGCCAACTGCCAAACCAAAATACAAGCAGTCAATCCAATCTGGTCTTGAATGTGCCGCCTCTTGTTGTGGTGTTTTCCATGTTATTTCTTTACTACTGCCATTTACATTTGTAGTATACAATTCTTTTGGTATATCATCCAAAGAAATCAAGTCCTTATTATTGAGTTTATCGGTGATAGTGTTTAATTTTTCATGTTCCTGCGAGATTTTACTCTGAAGTTGTTCGGTATCATTTTTATCAAAAGCATCAGTCTGCCCATAAAAGTTTGCAACAAACTCAGCAAGTATTATTTTTTGCTCTACTTCTTTCTTTTTTTTATCAGCATTATTCACGTCAACAATGGGCGGCTTTTCATTTTCCTTACCATCGGTGTGAATAATCACATTAGCCGCTTCGTGGACATTGGGAAACTCATGTTTTTCCCCAAGATTAAATCCATCGCAAGAAATTGCGTCTTCATGGATAGCATGGTGTTTTTGTGTTTTATAGACAATATCAAATTTATCACCAGTTTTCTGTACATAAAAATTATAAGGGGCAAATGTGAACATTTTGTCTGTATAATCTTTGCAGGCACTCCCATCGAAGTGGCAAATCTGTACAATTTTGCCTTCAGTGTCTTTAAAAGCTAATATATATTGGTTAGAATCAGCAACTGGCGTTTTCGTCTTAAATATCTCAGCATATGTCTTTTTGTTGATTGTGATCTGATTACTACATTTCAGCATCACAATCGGGTCTTGCCCAGCAACATTCGCCGATAAAATCGCAAGAATCAGTGAAATGCCGACGGCGGCATAATAGCGAAAGGCAGTGCGATTCATAGTTCAGTCTCCACAGAAGCGATTTCGTCAGGCGTAAGGAACTCAAGCTGAAAAGATGTCAGCGGCCAAACCGTGATAGGGCGATGGGGTTTCATGGTCGCGGCAATCCGTTCATCCACCTTAAGCGCATGCCCATCTGTGTTCTCGATGTGGCAGCGGAAGGAGCCTTTTTGATCGGCAGAATTGGTTGACATGGTGATTTTGAGCTTTGAATTACCTGTCGCTGCCACCCACCGCAAAGAAAATTCAAACGCCACTTTGAACCGGCCTGCATGGCGAATACCTATTTTGCAGATACTGGCGTTAGGCATGTTCAAGTCTTGTGTCTTGTTGTCAGGTAAGTCCACATAACGCCAATCTTCCTTGCTATCACGCTCATAGCAGATGGCGTATCGGCCAAATATTGCTGGCGCGTCACGCTCGATGCTTGCTTGCCAGCGCGTCTGGCCGATGACCGCCCCGGCGGCCACCGCATTTTTTAGCATCTTTGATGGATCATGCTTAGGGTTGTTGATATCTTGCAATTGAATCCATGTTCCCACATCCGGCAAACTGCCTTTCAAGCGATCAAGCAGTTTAGGCCATAGCGAGGTTCTGCCCGAAACAATCACTGTGTCGATGCGGCGGATTGGCTCGCCTCGCGCATCTATGACATTGTCCACAAAAGATTTAACTTCCGACTCGGCGACTCGCTTTACAAATGCGCTGACAAACGGGGCCTCAATGCTTGGTTGCCAAGAGATCGACTTTTTCGTGGTCACTTCCAAATCTGCCAATGTCCGGTATACATCGTAGTGTTCTTTGCTTAAGGAAATCAGCGATCCTCCTTCTCCTTCGAGCGAATCATAGGCAGAGCCATACAACTGGATTTTAGTGTCAGTATTACCAGACACAAGCACTCGCTTGTACTTCTCAATCTGCAAACGCAAGGGGTGCATGGCCTTGAATAAGGACTCGCTAGTCTTATCCTGCGGCACCCGGGGAAAAGGCCTGTCATCGCGCTTGACCAATGGCAAAATATAAGCATCGCCAATATTTTCATACAGGTATTGATCCAAATCGCGCACAATGCACTCGGTCAGCCGGTTGCCAGCGGCCTCCACGCCGTGGCGGTCATGGATACTAATTTTCTTGATTTCCCAGCCGCCACCGGTCAACGCCTCCCGCTGAATCGTCGCCAAAGTCATGTCCAGCGTGCCTGCGCCGATGTCCCAGATAAACACCGTCTCTTCGCCAGCAAGCTCGCGGCCTTGTGCCTTCTGGTAGCGGGCCGCATGAAGCAGGTAATAGTTAAGCACCGCATCGGATTCGCCCAACAGATGGACGTTTTCGGCATATAACTGGTGATAAGGACTTTGCCCAACAAAAACAGTTTTCAGGATTTCCTCAAAACGGCTTCGTTCCACTGTTGTGTAGGTGTTGGGATGGGTTGCGACCAAATAAGTGTAAGGCAGCAAACCAGCAAAGCTGGGTTTGATGTAATCGTCTCGAAGCTTCTCAAACACCCCGAGTAAGACTTCGTCCAAGAGCGGTCGATGGTTAACCCGGTTTTCAATATTTCCCTGCTCATCCGTATAGGGATAATGTCCCGGATTGATAGGCAAATACCGGTAATTCCTGACCAGCAGCATCTTTAAAGAGGGAATGGCGGTGCCTACATCCTTAACCACCTTATCGGCAATGGCCGGCAAGTCAAGGTAGTTGGGTATGTTCGGGCGCAGAGGCAGATTTTGGCTTCCCGCTAAATTGGCGTCCGCACTCAATAGCGCCGGGTTGTTATCTTCCAAATGCTGCGAGAGTGTAGATAGCTTCTTGACCACTTGCCCGGCAAGCGGCAAAAATTGCGGTTCTTCATCGGCGGTGTAGGCGACGGCAATCGCCGAGGTGCCGAAGTCTATCGCCAGCACCCGCCGGGGCGGCACATGGCGCAGGGCCAGCCGGACGGTGGTTTTCCAAGACAGGGTTTGCTTGTTTCCTTTCTCTCCGTCTTCGTACTTGTCGAACACCACACACAACGGCAAATCGAGCCAAGATTCCCGCTGGTCGAACTGCGGCCCGCTTGGGTCTAGCGCGACGGTCAGAACCGTCTCGCGCCGGGCTTTATCGGAATCGTCATACAGCGTCCCTTCGGCTTGGTCATCGACCTCGAAAGCATCTAGCCGACACTCGACGCCCTCGCCTGTAAGGTTGCCACCGCCCGCCGGGTCGTCCAACAAGACGCGCCAATCGACATGCCCCGCGCCTTCCTCGCAACGGTTGGCAAGCTTCAAGCCAAACAACACCCGGCGACCGGTCACGTCCTCGGAGATATTTTGCACGGTTCCACTTAAATCGACGAAGGGCAAGCTATCGCTGGGAGGAGGGCGTAACTCGTCGTATTCCTGCACGGTATTCCTTGCATGGTCGAGCAGGGCCATTTGGATGAAGGTGCGCTGGTCGGAGCGTTCCAGCGCGAAGCGGTGTTCCGCGACGGTTATGCCGTCTTGGTCGATGAGCTTGATTTCGTATTGGCGGATTTCATTCGGCAGGGGGTTGCCCAGTGCCTTGAGGTCCGCGACCAGCCCGAGTTTCTTTTTCGCGTCCTTGCGCAAGGCGTAGTCGATGGCGGACTGCTTGACCCGGCTGTCGGCTGGCTCGTCCATGTCCACCAAATAAAACGCGCCTGCCGCGAGGGCCTTGCCGTCCAGGGCGCGGGGGGAGAGGAGCCATAGGCCTTGGGCCGGTTCGCTGAAGGCGTGAGCGACGCGGTTTTCTAGGACATAGCCCACCAAGGGCAGCAGATGGCCTTTGCCGTAGTGGGCGGATAGAACCGGCTGTCCGGCGCTGTCCGGCTTGCGCGCCAGCCAAAGCTCCTCCTCGAAATGGAACTTGGCCCGCTCCGGCACGAGGTTCAGGTTTAGCGCCAGCGTTCTTTCCACTGGAAAGGAGGATTGCAGGTAGAACTTGAGTGTGCCGTCCACCGGGCCGTCGGCCTCGGTCTCGAAGTCGGCTATTTGGCTGGCGTCGAACAGCAGGGGGTAGCGGTTGCCTTGGTTTGCACGGCGGTCTTCGTGATCGGGTTTGCCCGCCTCGACCACGCCGAGCATCCCAGGGTTCCAGTTAAGCGTGTCCTCATGGGAGGGGCCTTGGAAATGGACTTCAGGGTTTGGAATCGCCAAGGACAGCCGCGTCGAGTGCCACATCCGGCCAAGGCCGGGCAGGGCGGGAGGCGTCCGCTCCAATACGATTTGGCCGATCTGCTCGCCCAAGCTGTCGTGCTTCCGGTTGAAATCGACGGTGCGCGGGACGGTGCCGTCCGGCAGCGCGAGGTGCCAGCCTTGGCGGCGTCTTGGTGGCCAGAACACCCAGACCAAGCCAACCAGAACCACTGCCCCGAAGCCTTCCAGCGCGATATTGCGGGCGTTGTCTTCGGGGTTGCCGGTTTTTTTCTCGGCCAAGTCGCTGGCTTTCAGCGTGCCGCCGCCCGCGGCTTTGAGCAGTTCGGGGTCGGAGACGGCTTCGAGTTTGGGACTGGCGACGCCCGGCCAGAGGCTGGGGTGGTATTGCTCGTCGCGGCCCGGGGCGACCGTCAATTGCAGCGGGATGTCGCGGGATTGTTCCCATTCCAGCGGGTAGGCCGGGGGGGTGCCTTGGAAGCGGACGCGGTAGACCGTCCGGTAATAGGCGTCGATGACGCCGCCGCGCTGGTACTGCGCCGCCGTCGCCGCGTCCAGTGCCGGCAGGCTGCGCCCGCCGCCGCAGTCGATGGCTTGGCGTTTGTACACCCCGGCCTGCGCCAGCTTGTCCGTTGCGGCCTGCGTCAGCTTGCAGTCGGCAAGCTTGCTGTCCGCGCCGCCCGGAGTCTTCACATAGAAGCCGACGGGCTGTTGCGGCTCAGCTTGCAGCGCCCCGTCGGCGCTGGCCCAGCCCAGCAGCGCGGCCTGCGCGGCTTCGTCCTGCCAGTACACCACCCCGCCGCGAGCCTCGCGGCGCAGCGTCAACGTGGTGTTGGGCAGCGCCGCGAGGGTTTCCAGCGCCTGAGCGCGGGGCTGGGCTTCCAAATAGGTAACCAGCAACCCTTCGCCTTTCCGGTTTGGATCGCTCCAGTTTTCCAACGAGGCTTTTGCGTCCTCGCCGCAACTGATTTTATCGCTGGTTTTTTTATCGCTAGCCAGCACCAAGGCGCAGGTTTGATTGCGGAAACCAACGTCCAGCCCGTTCCGCGCCGATTCGGTTTGGCTGTCGTAAACGCCGTGGTCTGTGGGAAGGCCCGCTTTTTTCTTCCGGTTAAACTCAGCGATGCGTTGGATGGCCTTGTCTTCATCGACCATGCCGCCTAGCGTGTTATAGCTGCCGTCGCTGATCCGCACCAAGATTGTCTGCCCGACCGGGCCTTGCGCGGCGGCGTTGGCGATTTGTCCGCCGAGGTAAGGGAAGATGGCCGTGGTCGCATGGACGATGGGGGAGTGTCCGCTGAACGGTTCACGCGGCGACCAGAGGCCGGGCCAGTAGCTTTCTTTGTCTGGCTCCCCGGTGCGCAGCAGCAAGCCCTCAGGGACGATGAACAGATTTTCAAGCTTGTAAGAAGGATTTGCCCAATCCAAGCTGAAAAAAGCGAAGCTGAAGCGGTCTTCCGCAGAAAAGCAGGGGAAGCCTTCCGGTGCCGCCTCCAGCGCCTTGCGCACCACTCGGTCGATGCGCGCGGATTTTTCAATCGGCGAGAGCTTGTTGAACCCCGGTTTCCACCAGGTTTGCCCATAGTCGATCTGCATCGACCCGCTGCCATCCAGCAACACGATGAAATGGTTGGGCGGGCCGCCGTGCCGTTCGGCGTCGCAGGCGGCGCGGGCTTGGCCTGCAACGGCTGCGGCAACCATGAACACATTGAAAATTGTTGTTTTTACAAATGAATAACTTAAGACCTTGTTAGCAATACTCATACATCCGTCCGCGCAAAAAATTATCCTGACTGTCTGCGTTCGCGCCCTGTCTTTGTGTCGCTAATAGGCGACAGCATTCTCTTCCGATCAACGCATTTTTGAAGATAATGTCAGCGCTTTTCGGGCAGTCGGCGTCATTTTCAGTTTAAATTACCTAGCGGGCAATTATATCTCGACTTTGGCCTTTTTCAGTAATGCAGGGGCGGTTCTCGTAGCACAATAGCCCTTTGGTGATGGCTTGCGAGACGACAGACAGTGCTGATGCTCCCCCGCGTGCCGTTGATGGTTTTGGGTTCCTTCGCGCCGCTGTTCACGCGGCCGGTGTGTGAGCATGTGCAAGTGCTGGTGGCAGGAGCAATCCTATGCCGGGGTCCTCGCACGGTGGCCTCAGTGCTGCGGACGCTGGGAATGGCGGGCGAGCCGGGCTTCTGCAAATACCACCGGGTGCTGAGCCGGGCGCGCTGGTCGGGCCTGCAAGGGGCGAAGATCCTGCTGGGGCTGCTGGTCGCGGCGGGTGCCAGCCAAGGGTTTGCGCTGGTCGTGCTGGTGGACGAGACCGTGGAGCGGCGCAAGGGCAAGAGGATCAAGGCGAAGGGTCGGCACCGCGCGCGGTGCGCTCGACGCAAGGCGAGGTGGTCAAGTGCTGGGGGCTGAAATGGATTTGCCTGACGCTGCTGGTGCCGCTGCCGTGGAGCCCGCGCCCGTGGGCGCTGCCATTCCTGACTCTGCTGGCCCCGCCGGCGCAGGCCGACGAGAAGGCCGGGCGGCGGCACAAGACCACGGTGGACTGCAAGGCCGTCGGGCAGGTCTCGCGCTGGCTGGCGTCCGCCGCGTTCACCGTCGTCGGGTGTCGGCGACGGCGCGTATGCCAGCGTCGCCCTGGCCCACGCCTGCCGGGCGCGGGGGGCCACGCTGGTGTCGCGCCTGCGGCTGGACGCCCGGCTGTACGGCTTCCCGGAAGCGCCCGCCCCCGGCCGGCGCGGGCGCAAGCCAAAGAAGGGCGCGCGCCTGCCCAGCCTGAGGGAACGGCTGGAAGACCCGGCCCAGCCGTGGCGGGACGCCGAGGTGGCGTGGTACGGCGGTGCCCGCAAGCCGGTGCGGCTGCGCTGGGTGCTGGCCGTCGATCCTGCGGGGCAAGTACATCAAGATTGCCGCATAATGCGTATTATGGCAAATATGTGATGAAATTCGGCAAAAATACAGTGAACCTGCTTCACTTGGCGTGCAAATGCCGTTGCCATGACAGCTGCCGTCAACTGGCCTCGTTTTGGTTTTCGGCATGCACCCTCAATTTGCTACAAGTCGCTATAATACCGGACTGATGCGGTGGAAAAAAAGCGTAGTAGGCGCTTTTAGGGGCGTCAGTTTTGGCATTACCACCAGAATTGGGCCAGTGCGGCGTGGTTGGCGTTGCGCACCTTGAACAGCATCGGCAACTCCATAGCAAGACCGAACAGAGCAGTTTTATTGCCTGGGACGGAAGCCAGAACCCTCCTGATTGGGCTTTGCCCATTGTTGGGCGTTCATGCGTGGTTCGGTGATTTTTGGGAAACAAGGCTGGGCACCTTGCCTTTGGCGGAAGCACTGACGAAAAGAACAGACAATGGAAAATGAATTCTTCAACAAGCCAATTCTCAACTCACCCTACGATTACCCCAACCGCCATTGGGAGCTTGACGGGCAAGGCCAGCCGACCCAGAAAATCATAGAAAACCGCCGCCGCGCGGAATTCATCACTCCTATTCCCAAACCTAAAAAGCAGAAAGGGTCTGCCGCGCAGCAATCATTGCTGTTCGATGAGGGGCTAGGCCTTTCGACGCAAGCCCAGCAATACGACGCGACATCCATCATCAACGAATTGCGCCGCCATGTGAACACGTGGCGCAGCCTGCCTAATCCCAACGACTGGCAGGTGACGCCCGAGACTGCCCGTTTGCTGCAACATTGGCGGCATCATCCTTTCAACGGCATCAGGCCGTTTTTTTGCCAGATTGAAGCCGTCGAAACTGCCATTTGGCTGACCGAGGTTGCGCCAAAATCCGGCAAGGCTGGGACTCGGTTTGTGGAGCATCTGGCGGGAGCGAACAACGACGCCAACCCGGAGTTGATGCGCTTGGCGCTCAAGCTCGCCACTGGCGCAGGCAAGACCACCGTCATGGCCATGCTGATCGCCTGGCAGACCATCAATGCGGTGCGCCGCCCCAACAGCAAGAACTTCACTCGGGGTTTCTTGATCGTGGCCCCCGGTCTCACCATCCGTGACCGGCTAAGGGTGCTCCAGCCCAACGACCCGGACAGCTATTACCAAAGCCGGGAACTGGTTCCAGCCGACATGCTGGGCGACATCGAACGCGCCAAAATCGTCATCACCAACTACCACGCCTTCAAACTCCGTGAGCGCATGGAGCTTTCCAAAGGAGGCCGTTCCCTGCTGCAAGGCCGCCACGGCGAAGCAATCAGCACCCTGGAAACGGAAGGCCAAATGCTCCAACGGGTTTGCCCTGATTTGATGGGTATGAAGCATATTCTGGCAATCAATGACGAGGCCCACCATTGTTACCGGGCCAAACCGAGCCAAGACGAAGACCTGACCGGCGACGACAAGAAGGAAGCGGAAAAGAACAACGAAGCGGCAAGGCTCTGGATTTCCGGCTTGGAAATGGTGAACCGCAAACTTGGCCTGCTCCGTGTGATTGACCTGTCCGCGACGCCGTTTTTCCTGCGCGGTTCCGGCTATGCCGAAGGCACCCTCTTCCCGTGGACGATGAGCGACTTTTCGCTTATGGATGCCATTGAATGCGGCATCGTCAAATTGCCCCGTGTACCGGTTGCGGACAACATCCCCGGCGGCGAGATGCCGAAATTCCGCAATCTCTGGGAACATATCCGCACCAAGATGCCCAAGAAAGGCAGGGGCAAAGCCCATGCGCTTGACCCCCTCAGCATCCCGGTGGAACTTCAAACCGCCCTGCAAGCCCTCTACGGTCATTACGAAAAAACCTACCTCCTCTGGCAGCAAAGCGGCATCAAAGTCCCGCCCTGCTTCATCATCGTTTGCAACAACACCTCCACCTCGAAGTTGGTTTACGACTATATCTCGGGCTTTTTCCGCACGAATGTAGACGGCTCTTCCTTGTTGGAAAATGGCCGTCTCTCCTTGTTTCGCAACTTCGACGAACATGGCAACCCCCTGCCCCGTCCCAATACCCTGCTCATCGACAGCGAACAACTTGAATCCGGCGAAGCCTTGGACGACAACTTTCGCACGATGGCCGCCGACGAAATCGAGCGCTTCCGGCAGGAGGTATTCGAGCGGGGCGGAAAACTGGCCGACGAGCTTCGTGCCGGCAAGGCCATGGACGACGCCACGCTCCTGCGCGAGGTGATGAACACCGTAGGCAAAAGGGATCGCCTTGGCGAATCCATCCGCTGCGTGGTGTCCGTGTCCATGCTGACGGAAGGCTGGGATGCCAACACTGTGACCCATGTCCTTGGCGTCCGCGCCTTTGGCACCCAATTGCTATGCGAGCAAGTCATCGGGCGGGCGCTGCGCCGCCAGTCTTACGATCTCAACGAACTTGGGCTGTTCAACGTCGAATATGCCGACGTGTTGGGCATCCCCTTCGATTTCACCGCCAAGCCCGTGGTTGCGCCGCCGCAGCCACCCCGCGAAACCATCCATGTCAAGGCTGTCCGCCCTGACCGCGACGCACTGGAAATCCGCTTTCCCCGTGTCCAAGGCTACCGGGTCGAACTGCCCGAGGAACGGCTTACCGCCGAATTCAACGACGATTCCGTGCTGGAACTGACCCCCGATCTGGTCGGCCCCTCCATCACACGCAATTCCGGCATCATCGGTGAAACCGTAGACCTGAACCTCGTCCATACCGGCGACCTGAGGCACTCTACCCTGCTCTTTCACATCACCCAGCGCCTGCTTTACACCAAGTGGCGCGACCCCGGCGAAGAACCCAAGCTGCACCTATTCGGCCAGCTCAAACGCATCACCAAGCAATGGCTGGATGCCTGTCTTGTCTGCAAAGGCGGCACTTACCCTGCACAACTGATGTATCAGGAATTGGCGGACATGGCCTGCGAACGCATCACCGCCGGCATCACCCGTGCGCTGGTCGGTACTCGCCCCATCAAGGCGATGCTCGATCCCTACAACCCGACCGGCTCCACCCGGCATGTGAGTTTCACCACATCAAAAACCGACCGCTGGGAAACCGCCGCCCACCGCAGCCAAATCAACTGGGTCATCCTCGACAGCGACTGGGAAGCTGAATTCTGCCGCGTGGCAGAAGCCCACCCCAAGGTGAAAGCCTACGTGAAGAACCACAACCTCGGACTGGAAGTGCCTTACCGTTTTGGCTCCGTCATGCGCAAATACCTGCCTGACTTCATCGTGGACATCGATGACGGCCACGGCGACGAAGACCTGCTGCACCTGGTCGTCGAGATCAAAGGCTACCGTCGCGAGGATGCCAAGGTGAAAAAGGAAACCATGGACATTTACTGGGTGCCCGGCGTCAACAACCTAAAGCAATATGGCCGCTGGGCCTTTGTCGAGTTTACCGAGGTTTACCAGATGCAAGAAGACTTCGCGGCCAAGGTCGAAGCCGAGTTCGACAAGATGATTCAGGCCGTTGCTTTGGCCGGGAATACACCATGAGTTCAAACGCCCTCAGCTTTGAAGGACTCGTCACAGCCATCCAGCAAACCCACGCCGCGCTGGCAGAGCAGGCAGTCAAAGCGGTCAACCTCAGCCTGACTTTGCGCAACGGGTGCATCGGCTATTACATCGCCGAGTTCGAGTTGCAGGGCGCCGAACGGGCCACCTATGGCGACAACCTTCTCACTGAATTGGCTAAAGCGTTGCGCTCCCATGGAATCAGCGGTGTTGGGCGACGTCAGCTTTACAACTATCTAGCCTTTTATCGCGCCTATCCAGAAATTGTGCGGACGCCGTCCGCACTATTGGCCCAGCTAGCCAACCTTCCCATGATGGAAAAGAAAGTGCGGACAGTGTCCGCACAATCTGCCAACGAGCAGGCCCCGAACCTAGACAGCTTGTTCAATCGGCTTTCCTACAGTCATCTCGAACAATTGGTGGAACTAGAAGACCCGCTCAAGCGCCGCTTCTATGAAGTAGAAACCCTGCGCGGCAACTGGTCGGTGCGCGAGCTAAAGCGCCAAATCGGTAGCTTGTATTTTGAGCGTAGCGGCCTCTCCACTGACAAGGAAGCCTTGGCCAGGCTATCCCATGGTGGCGCAGAAAAGCAGACCCCACGGCACACCATCCGTGACCCCTACGTGTTCGAGTTCCTCGGCCTCAACCCCCGCGAGGTCATGACGGAAAGCAACCTGGAAGAGGCTCTGCTCGACAAGCTGCAACAATTCCTGCTCGAACTCGGCCACGGCTTTTGCTTCGAGGCACGGCAAAAGCGCTTGCTCATCGGCGGCGAGTACTTCTTCGTTGACTTGGTGTTTTACCACCGCATTCTCAAATGCCATGTGCTCATCGAACTCAAGAGCGACGACTTCCGGCACGAACACCTAGGCCAGCTCAACAGCTATGTCGGCTACTACAAGAAACACGAGATGCAGGAAGGCGACCAGCAGCCCATAGGCATCCTGCTTTGCACCCGCAAGAACCACGAACTCGTGGAGTTCGCGCTGGCCGGCATGAACAACACCTTGTTCGTCTCCCGCTACCAAGTGCAACTGCCCGGCAAGGACGAGATCGAGGCCTTCTTGCATCGGGCTGTGCAGGAACTGTCGGATAGCGAAAGCGTTTAGGGAGCGGGAACCGGGCGCTCAAGCATCTGCTAAGATGCATACTTGAATGCCTGTTTTGTATGCACTGGAGAACCTTATGCGCACCACGCTCAACATTGATGACGACCTAATCCAGCAAGCCCAAGATTTATCCGGGCTACAAGAGAAAACCGCCTTGATCCGGGAAGGCTTGAAAGCCCTGATCGAACGGGAAAGCGCCAAACGTCTGGCAAGGCTCGGCGGATCAGAGCCTCAATTGGAATCCATTCCCCGCCGACAAAGCCAGCCCCAATCATGATCTTGGTCGATACCTCGGTTTGGATCGACCATCTTCGCGTCGCGGAAATGCGATTAGCGGCCCTGCTCGGTCGGTGCGAAGTGGTGATGCATCCGATGGTGATTGGCGAACTGGCCTGTGGAAACTTGCAGAACCGGACCCAGCTATTGAGCCTGTGGCGCAACCTGCCCTCCCTAGGCGAAGCCACCCACCACGAAGCCCTGTATTTCCTTGAGCAAAACCGGCTCATGGGCAAAGGCATAGGCTGGGTTGATCTCCACTTGCTGGCGGCTGTGGCCCTCAGTGGCGATACGCTGCTGTGGACTCGGGATAAGCGCTTGGCAGGTTTGGCGGCAAGTCTCGGACTTGGCTTTTCTGAAACTTAAACTCCAGATACGGACGACATGGCAAAACCACCCAGCAAACTCAGCGTCGAAACCCTCACCCACGACGAAGCCACGCGCAAGAACATCCCCACGGCTGAATACCAGTCGGTCATGCGCCAGGATGAGCAAAGCCCTATCCGCATCAGTTACCAGCGACGCAACCGCGACCTCGACCCGCAACTGGTCTGGCGGGGCAAAGACGAGCAGGATTGGTCGGACTTGGTGGTTCACGCCCCGCCCTTATACATCCAAGAGAAAGTCCATCCGAAAGCCTTGATCGACGACCTGCTGCGCCACCCCTCGCCCGATGGGAGAGGGGCCGGGGGAGAGGGTGAACAAATCGACCTATTCTCCGACTTCAACGGCCTACCCGACAACAACGCCAAGACCGAGTTTTACCAACACGAAGGCCACTGGTCGAACCGGATGATCTTGGGCGATAGCCTGCAAGTCATGGCCTCGCTGGCGGAACGCGAAGGACTGCGCGGCAAGGTGCAATGCATCTATTTCGATCCGCCCTATGGCATCAAATTCAACTCCAACTTCCAGTGGTCAACCACCAGCCGCGATGTGAAAGACGGTAACGCCGAACACATCACCCGCGAACCGGAACAGGTCAAAGCGTTTCGGGATACTTGGCGGGATGGGATTCACTCCTACCTGACCTATCTGCGGGATCGGTTGACCGTGGCACGGGATTTATTGACGGATTCAGGTTCAATATTCGTGCAGATCGGGGATGAGAATGTGCATCGAGTTCGGGCGGTTATGGATGAAGTTTTTGGAGAAGATAACTTTATCGGTTTGATTTGGTTTCGCAAAAAGACAATGCCACTCGGTGCAACCTACCTTGAACGTATGGGTGACTATATTGTTTGGTTTGGGAAAAATACAGATAGGACGAAATTTAGACGGCTTTTCAAGCCAATCGATATTTCAGGCGATTTCCACTGGAACTGGAGGCAAACTGACTCTATTACGCGCAAGAAATTCTCAAAAAATGAGCTTTTACAGAATCCAGCAGGAGACCCATTCAGATTAGTTTCAATGTGGCCTCCCTCTTTCAGCGCGAAGGATGTATATGACCTTCCATTTCAAGGAAAAAAATGGCCACCAGCTCCTGGACAATGTTACCCATCAGGATCAGAGAAACTTGAACGTGTTGCAAAAGCGGGCCGGTTTGAAATTGAAGGTAACTATCTTCGTTATGTAATGAAATTGTCTGATGATAATACTACAAAGTTAAATCTGACATGGACTGACACAACAGGGGCGCGAGATCAACGATATGTAGTGGAAACGAATGAGTTCGTGGTTCAGCGCTGCATATTATTGTCTACCGACCCCGGCGACCTAGTCCTAGATCCCACTTGCGGTTCAGGCACCACCGCCTATGTCGCCGAACAATGGGGCCGCCGCTGGATCACGCTCGACACTTCTCGCGTCGCGCTGGCCTTGGCCCGTGCCCGCATCATGGGTGCCCGCTATCCATACTACCTGCTCGCCGACAGCCGTGAAGGCCAAGTCAAAGAAGCCGAAATCTCCCGCACCGTGCCATCTAGCCAACCCACGCGGGGTAACATCCGACTAGGTTTTGTCTACGAACGGGTGCCGCATATCACGCTAAAATCCATCGCCAACAACACAGAGATCGACATCATCTGGGATAAATTCCAAGCAAAGCAGGAACCCCTGCGCGAGCAGATCAACCAGTTGCGAGGGAAAGCTTGGGAAGAATGGGAAATTCCCCGCGAGGCCGAAGACCCTTGGGAAACCAAAACCGCCGATTTGTTTACCAAACTGCGGGGTGAACAGGCCCGGCAAGACCAAGCCGACCAGAAGAAAATCCAAACCTATCTGGCCGGTATCAACGCCAATCTGAAACGCCATTACACGCTCGAAAACCTGCCCGCCCGCCCTACCGATGCGTGGCCGCAAGAGGCCACCGAGATTCATACCGCATGGTGGAAAGAGCGCATCGCCCGCCAGAGGGAAATAGACGCCTCCATTGCCGCCAAGGCCGAGTCTGAATACCTCTACGACAAGCCCTACGAGGACAAGAAAAAAGTCCGCGTCGCCGGGCCATTCACCGTGGAAAGCCTCTCGCCCCACCGGGTGCTGACCGTGGACGAAAACGACGAGCTGGTAGACAAACTGGCCGAGCCGCAAGGCGAATACGGCGAGGAACGGGATTTCGTCCAAATGATCCTGGAAAACCTCAAGACCGCCGGGGTGCAGCAAGCGCACAAAGAAGACAAGATCAACTTCACCGCGCTGATCCCATGGCCGGGCGAATTGATCTGCGCCGAAGGCCGCTATCTAGCCCCCTCTCCCCAAGCGGGAGAGGGGAATGAAATAGAAAAACGCGCCGCAATCTTCATCGGCCCGGAATTCGGCACCGTCTCCCGCATTGATCTGGTTGCCGCAGCCCGCGAAGCCGGTGACGCCGGTTTCGATGTCCTCATCGCCTGCGCTTTCAACTACGACGCCCATTCCTCCGAATTCGCCAAGCTAGGCCGCATCCCGGTGCTAAAAGCCTGCATGAACGCCGACCTGCACATGGCCGACGACCTCAAGAACACCGGCAAAGGCAACCTGTTCGTCATCTTCGGAGAACCGGACATCGACATCCTAGAAGCGCCGGAAGGGCAGATTCGCGTCAAGGTCAACGGCGTGGACGTGTTCCACCCCAACACCGGCGAAGTCCGCAGCGACAGTGCCGAAGGCATAGCCTGCTGGTTCATCGACACCGACTACAACGAAGAAAGCTTCTTCGTCCGCCAAGCCTATTTCCTCGGTGCCAACGATCCCTACAAAGCATTGAAAACCACCCTGAAAGCCGAAATCAACGAAGAAGCCTGGGCCACATTAAACAGCGATACCTCAAGGCCATTTGATAAGCCAAAGTCAGGGCGGATTGCAGTCAAGGTCATCAACCATTTGGGGGATGAAGTTATGAAGGTGTTTAAGATAAATAATGTAAACAATTCATAACA
>Ga0265327_10003227_pt1 | contig 15859 bp, 15 predicted proteins | sample 41621metaG_FD_202089 | JGI IMG/M metagenome (GOLD analysis project Ga0265327, IMG submission 202089) | Rhizosphere microbial communities from Carex aquatilis grown in University of Washington, Seatle, WA, United States - 4-16-21 metaG | ecosystem: Host-associated > Plants > Roots > Rhizosphere... | reverse complement strand
TGGCCCGACCGACGTCAACGCACCTTGAGCTGCCCCACGCGGCTCATTGCCAGCCCGGCCGCCGCCGTGCGCGTCTCCACGCCCAGCTTGGCAAACACGTGCTCAAGCTGCTTCTTGACTGTGGCCGGGCTGCTGCCCAGGATGTCCCCGATGTCGCGGTTGGTCTTGCCCTTGACCACCCAGTACAGCACCTCGCCCTCCCGGGCGGTGAGCTTGAACTCCTGGCTGAGCGCGTCCATGGCAGCCTGGTCCGAGCTTTCCTGCATGACCAGCAGCCATTCGTCCTCGCCCGTGGGCTGGTGCAGCGTGAAGCTCAAGCGCCGCCCGGCCTGGTTCACGGCCCACACAGGGGCACTCGCCGGTGCCAGCCCTTCAGCGAGGTCCTTGCTCAAGCGGGGCACCGCCTGGCTCAACCAGGCCGCCAGCTCCAGCGGCGCCACAGCCTCGGGCGTGTCGAAATAGTGCTGCAACAGCTTGCGCGCCAGCGGGGTCTGCCACAGCACGCGGCCATCGCTCACCCGCACGGTCAGCGAGGCGTGGCCAAAGGCGTCCAGTGCGTTACGGGCCTGCCGGGCCTGGCGGGCGCCCTGCATGTGGGCTTCGATGCGCGCCATCACTTCACGCGGCCGGATGGGCTTGACCACGTAGTCCACGCTGCCGGCGGCGAACGCGGCCACCACGTGCTCGGTCTCGCTCAAACCCGTCATGAAGATGATGGGGATGTGGCTGGTTTCGGGCTGGGCCTTCAGGCGCCTGGCCACCTCGAAGCCGTCGATGCCCGGCATGATCGCGTCCAGCAGGATGATGTCGGGCACCGCCTGGCTGGCACGCTGCAGCGCCGCCTCGCCATGCGTGGCCACCAGCACCGTGTAGCCGGCTTCGTCCAGTGCATCGTGCAGCAGCGACAGGTTGTCCGGCACATCATCAACGATGAGCACGACATCGGTGCGGCTGCGATCAAGTCTCTCGAACATGGTGAGGGCAACAATCAATCAGAGGCTTGTGACACGCTTCATGCACCGCTTCAAACACCGGATTGTGCCTGCAGCAGTGATTCCTTCAGCAAAGCCGCCATGGCATCCAGCTGGAACTGCCTGGCCATGGTACGCAGGCGCTGCACGAAGGCCTCGCATTGGGGCTCGGCGGCAGCGATCTGGTCCAGCGCCTTGTGCACCCCGCGGATGTAGCCCGCGTGGATCTGGTCTTCCAGGCTGCGCAACGCGCCCACAGAAGGCAAAGCGCTGGATGCGGCCTCATCATTGGCCGAGGTGTCGGCGCCAGCCGTGGGCGCAACGGCCCGCTCTACCTCGATCCACTGCAGCGCCAGCTTGCGCCCCAGCCAGTCCAGCAGATCGGGCACACGCACAGGCTTGACGATGAAGTCGTCCGGCGTGATGCCCACGTCGTTGTCCAGCGCCTTGTCGAACGCATTGGCCGACACGATGGCTGCCGGCGCCTCGCTGAGTTCGGCCACACGGATCGCACGCAAGGTGGCCCAGCCATCCAGGCCCGGCATGGCCAGGTCCATGAACAAGGCGTGCGGCATCAACTGCGGCGGGCAGGCGCGCAAATGCGTCAGGCATTCCAGACCGGAGGCCAGCGGCGTCACCTCAAAGCCCAGCGGCTCCAGGATGCGCACCAGCAGGCCGCGGTCTGCCTCTTCGTTGTCCACCACCCAGATGCGGCGGCGCTCGCCCACATAACCAGTGCGCTGACCGCGCGGCACGTGGCGCATGGCCTCGGCCACACGCACCTGGGGCAGGAACAAGCGGATGCGGAAGGTGGTGCCCAGGCCCAGCCTGCTTTGCACCTGCATCTCGCCCCCCATCAAGTCGGTGAGCATCTTGCTGATGGTCAGGCCCAGCCCGGTGCCGCTGGCCGAGTTGCCCGCCGCCGATGAGCCGCGCGCGAAGGGCTCGAAGACCTTGTCCAGCTCGTCCTGCGCGATCCCGGGGCCGGTGTCGCTGATGTCGATTTGCGCGATCTCGCGGGCATAACGCACCTTGAAGGTCACCTGCCCGGTAGAGGTGAACTTCACGGCATTGCCCAGCACATTGATCAGGATCTGGCGCACCCGGCGCTCGTCGGCGCGCACGGCCTCGGGCAAGGCCGGGTCGAGGTCGGCCACAAAGCGCAGGTGCTTGGCCTTCGCCTCATGTTCGATCAGGCCGGTGATCTGCTTCAAGAGGTCATCCAGGCGCACCGGCTTGACGTCCAGCGTGAGCTTGCCGCTTTCGATGCGGGCGATGTCCAGCGTGCCTTCGATGAGCGACAGCAGGTGGTCTCCACCACGTTTGATTACCCCCACCCCATGCTTGACGTGCTCGGGCAAGGCCTGGTCTTCATCCAGCAGCTGCGCATAGCCCAGGATGCCGTTCAGCGGCGTGCGCAACTCGTGGCTGATGGTGGTGATGTAGCGGCTCTTGGCCTGGTTGGCCTGCTCGGCCGTCTGCTTGGCCTGCTGCAGCTTTTCATCGGTCACGCGGTGCGACTCGATCTCGCGCACCAGCAAATGCGTCTGGCGGTTGGACTCTTCCTGCGCCACCTGGCGGCTCTTGTGCGTGAGCACCACCCACCAGGCCACCACCCCCACCACCAGCAGGAGCGCCGCGAACACCTTGGTGAACGCCGCACGCAGCATCTCGGCGGCCGCGCCGGTTGAGGTCAGGTCCAGCACATCCAGATCGCGCAGCTGCTGTTGATAAACCAGGCCGAACACGCCCGCCAGCAAGGGCCCCAGCACCAGCATGATCAACAGGAACTGCCCCAGCTCGGTGTCCAGGCGACGCCAGATGAATGCAGGCATCACGCGGCGCCCCAGGCCACGCCACTGAACGGACCATCGGGCGTCAGGCTTGCACAGATCCTGGCAACGCGCATCCAGCGAGCAGCACAGCGAGCAGATGAAGCCCTGGTAGGCCGGGCAATGCGCGACGTCATCAGCCTCGTATTCACGCTCGCACACGGTGCACTTGTGCAACGCACGCAGGCGGATGACCTTGCTCAGCGGCTGCCCCGCGGCCTCCAGGTCTGGCTCATGCACAAAGGGCGGTCTGCCCACATGGGTTTGCGTCAGTGGCGGCCTGGCCAGGTAATAGCGCCCCTGAGTGGCCCAGGCGATCAAGGGCGAGGTGACAAAAGCCACCACCATGGCAATCACCGCGGAAAAGGCCTGGGCCAGCTCGCCCAGCCAGCCCACATAGGCCATGACCGACACCAGCGATGCCAGGCCCATGGCCCCCACCCCCACGGGGTTGATGTCATACAGATGCGCGCGCTTGAACTCGATGCCCTTGGGCGACCACCCCATGGGCTTGTTGATGACCAGGTCGGCCACGACAGCCATGATCCAGGCAATGGCGATGTTCGAGTACAGCCCCAGCACCTTGCCCAGCGCCTGAAACAGGTTGAGCTCCATCAGCAACAAGGCGATGACGGCATTGAACGCCACCCACACCACGCGGCCGGGATGGCTGTGCGTGACCCGCGCAAAGAAGTTCGACCAGGCCAGCGAGCCCGCATAAGCGTTGGTCACATTGATCTTGAGCTGCGACACCACCACGAACACAGCCACCGCGGCAATCGCCCAGGACTGGCGGGGGAAGATCGTCTCCCACGCCACGAGGTACATCTGGTTGGGGTCCAGTGCCCGGTCCACCGGCACCGAAAAACTGATGGCCAGGTAGGCCAGCAAGGCGCCGCCCAGCATTTTCAGCACACCCGGGATGACCCAGCCAGGCCCGCCCACAAACACGGCGGCCAGCCAGCGCGCCTTGTGCCCAGGGCGCGCTTCGGGCATGAAGCGCAGGTAATCGGCCTGCTCGCCCATCTGGGTGATCAGCGCGATGCCCACGGTCATGGCCGAGCCAAAGGACAGCAGATCAAAGCCCTGGTGCGCACCATCCTGACCCGCGTAGCTGGCCAGGTCACGCAGGATGTGGGGGTGCTCCTTGAACACATACACAAAGGGCAAGATCAGCATCAGCAGCCACAGTGGCTGCGTGATCAACTGCAGCCGGCTGATGATGGTGACGCCATGGGTCACCAAAGGCACCACCACCAGGGCGCAGATCAGGTAACCCCAGGCTGGCGGGATGTCGAAGGCCAGCTCCAGCGCGTAGGCCATCACCGCGGCTTCGAGCGCAAAGAAGATGAAGGTGAACGAGGCGTAGATCAGCGAGGTGATGGTCGAGCCGATGTAACCAAAGCCCGCACCGCGTGTCAGCAGGTCCATGTCCAGGCCATGGCGCGCGGCGTACACGCTGATGGGCCAGCCTGCCAGCAAGATGATGAGCCCCGTGGCCATGATGGCCCAGAAGGCGTTGATGAAGCCGTGGTCGACCAGCAGCGTGGCGCCGACAGCCTCCAGCACCAAAAATGCCGCCGCACCAAAAGCCGTATTGGCCACCCGCCAGTCCGTCCAGCGCCGGGCCGAGCGCGGCGTGAAGCGCAAGGCGTAATCCTCCAGGGTTTCGGACGCCACCCAGGTGTTGTAGTCACGACGCACCTTGACCACCCGCTGCAAGGCTTCGCTGGCGGGTTGGGCTGGACGGTTTTGGTCTGGGTCTTGCATAGTGTGGATTCGTCTGTGCCTGACATCGCAATTTCGATGCCGAAGCCTTCACCCCGAGACACCCGATGGAACTCACCCCTCGCGAAAAAGACAAGCTGCTGATCTTCACCGCCGCCTTGCTGGCCGAGCGCCGCATGGCCCGTGGGCTCAAGCTCAATTACCCCGAGGCCGTGGCCCTGATCACGGCCTTCATCATGGAGGGCGCACGTGACGGCAAGAGCGTGGCCTCCCTGATGAGCGAGGGCAAGACCGTGCTCACCCGCGAGCAGGTCATGGAAGGCGTGGCCGACATGATCCCGGACATCCAGGTTGAGGCCACCTTCCCGGATGGCACCAAGTTGGTGACCGTGCACCAACCTATTGCATGAACACCGCGTGGCGCACCAATTTGGCAATCACTTTGGAATGACCCGCGCCTGACCTTCCAACCCAAGCAGCTCCCAACCATGACACGCACCAAACTCATTCAAACCTTGGCACTGATGTTGGGCACAGCCCTGAACCACGCCCCGGCGCTGGCGCACGAGGGCCATGGCTTGCCGGGCTTCAGTCACTGGCATGGCACGGACTTGTTTGGCTTCGTGGCCGTGGGCCTGTTGGTCGCGGGTGTGGTCTGGATGCGGGGCCGCAAATGATCCCGGGCGAGCTCATCACCGATGGCCCTGATCTGCCCATCAACCCGGGCAGGCGCGCCATCACGCTGGTGGTCGAAAACGCGGGCGACCGTCCCATCCAGGTCGGCTCGCATTACCACTTTGCCGAAACCAACGGCGCCTTGCGCTTTGACCGCGCCGCAGCGCGCGGCATGCGCCTGAACATCGCCTCCGGCACGGCGGTGCGTTTCGAGCCGGGCCAGCAACGCACGGTGGAACTGGTGGACTATGCCGGCGATCGGGTGGTCTATGGCTTTCGAGGCCTGACGCAAGGCAAGCTCTGAGCGAGCCCCCTTCACCAGCAGTAGCAAGAAACAAACAAGGACCTGCAAGATGGCAAGCATCCAGCGACGCGCCTATGCCGAGATGTTCGGCCCGACAGTTGGCGACCGCCTGCGCCTGGCCGATACCAACCTGGTCATCGAGGTCGAGCAAGACCTAACGCTGCGCGCCGGCGGCTACGGTGAAGAAGTCAAGTTCGGTGGCGGCAAGACCATCCGTGACGGCATGGGCCAAAGCCAGGTGCCCAACGGCCCCGGCGCCATGGAGGCCTTCGACTGCGTGCTGACCAACGCCCTGATCCTGGACCACTGGGGCATCGTCAAGGCCGACATCGGCATCAAGGCTGGCCGCATCGTCAAGATCGGCAAGGCCGGCAACCCGGACGTGCAACCGGGCGTGGACATCGTCATCGGCCCAGGCACCGAGATCATCGCCGCCGAGGGCATGATCGTCACAGCCGGTGGCATCGACACCCACATCCACTTCATCTGCCCGCAGCAGATCGAAGAAGCCCTCAACAGCGGCGTGACCACCATGATCGGCGGCGGCACGGGCCCGGCCACCGGCACCTTTGCCACCACCTGCACGCCTGGCCCGGACAACATCGCCATGATGCTCAAGGCCGCCGAGGCCTTCCCGATGAACCTGGGCTTCCTGGGCAAGGGCAACGCCAGCCAGCCCCAGGCGCTGCACCAGCAGGTCAACGCCGGCGTGATCGGCCTGAAGCTGCATGAAGACTGGGGCACCACGCCAGCGGCCATCGACACCTGCCTGAGCGTGGCCGAAGAGGCCGACATCCAGGTGGCCATCCATTCGGACACGCTCAACGAATCGGGCTTCGTGGAAGACACCGTGGCCGCCTTCAAGGGCCGCACCATCCACAGCTTCCACACCGAGGGTGCGGGCGGCGGCCATGCGCCGGACATCATGAAGGTCGTCGGCGAGCCCAATGTGCTGCCCTCCTCCACCAACCCGACGCGCCCCTTCACCGTCAACACCATTGACGAGCACCTCGACATGCTCATGGTGTGCCACCACCTGGACGCCTCGATCGCCGAAGACCTGGCCTTTGCCGAGAGCCGCATCCGCCGCGAGACCATCGCCGCCGAAGACATCCTGCACGACCTGGGCGCCATCAGCATGTTCAGCTCCGACTCGCAGGCCATGGGCCGCGTGGGCGAAGTCATCATGCGCACCTGGCAGACGGCCCACAAGATGAAGGCCCAACGCGGCAAGCTGCCTGGCGACACCGACCGCCACGACAACACCCGCGTCAAACGCTACGTGGCCAAATACACCATCAACCCCGCACTGGCCCATGGCGTGGCCCACGAGGTTGGCAGCGTCGAAGAGGGCAAATGGGCTGATCTGGTCTTGTGGAAGCCCGGCTTTTTTGGCGTCAAGCCCAGCCTCATCCTCAAGGGCGGTTTCATCGCGGCCGCCGCCATGGGCGACCCCAATGCCTCCATCCCCACCCCCCAGCCCGTGCACTACCGCCCGATGTTTGGCGCATTCGGCGGGGCCTTGTCGCGCAGCTCCCTGACCTTCATGAGCCAGGCGGCCATTGCTGCGGGCCTGCCTGCCCAGTACGGCTTGAAGAAACAGGTGGTCGGCGTCAAGGGCTGCCGCACGGTCAAGAAGGCCGACATGGTTCACAACGCCTACATGCCCGTGATGGAAATCGACGCGCAAACCTACCAGGTGCGCGCCGACGGGCAATTGCTCACTTGTGAGCCCGCCACCTCCTTGCCCATGTCACAGCGGTACTTTTTGTTTTAAATCGTTTCAACCTTCGTGCCTGATTACCGCCAATAAGGCATTCGCCTTAGACTCGCCGCTACGCCAGTTCCGGCTATTCAATATATTTTCAGGCATGGCAGTACCAGCAGTATCTGCAGGATCGGCTCCGCGAGTTAACACGAAAGCGTTATCTCAAAGGCTGAACTGGGTGGTCGACGTTCGCGGATTCCTCGCGATGTACGTCTTGCTTCACCATGCTGAGCTGAATATCGACGCCAGCGGCGTGCAAGACACCTTATGGGCCATCGCCCATGCCATTTTCGGCCACGGTCAGTTTCGCGTCGATATTTTCTTTGTACTTTCGGGTTATTGCCTGACGCTCGGCCTGCGCGGTGCAACCCGCATTGCCCATTTCCATAATTTCATATTACGCAGATCCATTCGCCTGCTCGTGCCCTACTTTGCGGGATGCGCAATGAGCCTGTTGCTGCTGCATTTCTGGCTGTCCACGCCCTCAGGCACCCATTGGGATTACAGCCTGCCCGTGACGACCGGCAGCGTCTTCACCCATTTGCTCATGATCCACAACTGGTGGCCGCAATATGCGATCACGCTCAACCACCCCTATTGGTCCATCGGGGTTGAATACCAGCTCTACTTCCTCTTCCCACTGCTGCTGTGGATCCAGAACCGCCTGGGGCCCTGGAAGTCCCTGGCCTTCATCACGGTCGTGGCCTACCTGCTCTGGCGCCTGAGCTTCAAGCTGGATGTGGGCAACCCCTCCGTGTTCGGCTCATCGCCCTACTACTGGGCCCTGTTCTCCATGGGCATCAGCGCCGCCCGCCTGGGCACACCCAAACCAGGCAGTGATGCGCGAGAAGTCTCCCTGGCAGACAGGTTGGCCATGGGGCTGATCGTGATCCTGATGGGCATCTGGTGGGGCGTCGAATGCATGCGCTATCACGGGCACGTGGCCGACCCCATCTCCAGCTTCTTCGTCGGCCTGACCACCCTGCTCGTGTTGCTCTACGGCCGGCAGATCGGCCTTTTTGCGCTGGTCAGCAAGATCTGGCCAAGGCGCATGCTGCGGTTTGTCGGCGAACGCAGTTTCTCGCTCTACCTCGTTCACGCGCCCCTGCTGCAAGTGGTCTGGTTGATGCTGGTACACCCCTTGCATCTGCATTCGTCAGGGGAACAGGCTTTGCTCGAGATGCTGGCTGGCTCGCTGTTGTCACTGTTGATCGCCGATCTGTTCTTCCGGTTCATCGAACAACCCAGCCACGAATGGAGCAGGCGCATCCCCAACCCCTGATCGGCGCGACAATCCGCGCTGTCACGAACAACTCGACACGCGGACCCATGCTCACTGTCAACAAACTGCTCCCTCAAGGCCAGGGCCTGGCCCCCGTACTGCTCAAGCGTGCCGCCACGGTCGAGCTGGACTGGGACGTGCGCCAGAAAAGCCGCTTTGATGCCACCGACAGCCAGGGGCGCACGCTGGGCGTGTTTCTGCCACGCGGCACCGTGGTCAGGGGTGGCGACGTGCTGGTGGCCGAAGACGGCTCCATGATCCGCGTGCAAGCAGCGCCGCAGCAGGTGCTGGTCATCACGCCTTGCGCAGACCACGGCAGCGCCTTTGACCTGGTGCGAGCGGCCTACCACCTGGGCAACCGCCATGTGCAGATCGAGCTGCAACCCGACCACCTGAAGATCGAGCCGGACCATGTGCTGGCCGACATGCTGCGCGCCATGCACCTGACCGTCCAGGAAACGCAAGCGGCCTTCGAGCCGGAAGGTGGCGCCTATGCGGCGGGCGGCCACGATCATGGCCACGCCCACGCACATACCAACCCCGCGCACGGTGAACCGGGCCACGTGCATGGCCCGGGATGCGGGCATGACCACGGCCATACGCACGACCATACGCACAGCCACCAGCACGACACCCCGGCGGCATCCACGCCAGCGCCGGCCGCTGCTCGCGGTAAACCCATCGGCATCGCCATCAAGGCAGCGGCCACACCGCATGTGCATGGCCCCGGGTGCAACCATGATCACGACGATCATGGCCATGGCCACAAGCACTGATCCCGCCCATGCCGCGTGTTGCCCCCCGCCCTGAACCCTTGAACCAAGCGGCGCGCCTGCAATTGATGTGGCTGGCCTCACCGGCCCTACCCGTGGGCGGCTTCAGCTATTCAGAGGGTCTGGAAGCAGCCGTTGAATCGGGGCATGTCAGTAACGAGGCGCAGGCCGCACTGTGGTTGCAAGACCAATTGCACCTGAGCCTGGCACGCGCCGACCTGGCCGTGGTGGCCAAGGCCGTGCCCGCCTGGCAACGCCATGACCTGGCCCGCGTGGCCGAATTGAACGACTGGGTGGTCCAGACCCGCGAGACCTCAGAACTGCGCCTGCAAACCGAACAGATGGGCCGCTCGCTGGTGGAGTGGTTGCGCAACCGCAGCGGTGATGCTTCGCAACAAGGCGCCGACCAGCGTCTGGCCCAATGCGCGGCCCTGCCCCCCGCCCCCACCTGGCCGGTGGCCTTCGCCCTGGCTGTGGCTCAGTGCCTGCCAGCCCATGCAGGCACAGGCTCACGCCAGACCGGGCATGACGCCGTCCGCGAAGCCCTGCTGAGCTTCAGCTTCGGCTGGGCCGAGAACATGGTCCAGGCCACCATCAAGGCCGTGCCGCTGGGCCAAAGCGCCGGCCAACGCATCCTGCAAGCCCTGATCGACCAGATCCCGGCTGCCATCGACCACGCCCTGGCCTTGCCCGACACGCAACGCCAGGCCTTCACCCCCATGCTGGCCATCCTCAGCGCCCAGCATGAAACCCAGTACTCACGCCTGTTCCGATCATGAGCAACCTGCACAACATCCCCGGCCGCACCAAGAAACTGCCCCCATTGCGCGTGGGCGTCGGCGGCCCCGTCGGCTCCGGCAAGACCACCCTGGTAGAAATGCTGTGCAAGGCCATGCGCAACACCTACGACCTGATCGTCGTCACCAACGACATCTACACCAAGGAAGACCAGCGCCTGCTGACCGTGGCCGGCGCGCTCGACCCCGAACGCATCATGGGCGTGGAGACCGGTGGCTGCCCGCACACCGCCATCCGTGAAGACGCCTCCATCAACCTGGAAGCCGTGGACCGCATGCTGGGCAAGTTCCCCAATGCGGACATCGTGTTCATCGAATCCGGCGGGGACAACCTGGCCGCCACCTTCAGCCCCGAGTTGAGCGACCTGACCATCTATGTGATCGACGTGGCGGCCGGCGAAAAAATCCCGCGCAAAGGCGGCCCCGGCATCACCAAGAGCGACCTGTTCGTCATCAACAAGACGGACCTGGCCCCTTATGTGGGCGCCAACCTGGATGTCATGGAAGCCGACACCAAACGCATGCGGCCAACGCGCCCCTTCGTGATGACCAACCTCAAGACGCAACAGGGCCTGCAGGAGGTCATCGGCTTCATCGAAACCAAGGGCATGCTCAAGGCATAATGCCGCCTGCCATGCGCTCCCCGTAGTTCAATGGATAGAACGGCCGCCTCCTAAGCGGCAAATACAGGTTCGATTCCTGTCGGGGGGACCATCAAGTTGGCACGGATTTGTCCGAAAACCATGTGACCGTCAAGGCGCTTCGGATGTGGCCTGACGTTTTTCGAGGCTACGCCAACATGGTTTCCAACGACACCCACACATCCGACGACGCCGAAGCGCTGGTTGCGCGCACGCACGTGCCGCTGTCCTACCAGAAGCAATGCGTGCTGGATGCCGTCCACCGCATGCGCAACGGCCTGCTGCTCTACCCCGCTGTATGGGTGGTCCTGATGCAGGTCGACAACTACGCCGCCCGTCACCCCAGCTTTGCCATCGCCCATGGCGTGGCCCTCTTCCTGGCCAGCGCGATCAGGCTGATCTACAACAGCGGCCTCAAACGGGCCATGGAGCGCGACTTCCATCGCGCGCAAAGGCTGTTCCGGGCCTTCTCGCTGCTCTACAACGCCTACTGGGGCACGCTGTGCGCCGTCATCCTCGTCGCCCCTGATGCGGAGACCCTGCGCTGGCTGATGCTCATGAGCACCGTGGGCATCACCGCGGGCGGCACGGTCATCGTGGCCATTGACTCGGTGCTGCCCTTGCTCTACCCCCTTTGCACACTGGGGCCCAGCGTGCTGGCGCTCCTGCCGCGTGGTGGGTCGGTTGACCTGGCCATCGCAGGCCTGAGCGCCATCTTCTTTGCCTACTCGCTGGGCATTTCCAGAATGGTGGGGCGCGAATACTGGGCCCGGCAGCGCTCGCAAGCCATGCTGGAGCAGCGGGCCCGCGAGCTGGAAACACTCAGCCGTACCGACGCCCTTACGCGCGTGCCCAACCGGCTCAAATTCCAGGAAAGCCTGACCGTCGCCTGGCGAGACGCGCGCCGGCGTCACGAACCGCTGTCCATCGCCATGGTCGATCTGGACTACTTCAAACACATCAACGACAGCCATGGCCACCCCTTTGGCGACCTGTGCCTGCAAGCCGCGGCGCAAGGCTTGAGTTCTGTGCTGAAGCGCCCTACCGACATGGTTGCCCGCTACGGCGGCGAGGAGTTTGTTGTACTGATGCCCAACACGGGACACGACGGTGCCTCGCAGATGACCCAGGCCATGCTGGAGCAGATCAAACAGACATTCGTCAGCCAGGATGGGCACGAGGCCATGTTGAGTTGCAGCATCGGGGTGTCCACCTGGCTGCCCGGCTCGGACGACCAGGCACAGGCGCTGGTTCAGCAGGCCGATGCGGCGCTCTACCAGGCCAAGCGCGCCGGCCGCGGACGGGTGATGGCACATGAACCCTCGCCATCTGAAGCAACCGAAGCCCCAACCGAACAAGCTCAATTGAGTGTGGCGGCCTGATCAGGCCTCGGACGGGCTTTCGCTCTGGGGCATGCGCAGCTCTTCGACGGTGTAACCCTGGCGGGTCAAGGCCTCGCGCAGCCACGGCGGCTGGGCACCCTCACCATCCCAGGTTTCACCGGTACGGGGATGACGGTATTTCAACACCGGCAAGCGCACCGGTTCCTGGACCTTTACAGGTTCAGGAATACCAGATAGTTCATCTGCCGTGATTTGCCAGAAAGCGACGAGCTTGCGCACCGACCGCAGCACGGCTTCTTGTTCTGCTGTTCTCATCGTGTCTCTTGAGTCGGCAAGCCCGACCTGATGGGCGACCGTATCGGGCTATGGTATCAAACCGCCAGGCGATTTGCCCAGCCGTGCGTTTTCAACAAATCCACGGAAAATGGCTTATTGCGCAAGCCCCGATACCCCTCATGGCATACCGGGCGATTGCGGGCCTAAACTGAGTTCAAGCTGAAGTCCGTCCCCATGAAACTCGCGATCCTGTCCGACCTGCACGCCAACCGACAAGCCACGGAAGCTGTCTGGGAACACGCCACCCAACAGGGCTGCGAGCGCACCGTGTTGCTGGGTGACTACGTGGACTACGGCGCCGACCCGGTCTGGGTGCTCGACTTCGTGCAGCAAAGGGTCCAGGAAGGCGCCATTGCGCTGAAGGGCAACCACGACGACGCCATCCGCCACGAAGGCTCGCACAACATGGGCGAGCACGTGCAGGAGTCCCTGGTCTGGACACGGCAGCAGTTGAGTTCTGCCCACGTCGCCTTCATTGAATCGCTGCCCCTCGTGGCCGAACTGGATGACTGCCAGTTTGCGCACGCCAATCTGCACGCGCCTTCGCAATGGGGCTATCTGGATGGCCGCATGGAGGCCGTGCGCAGCATGCAGGTCAGCGCGCACCCCTTCGTGTTTTGCGGGCACATGCACCAGCCCTGCCTGTACCACCTCTCGGTGGCGGGCAAGTCTGGTGAGTTCTCACCGGTGGATGGCACGCCCATCATCCTGTCGCCCATGCGGCGCTGGCTGGCCATACCTGGCTCGGTCGGGCAGCCACGAGACGGCAACCCCGCCGCCTGCTACGCCATGTTCGACACCGGCAGCAAGCAGCTGACCTTCCACCGCGTGCCTTATGACCATGAACGGGCAGCGCAACGCATCATCGATGCGGGCCTGCCCATGTTCCTGGCGCAGCGCCTGCGCGACGGGCGTTAGCGCCTTCATCACGGCCACCGCATCACCGCATCACCGCATCACCGCATCACCGCATCACCGCTTCACCGCTTCACCAAATCAGCAGAACAAGGACCAGCCGATGACGCCACCTGGAAAACTGCAAGCCGGCGAAGTGATCGATCAGTACAGGCTGAAAGACAAGCTGCACGTGGGTGGCATGGCGACCTTGTGGGACGTGGAAGCGCTGCAAGGCGCGCCCGCTGAGCCAGGCGCCCCGCACACGCCCCTGATCATGAAGATCCCGCGCATCAAGGGCGGCGAGGACCCGGCCACCATCGTGGGCTTCGAGGTCGAGCAGATGGTGATGCCCATGCTCAGCGGGCCCCATGTGCCGCGCTTCGTGACCAAAGGGGACTTCATCCAGCAGCCGTATATCGTGATGGAGCGCATCCAGGGCGAATCACTGCGCCCCCGGTTGGACAAGGCGCCCTTGCCTTTTGATGAGGTGGCCGACATCGGTCAGCGCGTGGCCTTCGCGCTGCATGAGCTGCACAAACAGCACCTGGTGCACCTGGACGTCAAACCCAGCAACATCATGTTCCGTGACACGGGCGAAGCCGTGCTGGTGGACTTTGGCTTGTCCAGCCATGCACAACTGCCTGATCTGCTGGAAGAAGAGTTCTCGCTGCCCATGGGCACAGGGCCGTATATGTCGCCCGAGCAGGTGCAGTTCATTCGCAACGACCCGCGCAGCGACCTGTTTGCGCTGGGCGTGATGCTCTACCACCTCACCACGGGCGAGCGGCCCTTTGGCAACCCGACCAGCGTGTCAGGCCTGCGCAAGCGCCTGTATACCGACGCGGTGCCGCCGCGGGCCCACCGCCCCGACACGCCGCCCTGGCTGCAGGAAGTGATCATGCGCTGCCTGGAAGTGGACCCGGCCAAGCGCTACCAGACGGGTGCCCAGTTGGCACTGGACCTGCAACACCCTGACCAGATCCCCTTGACCAAACGGGCCGAGCACACCGCCCCCAGAGGCAGCATCAGCAACCTCAAACGCTGGTTCAAGGCCATGGGCGCCGAACCCGAGGCCCAGGCCAATGCCACCCAGCACGTCGAGCACAGCCCCATCATCATGGTGGCCATCGCGACCAAGGCCAGTACGCCCGAGCTGGACAAGAAGCTGCTGGCCACGGTGCGGCGCATCATGCAGATCGAGCCGGGTGCGCGCCTGGCCTGCGTCAGCGTCATGAAGATCAACCGCGTGGGCATGGACAAGCTCATGGACGAGGAAGGCAACAGCCTGCATGTGCAGCAACTGGTGACCATCAAGCACTGGGCCCGGCCGCTGCAACAGCAGTTGCAACTGGACGAGCACCGCCTGACCTTCCACGTGCTGGAGGCCACGGACACGGCCCATGCGTTGGTCGAGTTCGCCAACAAGAACCAGGTCGATCACATCGTGATGGGCGCACGCGGCAACTCGGCGCTGCGGCGCTATCTGGGCAGCGTGAGCGCACAGGTGGTGGCCGAGGCCGAGTGCTCGGTCACCGTGGTGCGGGTCTAGCGCTCAGGGTTCGACGTACAGGTCGATCATGGGCGTGCTACCTGGGGTCACCAGATAGCGGTCGAAGTCCGTCACACCGGCGTCGCGCAAAACCTGCTCGTCCAGATAGAACTGGCCCGTGGCCTCACGGCTGGCGCGGGTGAGGATCAGGTAGGCGGCGTCCGCCATGATCTCGGGCGTGCGCCCCAGCGTACCCAGTTGCGAGCCCGCGACGTTCAAGGCCGACGTGGCAATGAGCGTGCGCGGCCACAGTGCGTTGACGGCGATGCCCTTGGCGCGCAGCTCGGCGGCCAGCCCGAAAGCGATCATGCTCATGCTGAACTTGGACACCGTGTAAGCCGCATGTGACTCGAACCACTTGGCCTGCAGGCTGATGGGCGGAGACAGCACCAGGATGTGCGGGTTGGCGGCTTTCTCCAGGTGCGGCAGGCAGGCCTGCGAACACATGAAGGTGCCACGCACATTGATGTCCATCATCAGGTCATAGCGCTTGGCCGCGGTCTCGGGTGTCTTGGTGAGGTTGATAGCACTGGCGTTGTTGACCAGGATGTCGATGCCGCCAAAGTGCGCAGCGGCCTTGGCCACCACCTCGCGCACCTGGTCCTCGTCACGCACGTCCAGCATCAGGGGCAAGGCCTTGCCACCCGCTGCCACGATTTCTTCTGCCGCAGAAAAGATCGTGCCCGGCAGGCGGGGATCGGGCTCGGCCGTCTTGGCCGCCACCACGATGTTGGCGCCGTCGCGCGCGGCACACAGGGCAATGGCCTTGCCAATGCCGCGGCTGGCGCCGGTGATGAAAAGTGTCTTGCCTGCAAGGGATGTCATGGGGGCTCCTGGTCGTCAATGGCCTGTGGCCACAGAGCCTAACCCAGGCCCACCATGCCACCATGCTGGCGTTTTCCAGCTTGCCTGGCGCCACACCCACCTGCCCTGCTTGACCGATACGTCAAGCGCCCAACCATG
>Ga0265327_10003226_pt1 | contig 15866 bp, 10 predicted proteins | sample 41621metaG_FD_202089 | JGI IMG/M metagenome (GOLD analysis project Ga0265327, IMG submission 202089) | Rhizosphere microbial communities from Carex aquatilis grown in University of Washington, Seatle, WA, United States - 4-16-21 metaG | ecosystem: Host-associated > Plants > Roots > Rhizosphere... | reverse complement strand
ACGCAGAATCACTCCATCTCCTGGACTGCTCGACGTCGCTGGATTCATGAAACTTCCAGAAAAACGGTCCCGATCACTAGCCCGTCAACAGTGGACCCGCGAACACAATGCCGTACGATGGCAAGTTCGGCAACTTTGTCTGTCGACGGATCGATGTCGACGTCACCCCGCGCCCGTCCAAGCATTGACTCATTTGAAGTCATCGTGACGTTTGCACCAGGATGGAAGATTGCATCACGAACGATCTGACTGCATGATCATCGTCCCTGTCAGCCGTTATCGACAGTTCCAGCGAATCGCCCTGGATCAGGGGCCCGCTCTGTTAATACAGACAAGTCCCCGCGCAAACTCATCTGAAAAATCGGTTTTCTGAGGAAGCATCCCTGTTTTGACCTGCAGCGCCGGAGGATCTGATGACCCGCTGGATCATTACCCGATTAATTCTTGTTTCGTTTCTGCTTGGGCTGACCTTCCCTGCCACTGCATTCGCCCAAAACGATTCCGGCGAGTCTCAGGAGTGGATTGATCTGCTCAAGTGGTCCGACGGGTTCGACTGGGGCCCCTCCGGCATCAACTGGAATGAGCACCTTGAGGGGGCTCCGAAAGTCGAGGGGATCACGCTGCAGGCTCGCGACGGAGGCCGCTTTCCCTTGCCGGCTCTACTGGAGGGAAACTATGAACTGGAAGTCGAATTCACCCGCAGCAGCGGACAGGGAGGCGTGGGGCTGGTCTTTCCCGTCGGCCTGCACAACATGTGCCTTGAACTGGGCGCCGAAAACGGCTCGATCGGTGGCGTGAACTTCATTGACGGCAAACCGTATACCGAGAATGCCGTCAGCCGACGCCCCTGCTCCGTCAGCAATGACGAACGTCACAAGCTGGTGGTCCGAGTTCAACACGACCAGGATCGAGCCCTGTTCCAGGTCGACTGGGATCAGGCCCAGAACTACTTTCAGTGGGAAGGGCCCCTGGAAGCACTGGCGAATCTGGATGGAGGGGCCTGGAAACTGTCGACGGTCCACCACCCCTGGCTGACGTCGCACGCCGGACGGGTCACCTTTCACAAGGTCCGCGCCCGACCCCGCTCGTCGTCGGGATCGGTACGTCCTGATCCCATGACGCGGATCGAACAGGAAAAGGATCTGAAGGCCGGATTTGTCCGCCTGGTCGGTCAGACCGCCACCGCAGTCCAGGTCGGCTACGGACGACTGACCGTCAATCAGATGCCGCTGGAATTCGGCGGCGGCGAAACGGAACGTCGCTGGCCGTTGATCTCACGCGATTTCAAAGTCTGCAACGACTTCTACGGGGCTCATGCCGCATCACGCTTGAAGTGTCTGGTTCCGGCGGGCGCCAAAAGTTTCTCGGTGGTCGCATATAATGATTCCAGCCGCACCACAAAGTTTCAGATCCTGGTCGATGGCAAACCGGTGCACAGTACCGGCGCCACGGCGTTGTCGGTGATCAAGATCGACCTGCCTCCGAAGGCATCGCTGCTGGAACTTGTGGCAGATGCCATGGGTGACTACCGCTATGACCGCACCTACTGGTGCTATCCCCGCTATCACGCCGTTCCCGCCGAGCGGATCCAGGAGAAAATGCTGGATGGCAAACCGACCGGTCCCAAGTTTTCCGTCGCCTCCAGCACCACCGACTTCGGCTCGTTGACCCACAATCAGCCGATCAAGTCTTCAGGTTCGGTTCCAGTCAGCTTTCGCGATGCGGCCCCCTGTAACGAGTTCGTCGTGGCTCACGCGGCCTCCACGGTGACCTATCTGGTCCCCGAAGGAATGACCCGATTCACGGCCGTCGGTTACAACGTGATGGATCAAAGCGCCAAGTTCGAAGTCTGGGCCGACACACGCCAGATCTTTGAAAGTGCCCAGGTGGGAATCGTTCCCATCGACGTGAAGCTCCCCCCCGGCGCCAAGACGATTGAACTGCGAGTCAACGACCTGGGGAACGGCGAATGGGATATCAGCATGTGGTGCTATCCGCGCCTGTACCGCAAATAGTCGCCAGGCGCGCCTGCCACTTTTAAGAATTGTCGATCTGAAATCGAGTGCCAGGTTCTCCCGCATTTTGAAATTTCAGCGCAGCACAGGGGCCATGTCTTCAAGCTCGACCGGCTCTGCGACTGCTTGCCCAAAGCGGCAAAATAGTCATCGAGCAGAGTGTGTTGAAATCCAGTCCCGTACCCCACAAGGGCCGCGGGGGTTGGTTCGTTGGCCTCTGCCATGCCGTGACCGGCCAAAAAGGGGAGGGTGGCAAGATGGGATTGCGGCATGCGGGCGACGCCGTCACAATCGGATCCCTTCAAAGGGAGGGCGCATGCGCGGGTGGACGTACCAAAAAGCAGATCTCCGATTCAGCGGATCGCTGCGTCGCGCCCTGATGCTTGGCCTTGCCGCGATGATCATCCAAACCTGGGGCTGGGCTGCTCCCACAGCGGTGCCGGACGGCGAGGTTCCGTCGTTCTATGTCCGGGCGGTGACGGGCCCCCTGGCTGGCAAATCGGTTTGTTATGTCTGCCGGAACGGCGACCGGCCTGTGGTGATCGTGATGCTGCGCGATCTCAGCCCGGAAGCCACATCGCTGCTGAAAGAACTGGATCAGGCCGTGAATCGGAATCGCGCCAGTGGTCTCAGGTGCTTTGCGGTTCTGTTCAGCGACAAGCCTCAGCGGGATTCCGCGAGATTGCAGACGCTGGCGTTCGATGAAAAGATCGAATTGCCGCTGACGATCGCGGGTGAGGCGGCGATGCAGGGTTCGACGCTGGCATTCCCTCCCGAAGCCACGCTGGCTGTGATCACCTATCAGGATCGCCGGATCATCGAAAGGTTCTCCTTTTCGCCTGGCGGTTGTGATGCAAAGGCGCGGCAGTCGGTGTTGGTCGCGTCGGAACGAATGCTTCGACCAGATCGCCCGGAATAGCGACGCGGCTGTTCTCAGCCATTGCCAAAACGAGCCTTCTGCGTCAGGATTCTCGCCGTTCTGATCCTTGGAGTCTTTCGTCATGGGTGAGCGCCAATCGCGCGCATCTTGTCGTGAGCGACCAACCGGAGCGGCTGTTTCCGTTTCCGAGCGGTCGCTCGAATTGGGTTGAGGGGACTCCCCTCGTCAGGAAGGGCGCTGGCATGCTGACACTGGAAAGATTTTCATTTGGAGTTGGAGATCGATTCGCTCATCAGGCGAAGTCGCAACTGCACGCATTTGAATTGCTTGCCCGAGACGGAGTCGAAGTTGTCCCCGTCTGGAACAAGTCCAATCGCGAGCACACGTTTATCGGCTCGGAACCGCAAAGCGTTTTTGATGCGGCCCAGTCGGCCGTCCGGGACCTCGGCTGGAATCAGGGATGGCACATTGATGCCGACCATATTCGCCTGGAGACCGTTGATCGCTTCATGGCCTGTTCAGACTTTTTCACCATCGACGTGGCGGATTCCATCGGCAAGCCCGCCGCCGATGCCGACGTTCAGGCATTCGTCCAGCGGCATCCGGAACTGGTCGGACGCCTGAGTATTCCAGGAGTGGATGTTCCTTTCACGACAACCGCCGCGGACGTGCAGCGGGTCGCATCCAAATACCTGCTCGCGGTGCAGGACGCCGGAAAAATTTACCGGCATATCGCCGCGGCCAAGGGTGAAGACAACTTCATCGCCGAAGTTTCGATGGACGAAACCGATGCGCCGCAGACACCTCCCGAGTTGCTGATCATCCTGGCGGCACTGGCCGACGAAAAGGTCCGGCTGCAGACGATTGCCCCCAAATTCACGGGCCGATTCAATAAGGGGGTCGACTATGTCGGCGACCTGGCCCAGTTCGAAAAGGAATTCCTGGATGACCTGGCGGTGATTGCTCATGCCATCCAGCAGTATGGACTGCCCGCCAATCTGAAACTGAGTGTCCACAGCGGCAGCGATAAATTCAGCATCTATCCAATCATCCGCCGCGCTCTGCAGAAGACCGGGGCTGGACTGCACGTCAAGACCGCTGGGACGACCTGGCTGGAAGAATTGATCGGGCTGGCCGAGGCGGGGGGAGATGGATTGTCACTTGCCAAGGAAATCTATGCCTACGCCCTGGAACACGTCGATGAGCTCTGCGCCCCCTATGCGAGCGTGATTGACATTGATCGCAGCAAGCTCCCGTCGGTGACTGAAGTCGCCGGATGGACGGGACAGCACATGGCCAGCGTCTTGCGGCATATTCCCGGTCACCCGCAGTTCAATGCGAATGTGCGTCAACTGCTGCACGTCTCCTTCAAGATTGCCGCCAAGGCGGGGTCTCGTTACACCGACCTTTTGAAGGCGAACGAAGCCATCGTCGCGAAGCAGGTGACGGAGAATATCTATGAACGTCACATGCGGCCGCTGTTCATTGGATAACGCACGTTGCCTTGGCGCCGATTTCGTTCCCTGGTCCATCGTTTTGGAAGTGAAGTCAGAATCATGCAGACTCGCCCGCTCGGCAAGACCGGCCTGGAAGTTCCCGTCCTGAGTTTCGGCGCATCATCGTTGGGACAGGAGTTCCGCAGCGTGCAACTGGACGAAGCGCTGCAAAGTGTGCGCGTCGCCCTGGATTGCGGGCTGAACTTCATCGACACATCGCCGTTTTATGGACGAGGGATGAGCGAAGTGCTGCTCGGGATCGCACTGCGAGGAGTCCCGCGTGACGGCTACACACTGTGTACCAAGCTGGGGCGTTACGACCTGGGGCATTTTGATTTCAGCGCCAAACGCGTCGCCGAAAGCGTGGACGTCAGCCTGCACCGCCTGGGAACCGATCATCTCGACATCATCCTGTGCCATGACATCGAATTCGTGCCGATGCAGCAGATCGTGGATGTCACGATTCCGGCACTTCGCAAGATCCAGCAGTCCGGCAAGGTTCGGTTCATCGGATTCAGTGGTTATCCGCAGAAGATTTTTCGGTTCATCTGCGATCAGATCGACGTCGACTGCGTGCTGTCTTACAACCAATACACACTGCAGAACACGCGGTTTGCCGATGAGTCCGTTCCCTATTTGAAGGCGAAGGGAGTGGGAGTTATGAATGCCGGGCCATTCAGTGCCCGGTTACTGACGAATGCTCCTCTTCCCGCATGGCTGAAGGAACCTGAAGCAGTGAAGGCGGCAGCACGCGAGGCAGCGGCGCTCTGTGCCCGACATGGATCCGACATCGCCAAACTCGCGGTTCAGTTCTCATGTGCCCATCCCGACATCGCGACGACCGTGGCGGGAAGCGCCAATCCCGTCAACATTCGCAATTGGGCTCAATGGTTGTCTGAACCACTCGACATGGAACTGCTGCAGCAGGTCGAGGCGATTTTTGCCCCGGTGAAGAACATCGGACATCTCGAAGGGCTGCCTGAAAACAACTGACCCGGGCGAAGTCCGTGTGAATCAAGGAGCAGGAGCCTGGGCTTCCAGTGCCTGGCGGAACTGAACCGCCTGGTAGCCCCCATCAACCTCATCCCGGTTGAACAGGTGCGATTCCAGGTTGTTCAGCATCCGAATCAGGTCCTTGCGTCGAGACTGTGGTTCGACCAGTTTGTCAGGATCGGATGTCGGAAACAAATCCATGCGATCTTCTCGCGAGAGAACTTTTCCGCCATTGAACGGGTCGATGAAGATATCGGCCTGCGAGAATCCTGCGGGAGCACGCTTGCCGTCATACTTGATGATGTAGCGTCCACTGGTGGGGACGCCGACGATCGGGACATCCAGGCGCTTTCCCACGGCAATCACAACATGTGACAACAGGATTGGCAGCCCCCGCTTCAGCTTCAGAACGTGTTCCAGGGAACTGTTGGCGGGGTTGTTGTAATCGTTGATGTTCCCGTTGAATTCCGCATCGGTGAACAGGGTTTCCCGCAGAGTCTCAACCAGGATTTCTGGATCTACCGATTTGGGGTCCGTCTGTCGCCCCAGCTTTTGCCGTACGGCATCTGCCAACTGATCGAGTTGCCGGGCCAGGTGCAGACGCTGAACATCCTTATTCAGGATTCGCGAGATCAGCCACATCCCCTCTTCGAGATCCAGCTTCTCGTCAGGTTGCCTTGCAAAGGCCTGGAATGCGTCGAGCAGCGGGACGACATCCAGCTGCCGAATCAGCGCGGATGCCCGTGAGCGAACTTCGGCAGACTTGTGATGTCGAGCTTCCAGCAGTTCGCCTCGCGCTGCATCACCGAGCGCCCGCAGTTCGGCAACTGCCGATTCCCGCTCTTTGAAGGACTCAGAACCGAGTTGTTCAATCAACTGGCCGATCCGCCGTTGCTGTGGCGGTGATGACTCCGAGCCCTCTTTGCCTTGAGCAGATAGACCAAGGCCCAGACATCCCGCGAACAGCGCGAGGCGACACACTCGTCCTAAACGTCGCTGCACGGCAGGTCTGGTGGATTGCATTTGCGGCCTCGACCGGAAATGGAGACCAACTCTTCGGCCCGCGAGATTGTAACACGGTTCTCAACGAACCGGCGCGAGAATGCACCCGTAGAGTCCTGGTTGAGGCGAAGCCACGTTGACAAAACTCCACGTTCACCACATGGCCTGGGGGAGCGCCGCAAGCCGTTGTCAGACTTCGGATTCCAAAAGATCTTGCCTGCCTGACCACGAAGTGATGTTGCTGGTCGGCAACATGAGTTAGAGACAGCACACCGGCGCATCGTGGGGATATCACTCTTTGTGAAACGACGCAATCCGCATCCGGGAAATATGTTACGGAGTCGTATCTCGAAAAACCGTTCAGGAATCTGAACAGTTTGCGCGATTGGCACTCCATCTGCTTTACATCATGTTCATCCTGCGAAACACAAAAACACAACGCGAGACACTCAGCAGGTTCTCACTCGCAAAACAATCTTGATCGACGTCCCAGAAAGGACACCTTGACCATGACGAATCACCTGACCGCCCTGATCAACGACGAAGCTGGTTTCATCATCTCGGCCGAATTGGTCCTGGTCTCCACCATCGCAGTGCTCGGGATGATCGTCGGTCTGTCGGAAGTCGCCCTGAACGTCAACAACGAACTGGAAGACGTCGGATCCGCCTTTGGGGCCATGAATCAGACGTTCAACGTCAAGGGGATCAAGGGACATCAAGGATCCTCCAGCGGCACGGAATTCCGCGACAACATTGATCACTGCGACAACACCTGCGACGTCCAGGGCTTTGACGGCCGCGGCGAATACTCGGAATGATGAATTGACTGGTTTCTCTCTGCACCCCGCTCATGACCGCAGGTCTCTCGCACCAACGAGACCTGCGGTCATCGCGTTCTTTGACACCACGTAACCGTTCACGGGCAAGCGAGGGGACAGACCCATTTTCCCGGGCAAATGTCGCTTCGGAGTCACATTGCGCCCATGAAAGATGTTTGCTTCTCGCCGTGAAAATGCGTCAGTCCCCGACCCGTGAACGGTTTCGACACCACGACCGGGAGAATCGGCAAACGGCCTGATTCCAGCCACGAACAGCTGACGAAACCGCGGAAACCGGTACACTGGCGATCCCCGTCACCGGAACAGGCCGGCGACCTGTCGGGAACTGAATGCGAATGCAGTCCATGTCGATCTTCAGGATATTAGAACGGACTGTCACCGTGACGCTGCTTCTGTTTGCAGCCGTTCTTTGTTGCCTCGCCTGGACACTGCGGCCGCAGTCGCCGGGATTGGTCGATTGGATCCTGACCCCGGTGATTACGGCCTGCGCGATTCTGGGAATCCTGCTCGAACGACGGTATCGAACCGACAGCGAACATCGCCCCGCATTCACGTTTGGCATTGCCATCGTGGGGATCTGTCTTGGATCGCAGGTGATCGCTCATTCGCGACATCTTGGCCCTCCGCTGATGGATGTTTCGGTTGAGCGTCAATTGGATCCCGGCTTGTCCATCTCCATCCCCGCCGCGGTTGTCGAATTCGCGGGAATTTCCGCGGACTGGTACGGATGCATGAGTCCGAACTGGTGGCATGCGAACGGGACGCCGCTTCTCCGACGAACCTGGACCATGGATCCACGTTATGTTCCCCATTGGAATGACGTGACACGGCAGCGGCTGATGGCGATTTGTGCTCGCGGTCAGGCAGACCCCGCCCGCATCTTGTCGGTGCAATGCGACAGCCTTCCCGACAAATTCCGCGAATTCACCGTTCGCTCTGCCGACTTTCCCACCGGTGACTGGAGGGGTTTTCTAGAAGAGTTCTCCAAGGATCAGCCGACCATGACCATGCGGGTCATCGTGGCGGCAGGGCCATTTTCGCCGCTGACGACCGCAACAATTCGTTCTGGAATTGATGAAACGATTCAGAGCGAACTTTCGGATGGGACAATGCTGACAGCCACACTGATCGACAATCAGGGGCATGCATCCATCAAGCTATTCAGCTCTGGGAAACCACTGTTACTCTGCGGAGACTTTCAGCTTTCAGCCGGGGATGCCAACGGAGTTTGGCATATTGCGTCCAGTCACACTGACCGCAACAGCGTTCGAAAATCGGCTTCAAGCCAGATCGCGATATATGACTTCCCCGCGCTGGCCGCCAGTGATGTCAGGGATCTTCGCCTGGAACGCCGTTCCACCCATGTTGTCGAATTTCGTGATGTGGCACTGTTTTCTCATCACGCGACTTCGGCATCGGCGGTGTTGATTGAATCGTCAATCGATTGAAGTCACCGTGATGACTTCATTTGTCATGAAATGATCGCCCCTGGCACGCATCGTTTCGACAGCGACCGACGGGAGTTGCCGCTTCCGAGCGGTGGCTCGAATTGGGTTCTGGGCACTTCCCTATTACGAGATGATGTTCTTCACCACTTCGCCGTGGACGTCAGTCAGCCGGTAGTCGCGCCCCTGGAATCGATAGGTCAGGCGGGTGTGGTCGAATCCCAACTGGTGCATGATCGTGGCTTGCAGATCGTGCACGTGAACTTTGTCGCGTGCGATCGAAAAGCCCAGTTCATCCGATTCTCCATGCATGATTCCCCCCTTGATGCCCCCTCCGGCAAGCCACATCGAGTAGCAGTCGGGGAAGTGATCACGGCCGAGGTTGGGGCTTCCTGCGGTACGGCCTTCCCGGAACGGGGTTCGCCCGAATTCGCCACCGCAAATGATCAGGGTGTCCTTCAGCAGGTCTCGCTGTTTCAAATCCTTGATCAGCGCGGCGACCGGCTTGTCCATGGTCGCGCATTTGTTGGTCAGACCGTCGGTCAAAGCTTCACCCGGACCCGTCCCGTGGAAGTCCCAGCCCCAGTCGAACAATTGCACGAATCGCACCCCCTGCTCGACCAGCCGTCTTGCCAGCAGGCAGTTGTTGGCAAAGCTCGCGGCCCCGGGCATGGCCCCGTAGGCTTCCTGAGTCTCCTTGGTCTCTTTCGAGATATCCATGACCTCGGGAACCGACATCTGCATCCGAAATGCCAGTTCGTACTGGGCGATTCGCGTGAGGGTCTCGGGATGTCCCAACTCCCGTGCCTGTGCTTCATTCAAATCGTGCAAGGCATCCAGCGTCTGTCGGCGCAAGGTGCGACTCATTCCGGGCGGGTCGGAAGCGTAAAGCACCGGATCGCCCTTCGAACGGCATTGCACCCCCTGGTAAACCGACGGCAGGAAGCCACTACCATAAGAATTCTTGCCGCCGTTGGGCTGCACTCCGCTGGAAATCAGCACCACAAATCCCGGCAGGTTTTCGTTCTCGGAACCAAGTCCATATGTGGCCCATGCCCCCATCGACGGACGACCCGATCGTGCGGATCCGGTATACAGCAGAAGTTCTGCTGGAGCGTGGTTGAACTGCTCGGTGAACATCGAACGAATCACACACATCTCGTCCGCGACCGAATGCAGGTGCGGAATGGCATCGGACAACCAGACGCCCCCCTGGCCGTGCTGCGTGAACTTGCGCGGTGTCCCCAGCAACTTGGGAGTCCCCGACGTGAACGCAAACCGCTTCCCCTTGATGAACGAATCGGGGGCGTCCTGGCCCGACAGCTTGACCAGTTCCGGCTTGTAGTCGTACAGGTCCAGGTGTGGTGGCGAACCGGTCAAGTGCAGATAGATGACTCGCTTCGCCTTGGCCGCAAAGTGAGGCGACTTCGGCGCCAGCGGATTGATCACCGATGATTCCGGCGCGGCATTCGCTGGAGTGCCGATCAGCGATGAAAGTGCCATCCCACCCAGTCCCAGTTGCGTTGCCTTAAGAAACTGGCGACGTGTCTGAAGTTGCAGCCGTTCAAGTTGAGGATTCATGTTTCGGGAGTCCCAGTAAGTCTTCGCGATGGATTCAAAATGTTGAAGCGGTTCGCCAGAAGGCGACGTCGTCGATTTCGTCTCAACGTTTCATCAGGGTTTCATCGAGGTTCAGCAGCACATTTCCCACCACCGTCCACGCCGCCAACTCGGTGACATCAGTCATCGGAGGCGCAGGGCCAATCGGATCGGTTGCCAGTCGACGTGCTTCCTCCGCATTTTGACTGAATTGCAGATGAGATTGTTCGTACAGACTTACGAGTCGTGCCAATTCGGCGTCGCGCGGCGGTCGGGCCAGGGCAAGTTGGAAGCCGAATCGAGCGCGGTCCGCCGTCGAACCGCTCGCTGCAATCATTCGTCGACCCAGCGCCTGAGCCGCCTCGATGTAAACAGGGTCGTTCAATGTCACCAGCGCCTGCAGCGGTGTGTTGGACCGACCGCGCCGGACAGTGCAGACTTCGCGATTGGGAGCGTCAAATGTCGCCATGGAGGGATACGGATTCGACCGTCGCCAGGTGGTGTAAATCCCCCGTCGGTATTTGTCGTCGCCGGCGCTAGTCTGCCAGTCAATTCCAGACCCGAACGCGGCGCTCAATCCGATCGACGGTTGCGGCGGCTTTACGGGTGCACCGTACATTTTCGGACTGAGGAGCCCGCTGACAAACAGGGCTTGATCCCGCAACGTCTCGGCCGAGAGTCGGAATCGAGGTCCACGCGCCAGTAACCGATTGTCCGGATCGCGATGTTGCAGTTCCGCCGTCACTTTCGAAGACTGCTGATAGGCCGCGGACAGGACGAGCGTCTTCAAAAACGCCTTCGTGTCCCATTTCAATCGAATCAGTTCCGTCGCGAGGTAATCGAGCAGTTCCGGGTGAAACGGCTGATCGCCCTGTGCCCCGAATTCTTCACTGGTGGCGACGATTCCAACGCCGAACAGTTGTTCCCAATACCGGTTCGCGATGACTCGCGCGGTCAGCGGGTTGTTGTCGTCCACGAGCCATTTTGCCAGGGCCAGTCGGTTGCGAGGAACATCTGCAGGGAGTGGCGGGAAAACCGCAGGAGTCCCCTCTGTCACTTCGGCGCCCAGGTCCTCGAAATTGCCACGGAGTTGGATCTTCGAGACGCGCCGGTTGGCGGCGAGTTCCTTCATGATCGGCACAGTTTCCGGCTTCAAGTCCGCCAACTGCTTCTGCAGTGCGGCAATCTGTTTGCGTATCGCATCCAGTTCCGGCGCGATGCTCAGGAAGTGGTTCGTAATCAGTTCGATCTGCTGCGGCGATCGCCGAGCGGCTTCCGTGCGCAGGGCATCAATCACCCCCGCTGGTGTTTTCGCCCATTCCTCAACCCGGGGTTCGCCGGTCACCGAGAGCCGGAAGTGTCCAAGCGTATGGTTGGTATGACTGGATTGTTGTTCCAGTGAAACCGTCAGCGTCGATCCGGCGGGAATCTCTGTCGACCCTTTGGCGACCAGCGTCAGCGAATGCGCTTGCCCCAGAGCGCCGCCGATCGCCCATCCCATCGTCTTGGGATCCTTGTTGTTCAAGACGTGTGCGGCATCAAAACTCGGCTGCGAGTAATCCGCCACAGCCACCTGGAACTCAATCGCCCGTTGACCGTTGACCGAAAACTCGGCACTGGGGGTGGGGGGCTGTGCGATCTCTTTCTGCCAGATCGGTTCGTGCTTCTCATTCAGGATCAGGATCTTGAAATTGGCCAGACGTTCGCCCGCTCCATCCGTTCGATTCCAGACGGCGATGCGGTCTATCTTCTGCGGCGATTTCAGATCGACTTCCCACCACGGGTTATCTCCCGCCGCCGTATGCGTCGTCGACTTCCCTTCGTAGTAGTGACCGTTCGTATTCCCATCGATGGCGAGTTTCGCCGGTCCGTCATAATCGACACTCACCTGCCTGGCTTCACCGCGCGGAGCAATATTGTCCGCACCCTGGAAAACCTGGACTTCGGCAAGTGAAAGCAGTTTGTTTTTGCCGGGAAGTTCAATTCGCACATACTGACCGTTGAGCGAAGTTCCAGAGGGAGGGGTCAAGACCGCAGAGACCTTGGTCAAAACAAAATTGCCACCCGCATGCCCAGGCCCCATGCCGGGAAGCGCCGGATCGGGAAGGACATCCAGACGCAGGGCGCGGAGCGTTGTCGCCGCCATCGGGATCTCGACCGAATACGTATCGTTCTTGGCTCCGGCGGCGACGTGAACCGCGCCGGACTCATCGATCTTCGTCATCGACTCCGCTTGAGACTTCGCAGAACCTGGAACCAGGCCCTGCCAGGTCAGATTGAGAGGAAAGGCCTCCTGCCATTTCGTCTGGGCTGCGGTCAATTCTGGTGTCGGAGTCTTCAAGATCGGCTCCAACCGGGCCAGTTCGGCCTTCCATTCCGTCTGCTGCTGACGCTGGGCCTCTGTAAAGATCTGCAGCAGCGGAGATTCGTCACGTCGATCGGCGTCATCCGTGTTGTTGAAGAAGGCAAACAGCTTGTAATACTCTTCCTGCGAGATTGGGTCGTACTTGTGATTGTGACACTGGCAACAATTGATTGTTGTCCCCATCCAGACGGCCATCGTCGTGTTGACGCGGTCGACCACGGCGACATTGCGGAACTCTTCGTCGTTCGTTCCCCCTTCGTTGTTCGTCAACGTATTGCGATGGAAGGCGGTCGCGATCAACTGATCTTCCGTCGGGTTGGGGAGCAGGTCCCCGGCAATCTGCTCGATCGTGAACAGGTCGAACGGTTTGTTGTCATTGAGCGACCGGATGACATAATCGCGGAACAGCCAGATTGTTCGTGGGGGATCGTCGGCGTATCCGGCCGAGTCGGCATAGCGTGACAGGTCGAGCCACATCTGTGCCCAGTGCTCGCCGAATGTCGGCTTGGCGAGTAACCGGTCGACCAGGTTTTCGTAGGCCTTGGGGTCTGAATCCTTGATGAACGCTTCCACCTCCTGGATCGTGGGGGGAAGTCCCGTCAAATCGATCGAGACTCGGCGGATCAGCGCATACCGGTCCGCCGCTTCGGAGGGATGCAGGCCTTCTTTCTTCAAGCGGGCCAGCAGGAATCGGTCGATGTCTCCACGCGGCCATGCTGCGTCCTTCACAGTGGGAACCTGAGGCCGGACGGGTTTTGTATAGGACCAGTGTCCCGCATATTTCGCCCCCTGCTGGATCCAGGCGGTCAGCAGTTCGATTTCGTGTGGCGACAGCTTCTTGCCGGACGATTTCGGTGGCATCAATTCGTCAGGGTCGGTCGATTTGATCCGCTTCAAGAGTGAACTCTGTTCGGGCTTGCCAGGAACCACCGCAGCAGTGCCGTTGCCAAGGTCCGCCAGGATTCCTTCGGGAGTATCGAATCGAAGGCCATCCTTGCCCCCCTTTCGCTCTTTTGAATCGGGGCCGTGGCAGAAAAAGCAGTTGTTCGACAGAATCGGTCGAATGTCGCGATTGAAATCGATGGGAATGTCGGCTGCGCCGGCCGGGGAGATCATCGCCGTCGCAACTGCCGCCAAAACAAAGCTCAGGATCCAGGTCCGATTCATCGTGTCATGCCTTCATCGTCTTGCGGAAATCAGGATGTTGCTGAGAAATCTTGACTGATGTTCCACCCAATGGAGATTGATGCGGTCCCTGGCGAATGGATTTGGACGGTAGAAATCACGGGGCAGGACAATTCCGGCGGGAGGGACCATCAAGGAAACGTGTGTCACCCACACGCACCCGGGCGTCGAACAATCCTTCAGCACTGCCATGAGAATCAAGATGGACTGATCTGTCCAGTGCGAAAACTTGATTTGCACAATGCTGCGGCGCCCGAACCCAGGGTCTCGGGATGTGTCCTTCTGATCGAAGTGTCACCGTTCACGGTCGGACAAATCCAGGTACTGGTGTTCAAATCTCACTTTTGACATCGCGATGCACACCCAACGATTACCGCGGGTGAACCTTGCCGTAGAAGCCATCTGCATCGCGGTATGCATCTCACACCGCCAAAAGTGACATCGGAAGCATCAACGCAGGTCCGCTTCCGACCCCTCGCCACTCCCCCTGACTACCAGAAATTGTCGCAGAAAGTCGGTCAAAATGTTGCAGATTCGCGGCCTTTGAATTGCTGGCGTTGGCTGAGCGAAGTCGTCGACGGTCCGCCGGGGAATTGTCCACCCGGCGACTTTCTTCGCACTTTGTTTTCACGGCGGCGCCATGTCACTGCAACGACGAAGGTCGGCCAGCAAGGTCAAACTTGATGACCTGTTTGCCGAGCATGCTCCTGCTGCGCCCGTGGGCCAGCATTTCTATTGGCGATTGATGACGGCCATTCGTGGGCGCACGGACTGGCTTGATCGCGGAATCCATGACGGCCTCTATCAACGGGACGCGCGCCTTGTTGCGCGGGCCTGCGCGCGATGGACCGAACATGCCGACCGCTGGTTGCGAACGCCCGAGACCTGGGTGGTACCGCAATCCGGTCCCAATCTTCAGTTCCGATCGCTCGTCTGTCACCTGTTCAATCAGTATCCCGTTCCAGGTTTCCTTCCCCGGATCTGGATTGCTGACGCACTATCTCCGTTTGACCAGGACCTGTATTTTCACCTCGCGTCAGGCCGGGGAGTCCGCGAAGTCGAATGGCCCTGTCAATTCCGTTTGACGCGTCCTGCGGCCGCCTTATGGATGCATGCCCCCGACGATCTGCTCCCTCTCGAAGCGGTCCGTTGGGCGCACATCCGTTCCCTCGGCGGGACAAGCACACTCGCGCGGTTGCTGATTCGTCACACCTGCCTGGCTCAACTGACGACAGATGAGGCATTCTGGGAAACGGTCATCCGTTTTTTCGTCCAGCACAAGGACATTCCGGAAGACGAGATTGTTTCCATCGTTCACTTCATCGACGAACAGCGGTTTCAACCGGCGGAGATTGTCTGGGGACGCGGAGCGGGACAGAGGCCATTGCAACCTGAGTTCTCTGTGGTTGGCCGATCCCTGATGTCATTGCGCAGGCATATTGCCAACTGGCAAACAGAACTGCGCGGCCGGCTCCCCGCAATCGCACGCACGGTCCCGGGTTGGGAACCCGCGGAGATCCAGCCACTGCACTACCAGGAGGATTCCATCTTGTGGACCATCGACGAATTGCTATCGGCAAAGGAATTGCAAGTGGAAGGGGGGATCATGCAGCATTGCGTGGCCACCTACACCTGGGAATGTTCCCGACGATGGACATCCATCTGGTCGCTGAAAGCTCACTACGACGGACGTCGCGAACGTCGCGTGACAATCGAGGTACGGCCCGACAGCCGTACGATCTGGCAGGTGAAGGGGCCCCGCAATGCTCCGCCGAATGAGGCCGAAAATGCCATCGTGCGGAAATGGGCCGCTCAGCAGGGACTCTCGTTTCGCAAGTCAATTCAGGAACAGCATGAGAATCCTGTACTGGTCGGCGGGTGAGTATCCGAACCAGCGTCATCGGCAGGCAACTTTATTACTCGCCCGTCGCGCAGGATTCGATCGACTCGCAGACTTGGGGGCGAAGGTGGATCACCCTTCCCTTTGCCATTTTCCGGCGATCCCTGCAAACTTGGCGCAGTATCGTTTGAAGCCGGGTGCCGCGAG
>Ga0265327_10003225_pt1 | contig 15867 bp, 11 predicted proteins | sample 41621metaG_FD_202089 | JGI IMG/M metagenome (GOLD analysis project Ga0265327, IMG submission 202089) | Rhizosphere microbial communities from Carex aquatilis grown in University of Washington, Seatle, WA, United States - 4-16-21 metaG | ecosystem: Host-associated > Plants > Roots > Rhizosphere... | reverse complement strand
GGCTTGAGTCACGATGCTTACTCGGGGAGTGAGCGTATAGCTGAGTTTGGTTACGCCTGCGGCTGCGGTTACGCCTTGTTCGTAGCTGAGGAAGGCGCGCGCCGACAGGCGTTTGCCGACGGTGATGATCTGGTTGCTCAGGGTTTTGTCGGTGGCGGTCTGGCCGGTGGTGTCGCTTTGCCGCAGCGATAGTTCGTCCACGCCCAGCGCTTGTTTGAGTTGCCCGGTGATGCCGCCCGAACGCCCACCCAGTATGCTGCCAGCGGCGGTGAGCAGCATTGAGGAGTCCATGCCGCTGGTGGCAGGTAGACGACCGAGTACGATCCAGGAAAGTTTTTCCGAATCGGGTACGGCGGGGGTAGACACCAGCCGCACGACGGGGTGCTGCGCGGTTCCCGTCACTTCCACGCCCGCTTCTACGCTCAGGCCTTTGCGCAGAGCGAGGATATTCAGTCCAGGATCGGACAACGGCCCCTGAAAATTCACCAGGCCGCGATCCACTGTCAGACGCTGACCGTAGGCCTCGAAGCTGGCATCGCTGGCGGCGATGCTGCCGATGACGCGCAGTTGTTGCCCCGCATCACGCACGTTCAACTGTCCGGCCAATCGGGCTTCCAAGCCGGATGCGCGCAGAAAGAAATGTTCGCCCAAATCCAGCGTAGCATCGACCACCACGCGCGGGCCTCGGCGCACGGACTGCGGTTGCCCGGTCACCACGATGTCGTCGGACAATTGCGGGCGATCCGTCACGGGCTGGTTGATCAAGCCGGCATCGGCTTTGATGTTGCCGCCCAGCGTGAGAATATTTTTGTTGAGCTTCGCGCTGCCCTTGCCCGACGCGACGATCCAGCGGTCGGGACGTTGTGCCAGCGGCAGACGGCTGGCATTGATTTCCAGATTGCCGCTTTCGCCGGTCAGGTCCATGGTGCCGGAGGCGCTGAGCTTGCCCGGCTCTTGCGGGAGATTCAGGCCGATCAGCAAGCGGTCGCGCGGCTGCGGTGCCTTCGGGGCGATGAAATTCAGGGTGTCGAGATACACCGAATTTTGATCGAAGCGTGCCGCGAGTTGTCCCTGCTGCAACTGTATGCCTTGATCCAGCAGCGCCAACGCCAGATCGTCGCCGCGCACTTGTCCGAGCAGGCGCGGAGTCCCTATGGTTCCGGCCACATCCGCCAGCAAAGTAAATTGTCCCGCGCTTTTCCAACTGTCGTTTAGCGCTGGGCCGATCCAGGAAAGATCGGGGATGTTGACCTGCATCTGCCCGTTCAGCGGCGTTTGCATCGACACCATCCAGCCCGCGCCGGATTGCGTTAGCGGCATGGCGACGTTGGCGTGCCAACTGCCCAGACGTGCGCCCAATGCCGTCAGGTTTCCGCTCAGTTGTCCGTCGGCGGCATGCGCGGTTAATTGCAAGGCTTGCAAGCCCATAGGCAGCGGCGTATCGCCGGGCAAGATCCAGTCGCCGCTCTCGCGTGCCACGCGCAAATTGCCGCTCAATTGCGCGGCGGAAGCGATGTCCCACTCGCCGCCCAGACGCAGCGCTTGCAGACCATCTGCCGCGATGAATTCCGGCTGCAATCCCACGCCCGCGCGCAAGCCGATGGCGCTGAAATTGCCTCGGCTGCTCCAGTGTTGCGGCGTCCATGCGGCGTGGTCGATATGCACGCGACCACCTGCCACGGCAAGTTCTGCGGCGGATAAATTGACGTGATCCTGCCCCAGACTGAGCGGTGCTGCCGCCTGTAATTTGAAGGGCAATACACCCGTGCCGGATAGTTCGCTGAGCATGCCTTGCCAGTGCGCATTTCCCCAGCCTTGCGTCAGATCGCTGAGTGCGCCGTTGGCGCGCAACATCAGTTTGTTGGTGTTATCCAGTTGCGCATCGAGCTTCACCTCATGTTGCGCGCGGCTGCCATGCACGCCGAGTTGCGCGTTGAGAATATGCGTTTCTCCGATGCGGTAGCCAGCGGTGCTCGCGTTCAGCTCCAGCGCTTCGCCATGCAGCCCGGCATCGGCGCTAAGGCTGTCGAGATGATGGTCGCCGGGCAGGATCAATGCATGCCCTTCCAGCTTTAGCGAAACCTCAGGTGCGGACAGGCTGCCCGACAGCGTGGCGTGAGCGTCCAGTGCGCCGCCAAAACCCGCGCCGAGTTGCGCCAGCGCAGGTGCGGCGAGATCGAGTTGCAATTGATCTGTCGCCGTGCCGAAACCGCCGCTGGCGCTCAGGCGATTGTCGCCCAACTGCAATTCCGCCTCGCCCTTGGCATGGTCGGTTCCGGCGAATTCGATCTGCCCGCTGCCGCCTATGGCGTGTCCGGCAAAGCGGCTGTTGTCCATCAAAAAGTGCAAGCTGCCGACGGCTTGCGGCACCAGTTCACCGGATAAATCGAGTGTGGCATTCAGCCCGGAATGCGGCGCGCGCACGAATGCCGCGAGGTCAAAATTTTCCAGTTTGCCGTTGAAGCTGTAGGCCTGCTTTCCATCCAGTTGCAGCTTGCCCGTTCCGCTGAGCGCCGCCTGATCGCGGGCGAGACGCAGCGTGTCCAGCGCGATTGCATCGCCGCTTCTGGATAGGTGTGCGTCCAGATGCAGCGTGCCGTCGCTCAGGGCGAGCACGCCTTGCTGCGCATTGCGATCTCCGCTGAGCTTCATGCTGCCGTCAAGTTTGAAGCTGCGCGCACGCGTGTCCAGCGCGGACGGGTCGAGGCGGCTGATGCTCAGGTCGGCAACGCCCGTCATCTGTTTGCGCTGCCAGGCGAAATTTCCCGCAACGCTGCCGCCTTGCGCGAAGGCCAGCGCCAGATGATCGAATTGCAGCGAGTCGGCAGCAAGCGTGGCGTGGGCGCGCGCGTCGAGCAACGGCAGGCCGTCGTGGTCTATCGGTGCGGGCGTGGCGTTGTGCATGTTCACATCCCCCTCCAATACCCCTTGGGCATTGCCGCGCAACTCGGCTTGCAGCGTGAGGTCGGCCTTGGGTGCTATGGGCGAGAAGGCGCGCGGGTTCAGCCCGTGCGCCTGCACGTGCAGCGCGGCCAGCGGGTAAGCAGCGTAAATCGCGAGTTGCGCCGACGCGATCCCGCTAAGCCCCGCACCGCTGCCTTGGGCTTTGATGTCGAGTTGCCTCAGGTTGCCGCTGAGGCTGGCGGAAATATGCGCTTCTTGAGCGGCGGTTCCGGTGTATTCGGCGAGCCCGGCGAGATCGGCCTGCGCCTGTACGGCGAACGGCGCGACACCGTCCATCTGGCCGGATGCGTTCAGCTTGCCGTAATCGAGGCTGGCGCGTAGTTCCTGCAAGCGATGCAAGCGACCGTCGCTGTCCAGTTTTGCCGTAATATTTTTGGCGCTAAAGAATGGCGCGCCGCCCGCCTCGCCAAGCACCCGCAGCTTGGCGATTTTTAGCTCAGCCAAGGCCATAGGCAGGGGTAAGAGCAGGCTTTGCGGGGGTGGGGAGGGTAGAGATAGCACCTCAACATCGCGCGCCGCCAAAGCCGTTATTTCGAGCTTGCCGCCGAGCAGTGCAGCAGGCCGCCAATCCAGTTGAACATCCTGTGCAGTGATGCGCAAATCCTTGCTGTCGATGACCAGCTTTGTTGCGCTCAGCGGCCCGAGCAAACTGCCGTCCACGCCGTCGAGCGCGACGATGTTCGATACCCGCGCCGCCGCCCAGCGCAGGCCGGAAGTGCTGCTCAGCAGCCAGATAACGCCGACAGCAAGCACCGAAATAACGAGGAGCAGCGCAGCCGCCCGGCGCTGGGTTTTTGGGTTTAGCATCAGAACGCCACCGCTATGGAAAAATGCATGTGCATGGCATGCGTGTCTTTGCCCCAGGCGAGATCCAGCGCCAGCGGGCCGACCGGGCTGCGCCAGCGCGCGCCCGCACCGTATCCGACCAGCAGGTGCAATTGATTCAGCACGTCTGCGGCGCTGCCGGTATCAGCGAACAGCGCCGCGCCCCAATCGCGGGTAAGCCAGTGCGTGTACTCAGCGCTGCCGGTCAGCAGCGCGCGACCACCCACCACCGCGCCCGCTTCCAGTACACCCAAGCTCTGGTAGGCGTAGCCGCGCACGGACTGCGAGCCGCCCGCGCGGAACAGATATTCTTGAGGGATGCCGACTCGGGACGGTGCGGCGGTGAAGCCCGCTTCGCCGCGCAGCGAAAATATATCGCGCTTGCCCATTGGCCACCAGCGTTGCTGGCGTGCATAAGCGCGCAGGAAATTCTGGTCGGACAGCGCCGCTTTGCCACCGCCGCCGAAACGAAATTCGGTCACGCTGCCGTTGCGCGGATACAGCGGGTCATCCACTGCGCGGCGACGCCACTGCCAGTCCAGCACCAGCGCCTGATTGCTGGTTTGCAAGCCGCCCGCAGGGCGTCGTTTTTCGTCCTGCCAGTTGATCCCGACTTGTGTTTCTTCTTGCCCCAGCGTGCGGCTGCGCGTCATGCCCAAGTTGCGATCCACGGTCTTCAATCCCTGAATCAGCGTGGCCTGTTCACTTGCACCCCAGGACAGCCGATAGCCCGCATCGTCCGGCAGCGTGTCGATTCCGGCGGATAAGGTCTGGCGCTTCTGTTCCAGACGCAACTGGGTGTTCAGGTTCAAAGCGCGGTTGAAAAAATTGTGGTTGAGGTAGTTGAGTTCGCTACGTGCGCCGTTGTTGCTGCTGTAGCCCGCGCCGACAGCCAAGCGGCGGGATTGCGCTTCGGTCAACGCCACGCGCACCGGCGCGGCATCGTGTGCGGCAAGGTCCGGCTCGATGTTGACCACCACGGAACTGAACTGCGGCATGTTCTGCAAGCGTGTCTGAAAATCCAGCAGCAGGTCGCGCCGATACGGGTCGCCGGGGTGAAACGTGGCCATGCGAACCAGCACGCTTCTGTCATAGCGTTCGAGGCCGCTCACCGCCAACTCGCCAAAGCGGAAGGCAGGCCCGGAGTCGATCACCACCATCAGCTTGGCGCTGTGGCTGGCGGGATCGATCTCGGCTTGGCTCAGCGAAATTTGCGCGGCGGCATAATCGTTCCCCGCCACACTGGCGAGCAACGCGGCCTTGGCGTCTTCCCATTCCGTCGCGCGGAACGGCGCGCCTATCACCACGGGCCACGCCGCACGCAAGCGTTCGATGCGTGCTTGATGTTGTGCAGTGTCATCGGCTAGATCGCCGGTAAATTCGATATTCCACTGTGCGACCAGCGTGCGCGAGCCGGGCTTAATTTCCAGAATCTGGACGCCATCTGCCCCGGCAGCTTGCAGAGCCAGTGTTGGAGAGAAGTAGCCTTCGGTCGCCAGTAATTCGCCGATTTCGCGCTGTGCGCGCCGCATGAAAGTGGCGCGCGCAGTCTCGTCCGCCAAGGGCGTATCGGGCAAGTCGAAGTGGGTCGTCAACAGATCGAGAACAGAGTCCGGTGCGGACAGGGTGAGGGGGGGCGAGTTGTTGGCTGCCGCCGCGCCGCCAGTGAGGGCGAGCAACAATCCCAGCAGCGCGCTTGAAATTAAATGCCGCAAATAATTAATCACGTCGAGAAATGACGCGTTCCTCTTTCTCGATGTTTTCATGTCATCCGGGAGAAATTCTCGCCCATAAGGTCTCCGTTTTTTCCGCCGCGCGGTTCAGCACGCGGCACAAAATAAACAGCAAATCCGACAGGCGATTCAGATAGGGTAGCGCATGTTCCGGCACGGCTTCACTGTGCGCCAGTGCCACGAGGTCGCGCTCCGCGCGGCGCGCCACGGTGCGCGCGACATGGCACAGCGCCGCCGCCCGCGTGCCGCCGGGCAGGACGAATTCTTTCAGCGGCGGCAGGTCGGCATTGAAGTGCGCGGCGGCTTCGTCTAGTTGCAATACTTTCCCTTCGTGAAACGGTGCGAGCGGCTGAGCCAACGCGCCGCCGAGGTCGAGCAAGTCGTTCTGCACCTGAAGCAATATTTTCTTTACCGCCACTGGCAGCGTCTCCGCCATCACTACGCCGAGGTGGCTGTTGAGTTCGTCCACACTGCCGAGGGCGCAGATGCGAAAACTGTCCTTGGACACGCGAGAGCCGTCGGCGAGACCGGTGGTGCCGTCGTCGCCGGTGCGGGTGACAATTGTGCTCAAGCGGTTGCCCATTATTGTTTCTCCAGACAACTCAAATAAATCGCCGCATCCGGCGCGGTCTTGTTGCGCTGCGCCTGCCAGATCATCTCGCCCAGACACTCCATCATCGCGTGCTGCGCCTCGTGTTCCGATTCGTATTTCTGGGTGAGACGCGTGAACTGTTCGCGGATGCCGTGTGGCTGGCCGATGGAAATCTGCTCCTCTAGGGTGAGGTGCATCATCAGGTGCAAAAAAGGATTCACCACATTGCCATCCGGCGCGTAATCCTTGTCCTGATAACGCTCTGCATCCGCGAGCAAATCGTGGTATTCGGGATGTTTCTCGATAAGCTGCGCTACCAAATCTTCCAACGGCGTGAGCAACACGCCCTCGCGGCGCTTGCGCCAGGAGTCGAACAAAAAGTTGCGTGCTTCATCGCGGGATGGGTTGAACATCAGAGGGTCTTTTCTTTGTATTCGCACAAATCCAGTATCAAACATTGCGCGCACTTCGGCTTGCGCGCTTGGCAAGTATAACGCCCATGCAGGATCAGCCAGTGATGCGCGTCGTGTTTAAATTCGCTCGGCACGAATTTGATCAATTTCTTTTCCACTTCCACCACGTCCTTGCCGGGCGCAATGCCGGTGCGATTGGATACGCGGAAGATGTGCGTATCCACCGCGATAGTCGGCTCTCCAAACGCGGTATTGAGCACCACGTTCGCCGTCTTGCGCCCCACGCCGGGCAAGGCTTCCAACTCCTCACGCGTTTGCGGCACCTGTCCGTCGTGATGTTCCAGCAACAACTGGCACATGCGGATGATGTGTTTGGATTTGGTCTGGTATAGCCCGATGCGCTGCACATAGCCGCGCAGTTTTTCTTCGCCCAGAGCGAGCATGGCCTGCGGCGTATTCGCCACCGGAAATAAATATCGCGTTGCCGCATTCACGCTGACATCCGTGGCCTGCGCCGACAGAATCACCGCCACCAGCAACTCGAACGGCGTGGCATATTCCAGCTCGGTGGTGGGATGCGGATTGGCGGCGCGGAAGCGCGTGAAGATTTGGAGGCGTTTGGCGGGGTTCATAGGTTTACGGGATTATTCGTCGATAGGATAACTTGTAGGCTGGTGGTGAGCAATGCGAACCCCAGCATTTTCGAAGTCGCCAAACGCTGGGGTTCATGCTTCACCCCAGCCTACGTGCTACAAGAGCTTCTGAAACTGTTCGCGACTCAAATCGCAGTCACGCAAAATTTTGGCGAACAACCCCGGCCCTATGGTTTCGCCTGAGTGAACCGGAACAACGGTCGAGCGACCGTCCAAGTGATGAAGAAAATGGTGGCTACCTTTGATGCGAAGAACTTCAAAACCTGCCTTCTTCAAAATCGACAACAACTCCTTGCCGGTCAGGCTGGGCAGGGATGTCATGCGGCAACCGAGATGCGCTGAACGCCCACAAAATCGAGCGGCTCCACGATGTCGCCCTGAACTTCAAGGCAAAGCTCGATAGCCTCGCGGATGCGCTCCATCAGGGTGTCGAGTGACTTGGCCTGCGTGTGGCAACCCGGCAGCGCCGGAACCGAGGCCACGAAATATCCCGCCGAATCTTTTTCTACAATCACATCGAATTGGTGTGTCATGACAACCTCCAGGGTGATGGTGAAATTGTACACGGAAGCGGTTGTAGGTGCAGGGTGCAATAACCAACGGGCATTGCACCACTTACCGTGAACATCCGGTGCAATGCACTGCGTTTATTGCACCCTACGTAACTGGTTATACCCACGCAGTACGGTATTCGCGTGGGCACAAAATCGTGCCCACCCTACATGGCTACGCGGGCGGGTCTGACTCGCGAGACCACACTGGAGAAATTTCTTTCTGCAACACAAGCTTGTAAAGAGCGAGAGTTGCTAGATGTACTTCTTTTGAAGATTCGTGAATCTCAGTGGGCGTTATTGGGCTAACCGAAGTTTTTAACTTTCCACGTGCCGAGCCTTGGGCCAAGAAGTAGGCTTCCGTTTTCGGATCAAAGACAATACCATTATGAGCAAAGCGATTTCGAGACGTCTGAGCAGACTTTAGCTTTGATACAACTTCTTTATGGCTCGACAAGTGTGGATGAGTTTCTTTCAGTTGATCGCATAGAGCTCCAAGCATGTCAATTCGTTGGGGAAAGCTGGAGTGCGTTACCAAGATGAACGGCGTTGGGTCGCTCAAGTCGTTAAATCCCGCTAATTTCCCAAGGCACGTATTAAGTAGAGACTCCAGTGAAGCCCAGAGAGCCAATACACGACCTAGTTCGATGAGGTATGAATCAGGCAGCGGCCAGTTTTCGGAGTACTCGTTTGTCATGATAGGTAGTGTGCTTGTGGCTAGCGTAAAATGTCTCTTGTAAGGCCGTATATCCTAGCAGCATTCCCCGTAAATCAGTTGCCAAAGAAAGCCTCATTCCCTCACCTTCGCCCGCCTTGCTTCAATCTCATCAATCTGCGCCTGCTGCGCCGGAGTCAGTTGCTCGGTGTTCTTCGGCTTCGCCGCAGCGGCCTGCGCCTTGGCGCGCTCCAGCGCAGCTTGTATCACTGCCTGCGCATCCGTTTCCGGTGCGGCGACTGTTTTTGCAACTGACTGCGCCTTCTGCGCCAGCCTCTCCGCTTTTTCGTTCTTGTCGCGCTCCAGGCGTTCGAGGCGGAAGTGATAGCGTTCCCGCGCGGCTTTTGCGTTGACGCGTTTTTGTGCGCGGGCATCTAGTTCGCTCAGCGTGCTCGGCGGTAACGGCAGCATGCTGATGCAATCCACCGGGCAGGGCGGGATGCAGAGTTCGCAGCCGGTGCATTGCGCGGCGATGATGGTGTGCATTTGCTTTGATGCGCCGGAGATCGCATCGACCGGGCAGGCTTGCAAGCACAGCGTGCAGCCGATGCAAATGTTCTCGTCTATGAAGGCAACCGCAGGCGGTTTGAGGATGACGTCTTTAGCGAACGGCTTGAATGAAACACCGAGCAGATTCGCCAGATCGCGTATGCCTTCTTCGCCACCGGGAGGGCAATGGTTGATGTCGGCTTCCTTGTTGACGATGGCTTCGGCATACGGCCTGCAACCGGGATAGCCGCACTTGCCGCACTGCGTTTGCGGCAGGATATTGTCTATACGGTTTGCCAGCGGAATTTTATCGATTCTGAAGCTGAATCTGGCAAATGCCAGCACCGCCCCGAGCAGCAATACGATGGCGGACATGATGACGATCACGGTCAGCATGGCGTATCCGGAATGGTCAGATTTTTATGCATGGGAGTGGCGAAGATAACTGAGTCATCACAAGGAGGCACAGATTATCACGGGTTTGCCGGATTGCGACAACGATGAAGAGCGAATGGGGTATGCCGGGGACGAACATTTGCACTCATCTCCGGCGGGCAGCGGCGGCATTTTTACAGCATGACTTTGGTTCCCAATTCCACCACTTGGTTAGCGGGCAGTTTGAAGAAGCTGGCTGCGCCCTCGGACTGGCGCGTCATCCAGGAGAATAGCGCGCAGCGCCATGCGGCCATGCCGCCGGGGCCGTCCACGACGTTGGAGCGCGCGACGAAAAATGACGTGGTCATGGGTTCGAGTTCAAGGTCGTGCGCAGTCAGGCCTTCCAGCGCGGCGGGGATGTCTGTTTCTTCGCGGAAACCGAAATGCAGTGCGACATCGAACATGCCGGGGGCAAGCTGTTTTACTTGCAGTCGTTGCTCCGGCGCGATGTACGGTACATCGGCGGTCACCACGTGCAAGAACAAGGTGCGTTCGTGCAGCACTTTGAAGTGCTTGAGATTGTGGAACAGCGCGCTGGGCACCATGCTGGGATCGGCAGTTAAATATACCGCCGTACCCTGTACGCGCGGCACTTCGGGCATTGCTCCGGAATTAAATGCAGACATCGGGATGTCGAATTTGCATCGCTGTTCGGCGACGAGAACGCTGCCGCGCTTCCAAGTGGAAAGCATGATGAACAGGATCAGGCCGAGCGCCAGCGGCATCCAGCCACCACTGGCAACCTTGGTCAGGTTGGAACTGAAGAACAGCATTTCCAGCAAGGCGAATACGAGCAATGCCAGCAACAGCAAGCCGCGCGCGCGTCCCGGCAGCATCAGCGTGACGAACATGGCTAGCAAGGTGGTAATAATCATGGTGCCGGACACGGCGATGCCGTAAGCCGCTGCCAGCGCGCTGGAGGAGCCGAACTGGAATACGAGGATGATCACGCCCACCAGCATCATCCAATTCACCGAGGGAATGTAAATCTGTCCGCGCTGCGAATCGGAGGTGTGCAGGATGTACAGGCGCGGCAGGTAGCCCATGCGCATCGCTTGCAGCGTCATCGAGTATGCGCCCGAGATGGTGGCTTGCGAGGCGATCACGGTCGCGGCGGTGGCCAGCACGACCAATGGCAATGTGAACCAATCCGGAGCCAGCAAATAGAACGGATTCTGGATGGCGTCCGCCGTGCGCAGCACCAGCGCGCCCTGACCGAAATAGTTGATCAGCAGCGACGGACACACTAGGCCGTACCAGGCCAGTCGCACCGGTTTCGCGCCGAAGTGTCCCATGTCCGCATACAGCGCCTCACCGCCGGTGAGTGCGAGGAACACCGCCGAGAGCAGCAGGAACATGGCGGAAGAGTGTTCGAGCGCGAAGTTGATGGCGTACATCGGATTGATGGCCTGCAACACGGCAGGCGTTTGCGCGATGCTGAGCGCACCGAGTACAGCCAATGCGGCGAACCACAGCAGCGTGACCGGGCCGAACAGTTTGCCTACGCTGCCGGTGCCGCGTCGCTGGATGAAGAATAATCCGGCGAGTACGCCGACGGTGATGGGAATGATGAGCTTCTCGAAGGCCGGAGTGGCGACACTGATGCCCTCGACGGCGGACAGCACCGAGATCGCCGGCGTAATCAGCGCATCGCCGTAGAACAGCGCGGCGGCAAAGATGCCCGCCGTGGTGATCAGCAGTCGTCTGCGTGAAGTATCTCGTGTCATGCGATTCGCCAGCGCGGTCAGTGCCAAGACGCCGCCCTCGCCCTCGTTGTCGAACTTGAGTACGACCCACACGTACTTGACCGAGATGATCAGCATCATCGCCCAGAACAGGGCCGACAGTGCGGCGAGTACGTTGGGTTCGGTGGGCGTCATGCCGTGTGTTCCGGCGAAGGCTTCCTTGAAGGCGTATAGCGGGCTGGTGCCGATGTCGCCGTAGACTACGCCGAGCGCGGCCAGCGCCAATGCGGAGGTTTTTTGTTTCGTGTGCGTACCGTTCATTCCGTCTTCTATTTAACTCTGCATAAGATGGAGCTGAACTTTACGCTTTCCTGAGATGTTCGGCATCTATCCGGGCAAAATCTTTACAACATTTTTACACCCGCCGGGTGCTTCTTTACACCGTTTTAATTTGCCTTTCCCTACCATGCAATCGTGTTTTCCCAACTGGAGTATATGAAATGGACTGGCTTTATTTATTGTTGATCGTGGCCTTTTTCGGCCTGAGCGTGCTGCTGGTATACGGCATCGAAAAACTCGGGAGACCGTCATGACTTTCTACATCATTGGCGCCATCGCGGCTTTGTTGCTGATGGTTTATCTCGTGGTTGCCTTGTTTAAGCCGGAGTTATTTTAATCATGAACGGTCTCTTACAAATCGCCCTGTATCTGGGCGTGCTGCTGGCGTTGGCCAAGCCCATGGGTTATTACATGGCGCGCGTTTACGAGGGCAAGCTGCCTGTGTTGGTGCGCTGGATGGCTCCTGTCGAAAATCTTTTCTATCGCCTGTGCGGCGTGGACGCCAAGCAGGAAATGCGCTGGACGCAATACTCACTGGCTCTGCTGTGGTTCAGCCTGCTCGGTGTGCTGGCGGTGTATGGTTTACAGCGCTTGCAAGACTTGCTGCCGCTTAATCCGCAAGGTTTCGGTGCGGTCACGCCGGATTCGTCATTTAACACGGCGTTGAGTTTCGTCACCAATACCAACTGGCAGGGCTACGTCGGTGAAACTACCATGAGCTATCTGACGCAGATGCTGGGGTTGTCGGTGCAGAATTTCTTCTCCGCCGCCAGCGGCATGGCGGTGGTCATCGCGCTGATACGCGGCTTCGCGCGCCACACGGTAGAGACCATCGGCAACTTCTGGGTGGACATGACGCGCAGCACGCTGTACATCCTGCTGCCCATTTCCACCGTGCTGGCGCTGGTGCTGGTCAGCCAGGGCGTGGTGCAGAACTTGTCTGCCTATCAGACAGTGCCAACGGTGGAGACTATCACCTACGACAACCCGAAGATGGATGCCGCCGGTAATCCGGTGAAAGACGCTGCCGGCAACCCGGTCACCGAGAAAGCGACCACCAAGGAGCAAGTCATCGCCCTCGGCCCGGTCGCATCGCAAGAAGCGATCAAGCAACTCGGCACCAACGGCGGTGGCTTCTTCAACGCGAACTCAGCACACCCGTTCGAGAACCCCACGCCGCTCTCCAATTTCCTTGCGATGCTGGCGATATTCATGATCCCCGCCGGGCTGTGCTACACCTTCGGCAGCATGGTGGGCGACACACGCCAGGGCTGGGCGATTCTCGCGTCCATGACGATCTTGTTCGTCGGTTTCCTCGCCGTGGCCGAATACGCCGAACTGAATGGCAACCCGGCTTTCACCGCGCTTGGTGTGGATCAAACGGCTTCCGCCAGTCAATCCGGCGGCAACATGGAAGGCAAGGAAACGCGCTTCGGCATCGTCAATTCTGCGCTGTTCGCCACGATTACGACGGCGGCGTCCTGCGGCGCGGTTAACTCCATGCACGATTCCTTCACGCCGCTGGGCGGGCTGGTTACGCTGGCGCAAATCCAGTTGGGCGAAGTGATCTTCGGCGGCGTCGGCTCCGGCCTGTACGGCATGCTGGTGTATGCCGTGATTGCGGTGTTCCTCGCCGGGCTGATGATAGGCCGCACGCCGGAATATCTGGGCAAGAAGATCGAGGCGTTCGACATCAAGATGGCCTCCTTGGTGATCCTGATTCCTCCGCTGATCATACTCGGCGGAACGGCGCTGGCCGTGATGCTGGAGGTGGGCAGGAGCAGCGTCTTCAACCCCGGCGCGCATGGCTTCAGCGAAGTGCTGTATGCCTTTTCGTCGGCGGTCGGTAACAACGGCAGCGCTTTCGCCGGCATTTCCGCCAACACGCCGTTCTACAACAGCGCGCTGGGCTTCGCTGTATGGTTCGGGCGCTTCTGGCTGATGATCCCGGTGCTGGCGCTGGCCGGTTCGCTGGCGGCGAAGAAACGCATCCCAGCCAGCGTGGGCAGCATGGCGACGCATACGCAGATGTTTGTCTGGCTGCTGATAGGCACGGTGCTGCTGGTGGGGGCATTGAATTTTGTGCCTGCGCTCGCACTCGGCCCGGTGATCGAACACCTGAACATGATCAAACCGTAGGGTGGGCACGTCTTTTGTGCCCACGCGGATACCCAAACAGCGTGGGCACATGAAGCGTGCCCACCCTACATAGGAGAAATTTATGACTACCAAAGCAATTCCGTTTTCCCTGTTTGAGGGCGACATCGTCAAGCAGGCCATAGTGGACTCGTTCAAGAAACTGGGCCCGCGCCAGCAGATGAAGAACCCGGTGATGTTCGTGGTCTGGGTCGGCAGCGTGTTGACCACGGCGCTGTTCTTCCAGGCGCTGTTCGGGCAAGGCGAAGCGCCGACCGGCTTCATCCTGTCCATCACGCTGTGGCTGTGGTTCACCGTGCTGTTCGCCAACTTTGCCGAGGCCGTGGCCGAAGGCCGCAGCCGCGCCCAGGCCGCGTCCCTGCGCGGCATGAAGAAAACGGTCATGGCCAAGATGTTGCAGGAGCCGCGTTACGGTTCCAAGTGGCGGCTTATTGAAGGCGAAGAGCTGCGCAAAGACACCGTCGTTCTGGTCGAGGCTGGCGATTTCATCCCCGGCGACGGCACCGTGATCGAAGGCGTCGCCTCGGTGGACGAAAGCGCCATCACCGGCGAGAGCGCGCCAGTGATACGCGAATCCGGCGGTGACTTCAGTGCGGTGACCGGCGGCACGCGCGTGCTGTCCGATTGGCTGGTGGTGCGCATCACCACCAATCCGGGCGAGACTTTCCTCGACCGCATGATCGCGATGGTGGAAAGCGCCAAGCGCCAGAAGACGCCCAACGAGATCGCGCTCACCATCCTGCTGGTGGCGATGACACTGATCTTCCTGTTCGTCATTGTCACGCTGTTGCCGTTCTCGCTATACAGCATCGAGGTGGCGAAAGCGGGTGCGCCGATCAGCATCACCGTGCTGGTGGCATTGCTGGTGTGCCTGATTCCCACCACCATCGGCGGTTTGCTATCCGCCATCGGCGTGGCAGGCATGGGACGCATGTTGCAGAAGAACGTGATCGCAACCAGTGGCCGCGCGGTGGAAGCGGCGGGCGACGTGGACGTGCTGCTGCTGGACAAGACCGGCACGATCACGCTGGGCAATCGCCAAGCCAGCAACTTTCTGCATGCTGCTGGCGTGACTGAAGCCGAACTGGCCGACGCGGCGCAGCTCGCTTCGCTCGCCGACGAAACGCCGGAAGGCCGCAGCATTGTTGTGCTGGCCAAAGAAAAATTCTCCCTGCGCGAGCGCAACATCCACGAACTGGGCGCGACCTTTGTGCCATTCAGCGCGCAGACACGCATGAGCGGCGTCAATATGGGGGAACGTCAAATCCGCAAGGGTGCGACCGATGCCATCCGCAACTATGTCATCAGTCTCGGCGGCAGTTTTCCGGCGGGGGTGGATGCCATCGTGGACAGCGTCGCGCGTCGCGGCAGCACACCGCTGGTGGTGGCGGATGGCGCGAAAGTGCTGGGCGTGATCGAACTGAAAGACATCGTCAAGGGCGGCATCAAGGAACGCTTCGCCGAGCTGCGCCGCATGGGTATCAAGACGATCATGATTACCGGCGACAACCGTCTCACTGCCGCAGCCATCGCCGCCGAGGCTGGGGTGGACGACTTTCTCGCCGAAGCCACGCCGGAAGCCAAGCTGAAACTGATCCGCGAACATCAGGCGCAAGGCCGTTTGGTAGCGATGACCGGCGACGGCACCAACGACGCGCCCGCATTGGCGCAAGCCGACGTGGCGGTGGCGATGAACACCGGCACGCAAGCCGCCAAGGAAGCGGGCAACATGGTGGACTTGGACTCCAATCCCACCAAGCTGATCGAGATCGTCGAGACCGGCAAACAGATGCTGATGACGCGCGGTTCGCTGACCACCTTCAGCATCGCCAACGACGTGTCCAAGTATTTCGCCATCATCCCGGCGGCATTTGCCACCACCTATCCGGGACTCGGCGCGCTCAACGTGATGGGGCTGGCGACACCGTCCAGCGCGATATTGTCCGCCGTGATTTTCAACGCGCTGATCATCATTGCATTGGTTCCGCTGGCACTGAAAGGCGTGAAGTACCGCGCCATCGGCGCGAACGTGCTGCTGCGCGACAACTTGCTGATCTATGGGTTGGGCGGGCTTGTCGTGCCGTTCATCGGCATCAAGCTGATCGACCTGTTTCTTGTCGCTCTGCATTTAGTTTGAGAAAGGAATAATCATGTTTAAAGAACTTCGCCCCGCTGTTGTCAGCTTTCTGTTGTTAACCCTGCTGACCGGAATAGCCTACCCGCTGCTGGTGACGGGAGTCTCCCAAGCAGTCATGGCCGACAAGGCCAACGGCAGCCTGATCGTCAAGGAAGGCAAGCCGGTTGGTTCCAGCCTCA